>Ga0183095_10019_pt5 | contig 314719 bp, 282 predicted proteins | sample BioMet4_FD_130346 | JGI IMG/M metagenome (GOLD analysis project Ga0183095, IMG submission 130346) | Microbial communities from bioreactor (seeded with sewage sludge) at LBNL, California, USA - Biofuel metagenome 4 (v2) (version 3) | ecosystem: Engineered > Bioreactor > Anaerobic > Unclassified ...
GGCCATTTACCCGTCCTTCGACGTGGTTCCGCCGCACCTGATCTCCGGCGTGGTCACGGATCAGGGAGTCTATGCGCCGTATGTGCTGAATCACTATTTTGACCAGCAGGCAAAGGCGTTTTATTAAAAAGCAATTGCCGTGAAAAACCATTGAGAGCCTAATTCGGGTGGCACGAGTTAGACAATCATTATCCAAACCGTGAAGATAAAAAGCAGGAGGCATTTTCATGTTGATGAGTGAAGAAAGAGAACTGGTCGTCGAGTATGGTAAAAGGATGAGTTCCGCGCATTTGAGCACCGGCACCAGCGGAAACATCAGTATTTTTAATGCAAAAAAGGGACTGATGGCAATCAGTCCTTCGGGAATGGATTATTTCAGCACGCAGCCAGAGGACGTGGTCATTACCGATCTGGAGGCGCACGTGGTGGACGCGGACGGCGCCCGGAAGCCGTCCAGCGAGTGGGCGCTTCATACCATTTTTTATAAAAACAAGCCGGAGGCGGGCGCCGTTGTACATACGCACTCTATGTACTGCACGACGTTCGCCGTGCTGGGCCAGCCCATCCGGGCGGTTCACTACGTGATCGGCGACGCCAATACGGACAAGGTTCCCTGCGCCCCCTATCAGACCTTCGGCACTGTGGAACTGGCGGAAGCCGCCGTCAAGGTCTGCGGGCAGAGCAACGCGGTTCTCCTGGGAAATCACGGCCTCGTGGTTTGTGGGCAGGACATCAAAAGTGCGTACAGCCTGGCCTGCAATCTGGAGTACGTCGCCGAGCTGCAGTACCACGCCATGTGCATCGGCACGCCGAACAATCTCAGCGATGCCGAGATGGCTGCGGTCATGGAAAAGTTCAAGACCTACGGTCAGGCTCCGGGAAAGAAAGCGGGCTATTAAGGAGCGTTTTTATAGAGTAGGTTGGCCCAAAGTCCGGGCATAGAGAATCTCTCACGTAATCAGGTAAGTGAGATACCAAAAGCGGAGCAGTGCACCTGCACTGCTCCGCTTTGCTGATTGCTGTCGGAACTTATGCCACCTCATGAAACAAGCTGTCCAAACCGGCCAGTTCCTCCGCCTGAGAAACTTTGACCGGCACAAAGCACTGGATTACTTTCAGCAGAGCGAATGTAACCACAAAGGAGTACACTGCGACAACGGCCACAGCCAACAGTTGGACCAGGAATTGATGTGGATTTCCGGCGATCCAGCCATCCACACCGCCGAAACTTTTCTGGGCAAAAACGCCCACCAGTAAAGAGCCTAACATACCGCCCACGCCATGAACACCCCATACGTCCAAGGCATCATCCCAAGCTCTTCCTTTGCGGAATTGAATGGCCAGCCGGCAGACCACACCTGCCGCAACTCCGATCAATGCCGCAGCCCATGGGGCCACATAACCGGAGGCAGGCGTTACGGTGGCAAGTCCCGCCACTGCACCGGTCATGGCCTCCACAATACTGGGATGGTGGTCTTTCCTCCATGCCAGCAGCATCCAGGTCACCATGGCGGTCGCGCCGGCAATGGCGGTATTGATGAACGCCACGGCGGCGGTCCCGTTGGCAGCCAGTGCGCTGCCGCCGTTAAAACCGAACCAGCCGAACCAGAGAATACCGGTGCCCAACGCTATGTACGGCACACTGTATGGCTGTGTATCCTCATCCGGACGAATAGTTCTCTTTCCGACAAACAAGATGGAAGCCAGAGCTGCCATCCCGGCAGCAGTATGAATGGCAATCCCTCCGGCAAAATCCACCGCACCCAGCTTTTGCAGAAAACCGCCGCCCCAAATCCAGTGGGCGCATGGCGCATACACGAGCGGGCACCACAACGCAAGAAAGATCAGATAGCTTTTAAAGCTGACACGGTCGGCAAAAGCGCCGGTAATCAATGCCGGAGTAATTACCGCAAACATAAGCTGAAACAAGAAAAACGCTAAAAATGGAATGCTGGGGGCATAAGTACTGCTTGCCTGAAGCCCCACGCCGTTTAAAAACGCGTACTCCAGCCCACCGATGATCCCTCCGGCATCCTTCCCAAAGGCCAGACTGAACCCGCATACGAACCAGACGACCGCCACGACCCCCATGGCCACAAAGCTTTGCATCATGATGGTCAAGGCGTTTTTCCGCCGTACCAACCCGCAATAGAAAAAGGCGAGCCCCGGCGTCATAAAGCAAACCATTGCCGAGCAGATCAATACAAATGCGGTGTTTCCATAGTCAATCATATGATACCCTCCAACCGTTCGATTGTAGTCTATTCTAGTCGATTGGCGGATAAAAGAGCATCGGGAATCACCTGTAAAACTCCCGGGTTTATACTGTATTTTATGGCTCTATAATATGATTTCTCACGGCGTAGAGCACAAGGTCGGCCAGATTGCGCAGGCCAAGCTTACGCATAATGTTGGCCCGGTGCGTTTCCACGGTTTTGATGCTTAGATATAATTCCTCGGAGATATCCTTATTGGACTTCCCCTCCGCCAGCAGCTGGAGAATTTCCCGTTCCCGGGAGGAAACTCCCTCGGTCTGAATGCTTGTGTCCCGCAACCCGCTGAGAAATCCGTCCACCACAAAACCGGTCACGTCCTGCGATAAAAACATCTTTCCAGCAGATACCGTTTCAATGCACTCAATGAGCTCCTCCAGCGCATTGTCCTTTAGAACGTATCCTCTCACACCGGAACGCAGCGCTTTGGTCACATATTCTTCCGTCTTGTGCATGGTCAGGATTATTGTCCGGACCTCCGGCAGTTCATTCTTGAGCCTGGCCGCCAGATCCAGACCGTTCAGCCGCGGGATGGAGATGTCCAACACTGCCACATCCGGTTTCAGTTCCGTAATTTTTTGGTAGGCATCCTGCCCGTCTCCGGCTTCTCCGACAACCTGAATATTCTCCTTCTGTGAAAGCAGAATGACCAGTGACTCCCGCAGGATTTTATGGTCGTCCGCCAAAAACACTTTAATTTTTACCATGCGGAATCTCCAAAATCACACGGGTGCCCTGCCCCTCCGCACTGTCGACCACCATTTTTGCGTTCAGCGCATCCGCGCGCTCCCGGATGTTGGTCAGTCCAAAGCCGGAATTTACGCTCTGCATGTCAAAACCCCTTCCGTTGTCAATGATGCTGATGAGAAATATTTGATTGCTGAGCGCCAGCAGGTTCACGTCGGCCTCTGTGGCTTCAGAGTGCTTGATGATATTGGTCAGGCACTCTTGGACAATGCGGTAAATATTTAGTTCCTCGGTTTCGGCCCATTCCGGCATTGCATCGGTTATATTGCAGTGAAACTGAATACCGCTCAAAGACTCCAGCTTACCGCACAGCGCGCAGATACTGTTGGAAAGCCCGTCCCGTTTCAGCTCCGCCGGCTTGAGATTGCCGATGACGCTCCGGATTTCCGCAATGGCGCCGTCCACCATTTTCACAGTCTTTTCGGCGTTCCGTCTGAGCTGTTCATCCTCCGGGCAGCGGGAGAGCAGCCCCAGGTTGATCTTCAGTGCCACCAGTGATTGGCCCACGCCGTCGTGGAGATCCCGCGCGATCTTCTCCCGTTCCCGCTCCTGCGTGGCCGCCAGCAGATCCGACTGCCTGCGCAGAGCGATATTCTGCTGCCGGATGGTACGGTAGAGATCCTGGGTCAGATTCTCATAGTGCTCATCTTTCAGATGCTCCAGCCAGGAAGCAACATCGGAAAATTCCACAATATTGAGGCCCTTTTCTTCCTCCTCCGGAGATACCCGCAGGCCGATGGTCCGATCCAGAATCCAAAACATCAAAAAACCCATGCCGAAGGCCCATACAAAATTGACACTTACGCCCAGCAGCTGCACCAGCAACTGCCGCCCTCTGGACGCAAGGTTCAAGTCGCCGGGAGCGGCAAATACCGCACACAAAAGTGTGCCGCATGCGCCGCCAAATCCATGAATGGGGACGGCGTTGACCGCATCATCAATTTTCAATCTCAGCAGCAGCATACTGGCCAGCACCGTCACTGCACCGGTAATCATTCCTACCAAAATGGCCTGCCAAGGAGACAGAATTTCAGAGCTGGCCGTAATCGCCACCAGGCCGCCCAGCGCGCCGTTAAAAACCGCCTCCATATAGCTTTGATCCCGTGCAAAGAGATAGGTGGTGAGAATGGCGCCCACAACGCCGGACGCTGCGGCAAAGTTGGTGTTCAGCAGAATCAGGCCAACCTGATCATCAAACCGGAAAAGGCTGCCGCCGTTGAAACCGAACCAGCTGAACCACAGGATAAATGTTCCCAGTGCTGCAAAGGGAATATTGGAACGGCCCATTCGCCTTGGCCGCCCGTTTTCATCCCAGCGGCCCTTCCTTGCTCCCAAAACAATGGTACCGGACAACGCAATCCATCCTGCGGTGGAATGGACCACTGTGGCGCCGGCATAGTCCATATATCCCAGACTTTCAAGAAATGTGGACTGATCGATGTAATTTCCACCCCAAACCCAGTGCCCGTAAATCGGATAGATGATGATACCGGTTACGGCAGCTGCGATTACCAGAGCTTTTAGCTTGGTCCGCTCCGACATGCTCCCAGAAAAAATTGTCACGGCTGTCCCGGCAAACATCAGTTGATAGAGGGCGAAGATATCGTCATAATTTCCATTCAGCCCCAGGAGCAGCCAATGACTGGTCCCGATCAGACCGCTCTGCGTATCACCAAACATAAATGCAAAACCCACCAGGTAAAAGGACAGCGTGGCGATCACAAAGGCAATAATATTTTCAATGGCTACGCTGACCACATTTTTGGGCCGCACAAAGCCCACCTCATAACAGATGAAACCAGCCTGCATAAAAAATACAAAGCACGCACAGATCACAACCCACAGATGATCGATGCCATTCATACGTTTTCCCGCCTTTCCAGATCCCAAACGGCACATCCGTACCACAGCTCCGTTATAGTAGGCTCTCTGACTTTTTAGTATATACTGCTTGCGCTGAAAATCCAAGAGGGAACCTGTAACACTCCAAATGGGCAAGCTTCCCGCAGCGCAGTGGTTTTTACCGGTGTTCATTTTTCACTGTTACTGTTTGAATAAGCCCAGAGCTATTTTCGAGACCACGGTTCAGTCGGGACGAGGCTTATTATATGCTAAAGTCTGGTGCCGTTTTCCACAAAGGTTGGCCGAGACTGGAGAATCGCGAAAAAGCTTTTGCAGAATCGATTCAACCTATAAAAGCAAGCGGTACAGTATTGAACTGTATCGCTTGCTTTATACGTTTTGAACAAGGAAAATGGATGTGGTGCTTTATGCGCTGCATTATCAGCCGCTTGCTTCTGTCCACCGTCCCGGCGCTATGTGCATACCGGAGCTTAAATCTCCAGTACGGAACCCCTCTCCACGATTTCACCGCATACGACCTGCATCCCACGTTTTTGAGATCCATGTTCGATCATGGAAATCTGAGCGCCTACCGCCTGTTCGGCCATGCTTTTCAGATCAATTCCATACGTCGTCAGCGGAGGTGAGACCAGTGTGGAGAAAATATACCCGTAAAATCCGGTAACAGAGATATCCGCCGGTATCCGATAACCCTTTTGCTGAAGATCCTGCACAAAATGGTATGCCGCCTGATCGCTGCAGCAGACAAAGGCAGTAGGCATATCGGCAGGCAGGTCAAAGCTTCGCTTGAATTCCACCCCGTCCCGATCCGGAAGAATCCACTCCCTGTGCAACTCGATTTTGTTAAACGTCAGAGTCTTCAGGTACCCGTAATAGCAGTCTTGCATATGGGTATTGGCATCCACGCTGCCCACAAAGCCAATTTTTCTGTGGCCCTTCCCAATCAAATATTCCGTCATTTCCGAAATACCCCAATAGCTGTTGGGAATCACGCAGACTGCCTTTGCATCACAGTTTGAATCAATCTGCACCAATGGAAGCGCCGTCTGTTCAAGCAGCTGGAGATAGTCGTGGGACATGCGTCCCAGCACAAATATTCCTTCCACGGTTCTATTGGAGACAAACGCTGGCAGCGTCGGCTTCTGCTCATCCGTGGCTACCGGCTCAAACATGCAATTATAGTTGTGTTCCTTCAGGCATTCCACAACGCTCAGATAAAGCGCCCAGTAAAAAGAATGCTCCGGCTTGATCAGATAGTGTGCAATCAGAATGCCAACCGTTCGGGGTTTTTCGTTGGCTCTTTCCATGTTTTTGGGCTGGTAGCCCATTTGGGCGGCAGTTTGTGCAATTTTCTGACGGAGGGATTCGCCCACTCCGTCTTTGCCGGACAGCGCTTTGGAAACGGTAACAACGCTGATGCCAAGCTCTTTGGCAATATCGCTCATGCGTACTGCATTTTTTGACAAAGACGGTTCTCCTTTCGAAAGAATATTGAATAATTGTACTATATTTGGTTCAAAAAATCAATGCCCCCATCTTGTAATTGTCAAAGAAGCATTTATATACGCCGCTGCCCCCCCCACGCAAAAGCCGGCGGCCAGGATTGTGCCGGCGGCAATATACAAGCAGCGCGGCAGCCGGATTGAGGCTGCCGCGCTGCAATTACAGGTGCGCTTGATAATAGTCCGCATCTTTTATGGCAGGGTTATCCCGCTGCGCTGCCGGATGGTATCCAGAACATCCTGCAGCACACCTTTCGATGCGTGGGCCTTGTAAAATCGGTTGGGCCTCTTATTGATTTCCAGAATATATTCCGAAAGCGCCGACGCTGCATTCTCCACTGCCTCGGGTTCCAGCCTGCTTCCTTCCAGGCAGCGCTCCGCCGAAAGCGCCCGCACGGGTGTCGTGGCAACGGCACCCAGCACAATTCTTGCGGTCGAGACCACTTCCTCTTGCATCTGAACCAGAACAGCCAGCCCGACTCTGGAAATTGTGACCTCGCTTCTGCTGCCAAGCTTCCGATAGGCCGTGTAGGTGGACGCCGGCGGAACCGGGTAGGAAAACGACAAAATTGCCTCATTATGGCATAAAGATGTCTTTTCAATCCCGATAACGGCCTCATCCATCGTCGCAGTTCGGATGCCCTGCGGGCCCGCAATGTGGACCTTGGCACCCATCAGCCACAGCGGTACGGTCAGATCGCCCGCGGGAGACGCATTCGCCACATTTCCGCCGACGGTGGCCTTATTCCGAATCTGAACCGAACCCACATGTCCTGCGGCGTCCGCCAGTGCCATACAGGTTCGTCTCACCAACGGACTCGTGGCAATGGTAGTCATATCCGCCATCGCGTCGATATGGATCTCTCCGCTTTGCTCGGAAATCTCTCTTCCCTCCGGCAAGGCTCCCAGATAAAGCAGAGTGTCCGGGTGTATTTTTCCGGCATTCAGCTTCAAAATCAGATCCGTCCCGCCGCTGATGAACCTGCTGTTTGGTGTCATCTTTCCCAGACACTCAAAAAGTTCCTCCCTGGTTTTGGGAGAGAAATACCCTTCAATCACGTTCTGCCTCCCCGCGTTCCTCTGCGGCGGCCCGCTTCACCGCGCGGATGATCTGCGTATACCCCGAGCAGCGGCAGATGTTTCCGGCAAGTGCGATACGTATTTCTTCCTCCGTGGGGTTGGGATTTTCATAGAGCAGTGCCCTTGCCGACATCACCATTCCCGTGGTGCAATAGCCGCATTGAATTGCCGTTTCCTCCACAAACGCGCGCTGCAGATCGCTCATCTCACCGCAATCACTCAGGCCCTCAATGGTGACAACCGCTCTGCCGGGCAACTGCGCGGCAACCGTGAGGCAGGAATGGACGGCCCGGCGATCCAGCAGCACGGTACATGCGCCGCACTCGCCTTCCCCGCAGCCTTCCTTCGTTCCGGTCAGCCCCAGATCCTCCCGCAGGATATCCAAAAGCCTGCGGTCAGGCGGAACCTCCAAGCTGACGTTTTTTCCGTTTACCGTAAATTCAAACTTCATGTTGCTCCCTCTTAATCATCAGATCCACAATTGCGTCCGGCGTCAGCGGGAAGCTGGAAAGGTCACTGTCCAGCGCATCGTTCACCGCTCCCGCCACCGCCGCCGCCACCGGAACATAGCAAGCTTCTCCAATGGACTTCGCCCCAAAGGGTCCCTGTGTCCCGCCGTCTTCGATCAGTTCTACCCGGACATTTAAAAAATCAGGCGTATTCCGGACGTGATAATCCTTCATGGTTGCGGTGGTCTTTCCGTTTTTGGGGTTGGTATCCATATGTTCGCTCAGTGCCGCGCCACTGCCCATGGCCACCGCGCCCTGAATCTGTGCCACACACATTTCCCGGTTAATCGCCTGTCCAATGTCGTGTACCGCCAGGTAATCCAGCAGCTTTACCATTCCGGTACAGGTATCCACCTCCACCCATGCGAAATGGGCGCCTGTGACACCGGGGTTGCTTTGGGACTGGCTCTGATGGTTTACCCAAAGTTCTTTCTGTTCCTCCCGAAGCATCCACACCGCAACATCCCCGTAGGAGACTGCTCTTCCATCGGAAAATCTGATTTCTCCGTCTTTTACCCACAGCTCTGAAGAATCCGTATTCTTCCAGCGGCCACAGGCTTCCAATAGTTCATCCCGGAGTTTTTCGGAACAGTCAAAGAGTGCGCGTCCAATGACATAAGTGGAACGACTGGCAAAGCAGCCCACATCGTGAGGGGTAACCGCCGTGTCACCCTCCGAAATCTGAATCTTCTCCAGTGGAAGGTCCAGTACTTCCGACACAATCATTTTCATGGCGGTTACTGTCCCGCAGCCGTGATCGTGCAGAGTTGCCAACACCTGTATGCCGCCGGATTCGTTAACCCGCATAGACACCCCCGCATAGTCGGGGAATCTTGGATAATACCCGTTTACGTGCCCGGCACAGCCCACCGCGATTCCCCGGCGGAAACGCGTCTGTCCGGCGTTGAACGCGCGGTTCTCTTTTTTTCGCTTCTCCCAAAAGAACTTTTCCCTTCCCAGCAGAAGGCATTCCCGAATCCGGATCTCACCCAGCGAAAGTCCCGTCTTCCGGTCCACTTCACCGGGCAGCGCCACATTCCGGAGCCGCAGCTCCAGAGGATCCATATGCAGCCGTCGCGCCGCCATATTCAGGTTATGTTCCATCATGGTGTACATCTCCGGGGCGCTCCAGCCCCTGTAAGCACCGGACATCGGTGTATTGGTGCACACCGCTCTTCCTGTGTAGTGCGCAAAAGGATAACTGTAGCACCTGAAAAACTTGCTTGCCAGCGCCTGAATATAGTCACAGGCATTTCCCACGTAAGCGCCTGAGTCCAGAATGACATCTGCTCCCATGCTCTGGATTTTTCCCTGGGGCGTGATTTTGGTGACAAACTTTGCGTGAATCGGTCCGCGGGAGATTGTGGAAACCATGCACTCTGCCCGGTTATAGACCAGCTTTACGGGCCGCCCTGTCCGCAGCGCAGCTGCCGCCGTGACGGGCTCCAGAACCCACTCCTGCTTTGCGCCGAAGCTGCCGCCCATGGTGGTCTTGACCACCCGTACCTTTTCATAGGGCAGGTCAAACAGCTCCGCCAGAACCGTGCGAATCCCATAGACCGACTGGTTGGGGCTCCAGACGGTCAACTGCTCCATCGCCCGGTCCCACGAGGCGACACAGCAATGCGTTTCCATGGTCATATGGGTCAGGCGGGGCAGAAAGGTTTCCGTCACGGTCTCCACGGTGTCCGGCCGCATTTCCGGTTCTTTGCCAAAGGCTAGCTCCACCGCGCCAAAAACTGCTCCCTCGGGATGAATGCAGTCAATCTTTCCCTCCAGTACCTCGGAAACCGTGGTTGCGAACGGCAGCGGATCATACGTAACCTCTACCAAAGCGGCCGCTTCCCTTGCGGCCTGTGGCGTTTCGGCAAGCACACAGCCCACGCGGTCCCCCACATATCGGACATGCCTTTGAAAGATTCGGTCCTGTTCCAGCGTCTTTTGCCCCTTCATCGTCCTAAACCGGTTATATGGCCGATCTGTGGTGTTAAAGCAGTGCAGGATCTCCACCACTCCGCCAACCTCCATTGCCCGGTCAACATTTACTTTCGTCACATATCCATGGGGGATCTGACTGAATATTACCGCCGCATAGAGCATACCCGGAAGGTCAAAATCCCCCGCGTATCGAACAGAGCCGGTCACTTTTGCCTTTGCATCGTGAATCGGCCGACTGCTCCCAACAATTTTCATAGCGCTTCTCCCTTATCTTTTATCTGATCAACACTGCCAAGCCGAATTTCCCCTTGGCGGCATGGATCAAATAGAGGCGTGAGGAGGCTGACAGGCATTGTCAGCCCCCTCTGCGCGAGGCCATCTTACTCTTCAATCTTTTCCATGAAGAATACTTTGATTGAAGATATAATTTGCAGCAAAAATACGAACAGTACCAAGAAGCCGCCCGCCGTGGCCAACGCCTTGACGCCGTCCACGCCTTGTGCTCCTCCGCCGAACGCAGCCATGACGATTGCCACCACACCGATCACGATGCCCCAAAGCACCTTGAGCTTTGCAGGAGGTTCCGTCCCAATAGGAACGTTTTTGACGCACATGGAACCCACATTTGTCAGCGTTGCATCCGCCGCAGTCACAAAAGAAATAATAATAATCAGCAAATTGAATGGCACAACCAGCTTGCCGATTCCAAACGGCAGATTCTGCAAAAAGACCCACAATGCCATGACGGCTCCGCCCTGATTGATGGCGCCCACCAGATCCGCGGTGCCCTGCATCTGCATGTAAAGTGCGCTGTTGCCCCAAATTGCAAACCACACAAAGCCGAATATGGAGGGCAAAATCCAGTTGACAATCATGAATTCGCGGATGGTGCGTCCGCGGGAGATCATGGCCAGGAAGATACCAGTGACGGGGGCGTAGGCGATCCAGCACGCCCAGTCAAACAGCGTCCAGGACCGGGTCAGGGCCGCGCCGCCAATGTCAATGGGATCCAGGCCCCAGAGCCAGAAATTATGAAGCCAAGTGGCAAGGCCGGCAGTGCTGTTTCTCATGATGAACAGCATCGGCCCCGTGACCAGCAAAAGGATCAGCAGTCCATAGTAAAACCATGCGTTGAGACTGCCCAGTACCTTAAGTCCCCTGTCCATACCGATATAGGACGAGAACGTAAAGCAGGCCACGATTACGACGCCTATGCCAACAAAAAGCGGCAGCGAGTCCGAAATACCGTAACCGCGCAAACCTGTCATCACCAGCGTAATGCACATGGCGAGACCGCCGCAGATGCCGATGCCCAGCGCCAGCATGGAGAGAGTGTCGATAACCGCAGCCAATGGGCCCTTGGTAATCCGCTCGCCAAACAGGGGGCTCAGGGTAGATGTGACATTGAGTTTTTTCTTCTTGTTATAATAGAGATAGGCTACCAGTACGCCGCACAGCGCATAGATCGCGTAGGGCAAAAAGGTCCAGTTCATGAAGCTTCTGCCCATTGCGAACTGGGCGGCCTCCGGGGTAAACGGCTTAATGCCAAGCTGATCGAGTTCCCCCCACACATTGCCGTAGTAAATCAGCGGTTCATTGACACCCCAGGTCACAATGCCCGTGGCCACACCGCCGGTCAGCGTCATGGCAAACCAAGCCATAAACGGGATTTTGGGTTTTGCGTCTTTTCCGCCCAGGCGCACACGGCCCAATTTCGAAAATGTGATAATTGCCACCAGGATGGTACTCCCTATGACGACGTACTGATAGAGCCATCCAAACGAGTCCAGTGACCAGTTAAAAAACGACATGGAGGATTTCGTCAGCGCCTCATTGTTAAAAATTCCCACCAATGCCGCGATGGCAAACAGTACGAAGCCTGGAATGAATACTTCCCACCGGATGTTTTTCTTGGTCTCCTGGAACGACTCTTGCTTTTTTTCCTCTTGCGTCTGAACTTCCTTACTCAATTGTTCATTCTCCCTTTCTTTTCTAGATAACCGTGTGAATCTCAAGCGGCCTTTGTCGCACCTCCCTCAGCCAAAATCAGCGTCCCGAAGGATATCCGTGACAGCGGTCAGCCCAGATCCCCGACCGCCTGCTGTGCCAAGTCCAAAAGCTTTCCGGAGTGAATTATATCGCGCAAATACTCAATATGGGGATAAAGTCGAATATCGTTTTCCATATCCGGAACCGCTTTTCCAATCTCGGTAAAAATAGCGGCAGTCGCACGGCTGCGCCGAAGGTCCGGGTCCAAAAACTTCTGGGCCTGATAACCCGACAGCAGCTCGATCGCCAGAATGTACTCCAAATTCCTGACGACCGGGCCAGCCTTTTTGCAGGCGTTGTAGCCCATGGCCACATAATCCTCCTGCCCGCAGCAGGTGGGTGTATTGTCAATCACGGAGGGAGTGGACAGAATCCGCATATCCCCCAGCAGTCCGGCTTGTGTATACTGCGGAATCATCAGTCCGGAATTGAGCCCCGGATTTTTTACAAGAAAAGACGGAAAGCCCGACATCGTCTCGTCAATCAGACGGTTGTTCCGCCTCTCCGACATCTTTGCGACCATCGTGCAGGCGATTGCCGCACTATCCATGGCAATTCCCGCGTACGCGGAGTCACAGTTACAGGCGGAGAGAACATCCGCCGAGTCACCGTTATCCCAGATAATGGGGTTATCGCAGCAGGAGTTGATCTCCGTATCCAGCGTATCCACCGCCATATGGATGGTCTTTCTCGCCGCGCCGTGCAACTGAGGAATACACCGCAGAGACAGCGCATCCTGCAAGCGGGAGCCAGCGTAATGGCGGATGACTTCCGAATCTTCCAGCAGCTTTCTCACGTTGGCCGCGGACACTGCCTGTTCCGGGTGCGGCCTCACGGACATCACCCGCTCGTCAAAGGCCTGCATAACCCCCTTGAGCGCCTCCAGAGAGACAGCTCCCACCACGTCCGCACATTTCACCGCGTTGACCATATCATATGCAGCCAGCGCCGCAAGGGCTGTGACGGAAGTGGTTCCAGAAATGAGAGCCAGTCCCTCCTTCTCTGCCAACTCGATTGGCTCAATCCCTGCGCGGCGCATCGCCTCACCGCCGGGCAGGAGTTCCCCGGAGAACCAGGCCTCTCCCTCTCCGGTCAGGACCAGGGCCAGATGCGCCTCAGGAGCCAAATACCCCACGGAGCCGTCCCGCGGCATCCAAGGTGTCACCCCGCTGTTGAGCATGCTGCGGATCGTCTCCAAAGTCTCCAGGCGTACGCCGCTGTATCCCTGCCCAAGGTTCTGCAGGATCATCAGCATGGTCGCCCGCGCCTGTTCCTCTTCAAAAGGTTCTCCCACAGAGACCGAATGAGACAGTATAATATTCTTCTGAAGCGTTTTGGCCTGCTCCCGGTCAATTGTTTTCGTACTGAGCAGCCCAAATCCCGTTGTCACCCCGTACATAACCCGCTCTTGTGAAATTGCTTGCTCGATCAGGTTTCGGGATCGGTCGACCCGCTTGCAGTAGCTTTCGGAAAATTCAACTTTTGCCCCGAATCTTGCCACAGCCACCAAGTCCTGCAGCTCAATCTTCTCTCCCAGCTTCACCTGACGGATCGTCTTTGCCACCGGCATGTTGCAGCCCTCCTTTACCTATCTAGTTGTAACTCTACAAAACCCTCCGTCGCAACACAGCGCTTTAATTTTAAAAAATATTTACTTAAAAATATCATTAAAAAAGAAATTATTCAACTAATTAATCTACCAGAGTTTCCTCTGCATTTTTGTGTACTATTTACGAAATATAAGATATCGCAAGAACATTCTTATTATTACGCACAGTTTATTGATAAAAATTTATAAGATATAGAAAAAATGCAGCAAATTTAAAGAATTTTGAAAATTCGATTGCATCTGCCTCCAATTAAAATTATAATAAATATTACTTTATGTGTCAGCAATCTATTTAGCTAAAAATCTTTAACAAATGGAGGAAAGACATGGAAAAAATTACTTTGACAGGTGACAATCTTACGATTGAGGAAGTGGCCTCAGTCGCTAAGGATTATACCCAGGTCGAACTTTCCGAGGGAGCCGAAAAGAGGCTCCGGGACGCACGTCAACTGGTTTTTGACCTCGTAGATGCCGACTTTCCCATCTACGGGTTCAATGTGGGCGTTGGCTGGAACAAGGACAAAAAGGTTTTCAAGGAATTTTTCGGTCAATATAACTGCAATCTGATTCGCTCCCACAGCATCGGAGTACCACCCTGGGCCTCTACGGAACAGGTTCGGGCCATTATGCTCACCCGGCTCAACGGGATGCTCAGCGGCTGCTGCGGAGTTGCCCCCGAAATTCCGGAGATGTACACGAAGCTGCTCAACCGCCATATTCATCCCATGATTCCCATGCGCGGATCGGTGGGCGAGGCCGATATCGGTCTGCTCTCCCATATTGGACTGGCCATTATCGGTGAAGGCAACGTCGAATTCGGCGGAAAGATTATGCCCTCCAAAGAAGCCTTTTCCCTTGCCGGACTTGAGCCCTTGTCTCTCGGCCCGAAGGACGGACTGGCCATCGTCAGCTCTAACGCCGTCGGCGCCGGACACGGTGCACTGCTCCTCAAGGACCTTGAGGATTTCCTCAAGGTTGCGGACGCCATCTACGCTCTTTCTCTGGAGGGTTTCAACGGCAATGTTTCGCCGCTGGATGACCGCAACCACAAGCTGCGCCGCTATGTGGGACAGCGGACGGTCGCTGCGCGCATCCGAGAAGATCTGGAGGGCAGCTTTATCTACGAGCCGGATCGGCAGAAGGCTGTTCACGATCCCCTATGCTACCGGGATGTCCCCCAGATCCACGGAGCAGTCTTGGAGCTGCTGCAATATACCCGGGAACGTCTGGAGATTCAGCTCAATACAACGGACGACAATCCCTGCGTGCTGTTAGAGGAAAAGACGATTGTACCCTCCGCCAACTTTGAACCCCTTAACTGGGTACTGGGCTTTGAGGGTCTTGGCGTGGCCCTCTCTCATATCTCAAAGGCCAGCTGCCTGCGGCTTATCAAGCTATCCGACCCGTCATTTACCAATTTGCCCCGGTTCCTCAGTCCCGCGGCGGACGTCCTGTGCTTCTGCACCGTCCAAAAAACCTACACTTCTCTGGATGCCGAAATCCGGCATCTGTGCAACCCCGTCTCCATGGATACCCTCAGTCTGGCTGGCGGCATGGAGGATATGTCCACCAATGCGCCCTACGTGGTACAGAAGCTGGATAAAATTCTTGACAATCTCCGTTACATCTTTGCGTTGGAATTGATCCATGCCGCCCAGGCAGTGGACTACCGGAAGGGGCGCAGTCTCGGAAAATACTCCGGGGCCGTTTATGAAAAGGCCCGGTCCGTCATCCCGTTTTACGACAAGGACCGCAACATCACTGAAATGATTCAGCAGGCGCACGAGTTGATTGCAGACGGTACGCTGCTGAGCCTGCTTCCCCGGGATTGAACTCTTAAAAAAAGGCAGCCGCACAGCAAACGCCCCGGGAATCGTCGCACCACGCTCCGGCGCCTGACCCGCCGGGGTGCGTACCGCTGATTCTGCTTGTCATGTCTTCGTTTGCTGTCATTTGCTCGCCGCAGCAGGCAAAGAAAAGTCCTCTGAAATCAATGATTTCAGAGGACTTTTGAGTCGTATGGAAAAAGACCTTGCTACCAAGGCAAAGTATGCAGGTCAGGGTGCAATACAAAACGGAGCCGAAATGAAACGTTTACTCTCTTACGAGCTTTCCGCCTTAACCCCTCCCTGTTTTTGTAAAAAGCATGCTCTTTTTTATGTTTTTCCTTTTTTCAGGAGAGCCGTGATCCCTGACCGCAGGCGGAGTCACTCACCCTCGGCAAGGCGATAGCCAACGCCCACTTCCGTAAAAAGATATTCCGGCTCCGCAGGATTTCTTTCCACCTTCCGCCGGATGTTCGCCATATTGACCCGCAGGATCTGATTGTCATCTCCGGCCCGGGGACCCCATAATTCTCTAATGATAAAGTCATAGGTCAAAACTTTTCCCGCGTATTTCCCCAGCAGGGCCACAATGCGAAACTCGCTAAGAGTCAGCTTCGCGTTTTCGCCGTTCACCAGTACCTGATGCTTGTTGTAGTCAATCGTCAAATCGCCCACGGTATAGATGCCCTTGCGGGCGATCTCGTCATTGGCGGAGGTCGTGCGGGTATGTCGAATGGCAGCCCGGACCCGAGCCAACAGCTCTCCGGTTCCAAAGGGCTTTGTCAGATAGTCGTCGGCCCCCAGGTCCAGCGCCGCCACTTTATCCTGTTCATGATCCCGGGCGGAGACCACCACCACCGGAATACTCGACCAGGTCCGCAGGCTGCGGAGTATCTCCAGTCCGTCCATATCCGGCAGACCCAGATCCAAGATCACCAAATCCGGGCAGTGGGACGAAATCATGGACAGCGCCTCCGCCCCGGTTCGGGCCTGCACAGCCTCATAGCCGTTATTGTCCAATATGGCGGAAATAAACCGGGAGATGCTTTTCTCATCTTCCACCACCAATATTTTTTCCCGGATATTCACTGCGCTTCCTCCTCCGTCAGGGGCAGGCAAAAGAAAACTTCCGCGCCGCCGCTGTCCATATTCCGCGCCTCCATAAAGCCGTTATGCGCCCGTACGATGGTGAGGCATACCATCAGGCCCAGACCCATATCCCGCTTGCCATCGCCGGAAGGCGTTTCGCTGCGCTTCAGCGTTCCGTCAAACAGGCGAGACAGTTGATCCTTTGGGATTCCCCGGCCGTTGTCTCGAACAGAGAATTTTGCCAGCCCTCCCTGACGTTGGACGCACAGGGAAACGTAGGTGGTGGTGCCACCATGGCGCACGGCGTTTTCCAGCAGATTTGCCAGAACCTGCTCGATCAGAATTGCATCCATAGGCACCACAAGCAGCTCCTGCGGAGCCTCCACGGTGATGTTCACATCCGGGAACCGCTTGCGGAATTTCCGCACCGTCTCCCCCAGGATTTCTTCAGCCGCCTCATCTTTTTTTGTGATATGAGCCTGACCGTTCTCCCCAATTCGAGTAACGGACAGCAGATTTTCCACCACCCGGATGAGCCACTGAGCCTCGTCCCGCACATCCTTCAGCAGGTTCTCCTGCTCTGCCCTGGAAATCGAGGGGTTTTCCAAGATGACGGAGGTGGACCCCACAATGGAGGTCAGGGGGGTCCGGATATCGTGGGACACAGAGCGGAGCAGATTCGCCCGCATCTTCTCTTTCTCGTTTTCCGCCCGCAGCCGTTCCTGCTGCTTTACCTGCGTCGTCATGGCGCTGGTAACCACGGAGACCATGAGAAAAGTCAGAAAGGTCAGTGGATAGCCTGCGAGGGTAAAGTCAATGACTCCGTATGGATAAGTGAATGTGTAGTTCACAGCGATGACCCCGACCACGGAGGCCGCAAGTCCAAAAAGATAGCCGTTCGTCAGCCGGGAGATCAGCAGCACAGCCAGCACAAAAATGGGAGAGGCGAAGCCCTCGCTGGTGTCTGCGGACTGCAGGAGCATACACACCGTCGCCGCGCAGAACAGGATCGCCACGCACACCAGCAGATCCCGCCAACGGAAAGGGAACAGCTGCTTGAAAACGGATTCTTTAGAGCGCACGCTTTCAGCCTCGTTTCTTTTTCATCAGTAAATCATACATCAAACTGCCTGTTTATGGCACAGAGATACAGGGCGCACGGCATGGTCTTAAGCCTCCGTGTGTTCGACACGGTGCGCTCAGAACAGCCGTCCTGCAGTTTATTATACCATAGCGTGCGCCAAGTTTCCGTTAATTTTTTCCGCTCTCTACAGTTGCTCCCGTTTCTTATCTTTCAGCTTCTATTTTATAGGAGCGGCTTCCGTTTCTCTTCTGTGCATGAAACTTGTATTTTCACAAACCATAATCAGGAAAACCGCAAACGCACAGCAAAAAGGAGTGACCTGGGTTTGGAAACAGGAATTCATAATACCTCGGAGATCGGGCGGCTGCGGCGCGTACTGCTCCACCGGCCGGGGCGGGAGCTGGAAAACCTGATGCCGGAATATTTGGAACGGCTGCTGTTTGATGATATTCCTTACCTACGGGAGGCCCAGGCGGAGCACGACGCCTTCGCCGACTGCCTACGAAAAAGCGGCGTGGAGGTGGTGTATCTCACCGATCTGGTGCTGAAATCCATTACAGGCCAGTCTGTCCGGGAGGAACTGATTCATCAGTTCACAGATGAGGCGGGCATTCGGGATGCCCGGACACGGGATGCGGTGGCGGCCTATCTGATGGACCTGCCCGACCGGGAGATGGTGGAAGCCATGATGTCGGGCATTCGTAAGCAGGACCTTTCCAGAGGCGGCGAACGTCTGGGCGACTACCTGTGGGCGGCGGAGGAGGGATATCCCTTTGCCGTGGACCCCATGCCCAACCTTTATTTTACCCGGGACCCCTTCGCAACCATTGGCGCCGGCGTGTCCATCCATAAGATGCACACGCCCACCCGGAACCGGGAGACGCTGTTTGGCAAGTTCATCTTTGAGCACGATCCGGAATTTCGGGATACTCCCCGCTGGTATGATCGGGGCAAAACCACATCTCTGGAGGGCGGCGATATTCTGATTCTCTCGCCCCAGGTGCTGGCGATGGGCATTTCTCAGCGGACACAGGAGGACTCCATCGACCGCCTGGCGGAGACCATCCTCGCCGAAGGGGGGAGCTTTGAACAGATTTTAGTCTTCAATATTCCAAAAAACCGGGCCTTCATGCATCTGGACACGATTTTCACCATGGTGGATCGGGACAAGTTCACAGTTCACCCCAACATCCTGAGCCAGATCACCGTGTTTGTCATGGAGTTGGACAAGGACCGCAGAATGTCTATTCAACAGGAAGATGGGCGGCTGGAGGATATTCTGAAGAAACACCTGCACCTGGATAGAGTGACCCTGATTCCCTGCGGACAGGGCAGCGAGATTGATGCCGCCCGGGAGCAGTGGAGCGACGGTAGCAACACGCTGGCGATCTCCCCCGGCGAGGTGGTGGTCTACACCCGGAATTACGTGACCAACCGCTCCTTGGAGGAGGCCGGGATTACCGTTCACGCAATTTCCAGCGCGGAATTGAGCCGCGGACGGGGCGGGCCGCGGTGCATGTCCATGCCCCTTTGGAGGGATGACCCAACGTAATTCCCATGCACTCCACCAAGGCTGTGCTGTGTTCACCGTCGGCAAGTGAAGCCCCGAGTCAACCACATCCAAGACGTCCGCCACCGTTCTTCACGCGCGCTGCGTGCATCATCACAGGTGCGTCGGACTTTTTGATGCCATGTATCCGGCTGTGCGCATAAAAGGCGCCCGCAGAGAAAATCTCCGCGGGCGCCCGTCGGTTCTGACCGCTCAATAGCCCAGGATCAGACCCTTTTCCATGGCGTAAAAGCTGGTGAGGCCCCGGCAGGCCAAAATATCCACACTCTTCACCGGAAGGTCCTTTAGAATCTGTTCCTTCAGCTTAATGGCTCCCGGAAGATTCTGGCAGTGAGAAATCACCACCTCTGCGCGGGTGCAGTCCTTACTGGAGGCCATCAGCTTCGTGATGGCCTGATAGGTCTTGGTCTCTCCCCTGGCCTTGTCCGCCACATGGATCATGCCCTGGGGCGTGGCTTCGGCAATCACATGGATGCCCAGAGAGTGGAGCAGATTGCCCACCAGCGGGCGCATCCGGCCGTTTTTAATCAGATTATCAAAATTCTCCAGCGTAAACACCGTCCGCAGGGCCGCCTGATAGATGCGAAGCTCTCCGCAAATTGTTTCAAAATCTGGATTTTCAGCACGCCCGATCAAAGCTTTCGCCTTGCGGGCCAGCAGAACCATGCACCCGGCGGTGCTTTTGGAATCAATGACGCAGATTTTCTTTTCCGGATGTTCCTCCAGTGCCAGCTCCCGGCCCATCATGGCGGCGGACCAGGTCCCGGAGAGGTTGGCGGAGATCGTGAAGCAGATCGTGCAGTCCGCCGCGGAAAATGCCTGCGCAAACGCTGCGGGGGAGGGGCAGGCCGTGGACGATGCCGCCTTTTCCTCTTTCATGTACTCCAAGAACTGGGGAATGCTGAGTTGTTCGTCGTCCAGAAAATCCCGCTCCCCCACCAAAAGGCGTAGAGGCACGGAGGTAAAGCGGATACCGCCGTCATTCCGGGTCTCGGAGAGCAGGTCGGCGCTGCTGTCACACACGATATTCCAGGTCATAAAAACTCCTTTGGAAACCCCTGACTGAGCCTAAATTTCGTCAGTGCCTCCGCACAATCTGATTTTCAATATCACATTACATCATTTGATATCATTTGTCAATGAAAACATGGCAGAGATAGTCAGTTTCTATCTTAATCGACCTCCTTTGCATACTGATTGCTTTTTTATTTAACAGTTGATTTGGCTTTTTTATATCCTGCCCATTTTTTAAAATGCTTATATTCGCGGGATATCCCTTTTCTCCGCTGCGGGCCACGCTTTATCAATCCAGTCCTTAGCTTTCCTTCTTTGCTACGTTGGAACGGATACCGTTCCTTCTACAGCAAAAAATGCTTGACGGATCAAGTAAAACAGGATATGATAGTGCAGGTTACAAATTGTAACTTTCCTGTTACTTTTTTGTTTTGTCTCTTTAAAAACCGACTGTGAGGTCTTTATGAGTAAACGTTCCGCAAAAACTCCCAACCGTACCGCGCGCCGAGATGTCGGTTCACTGCCGTCTGCAGCTCACCGTCAGACAGAGGAACCGCAGGCCGCGCCGGTCTTTCGGCGGGTTCCGGATGCCCCGGAGCAGGCCGTGCCCGCTCAAGCGGTGCACAGAGAGCCCGCACTGGCGGGCGCCCGGACTCAAACGAAGACCGCCGTCCCCGCGCATGATCAGGCGCGGACGAGCAGTCAAGCGGCGCGGTCCCAGCCTCAGCGCCAACCGGCCGCCCCGGTTGTGGCGGCGGTGTCTCCGGCGCAGACGGCCCCGCGTCCGCTTCGAATGCCAAAGCGGGCAGAGAAGGAAAATGCAGAAACACTTCCGGCAATTTTCCGGGACATGCTTCTGGAGAAGAAAACCGCGTTCGTCAAAAAGCTTCACCGCGTCCGCCGCCGTGTACGCCATGTGGTGCGGGAGGAAAAAGCCCGCCGATTTCCCGAATCTGACCGGGCTGTGGTCCAACTTCTGCTGTTTGCCCGGAATATGCTGCCCCTGTTAGTCACGCGGTTAACAGAGCGTAAGCGGGGCCGGCGGCAGCAAATGGCAGGACAATTTGGTTTGATCCGCTCAAAATTTGAACACAAGAAGCTCAGGCCCCTGCCTTTCCTGGCGGCCACCGGCGCAGTGGCGCTGGTAATTTTGTTTTTCTCTCTCTACACCGTGGGTACCACGGTGACCTATAACGGCCAGCAGATCGCAGCGGTGAAATCCGTCTCCGCCGCTGACAGCGCCCGGACGCAGCTTGAACAGATTACCTCCCATGCCACCGGGACCCAGTACACCATTGACAAAAAGCTGCTGCAATATTCCTCCGGCCTGCTGCCCCGGTCCGAGGTGGTGAACGCCGACAAGCTGGAAGAGGACCTGTCCGAGGAGATTGGACTCGTTACCTACGGCTATTCTCTGTATGTGGACGGTGAGCTGATCGGCGCCACTCCCTACGAGGGTGCACTGGACGAGCTGCTGAAGCAGCTGAAGGACGGCATCAGTGACGAAAATACCATCTCCTGCGAATTTGCGGAGAATGTGGAGATTAAACCCGGCTATGTCCCCACCGATAAGATCATGAACCTTGGGTATTTGGCCGAGACGCTGTACAGCACCAAAACCGCCGAGGTGAACTATGAGGTCAAGAGCGGGGATACCTGGTCCGAAATTGCCGAGAGTCACGGGCTAACCCAATCTGAGCTGCTGGCCCTGAACCCCGGTTACGACATCGACCGGTTGTCCATCGGCGAAGTGCTGACCCTGTCCGCCTCCGTCCCCTATCTCACGATGACCGTGGTGGAACAGGAACGGTATATGGACACGCTTCCCTATGATGTGGAGTATGCCGACAGCGCCAATCTCTATAAGGGCGATTACAAGGTCGTTTCCGCGGGGGCCAACGGGTCCGCCGATGTGGTGGCAAATGTCACTTATGTAAACGGCGAGGAAACGGAGCGGGTGGTACTGTCCTCCGTCACGCTGAAAAACCCTGTCACGGAGCAGCGTCTCCAGGGCACCAAGGAACGGCCCACGTGGCTCCCCACCGGCACCTTCCGCTGGCCGTGCTCCGGAAACATCACCTCCCCGTTCGGTTATCGGCACCTCAGTTACAGCTATGCCTCCACCTACCACAAGGGAATTGATATCGCCAACCGGTGCGGCACCCCCATCTATGCCGCCGACGGCGGCACAGTGACTTACGCCGGATGGATGAGCGGCTACGGCTATCTGGTGCAGATCGACCACGGTAACGGCTATGTGACTTTTTACGGCCACAACTCCAGTCTGCTGGTGTCTGTGGGGCAGCACGTCTATAAGGGCCAGCAGATCTCCCGCATGGGTTCCACCGGCAATTCCACCGGAAACCACTGCCACTTTGAGGTCCGGTACAACGGTGTGTCACGCAATCCCATGAACTATCTGCCCTGACTGATTTGAAACCCGACGCGCCCTTTGGGGCGCGCCGGGTTTTTTAAAATTCTCTTTTCAAATTCGACAGGCTGTGTTATACTGGGTAAAAGAGAGGACTTCTCTTCTTTTCACCACATGAAAGGAGCGGTATTCATGAAGTGTACGTTTGCATGTAAGAAAGTTTCCATGAACAACTCTGTGAAGGACTATACCGAGAAAAAACTGTCGAAACTGGACCGCTATTTCCAGGAGGAAGCCGCCGCATTTGTGACGTTTTCCGTGGAGAAGGATCACCTGTGTACGGTGGAGATCACGATACGCGGCGGCAACACGCTGTTCCGCGCCCAGAAGCAGGAAACGGATGGCGATATGCGCAGCGCGATCGACGCTGCCGCCGACTATATCGAGCGCCAGATTCTGAAGAACAAGACCCGCCTTGCCAAACGTCTGCGGAATGAGGGTTTTCCTCCTGCTGCGCCGGATGATTTCGAGGTCAAAGAAGAGAAGGAATTCAACATCGTCCGCACAAAGCGCTTTGCCGTCAAGCCTATGAGCCCGGAAGAGGCCATTTTGCAGATGAATCTGCTGGATCACTCCTTCTTCGTTTTCCGCAGTGAGGAGGACGACTCCCTCTCCATTGTCTATAAGCGCAAGAACGGCGGATACGGCCTGATCGAGACCGGCGAAGAATAAGCAAAAACCTCAAAAAAATGTTAGTTTTCAACCGGGCCGCAGTGCGGCCCGGTTGCTTTTTTTCTCTCTTCGGTATACACTAGGCGTATCCTGTTAAAAATGTCTCCGAAATGGGGTCTTTATAGAAAGGTTTTTTTACTAGATGAACATGATTTTTTTGGTGGACGGCGACAACAATATCGGCACCGGCTTGCAGGGCGCGGACCAATTGACGGCGGACGACTCCATCCTGATTTTTTACCAGAAGACCGGCCTTGCGCTGGGCAAGATCAAGGAACTGTGCAAGGGCAGCAAGGCCAGCATTCAGTATCTTGAAAGCGTGAAGGGCGGCAAAAACTCCATCGATTTTCAGATTATTACAGAGCTGGGAGTCCTGGTGGGCCGGGGCGAGGCGGACTGCGCCTATGTAATCAGTCAGGATAAGGGGTACGAGGCCGCCATGAGCGCCCTACGCGTCCGATATACCGGCGCGTTTCGGGAAGTGGCGCTTCGGTCCTCCATTGCCGCGTGTCTGAAGGGAGCCTATTTGATGCGGGCGACCAGCACTGAGGAGCTGCGCTCCTCTTTGAAGCAGGAATTTGGCGAGACCCAGGGAGCTGCGGCTTTCCAGCATTTACAGGAGCTGTTTCAGCCCCCCGTACCCAAAGCGGAAGGGAAACCGACAGCCGAGACTGCCGCGGAAAAGCCGGTAAAAAGGAACCGCGGTGGGCGGCGGCGACCCTCCAAGAGTGCAGGGGTAAAGCCCGCCGATGTGAAGCCGGAAAATGCGGAGAAACCCACCCAGCCCGCAGTCCAGCCCGCACCCCAGACCCGGCCCATTCCTGAGCTGGCTATTGCCGGGGCGGAGGAAAAGCCCCCCGTGAAGCTCACTCGTCCCCGTCGGGGCGGACGGCGGAAGAAGAAGCCTGCCGGAGAAAAGCCCACCGAGGAAACATAAGGAAAAAGGGGATGGAGCGCTGCTCCATCCCCTTTTTCCTTTTCGTTACTGGCGGTCCACCTCATACATATAAGCCATCAGGTCCAAAAGCTTGCTGGAATATCCCCATTCGTTGTCATACCAGGCTATGAGCTTGACGAAATTATCGTCCAGCATGATACCTGCCGTCTCGTCGAAAATGCAGGTTTGGGAGAACCCGGTCAAATCGGAGGAGACCACCTGATCGGTGGTGTAGCCGATAATGCCCTTCATACTGTTGCGGGAGGCATTTTCCATGGCGACGCACACATCGTGATAGCTGGCGGACTGCTTCAATCGGGCTGTCAGATCTACCACGGATACGTCGTTGGTGGGAACGCGGAAGCTCATACCTGTCATTTTCCCCTTCAGCTCCGGAATGACAAGGCCAACGGCCTTGGCCGCGCCGGTGGAGGAGGGGATGATGTTGCCAATGATGCTGCGCCCGGTCCTCCAGTCCCGGCCTGCCCGGGAGTCCACGGCTTTCTGCTTGGCGGTGGCGGCGTGGATGGTGCTCATGAGCGCCTGCTCGATGCCGAAGGTGTCGTTGACGACCTTGGTCATGGGCGCCAGGCAGTTGGTCGTGCAGGAGGCGTTGGAGACCACGTCCATGTCGGGCGTATAGGTCTTGTGGTTCACGCCCATCACAAAGGTAGGCATCACATCGTCTTTGGAAGGGGCGCTGAGAATGACCTTCTTCGCCCCGCCCTTGAAGTGGGCGGAGGCTTTTTCCACCGTGTTGTACACACCGGTGGACTCTATAATGTACTCTGCGCCGCAGTCGTCCCACGGAATGAGATTCGCGTCGCTTTCAGAATAAATTCTGATCTTTTTTCCGTTAATGATGAGATGCCGGTCGTCATGTTCCACCGTTCCCTGAAAGGTACGGAACACCGAGTCATACTTCACCTGATAGACCATATAGTCCAGATCCGCATTTCTCAGATTGATGCCGCAGATCTGATAGCTGCTGCAGCCCCGTTCGATCATGATCCGAAGAGCCACACGCCCAATGCGTCCAAAACCGTTGATTCCAACCTTAATCGCCATGTTCCTTACCATCCGATCCCCCATATTTTGCCGCGTCGTTCCCCCACGCCTGGCATATTTTAAGGCCATTATACCACGGTTTTGGAAAATGTGTACTATACGTTACGTAAAATTGCGTATCTATTTTCTTTATATCGTTAGTGGTTTTTACCATACCCAAAGACTGCAAAAATTGTCATAATACTATTAAAAATAGAAAAATATTAATTTGAAACGAAAAACCCTTGTTTTTGTGGTTTTTTTTTGATATTCTGTGGAGATATAAAGAAAAAATGTATGCTGGGTGTAATAGCCAAAGTTTACCGGGGTTTTCAACCCGATTATTTGCAAATCCTAAGCCACGAAAGGAGGGACGCTGTGGAGAATTATGAGCGCAAGGAAGCGCAGCTGCTGGCCAGTCTGTTTCCTTCCATTGCCGCGCAGCTGCGTGGAATGCTGAGTGGGCTGTATCTGGCGGCCACAGCACTGGCTCCTGCGGAGGCTCGCGAAAAAGATCCGGAACTTGACCGGAGAGCATCGCGGCTGGATCAGAATTATTATCAATTGCTGAGACTGGTGAACTGCCTGTCCGCAGCCGCCCGGCTTGATACCCAGACGCCTTTGCCCATGCAGGACTGCGATTTGGTGGGGCTGGTCCGTGAAACCTGTAACGAAGCAGAACAGCTGGCGCAGTTTTTAAAGTTGGAGCTGACGTTTCATTGCGCCCTTCCCCAGTTGATTTGCTCGGCGAATCCGGATTCCATTCGCCAGTTGCTGTTTCAGCTACTGTCCAATGCCTTTAAATTTACTCCCGCCGGCGGGACCGTGACGGTGACGCTGAAGCTCCAGGATGATCAGGCGCTGCTGGAGGTGGCCGATACCGGCTGCGGGATCGACGATCTGCAGATGAAAGCACTTTTTGACCGTTATACCCATGTAGAGCTGCGGGACCCGCCGCCTCATGGTTTGGGTCTGGGCCTTCCCCTGTGTCTTCGGATCGCGAAGGATCACGGCGGGAGGATGATGGCTGAGTCCAAGCTTGACGTTGGGTCCAGATTCTTGGTGCGCTTTCCTATCCGGCATGTCAATCACAGCAGTTTATCCGACTCGAAATTTGACTATACCGGTGGCTTTAACCGGGCCTTGCTGGGACTGGCAGACGCGCTTCCAACGGAGGCATTTTCCATCTATAACCGGTAACGGAGTTTTGAGCATCTGCGTGAAAGGGAGCCGAAACGGTTCCCTTTTACACGTTCACAGTCCGGTGTATCCGGACCAAAGGAGGGTTTTTACAACATGGGTCAGAGTGTTTTTCTTGGCATGAGCGGCGGCGTGGACAGTTCCGTCTCCGCTTTGCTTCTACAGCGGGCGGGGTATGACGTATCCGGTGTGAATCTCCGCCTGTTTCACAACGAGGATTTGGGGGAGAGCCAGGAAAAGGCCTGCTGCTCTCTGGCTGACGCCGAGGACGCTCGGGCCGTAGCCGCCAAATTTGGGATTCCCTTCTATGTCTTTGATTTCTCACAGGTTTTCCGGGATACGGTAATTGCCGATTTCATATCGGAGTACGAGGCGGGGCGAACGCCCAATCCCTGTGCTGTCTGCAATCGGGCTGTAAAGTTCGGGGCGCTGCTCCAGAGGGCGTTGACACTCCACGGTCAGTTTCTGTCCACCGGACACTATGCCAGAGTGGAGCGGGACGAAGATACGGGCCGCTGGCTTTTGAAGCGCGGCGTGGATCACAGCAAGGACCAGAGTTATTTTCTTTATATGCTGACGCAGGACCAACTGAGCCACGCCTTATTTCCCTTGGGCGGCCTCCACAAAACAGAGGTCCGGGAGATTGCGGAGCAAAACGGGTTGATCAACGCGAAAAAGAGGGACAGTCAGGATATCTGCTTTGCTCCCGATGGTGATTATGCCGCCTTTATTGAACGGACAGTGGGCCATCCGTCCCCCGATGGTGACTTTGTGGACGAATCTGGCCGGGTGCTGGGACGGCACAAGGGCTTTGTCCGCTACACCCGGGGCCAGCACAAGGGTCTGGGGCTCTCAATTGAGCCGCCGCTGTATGTTCTGGACAAGGACCCGACTGCCGGGACGATTTGCCTTGGTCCGGACGCGGCCCTGTGGACGCGGACTCTGACGGCAAAAATGATGAATTGGATTTCTGTTCCCGCACCGATCGGACCCATACGGGTCACAGCGAAAACGCGCTACAGCCAGCGGGAGTCCTCTGCCGTGGCAGAATCTTTGGAAGGCGGTGGCCTGCGGCTGACCTTTGACGAGCCTCAGCGGGCCGTCACGCCGGGGCAGGCCGTGGTCTTGTACGACGGAGAGAGGGTGGTCGGTGGCGGAACCATCGTAAAATAAGCTCTGAGACGAAAAAGGCGGGGCGTACCCTACGCCTCGCCTCTTATCGGTCGCTGGTCAGCCAGCTGTCTTGAAAAATCAGATCGTCCACATCGCTGGTTGGAGCCCCTTCCATACGCATACCCGCGCCTCCTCTCAAATCCATATCCTAACTAGTATACGTGGGCTGCGGCAAAAAATTGCACGGAATCGTGACTCTGTCAAAAAGTTTTTCTAAAAAATATTTTTCAAAGCAGGCTTGACAGGCAGGCGCGGTATGTGGTATTCTACTTGTTGCCGACATCTGCCGGTGTGGTGGAATTGGTAGACACAGGGGACTTAAAATCCCCCGGCAGTGATGTTATACCGGTTCGAGTCCGGTCACCGGCACCATCGGTATTTAAGCACGGTATTTAAGCATAATTATATATCGCGGGGTAGAGCAGTTGGTAGCTCGTCGGGCTCATAACCCGGAGGTCGTAGGTTCGAGTCCTGCCCCCGCAACCAGAAAAACCATCCATTTCGTATGATTTGGATGGTTTTTTATAACTTTTTATTGATTTCAGAAGTTAACGATTTTACGTTTGGCGCACATTTAGCGCACGCATTATAATTTTTGAGGTTTTAGCGTGTAGATAAGGACGATACCCTGTCTTGGGTATCGTCCTTATTTTTTGCTTATTTTGCTTTATCGCGGCGGAGCATTACATCTGCAATGCATTCGCTGGCCTTGTTCAGATTCTCTTCAATAATATGGCTGTAAAAGCTTTCTGTGGTGGCTACGCTGGCATGTCCGAGCTGTTTGGACACAGTTATAACATCAGTTCCGTTGGCAATCAGCATAGACGCCACTGTATGGCGAAATGCGTGGGGATTGATATGCGGCAGATCGTGGCGTTTGCTGAAATCGTTTAGCCACCCACCGATGCTCTGCGGGTTCATGGGCTGTCCGTCATCCCGGGTGAACACATAGCCGTTGCTTTCCCAACGGTCGCCATTGGCAAGCTGAAGCTCTGCCTGATATACCCGGTACTGCCGGCGCAACACCACTGTCTCTGCAGGTATGGTCAGATTGCGGATATCATTAGTCTTGGTGGAGGTCTCGTACAGGCCCACCTCTGGGGAATACAGCAAGGCGGCATCAATTCGCAACTTGCGGTTTTCCAGATCAACCTTTTCCCATTTGAGCCCCATGATTTCCCCACGGCGGCAACCGGTAACAATTAAAAGATGTGTAATTGTGCGCCATTTAATCGGTTCCTGCTGCAGCGCATCTAGGATAACCACAATCTGCTCCGGTTGAAAGTAATTTACTCCATGTGCTGGGACACGTGGTGGCGTTGCTTTCTGTGCGGCATTGTAAGGAACCAGCATTTCCTTTTCCGCCTGCGTCAGTATTGTGCGAATCAGACGATGATATTCCAACACAGTCTTTTGAGATAGGGGCTCCACATTCTTCTGAATAGTAAATAGATCTTTGGTTTTCTTCCCTAGTGCGTTGGCTATAAGTTCAGCTTTGCCAAGCTCAATGGTACGACCACGGCATGCTGCAGAAACCGTAGAAGCTGCAATTTGATACTGTGCTGCAATCCGCTCCATGGAAAGCCTTCTTGACTTCATAACAGCCCGGATATCACCCTTTGGTGTTGCCTTTGATCCTGCAGTACGGACACCGGCCTCTCCAAGATTTTTATAGAAAACGTTAAGATGTTGGGGGCGGAGATCTGCCAGTTTGATGTGTCCGATTGCCAAGTTAGTACGTTCCAACAGATGGGTATAGCGTTCATAGGTTGCTTGCTTTAACCCGTTGCGTTTTTTTAGATCGAGCACATAGTCCGCATATTCCGCAAAGGTTTGCCGGCTGTCCAGCTGATAACCCTGAAGAATCTCATTTTCAAACTGGACCGCAATGCGCTGTGCCTCTTTCTCAGCCCTTTTATCACTCATACCATTAGGGGGTGTAAAGGTCTTGTAATGGCGTACTTGTTTACCGGAACTGTCTAAGCCGTGGGTAACGGTAATCTTGTAAGCAGTACCACCTATTCCAACGATTTTACGAATGTTTGCCATTCTCAGATTCCTCCTCGTTTAGCAGGTCCTCTTCTTTTACTAAAGTGATATTGTCAATAATCTTTGAGAAATCTTCAACTGCTGCATACCGTCTGGAACGAACATCCCAGCAATCAACATCCGATATATTAGGTCTGCACTCTTGCGGATATTCTTCGTATTCAATTCTTTGCTTTATCCGTTCCACCATCTGACTACGCTTTGCAGACTCAACAAGTGCTATGTGAGCAATCAATGATTCAAATTCCGAACTTTCAAGTAGGGCATTCACTTTGTCTATGTACGATATTGCTTTTCCGCGAGTTCCCTCCAATTGCTTGTTTTTAAGTTCCAGCAATTGTAATGTAGCCTCCTCGGATAGTCCTAATCTGTCTGCACGGAAGTAGCGATTCTCATATTGAGTAAATGTAGACAGACCTAATAGCCAATCCGTAGATACTCTTAATAATCTTGAAATTTCAATGATTTGTTCCACATTTGGTGTCCTCGTTCCACTACAATAATAAGAGACAACATTATCTTTTACGCCCAATTCTGCCGCGAGATCTTTTTGCCTTTTGCCTGATTTTGCAAGAGCTGCGTTTATCCGTTGACCTATTACCTTGGCGTTATCCATAATGACAGCAAGCCTCCTATTGTAACAAATACGTTATGCTTATTAAGAAACATCACAGATCGTGTTGTTATTCATGATGATGTTATGTTATACTTACAACATAACAAAGTCAAGGGCTTTTTCAGATTAGGAGGTAAGAAGCTTTGAAGAACACAGAAATAAGAATGAGGGCGGCCACTAATGGTGTGCGACTGTGGCAGATTGCTGACGAACTCGGCATTGCAGACGGAAATTTTTCTCGCAAGTTGCGGCATGAACTGCCGGACAGCAAAAAGGCAAAGATTCTAAAAATTATTGACCAGTTAGCAAAGGAGGCGAAAAATGATGGCTGAAGTTGCAACCATTCGTGAAACTGTGAAGCGGCTTAAATCCGACGGGCTTCCTGTTAGTGAATATACTCTGCGTCGTTGGGTGCGGACTGGTGTTGTTCCTTCTGTTTCATGTGGCGCCAAGGCTCTCCTGTTTTATCCCAACATTTTATTGTTCATACAGCATGGGGATCATTCCACAATGCAGCAGGGAAAAGATACAGCTATCCGCCGCGTGGGGGTGTGACCTATGCCGAGGGCTCGGAATATAAAACCGGCTTTCTTTGAAAACGAATTCCTTTCCGACCTCCCACCAGAGACGCGATTACTGTTCATTGGCCTATGGTGCCTCGCAGATCGGGAGGGCCGCCTGGAGGACCGTCCCCGGGGGATCAAAGGACGACTATTCCCATTCGATGACTTCAATGTAGATGAAATGCTGCAGCAATTGGCTGATAGTCCAGACCATTTTATTATCCGATATCAAGCGGGCGGGAATGCATATATTCAAATCATAAATTTTTTGAAACATCAAAACCCACACTGCAAGGAGAAGCCCAGCACAATACCCGCACCGGGTGAAAATAGTAAGAGCACTGTGCAAGCACCATGCAAGAACTGTGAAAGCACAGAACAAGCCCGGCTGATCCCTGATTCCCTTAAACTGATCCCTGAATCCCTCACAAATGAGGCGGGCAAGCCGCCTTGCGACTTGCGCTTCGATGAATTTTATAAGGCCTATCCTGTTCACCGGGGCAAAAAGGATGCACAGAGAGCTTTCACAAAGGCAATCAAGTCTGTTCCATTGGAAACTATGTTGAAAGCTATTAAAGATCAAAAGCGATCCCCTGATTGGCTTAAGGAAAACGGAAGATTTATTCCACACCCTGCTACATGGCTGAATCGTGGGCAATGGGATGATGAAACGGGAGATGTGCCCGATACGAAAGGGGCGAACAATTATGCCGACGTTGTGTAATGCGACACAATGGCTTACATATCGGGCCGAGATGATAGATACCGCATTGCCGTATGGGCTATGGTTCTGCGCCGATGTTCTGGATGTGCAGGCGGTAGAGGTCAACGCGGTTTGCCTTGGCTTGGGGTACAGTTGGGAGGATTTAAGGCACTGCCGGGAGTTCATGACGCAATTCAAAACCATCTTCGTTCCTGTGGCTGATGATGGAAAACGTACAGAGATTATCCGCGAGATTGAGAGCTATATACCCGATGTACCTATTCTCACGCCAAAGAAAAGCGCGTTTCACGGGTGCGGTTCGATCCATGAATTGCGTGAAAAGGGTGGTCTGAGTGCTGTGGACAAGCTCCTGTATGACGCAGAAGAGCGGCCAACACGGGGCCTAATTTCCCTGGCTGACGTGGAGCAAACTGATATGAGCCAAATTCCCTGTGTGCTATCAGGGTTTCGCGAACTGGATCTTTCGATCGGCGGGTTCTATGCTGGAGAGGTTTCGGTATGGACTGAGTGCCGGGGAGAAGGCAAGTCCACATTACTTGGTCAACTTTTGGTGGGAGCTATCAATCAGGGGTTTCCGGTCTGCGCTTATTCTGGGGAGTTGCCAGCATGGCGGTTTAAGCAATGGGTAGTTCTCCAAGCAGCAGGGCCAGAAAATGTGGTCGCAAAGACCGATACATATTCGGGCAAGCCGTTTTGCTCAGTATCTCCTTCAGTCCAGACCCAGATTGACGAATGGTGGAAAAATAGATTTTTTCTGTATGACAATCAGGGCGGCGGAGACGTGAACAGAATTTTGAGCATTTTTGAATATGCTTGCCGTCGCTATGGATGCTGTGTGTTTCTGGTGGATAACCTTATGACTGCCCGCCTCCACGGTGAAAGTGAGACTGACTATTACCGTGCGCAATCCGAGTTTACCGGTCGGCTGGTAGAATTTGCGAAAAAGAATGAGGTTCATGTACATCTGGTGGCACACCCGCGTAAAGGTGATAAGAATAGCCGTCTCGATGCTGATGATGTGGGTGGATCTGGAGACGTGACCAACCGGGCCGATAATGTCTTTTCTCTCAAGCGGCTATCGGACGAAGAGGCAAAGCAAAACGGTTTTCATTCTGTACTGTCTGTGCTAAAAAACCGCGCTTTCGGCAGCACTATTTCCATAGGCCTTGATTTCGATGAACCGAGCAGGCGCTTTTATAAAGCCTTAACCGGGAACGCGAGCAAGAAACTCGGATGGGCGTTTTTTGAACAGCAGGTATTATGGGAGGTGCAGGATGATGCAGGAAAGCCTTACTGATAACCTTATGGAGGGAGTAGTAGAAGAAGCGGTAGAAGCTGTAAATGATGACATTGTAAATGGGTATCAAAAAATATTGGTGGATGATCCTGATGGGATTGGGGCGCATGTTTTATCTCATGAGGTTATGCAGAGATTTGCTCATCTCGTGGATGAGGCAATCAAAGAGTCGGAGAATAATTGCTTGCAGCAGAGTGTAAAAGATTCAATTGATACTAGTTGTTTAATTTCGATTGAACACGGTGTGCATCGTGGTTGTTCAATTAGAATTCAAAATAGATATAGAAGAGAAATACTCAAAAGCTTGCATCAATACTTCCAGTCTGGAGATTTTTCTAAAAATTCTACCATTAAAGAGCTCGTTGACACAGCTATGCATGAGGAATTTTCTCCAGAGGGGGGATTCTCTATAAAATATAACGGGGACATGAAGTCCCCCATTTGAGAAATGATTTCTTACCAAGCGACGAAAAGAAAAAGGGATGCACTCGCAGCCGCTCTCATAGAGTCGGCGTACAGCGAGTTCAGACCAGTTTCTTTTTGGAGTGTTTGTGAGGGGAGGCTTTTTTCTTTCCGCTGCGCAGGGAAGATGATCTACAGCATGGAAAAAATCCCCGGTATCGTGTACTAAAACGTACGAGCCCACTTACACTTTAGTAAGTGGGCTCGCCTTATAAGGCCGAGCTTCATTGGCGGAAAAAGCTGGCGAAGATCAAGACGCAACTGTTGCCCTGAACCCGGCATGACTTGATATCACAAGGCTACTCATCATGTGGTCGGTGCAAGCCATAAGAAATGACCTGCCCCTGTACAAATCAGAATTTGATGTTGGAAAGCCCAAGGGAGTACCCCCTTGGGCTTGTCGTGTATTAAACATAATGGGAAGTTCAGTTCCTAGCACAGAATATTCATAACTAGCTGTCTACTTATCTGATTTCGCGCTGAACCTCAATAAATTTCAGGATCGAATCAATCATACTGTACTGTCCGCATGCGATACAGTACCAATGACACATGCCAGTCCAAGCACGATCGTCTGGTGAATATCCTGTGCATCCACTTTGGAAATCGAAACATTGAACTTGTTTTTTGCTTTACTAATTAGGGCTTGCTGATTTTTTTAAATTTATATGGTCTTATATGGTCGCGCGGAGATTTTCCTGTTTCAACAGCGAGCGGCACCAGGCAATGTCTTCCCGGGAAACACAGGCAAAAATCCGCAGGTTCAGAATATAGAACAGAATTGTCAGTGATAGTACAAAGATATTATGACTTGCCGATAAGGTATATAAGGATAAAAATCCAATTACTCCGGCAATGATAAAGTATAACCCGCCAGTTTTTTCCTTGATTTTCGGTGCAATCCTGCCACCCAGAACGGTTCCTACTCCGAATAAGGATAAAATTAATCCAACACTCAATACCTCATATCCGGTAATCTCCTGCATTAGCTTCCCCGAATATGTGAAAGAGCGAAATACACTGAAGCCTACAAAAAAGATGGTCAGAACCAAACGCATAAATCTCATATTACTTAGAGGTTCTTTATAGGCACATATATAATGTCTACTGAATAATTTCGAACTCCTTGCAGTGCAACACTTTGATACCGATTTGTGGTATAATTTGAGCAATGAAAACGGCAAAACAGGTCAAAAAGCTTGCACACGGAGTGATAGGAATGTACAAATACAGCAACGGTCAGATCAGTCTGGCGGATTTCAAGCAGCCGGTTGGCATGCATCTAAAAGAAAGCAATCGCTGGGTGAAAAAGGCCCAGATCATACCTTGGATTGATATTGAAAAGCGATATGCTGCGCTGTTTACCAACCGGAAAGGCAATGTTGCCAAGCCGTTGCGTCTGGCTTTGGGTGCCTGTATCATTCAGGCAGAGTATGGATTTACGGATGAAGAGACGGCGTTCATGATTCAGGAGAACCCGTATCTGCAGTACTTTTGCGGTTATCCCGGCTATGATGATGAGCATCTGCCCTTCGACCCATCCACTATGGTGTACTTCCGTAAGCGCCTGACACCAGAGATTTTGGGCGAGATTAATGAGATGATTCTCAAAACTGTTGAATCCGAAAAACATGATGACGATGATGACCACAAGGACGGCGGCAACAGCGGAACGATGATTGTGGACGCTACCTGTGCACCGTCCCACATCCGTTATCCGCAGGATGCGTCTCTGCAGAATGAAGCGCGAGAAAACACCGAGAAGATACTGGATGCGCTACACGATCCGGCAGATGGCCGGAAGCCTCGTACCTACCGCAAGCAGGCGCATAAGGTCTTTCTCCAGTTCAGCCGCAGCAAAAAGAAAACAGCAAAGAAAATCCACAAGGCGGTTGGCAAGCAGCTGCGTTATCTGGCGCGCAATCTTGCTTCAATCGAAGAAAAACTTGCTCCGTCAGCGGGAGGGCTTTCTGGTGGTAGGCCCGGCAGGATACAAAAGTCCAGTATGAATATCTATAAGGCTTATTAAGGGCCGCAAAGCTCATCGTATATCTTGGTATCGACGGGCGATTTTCTGTGGGTCTGCGCCCAAACGAAACTCACAGCGGAGCACGAGCATCCGCCACATGATCATGAGTGGATGCCCGACCCGATAACGGCGCCCGGAGGTGATAATACGTCCTGACAGGACGGAAAGGGGAATCCGCTCCCGTTTCAGGCGACGGGAAAGCGCATAGTCCTCCATGATCGGAAGGTCTGGAAAGCCGCCGACCCGGGAGAATAGTTCCCGGCGAAAAAACATCCCCTGATCGCCGAATGCGATGTGGGAGCGCCGCGCGCGCAGCTCATTGGAGATCCATGCGTTGCATCGCATCAAGGGGCCGTCATAGTCAAAGCCGATATGAAAGCAGCCGAACGCCGCGTCTTTTCCCACCGCGTCCGCAATCTCTTCGAACGTGTCGGCGGGCAGAACGCTGTCGCAGTGGGAAAATAGCAGGACGTCTCCGGAGGCCACAGTGGCCGCCGCGTTCATTTGCCTCGCCCGCCCTTTTGGACAGGTGACAACCGGGTACCGTCCACCGATTTGGGCCACGGTGTCGTCCGTGCTGCCGCCGTCGGCGAACAGGATTTCCGCCTCGCCCCGCAGGCATTTTAGATTATCAAGGCAAGCAGAAATAGCGCTGCTCTCATTGTAGACCGGAATAATCAGTGAAATTTTCATCTTCAGAGGACCTCCCGCAGGAGATTCTGCCGGACGTAGTTTTTCAGGATGCTTCGCAGGAAGTCCTCGCTGAGGTACGTTTTGATCTTAGCAAGCGTGTCCGCATTGCTCACGGGTCGGCTATCCTGCGAATACTCGCGCAGTGCCATGGCGCACCAGCTGACGCCGCGCAGGCAGTTTATTGTGAGAAACAGAGGAAGCCGCTCTGAGAGAGAGGAGACGTCAAACCGCCCTCCAACGGCCACACGGTAGCGGCGGACAAACTCTTCCATTTCCTCCGCCGTGAGAACCACATCTGTTTTCCACAAGGTTGTGGTGGGGGCCAGAAAGTGACCGAGATCCTGAGCCGGCTCGGAGAGCAGCGGTTTTTCCCAATCGATCAAATAACTCTGCGCACCTTCGTTGATCAGGAAATTTCCCGAGTTTAACTCCGTATTCACGATGCACTCCGGGGCGGAGGACGGCTCCTTCAGCGGCAGGCGTCCCACCTCCGAAATGAGTGTCTCCAGCAAACGGCAGACAGTTACGTCCGCCCCGTCCCAGCCTAGGTACTGCGCCACCATGGCAAGGCACTCCTCGTAAATGCCACGCGCGGGCCGCTCCGCGCGGAGCAGCCGCGAGTCCTCCGGATCCGGGACCGCGTGAACGTCGGCCAGAATTTCCGCCGCTGTTGGCAGGTCGCACTTATAACGCAGCGCGCGGCCGGGGAGCCACTCCATCACCAGTACGCCGAAGGGCAGAATCTCCCGAGAATCGTCGCAGAACAGTGTCTCCGGTGTCCGTCCGCTGGGTGCAAGCTCCCGCAGGGCATCGTATTCATAGACGATCTGATGGGAAAGGTGCATCTGGCTCCCGGTATTGATTCGCAGCACCAACTCCCGCCCTGTCGCGGGATGGGAAAAGCGGTAGTTTATGTTGTATTCTCCCTGTCCCAACGGAGAGAGGTACAGCTCAGCTTTGTCGGCAAGCCCCAGTTTCTCTAAAAAGTCGGGACTATGTATGTATCGTTGAAGCAGCAATTCGTTCACGAGCGTCATCTCTCCTCCCCCTTCCAAACAGCGTTTGCAGATATTGGGCTGTCCAGCTCCCGTTTCCCTGTATCGTCGCCCGGAGTTCTAGCAAATCCTCCGGCGTGTCCACATCGCGGCAAGAAAGGGCAGGAAGTACCCGCGCTCCGGCCTGGCGGGCCGCACGCACTGCATTTTTACAGACATTTTCCGTTCCGTAGGTCTGGCGGACAAAGAGCGCCGGACACGGAGCCTTCAGCCCGACCAGATAATATCCGCCGTCCGGCGTGGGTCCAAGCGTCACATCCGCCGTCTCCAGCGCGGAAAAGGCGCTTTGCAGGTGGGCGGCAGTGAGCAGCGGCAGATCGGAGCCTATCAGAACGCAGGCATCATAGCCCAGAGAGAGAACGTGGTTCAGAGCGTTCTCCATTCGCGCTCCCAGATCGCCGCTCTCCTGCGGGAAAAAACCTGCGGCATGAGGAAAAATACCTCTCAGGGGCTGCCAGCCGGAATTCGGCGTACAGAATAGAAAGTGTGTCCAGTTTGCGCAAACGGCGGCAATGTCGCGCAAAAACGCGGTATGCAGCGCCGCACATTCGGCCCCGCTCAGATACGGCATCAGACGTGTTTTTGTCTGGCTGGGCAAGGGAACGCGGGTTAGACAAATAACGGCGGTTCGCATTTTGCTTATCCTCTCAAAAAACAGAATTTGACCCCAGAACGGATTCTCTACCTTAAAACGAAGAGACCAAAGGTATGTTAACAAATTACTAGGAGAGTTGCAAGTCTCTCGGACTTAGATTCTGCACGTGGTTACCTTCCGAATCACTTGCAATAGTGATAAAAAGTCCGAAGAAAACTGGAATTAAGCACAAATAATCGCTTTTTCCGATTTATCCTATTCTTATATGTAAACTATGAATTAGACAAAATTTTTACACACTGATATATTGCTAAATAGATTATTAAATTGGATAAATTTGGACTGTAAAGGAAGAAGAGTGGTTATGAAGCGGGAACCCGAAAATACTGCTCCGCAGACGGGAAGAGCGGTCGAAAATAAAAAGGCAAAGGTTGGCCGGAAGGGAAAGATGATTCTTCTGGCCATAGTTGCTGCCTGTCTGGCAGTTTATTTTTTGGTCCCCGGTGTGAAAACATGGGTGGATTCTGTCGTTCGTATGTTCAAAACGGGGAATTTTTCCGCTATGCGCTCTTTTATTGCACAATACGGCCCGTGGGCAATGGCGGTGTCTTTTCTGCTGATGGTATTCCAGTCCATCGCCGCGCCGCTGCCCGCGTTTTTCATCACGCTGACAAATGCCAATCTATTCGGCTGGTGGCAAGGTGCCATTCTCTCATGGTCCTCGGCGATGGCCGGCGCGGCGCTGTGCTTCTTCATTGCTAGGATTCTCGGACGCGATGTGGTCGAAAAGATCTGCACCAAAAAAGCGCTTGAGCAGATTGATGGTTTTTTTGACAAGTATGGCAAGAAAAGTATTTTGGTTGCGCGTCTGCTTCCGTTTATTTCCTTTGATATCGTCAGTTACGCTGCGGGTCTGACTTCCATGGACTTTTGGGGATTTTTTGTTGCCACCGGCGTGGGCCAATTGCCCGCCACGATTGTCTACTCCTATGTGGGCGGAATGCTGACGGGCGGCGCAAAGATGATGTTCATGGGACTTCTGTGCCTCTTCTCTCTTGCAATCCTTGCGGCAATTTTTCGTTCCCTTTGGACAAGTCATCAGAAAGCAAAGGCCGCTGCGGCTGCTGCGGCCGGCATTTACCTTGCGCCGCCCGAGGGGTTTAATGGGGTCCGCTTTCTCAATAAATTTTACAACTGCGCCCTCTGGGGCATGGTGGCTGCCATGCTCAGCGGCCAGAACGTCTGGATTGGGATGCGCTTTAATCTCGGCTGGATATTCTACGGCGTCTGGCTGCTGACGCTGATAGTGTTTGGCTGTATCCGCAGGCTGCACTTCGGCTGGAAGTTTACCTCCATCAATTTGGCCGCATGTGCGGCTGTGAGCGTGATCGTATTCGGCACGCGGAAACTGCTGACCTTGCCCGCAGCCATTCTGCGGGAGGGGGTGGGCCAGACACACTGGCATTTGGGAACTGTCAGCACAGGAATTCTGATCTTTCTCATCGTCGGCTATGCGCTGATTCTCGTGCTCAATCTGAGACACGGCGACTCCAAGAAAGCATCCCCTCCCACGGCTGCCAGCGAGGTATGATCGGTGAACAAACACGTCAAGCTGCTGATCTTTGCAGTGCTGATTGCGGTGGTCCTGCTGCTGAACAATCGGTACGGCTGGTCTGAGTATCTGGGCGATACCGAAAATCTGGTCTTTCTCAAGCGGACGGTACAGGAAAATCAACTCGAAGCGCTTGCAATCTACTGCGGTATCACGATTGTCGGCTGTGTGGCGCTGGCGCTGCCCGGAGTAACCTTCGCGGTGTTTGCAGGGCTGCTGTTCGGCCCGTGGCTGGGAACGCTGGCCTGCCTCGTCGCGACGACGACTGGCGCGGTTGCGGCATTTCTTGTGGGGAGATTTTTCCTGAAAGATTCGCTCAAGCCTGTGGTGATGAGAAACACATGGCTGCGCAAGGTCCTCTTTGATGATGCGGGCCGGAGCGACCTTGTGGTGCTGCTGATCACGCGCCTGGTACCGCTCTTCCCCTACAACCTTCAAAACTTTGCATACGGGATTACGGACATACGGCTCTTACCCTACACAGTCTATACGTTTCTTTTCATGATTCCGGGCGTTGCCCTCTTCACCATCGGCTCCGCGGGTTTCACCGCGGAGTGTGGGCGGTGGCGCTATTTTTTTGCCGCGGGCATTTTACTGGCGCTGGTGCTGGTGCTGGGTTTCGGCGTAAAAAAATATTATCTTGATCGGTCGCGCGGGGCCGGGAAAGAAGGTCCCGTTGAAAAAACTAATTTGGAATAACATTGTCCGCAGGCGCGGCCAGTCTCTTCTGACCATGGCGATTACGGCGCTGACCGTGCTGTCTTTCGTGGTTGTGCTTGGCGTGTTCTGGACAATGCGGCAGGGGATCGCTCTTTCGCAGGAACGGCTCGGCGCGGATGTAGTGGTCCTTCCCAAAGACGCCAGCGCCAGCGGATATGATCTGTTGTTTACTGCCAATCCGGAGAATATTTATATGCCGGCTTCCGTTGCGGAGGAAATTGCCGAGATAAACGGCGTAAAGGCAGCTTCACCCCAGTTTTATTCCCAGACGCTGGCCGGGAGCTGCTGCGACTATGGCTATGAGATGCGCGTGGTCGGATTTGACCCGGACACGGATTTTATTCTGGCTCCGTATCTTCATCTGCGGAACTATGACCGCCTTGCGGACAACGAGATCATTCTTGGCGGCAACTTCACCGATTTTATGGAGACCAGCTCCATGATCCTGGGCCACAAGTTCAACGTCGTGGGTGAACTCTATCCCACCGGAAGCGGCATGGACGACACGATTTTTATGAACATCGACGTTGCCCGGAGCATCTCTGAGGAGTCGGAGGGGTTAAGCGGCATCTGGTCCGGCAAGAGCGCCGCCGATCAGATTTCCGTCGTGATGGTGAAGCTGAAAGGCGGCGTCTCCGCCGCCGATTTTACGCTTGCGGTACTAAAGACCGGCCTGCCGGTCCAGTGTGTTGCGACAAGCGATACCATTACCTCGCTGCATACCCAGCTGACCGCGACGGCCGAGATGTTTTTCCTGCTATGGGCGGCGTCGCTGCTGATCGCTGCTCTGTCCCTATTCGGTCGGTTCCATGCGCTGGCGCGGGAGCGCCGCAGGGAAATCGGGCTCATGCGGGCGATCGGGCTGCAAAAAAGCCGTGTATTCAGCCTGATTGTCGGCGAGGCGCTGACGATGGCTTTTCTTGGCGGCGTTGTCGGCGGGATCGGCGGCTGTCTGTGCACGGGGCCGATTATTGGAAGACTCAGGGAAGCATTTTTCCTGTCCTCGTCTCTTTGGAATCTGAAAACGGCGCTTTTGTGCGGATTGGCTGGCGTCGCGCTTGCCGTCCTTCTGGGCTTCCTGGCGGCAATCCTGCCCGCCGCGCAGAGCGCTTCGCTGGAGCCGCAGGCGGCCATTGCGCAGGGGGAGCTGAACTGAGATGGAAATTTGCAGACTGGAGCACATACAGAAAATCTACCATATGGGCGAGCAGGTCGTTCCCCTGCAGGATATCTCCCTGACCGTCAATGCGGGTAATTTCATCGCCGTCGAAGGCGTTTCCGGCGCAGGAAAGAGCACTTTATTGGCAGTAATGGGCACGTTGCTGAGCATAGACGGTGGTCGGTATTTTTTCGAGAGCGAAGACATTTCCGGCCTCTCTGACCGGCAAAAGACGGACCTGCGGGCAAAGAAAATCGGCTTCCTCTTTCAGGATACCAATTTGATCCAGGCATTAACTGTGCGGGAAAATCTGCTTTTTGCCCAAACGCTTGGAGGTGCGGAAAAGGCGAACGGCGCGGCGGCAGACGCACTTTTGGAGCAGCTTGGACTTGCGGATCGCGCCTCATTTTTACCACATCAGCTCTCGGGCGGACAGCGCCGGCGCGCAATGGCTGCGCGGTGTCTCATCCATGCGCCGCACCTGATTTTGGCGGACGAGCCAACCAACGATCTGGACGAGGTGTGGGCCGGCAGAATTGTCACGCTTCTGGCCGACGCGGCCAAGCGCGGCACCGGAGTTGTGATGGTCTCCCACAACAGCTGCTGGACGGCGGGTGCGGACGCCCGGTACCGTCTGGACGGCGGTGTGCTGGCAAAGCTCGGCAAAGGAGGTGAATGAGATGAAAAAGAATCTTTCTGTCATTCTGGGTGCAGTGCAGAGTCTTGCGGCCCTGTGTGCACTGGGTGCAATCAAGATCTGGGCTCCAACCTGCGCGGCCATGGTGACGCTTGAAAATGGCAATACGCTGCCCATGAAGTGCCACTATGCGGGGCAGGCCGGCGCTGCGCTGGCGGTTGTGCTGCTGGCGGCGGGAATTGTCGCCATGCTTTCCAAAAAGGACCATAAGAAGGTGCAGTTTGTACTGATCAGCGGTGCGGTGATGCTCTTCCTTGTGTTCAGCAGCCTGATCGGCGTGTGTATGAAGGCTGAAATGGCCTGCCATGTGACGGCGGCTTGGTGCAAGGGTATTTCCGTGGTGATCCTCGTCTGTGCGGTAATTGACCTGATCACCGGAAAAGAGGGCCAGCTTCCAGTCTAAGCGGTCATAAAAATGTTTCAAATTTTGTTTACATTTTATTTTGGAAAGGAAAATAAATCATGAAAAAAGTATTGTCTCTTTTTCTCGCAGCCATGATGATCATTGGCCTGACCGCCTGCGGTTCCACCACAAACACCGGCACCGCCAGCGGCAGCGCATCCGGCTCTGACGCGGCGAGCGTTGATTACAGCGTTGTAACGGAGGATACCGCTGCAAAGACCGTCAAAATATTTGCTGAAGTCAACGGCAAATACTTTACGGAGGTCACCCGTCACGGCGTCGTCTTTGCCAAAGGAAGCAATGGAGAGAAATCTATTCTTCGCGCGCTTTGCAGCGAAAAGGATTTCTATCAGGGTATGATCGACATTGGCGGCGTGCCTGGAGACAACCTCAGCCTGCCCTGCGACAACGGTGCGGTTATTGAGGGCGATAAGCTGGGCATCACCGTTTCCTGGGACGGCTCCAACGGTGAGATTCCCTTTGAGAACTGTGTCAAAACCGGCAGCGGCGAGCCCTATCAGATGGACGCGCGGTTCGGCGGCAATATTAAGCACGCCTATGCCGCGAACACCGGCTGCATCTTCTGCCTCGACAGCTGCCCTGTGGGCATTACCTCCAACGCGGCTTATGGCTTCGGCGTGGTTGAAAAGGACAAGACCGAGCAGTTCTACGGCAATCCCGACGTCCTGCCGGAAGATGGCACGCTGGTGACCGTAACTTTTACACTGGAAGCGTAATATGCGGCGCAGTTCCCTGAGTCAACATGGGCAATTCCGCAGAGGACGGCACGATTGTGACCGTAACCTTCACGGTATTTGAACACTGAATGAAAGGGACCTTACATCTGACGCTCTCTGCAAAGGGACGCCGGATGCAGGGAGGGGAGCGGACGAAAAATCCGCTCCCCTTGCCTATTGGAGGAGGTATGATCTATGAGAAGCCTGATCGAACGGGCGAATGCCTGCGTTCACTGTGGTCTGTGCACACGGCAGTGCGCATTTTTAGAAAAGTATGGGCTCGATCTGAACCAGTTTTCGAAGCGGAGTGACCTCGCCTATCACTGCTTTCTCTGTGGTAACTGTTCCGCCGTCTGCCCCAAGGAGATTGACGGCCGGGAGATCGCACTTTCAATGCGCCGGCAGCGTGTAAGTGATGCCGGCGGCAGGAGGGTACCGGAGCAGGGCTACGGAGCTCTGATCGCGGAGAAGAAAAACTATCTCTTCCAAAATTTCCGGAACAGCCGCCGGTCCGTCCTGTTTCCCGGCTGTAATTTCCCATCCTTCTATCCAAAGACCACGGATGCGCTGATCCGCCTTCTGCGGGAAGAAGCGGACATGGGCGTCGTATTTGACTGCTGCGGAAAACCGATTGCGGAGCTGGGGCTGGAGCATGCGGAGGCACAGGGAACGGAGTTGCTTCGCCGCCGCTTGTGCCACGCGGGCGTGGAGGAACTGGTGGTGCTTTGCCCCAGCTGCTTCTATTTCCTACGCCCGAGGTTGGACATTCCGGTGGTAAGTATCTACGACAAGCTACGCGAGCTGGGTCTTGGCGGGCAAATTAAGGAGCGTGAAGTAAACCTCTTTGTTCCGTGTCCCGATAAAGCCACTCATGAGATGGAGCGTTCCCTGTTTCCGTTTCTGACCGGAGCGTACCGGGAGATTCCGGAGGTTCAGTGCTGCGGACTCGGCGGCTGTGCGGCGGGAAAGGAGCCGGAGCTCTCCGCCGGGTTTCAGGAAAATGTAAAGCACATGAAGCTGCCCAACGTATATGTCTACTGCGCCTCCTGCGCCGGATCGCTGTGCCGGGGCGGCGTTACCAATGTGCGCCATGTTTTGACGGACATTCTTGGAACGAATGAGTCCCCCGTCCTCAGTGCGCAGACTGTGTGGAACCGAGCCAAACGAATGCTGTGATCCGGGTAAGCGCGCGAGACCTGGGTAGGACGAACTTCCGTTTATTTGCCTATGGGAAAAAACACAGGGTCGGTGCAATCCACGCTGCCAAAGATCCTCTGGCCTATGCTCCAGCCCGGTGCTTCCGAAAAGGGCTTCATTAGGTATGTTCCACCCGGAAGTTCCAGCTGCACCATTGTTTCTGCGCCTTGAAACTGTATCCCGGCCACCCGCAGCGAAAGCAGCCCGGATTCCCCAAAATGCAGGGCGGAGGAATGCACCAGCAAATCATACCTTCCATCCGGAACAGCTGCAGGGCAGGAAACTGCGGTGGAGGAAAAGACACCGCCCACCACATTTCCGGGGAGATAGCCACAGCCGCCAAAATAATTTGCCGTACGGCGGTCAGCGGGGCGGCCGTAGACTTCACGCGGTGTACCGCATTGTGCAATGTGCCCGTCAAACATAACTGCCACCCGATCAGCCATGGCAAGAGCCTCTTTTTGATCGTGTGTGACAAGAATGGTGGTCATCTGAAATTCCCGATGCAGCTTCAACACCATCGCGCGCATATCCTCACGCAGATTCCGGTCCAGTGCGGTAAACGGTTCATCCAGCAATAGCAGGCTCGGTTTTGCAGCCAGCGCCCGGATTAGAGCCACCCGCTGCTGCTGCCCGCCGGAGAGCTCGGACACCCGCCGCTGCCCATAGGCCTCAAGCTGCACTCTTTCCAGCAGCTCTGCAGCGGATGCCAGACGCTTTCTGCGGTCTACACCCCGCATTTTCAGTGGAAAGGCCACATTCTCCTCGACACTCATATTGGGAAAGAGGCGCATATCCTGAAAGACGATCACCGTACCGCGCCGGTGGACAGGCAACTGAGAGATGTCCTGACCGCCGAGGGACAGAGTACCCGCCTGCATCGGTAAAATACCCGCAATCGTTTTGAGAAGTGTGCTCTTTCCGCAGCCGGAGGGGCCCAGAAGTGAAAGAAACTGCCCGTCCTCTGCTGTCAGATTGAGATCGCGGAGGACCGGCTTTTTTTGAAGTTCCACCTTCAGACCGCTGATGATTAGTTGCATGCGACACCTCGTTTTGCTCAAAATTCGGACAGGCCCGGCAACAATCTAGCGGCTGTCAAGCCTTGTTTGCCGGAGTAGAAATTCAAAAACGGAGAAAACCAGCAGCGCCGAACTGACAAAAGCCACAGAATAAACAGAGGAGAGCGCCCGATCCCCGCTCTGTATATAAGGAATCAAAACCAGCGCAAGGGTCTTGATCCGCCCACCACCTACGATTAGTGTGGTAAAATACTGACTGTAGGAGAGAATGAAGCCCATGCTGAGCGAAGAGAGAACTCCCGGCATCAGGTGCGGCAGCGTGACTGAAAAGAATGCCCGGAGCGGTCCGGCGCCAAGCACCATAGCCTCTTCCTCGTATGCGGTTCCCACCGCCCGGGTCACGTCAGCCATGATCATGATACAATAAGGAACTGCCACAACCAGATGGACCAGCACCACGCCTGCGGCTGTATCCGCAAATCCGATGCGCAGCAGGGTGATTTGGATACCAACAGCAAATACTGTCCCAGGAATTAGCATGGGCAGAAGTGCGCAGCCGCGCGCCAACTCCCGGCCGCGGAAGTTATAAAGTTCTGTTGACCGAGCGGTAAGAATGCCGACGAAAGTTCCGAGCACTGCCACCATTGACGCCAGCATGCAGCTGCTTAGAAGCAGCCGCGGCAGGCTGGCGGAACCGTGAAACAGCTCACGGATCGTGCGCAGGGAGTAGTTCTCTGGCGTCAGCAAAGGCCATGGCCATCTCCCGGTTACGCTCCATACCAGCAGCACCGCCATCGGCAACAGAATGCACACGGCGGTGACCACCAGCACAAGCCGCGCAAAGGTACGTTGCCTCATGCTGCGCCTCCCGCTCTGTGGGAGAGCCGCTGCACTGCCGCGCTAAACAGCGCCGACAACAGGACCGAGACAAGCAGGATCATGCCGTACATCGCCATGGCGGCGGGCCGCGATCTGAGATCCGGCGCGGTATAGGCCAAATAGGCCTGCACAGGCAGAGCCTTTGGATAGGTAACGCCCAACAGCATCGGCAGCTCGTAGCTGCCAAAAGCGAAGATAAAGATAATGAGAAATGCCTTGCAGATTGCCGGCATGCTCAGCGGCAGTGTAATCCGAAAAAAGCTTTGCAGCGGCGATGCACCTAAATTTTCCGCCGCTTCGCCCAGCGTTTTGCTGACGCCGGACATCAGCGCCAGCACAAAATAGGCCACGAACGGAATCTCTTTCCAGAGATAGGCCAAAATTGCACCGCCGTAGCCAGACGTATAGAGAAGCTGGGGAAACTGACAGGGGTCAGAGATCCACCCGAACGTATAGGCAATCCGGGCCAATAGGCCAGTCTGGGAAAACAGGGTGATCATAAACACCGCCGCCACGGCGTGCGGCACCAGAATGGGTACTCGGATCAAATACAGCGCCGCGTTTCCGCTTCTGCGCACAAACGCCGCGCAGACCAATGTACCGAGTATGGCAGACAGCACGGCAGAGCAACCCGCAATCTGCAGGCTAACGACCAGCGACCGCAGGAAATCCGGATTTGTCATCGCGTCGACATAATAAGAGAGGGTGACTTTTGTCAGGCCAAAGGCCGGGATGTATCCAAGACTTTGCGCCAGCACACTGCAGCAGGATGCCGCCACCAGTGTCAAAATCAAAATGAACGGAAACAAAAGCAGCAAAGGAGTCCATTTTTGTTTTTTTATCATATATGCCTATGCTCCAAACGTCATAAAACGGCGCGGCTTACGCCGCGCCCATTTTGTGGTGCTTTTTTCAGAACAGATTCAGTTATTTGCCAACGACCTCGTCCAGCCAGATTTTTTCGATCACGGGAATCAGCTTGGCGGGCATCTCGGGCAGCCGATGGCTTAAAAGCTCGTCCTGCGGGAGAACGCCCTGTCCCATATCCGCAGAGTCGAAGGCATCCTGCTCCTCTGCGCTGAGCTTGTCAAAAGAGACAACGGGAAGCTCCCGCAACGTCGCATACTGGCTTACCTGAAGGTCAGCAGAGAGAATCGCATTGATCACCGCCATGGCACCGGCTTTGTTGGGAGAATCATAGGCAATGGCAATGTAGTTGGTGTTGCCTATCGTGCCGTTGTCAAAGATAAACGTATGGGTTGTATCGGAATAAATTCCCTGATCAATCCCGATGGAGACAGAATAGGGGCTGTAGCTCATATCCAGTACCAACTCGCCGTCAGCGAACATAGTGTCCACGGTGGTGGAAGAGTCTGGAAAGGTCTTGCCCTCATTCCAAAGATAGGGATTCAGCGCGCGTAAATATTCAAGAGCCGGCTCAATTGCAGCCTTGACGGTGTCGTAGTCGGGTTCCATTGTCTGGAACTGCTCCCAACCGCACAGCTCGTATACGATGTTACGGACAAAGGCGCTGCCGGTAAAGTCGGGCGGGGCGGGATAGGTGACCTTTCCGGGATACTTACGGCAATATGCCATCAGCTCCGCCGCAGAGGCGGGCGTCTCCGGTGTAACGGTGCTGTCGTTGAAGAAAACCATCTGCGCCTTGGCGTAGGGGGTCTCATAGCCTTCGATCGGCATACAGAAGTCATTTAACGTCTCTGAGTCGTCCGTGTCGATATAGGCAGCCATGTTGGGAAGCCGAGAGGTGAAAGGCCCATACAGCAGGCCGTTTTCCTTGGCGGAGTAGAAGTTTTCACCGTTGATCCAAATCATGTCGATGCTGCCGGTTTTGGCACCGGCCTGCTTCTCGCCGGAGAGCTTGGAGAGAATGTCGTCGATATCCATACCAACCACGTCCAATGTGATGTCGTAGTGCTCCTTTACAAAGTCGGCAACAGTACTGTTGAGCCAGTTGTTGCGGTTTTCATCGCCGCCCCAACCGTAAAAGGTGACGGTTGTGTCCTTGGCCTGCGCCAGGACATCTTCCCACGAGGCAACAGAGAGGTCGGATGTACCTCCTCCGGCGGCTGAGAAAGGCTCAGAATCCGCTGGAGCGGAACTGCCGCAGGCGGAAAGAGCGAGAATCATGGAGAGGGACAGCAGCAAAGCCAGCAGTTTTTTCATGGTTTTTTCCTTTATTCATCTGATTCGTTCCAGCTCCGGGTTTTGCAGATGTATACAATGAAAATGGGCCCCGCGATTGCGGCTCTCTTAAAGGCGAGTATGTTGTTGTGCTCCGTTTTCCAACACAAAGATGCAATCATATTTAATTTAACCGCAGATATTAGACCAAGTCAAGTAAAACGCAGATATGATTGAAAAATGCAATTTTTGCAAAGAAACAATCGAATTTTTGAAATATTTGAAGCCTTATGGGATTCTGAAACAATGACTGTCGTTTTATAATAGAGTTTTGCAATTCAGTATCCGGATTTATCTCAAAATGCAATAAAACTCTCCCATAGAAAGATCTGATTTATGAAAAATCATCAGCTTTCTTTTGAATTTTAGTTCTTTGTGACAAACAGATGCACTAATCTGCAATTTTCAGTGCCAAATTGACAGTAAAACTTACATTATGCTATAATCCTTTGAAATTTCAAAAGGTTTCCCTCTGCGGGGTCTTCGGGTTTGCACATCCGTTTTTAACCCATGACCGTAGGGTATCTCCCACACCACCAGAAGAGGGTAATACCATTGTTTTGACGTCCAACTGGCGCGGCGGCATTGCAATCGCTTCTTAGGATGACACTGACGTTTTGCAAGGGAAAAACTTAAAAATACAGCAAGGCGGCGAGCAAGTGAATACCTGCCTTGTTTCTATACGGACGTTGTTGACTGCTTGCAGTCGGGATGCACAGAGATACAAAAGTGGAACCATACGCGTCGCATTCCCGTGGAATGCTGAAAAGTGTTTCGTCTGCAGTCAACGCTGCCGCGCGGAAGAGCACCGCTTCCGCCACAACAGCAGCACAGATGCGGCCAGCAGTACGCTGAGGCCGAGAGCCACCAGTAGCCTGTCACCCCAGAGCGGCAGTGAGTTGCGTAGCAAACCGCAGAGGCAAAGGCGAAGAACGAGCCCTGGCAGTGCAGCGACCGCCGCGCCTGCCATCGCCCGGAACAGGCCTAGAGACACCGTCCCGCTCAGTCCAGCGAGAGGCGCGGCCCAGCCACCCAATAGCAGGGAAAGACCGGCCTGTGCCAGTGCGCCAACCCATGCAGTATTCGCTGCAAGATGTCTTTTTCCACCCACAAGGCCCCGTATCAGACCGTACCAGAGGATCGAAGCCAGCAGCGTGCCGGTCAGCGTTAGCACGGCGGCAGCTACACTGCCCAGAGATGCCTGCACGGCGGTTGCGATCAGCGGCGCCTTCCAGGGCAAAAAAGCTGCCTGAAAGGCGCTGAGCAGCAAAGCGGTCAGTGCAGGATGATCGGCGGTGGAGAGCCTCCCCAGCAGCACCTGCGCACTGTTTTGCTGAAAAAGCATAAACATTGCGTTGATAAAGCTACTAACGGGCGGTGCCAGCAGATAAACTGTACCCGGTATAGCAATGGCAAAAAGGGCGAGACAGCATTTCTTTCTCATGGATCCTCCTGAAAAAACGGCCGCCATGCAGTTTAAGCAGGGCGGCCGTTTTTGTGATAACAGACAGATTATGCCACGTCCTGGCAGGCGCACCAGCGATAGTAGGACTCATCGTAATTCAGGGTGTTTTCAAAGCCGCACATCTCCAAGATCAGCTGCATGTACGCGGAGCGGATGCCAGCGGTGCAGTAGGTGACCACAGTCTGATCGGGGGTCACACCGGCATCGGCAAAGAGGGCGATGATCTCGTCGTTGGACTTCAGCGTGGAATCTGCGTTGAAAAGATCGGTGTAGCGGACATGGATAGCATTGGGTAGGTGGCCGCCGGCGGCTTCGCCATAAAGGGTCTTGCCCTCCCACTCCTCGTCGGCACGAACATCTACCACGGTGAAGCTGTCATAATCTGCCGCAAGCGCGTCCGTATTGATGACGTGGGTCTCGTCGATTGAGTCCACGGTGACTTCAGAAGGGGCATAGGCTGTGGCGCCCTTCACAATGGGACAACCTGCGGCCTTCAGAGCGGCAAAACCACCATCGACCATCTTGACATTGGGGAATCTAGCCGCGATTAGTTCCCAAGCGATGCGGCCGTCGTCACCCCAGCCGTCTTGAGCGGCGGCGAAGAGAATAATCTCCTTATCTGGGCTGATTCCCGTAGCACTGAGTTGCGCGCTGAGCTGATCCACAGGGAGAATGGTACCCCACATCGCGTCGCCGGTGGCGCCGCTGGAGACATCGGCAAACATCTGCCAAATCACCGCAATGGCACCTTCCACCGTGCCCTTCTTGGCCTCGTCTTCACCGCGCGCATCCACCAGCAAGACATTCTCGTCATTCATGTGATCCAGAACATATTGGGCATCTACGATGTACTCGCCGGAAAAACGGACGGTTTCGGAGATTCCCTCTCCTGCGGCGGATGTGGTGTTCTCGACAGGCGCCTTTTCGCCGCAGGCCGCCAGTGCAAACACCATAACTAGGCTAAGCAGTAGGGCAAGTGCTTTTTTCATAATCGTTTCTCCCTTTTAACATATTTTATTAGGCGATCAACATTTCAAATTTCCAAAAAAGTATATCATTCATAAAATGGGGTGTCAATTGCTGGCAAACAGGGATGGAAGAAATTACTATTGCAATAAAGTGAGAACGTTGTTGAATTATCGTATTTCTGAATAATAACTGGCATCGACAAACTGGATTGAAACGTTAGTATTTATTCAGATGAAGCCTTTTGATCTTCTACCTACACAAATATAAGATAATCTTTTATTCAACTGCCTATTATTGCTCAGGCTGTGTGAAAACGAAATGCTCATTTTTGAAATCACCACTACAATGCTATTTCTTCAATAAAGTAAAGGTATTATCACCAATAATGGTGCAATTCTTGCACTTCTATGGGATACTGCACCACCACTTTAAAAATCTCCGCGTTTTCACACAGCCTGTGCTATATTAAGCAATTGTAGTGATCAAAACTTTTTTGCTGATATCTAATATACCACATATTACCAAGCATAATAGCACAAATTTTACAAGTAAACTTTTACAGAAATCAAAACTCAAATTCTTACAACACAAAAAAGCAAGTAGAACTACAATAAGTGAGGTTATTGTGGTTCTACTTGCATCTATTTCGTTTGCGACTACTCAAGTCTGCACTATCTTAGACTGCCCTTCCCCGGGACCACTCGCTTTTAGAAAATTGCATCTTGCGACATTCTCGCATCGATCAGCTGGTTTGATTCAGGGGTAACTCTATTGCAATTATCAAAAGCGCACCATGACGTTACGAGCTGCGCTTTCACAGAAGACTCTGGGCGAAAATAGAATCCGGTGTTAATGCCGCCATAACCTGCCATATATTCACCATAATACATATCATTGACGGTCTCGATCTTGTCCAGACATTTTTTGGGATGCTGCCAAATGCCGTAGTACATAAAAGGCTGATTATCATCATAACCATAATTTTTATATTCTCGATAGCCATCGAGACTCATAGTGACATACAGTGATTTATCGCCAACCGGAAGCTGGTCATCGGGAACCATAACAACGTATTCACCGCCATATGCGCCGTCGCTATTGTTTATTACTGCAGCGTGGATGGTTTTACCATCTTCAGTATCAATCGTATAATCGTTGTAATGGGCAAGCACGTAGTCGGCGAACTTTGCGAAATTCTGATCACTTGTATACATATCGTCATAATGCATAACCATGGTGTCATCAGCGCTCGCACCCCAACCGATACACTGCTTTTGCTGATCCACAGACAGGTCACTAAACCGGTTTGCTTCAATCGTCTGCTGCTCTTCCTGATCAGCCTGAGCCTGCGTATCGTCCTGCAGATGCTGACGATAGCAATCGATCATATAATTCGTGATTGTCAATCCGTCATTGCTGACCTTAGATTGGTTGTTGACCTTACAGCTGAAGACATCATTGTGATAGCTGATTTTCACATCCAACCACGCCGCTTGCCCTCCCTGAACACTGGTAAGATACGGTGCCAAACCACCCTTTAATGTGCCGCTGATCGTGACGACATAGAAGCCGTCACTATATCCATCATCGATCCCATAAGTGATGTCGGATAAGCAGTAACTGACCATGTCACCCATGTCAATATCACTGCTTCCGCCCCATGTGGAAGTTTCAACATCCATGATCGGCGTGTAGTTATCTCCGGTGACATAGTCTCGAGATGGATTGTATGTGATGTTATCGGTGTATTCGGAATCCCCATCCGCATCGTTATTATATTGGGATGTGTCTCCCGGAGAATCGGTAGATTCATCGATAGAAGAATCCGCCGCGCTGGAACCTGTGTTCGGCGGAGCAGCGCTGCAGCAACCAGGGACAGGATCATTGCGGCCGTTACCAACATAGCAAATACGCGTTTCATAGGAAGCCTCCTTCAATTTGTAAAAGCCCGGATACCTTTGAAGATTCTTTTCAAGGAATGCTGGGCTGATTGATACTATAACTATAATATTAATATCTATAAATGTAAAATCTGTTATCAAAATTTGCTAATCTTATCTCAAAAGTGATAGGAGCATTTTGATGAATGTTGGGTTGCGTTTAATTGAACTGCGGAAGCAGCGGGGACTGACTACGAATAAACTGGCGAATCTCTCCGGCTTATCGCAGAGTTTTATCCGCTCAGTAGAATTGAATGAGAAGGGAATTACCGTGGAAAGCCTGCAGTTGCTGTGCGATACACTGCAGCTTTCGCTGCACGATTTTTTTAAAGAACCAGATGCCGCAGCCGATACCATGGAACGCGAATTGCAGGCCTGTATTTCCGGCCTGACTGCGGAGCAGAAACAGGCGCTGTTGATCCTGCTGAAACGATAAACCGAGAGGGATCTCCCTCTCGGTTCTTTTTCTTTACTTGCCTGTGCTTTGGCAGCAATCAACGAAGCTGCTTTGCCTTTCGGTAGAAGGTGCTGGGTTTCATGTGCAGCGTACGTATGGCTGCTGTCGCCGTGATTTGACCGGACCGCCACTCCTGTGCCACGCGGCAAAAATCAGGGTGCGTAACCGGTTTTCGCCCGGTATACTTCCCCTGACGCTTGGCAATCTCAATACCCTCCGCTGGCGCTGCAAAATGTACTCCCGCTCCAGTTCTGCCACCGCGCCAAAAACCGTCAACATAAATTTCCCGGAGGGCGTGGTGGTGTCGATGGCTTCCTTACGGGACACAAATTCCACGTGCTTTGCTGTCAGCTGTTCTACCAAGTCCAGCAGATCCCGGGTGTTTCTTGCAAAACGGCTGATGGACTCCACGATCACCGTATCGCCCTGCCGTGCATAGGTCAGCATCTTTTTCAATTCCGGCCGATCTGCATTCTTGCCGCTGGTCTTATCGACATATAAATGCTCGACGCCAAGTTCCTTCATCAGTTCCTCTTGACGGGCGGTATTCTGATCTGCCGTGCTGACGCGTACATATCCAATTTTCAAGTGATTTTTCCTCCTCCCAGTTGTAAATTGACAAGTTCGTTGTTATACTATAGGTAACTATTTCAGACAGGGGGACCCATATGGCGACCTACACGCTTTCGGAAATTCAGAATATCGTCTCTACGCTTGCGGCCAAGTACGGCGCCAAACGAGTCTATCTGTTCGGCTCCTATGCGCGGGGGGACATGACCGCTTCCAGCGACATTGATCTTCGTATTGATAAAGGATCCATTCGCGGTTTTGCGCTGGCTGGGCTTTTATTGGATTTGGAGGAAGCACTGGGCGTTTCCGTAGATCTTGTTCCCACCGGTAGTTTGGATGATCGTTTTCTGTCCTCTATCCAAGATGACGAGGTGCTGCTTTATGAAGCCTCTTGACCGCAACCTCAGTATTCTGGAGCATATGGTCTCCTACTGTAATCAAATTGAGGAGACGGTTGACCGCTTCGGAAATGAGTATGCCTTGTTCGCGTCTGATGCGATATATCGGAATGCCGCCGCACTGTGCATCTTGCAAATTGGAGAATTGGTTGGTAAATTGACAGACGAGTTTCGGGAAGCGCATCCGGCTGTACCATGGAGGCAGATCAAGGCTATGCGAAACATTGTTGCTCATAGCTATGGCACGGTAGATCCAGAGACCACTTGGGAAATCATTACAGAGAATATTCCTGAGTTGAAACGGTACTGTTCTGTAATTCTGGAAAACCATTAATAAAATATGTATTTTTTGATTCCCAATAGAGTCGGTGTTCGGGTTGGTATATGCCAAAAGCCGAAAACCAACCCTATTGGGATACTTTTTTGCCGTGCCGCTAGGGTATACCCTAATGGGTCACAGCTCGCCGCAGTAAAGAAATTCCTCCAGTTCCTCCGGGGTGAAGCCCTGGCGGGCCAGGGAGTCGATCGCCTCCGGCGCATACCCCAAAGCGGAAGCCACGTCCTTAATCTCCTCCAGATACTCCGCATCCCACGGGGAAACATTCCATGAACCCCCAATCCCGCCTTGTTTGGAAAATGGAGCCGCATCATAGAAGCCGCCGTACCACGGCAGAAACAGATTCTTGTCGTCAAACGTGTTGCGGGAGATTGTCCCGTCCGGGAATAGCCGCAGAAGCTCCCCACAGTCCGTCGGAACATGAATCTGCTTCTCTTGCCGCAGCCAGAGCTTATCCAGCGCGCGGCGGAGAACTTCCTCCGTCGAGGCGTAGAGATAGGCACCAAGCCGAGGAAAGTCCAGCAGACACAGCGGGTTATCCCCCTTTACAATCCAGAGGTTGTCCGCACCGTCCAGTACCGTCATGGAAAACGAGCCCTCCAACTGTTCCGCCATAAACCGCAGCGTGTCAAAATTCAGTTGACCCTTCTTTTCCAGCAGCTGCGCGGCAACATAGGAATCCGTTTGAATCTTGCTGTGAGGGAGCTTGAATTGCCGCTTGAGGAGATCATCATTGCGCAGAATGCCATTGTGAGCCAGCGCGAAGGGCAGCTTTCCGGCCACGCCGCGAAACGGGTGGTTGTTATAGTTCCGCTTGGCGTTTCCCTGCGTAGTCATGCGGGTATGGCCCGTGATCACGGTTGTGTCCGGCGGGACGAGGATGCGTAGCTGATGGGCAGGCACCGGCTTTTTGTAGATGCGGAGCCTTCCGTGGGAATTGTAGGCGATCCCCGTGGCGTCAGTCCCTCTTGCTTCACATTCAGTTGCCAGGACCGTTAAGATCTGGCCCTTACGCTTTGTGGACAGGGTGTGGCCGTAATCAACCATTCCAAATAAACAACACATTTTTTTAGTCCTCCTCCGCAGCGGATACCGGCTCGTTGACATACAGCCGCCGCTCTTTCAAATATTGGATCAGCTCGGGGTATTTGTCCGGCGGCAGCCTGGAGACGAACTCCGTCCACGTCAGCTCCGCCATACCCTCGTCGGAAAGAGAAACCGCCACGCTACAAAGCTCCTCAACGAGCTCTAGCGTGGCGATTAACGTATTCGTTTTCAGGGTTCCCCGGAAGATACGGAACTCAATAGTGTCATAGTTGGTGAGGTTCACGCAGGTGTATCGACCCGCACAAGATTTCTTGGCGGAGTCCAGCACCTCCTTAGGGCTGTCCTTCCGTCCATAGCGGGAGGCCCACTTCTCCAGCTGGCGTTTTGTCCGGCGGGAAAACCGCAGCAACTCATTCCAGTGGTTCTCCACGAAGAAGAGAATACGAGCGATAGCGGGCTCCTGCTCCTCTTCGGTTTCGCCAAAACTGTTGCGGTTGACGTGGACATGCAGGCCGCAGGTTTCCGCCCGGTGGCTGTAATAGCCAAGTTCCAGCGCCTTTTGTGCGATCTCCAGCCACGGCATCTGTTCCCGGTGGTATACCAGCGTCATGGGGTGGGTGACAATCTCCATACCCTCATTTAAAGAGCCGTCATGCTTAATATAGATATTATCAGCAGCTCGGTTGCCAATCGCCATCAGCTTTTCCGCCGTGGAGCCATATTCGCCGCCGTCGTCGATCTCCAGCTCGACGCCCAAATAGCGGGGGCCGTCACCGTGGAAGATGGGGGAAGGCTTGTAGTAGTATGATTGGATCCCGCCGCGGTGGCTGTCGATACAGTTGCAACAGTAGGGTTCTTCACTTTCATCATCCGCATAATAGGTGTCGTCATTATGAATCAACCGGCCGCAGTCAGAGCAGCGGTGATAGTACTCGTCAAAGCAGTCCTGACAGAGGACGGTGTCTGAATCGCCCGTGCTGTTGTCCCGCCAGATGCGGTCCCCACAGCGGTCGCAGGTGGTGGTAAGCTCCTCGAAACAGTCCTCGCACAGCGTCTGCCCGTCGAACTCAATTTGACGATCTGCGGTCAGTTCTTGGCCGCAGTGGTCGCAGGTAAAAGTCTCAGTCATTTCTAATTCCTCCAAAGTATAGAAAATGGCCCCAGGATGCTGTCCTGGGGCCTCACAAATATAATATATAGATTAAATATTAGTCCCGTTCAGATTGAGCCGTTTGCCGGTACAAATCCTCCGCGATGCCAAATCCCACTCGAAAGCCATCTCGAAAGGCCCTGAGCATGGACAGTTCATTCAGCGTGGCGTAGACATTAGACAGGGCGTCTAATTGCGCTTTGCCCATTTCCTTGCACAAGTTTTCCTCCAAGTCCACGAGGACTTTCATGGCAGATTGAAGATCTGGGTCATCTGTGGCGGGACGCTCGTAGGAGTTCACGTTTCCATAGAACAGATCGTCAATCATGGCAATTATCCGTGGGGATTGCCAGAAGATGCCCATTGATAAGGATAAACTGCTCGGGATTTTGGAATCTGACTGTGTAGGCAGTTACCTGATCCGGGGTGAGGTCCGTGAAATTCTCCGAATCCGACGGCGCTCCGCAGAGAAAGAAGGTGCCGGCGATTACATCATAGACTTCCCCAGTATCTGGATCCCGCAGGGCGCGGTTCAGTGGCAAATTCAGTAGCTTGCCGTCATCATTGCAGATTAGGGCAACGGGGTCTTCAATGGGAAAGACCGCTTGAATAGTTCCGCCCACCAAGGCCTGCATGGATTCCAGCGTGCCGGGAATTTTCGTCTCGCGGGGTGGAAGCGACGGTTCAATCAATAAAATGCGCATGAGAGTCACCTCATCATAAAGATAGCACGCAGAGCAAAATACTCTGCGTGCTTCATCTTTATAATATATAGCCTGACAAAAGGCAAAAGCCGGATGTGACACTGTCCGTGCCATTTACGGTGCCGGTGGGATTGTACTTGGGATAGCACGTTTTGCGCTGCTAGGGGCTTTCTATTATGCAGTGAATATAGGCAGAATTCAGGAGAAGTGCTCGTTAATAGTACGGGAGTAATTGCGAAACATCAAACAAGCGGTCTGCACAAAGTCGACGGCAAAGCGAGGCAGTGGAAGGTCGTTGTGGTAAACCAGATATAAAACGACCTCTGGCACATCGGTCAACGGAAAGCAATGGAAGGTGTCTCTCTGCTGTTTGATCTCATTCAAATTTTGATAAAGCACCACTGGAGATAATAAGCCTACGCCGGCGTTCTGCTTAGCCAACGAGTAAATTAGGTCCTGCTGATCACACTCGAAGACAATCTGTGGCTTGAAATCACAAGCGAATGCAGAATCCACTATGTTCCGCAAACGGTTGCCCTGCCGCATGGTAATCAGCGGCATATCCGCAATTTGCCGCAAAGAAATACTTTTTTTAAAAGAAAATAAACATTCCTGCCAGTCATCGGGATGAAAACGTTCCAACAGTTCCTGTGACATACAGCACTGCATTTTTTCCCGGGCCAGCTCCACGCGCTGCAAATGGGGGCCTGCAGGAACATCAATACCGAAATACAAATCTACCTTGCCGTTTTGAAGAAGCATATCCAAAGAGTTGGTATTTCCATCGACCAACTCCACCGAGATATTGGAATGAGATTTGTGGTAAAAACTCCATATAGGGGGGATTAATAGACTGCCACGCAGTCGCGAGATACCTATTCGCAGGACTCCACGACAATTTTCACTGATATCTGAAAATGCAACACGCATTTTCTTTTCTGCCTCTAGCATCTGCTGACCATAAAACACCATCTGCTGTCCCTCCAGAGTAAGGTGCAGAGAGGGACGCCGCTCGAAAAGCTTCACATTGTACTCATCTTCTAGACGCTGCATATGACTACTGAGAGCTTGCTGGCTAATGTACAGCCGCTCGGCGGCACGTGTAAAGTTCATTTCTTCCACGGTAATAAGGAAATATTCTATGCTCTTAATATTCATACTGCCTTTCCGCAAGACAAGATTTATCTTGTTAAAATTCAAAAATAATAGTGTTAGACATTGTTTCATTATAATGATACCATATTTTATAGAAAAATCAAGAAAATTTCTGTGCAAAATACTCAAAAGATAGAGAGGAAACCTATGGGCGTTATTTTGATGGATTGTACGCTGCGTGACGGTGCAAATGTGGTTGGGAAGGGCTTTTCGGCGGAGATCACAGATATGGTTCTGGATGGGCTGACTGCCTGCCATGTGCCAATCATTGAATTTGGTAATGCCGGCGGCATCGGTGCCTATGAGGTGGCTGGTTTTACTGCTGCTGAAACGGATCAGACCTATCTGGACATTGCAAAAAAATATCTGGACAAGGGCAGTGAGCTGGGCATGTTCATGAATGCCAAGCGTTATCGAAAAGAAAGCGTGGCTTTAGCCAAAGAAAGTGGCCTGTCCTTCCTGCGGATAGGCGCAGATGCCGGTGACGGTGACATAGCCCTTTCCGCCATCACTGACATTAAGAAATCCGGCATGAAGGCATATTATTCTGCCATGAAGGCCTATCTATTAACTCCGGATCAGCTGGTAAAAGAGGGGAAAAAGTTGGAGGCTGCTGGTCTGGACGAGTTTACCATCATGGATTCGGCCGGTACTATGCTACCTGATCAGGCGGCGGAATACACCACTAAGCTGAAAGCCGCTGTTAAAATACCTGTAGCTTTCCATTGTCACAATAATCTGGGTCTGTCTGCCGCGAACGCCATGGCTGCATACAAAAGCGGTGCCGATGTTCTAGATTGCGGTCTGATGGGCATGGCCCGCAGCGCCGGAAATCTAGCCACTGAGATCTGCGTTGCCATGATGAACCGTTGCGGCGAAATGCGGGAAATCGACCTATATGGAATGCTGGATTTTATTGAAAAACGTTTGCAACCCGCCATGGAACCTTACAACTATCATAACCCCGTCTCTCCGCTGGATCTTTCGCTGGGTCTGAGTGGCTGTCACTCTAGCTTTGTCAAGAAGTTCAAGAAGATAGCGACTGAAAGAAATGTGAATCTTTACAAGCTTATCGTTGCCGTTTCCGCTATCGACCAAAAAGCACCGTCTGAAACACTGATTGCTCAGATGGCGGATAACTTAAACTAAGAGGAGTAAATGATCGTGATAAAAGTTGTTTTGGCAGGTACTTATCCTGCCCATACATATGAAAAATTGCGTGCCCTGCTGCCCGAAAACCAGTTTGATTTCGTGGTGGTAGATACCCCTGAGGCCTACGACGCCATGACCGATGCGGAAATCATGATCCTGCGTATTTTTAAAGCACCGAAGGAGGTCATTGAGCGGAATCTAAACCTGAAGATGATCTTGCGCTGGGGGGCAGGTTTCGACTCCGTGGATATTAATGCCGCCGGTACACGCGGAATTCTGGTCACAAACACGCCTGGTGCCAATGCAAATGCCGTGGCCGAACTGGCCGTCATGCTGATGCTGGCTGTGGGCCGCAAGTTGCTCTGCCACACTGATAGCCTGCGAAGGGGAGAGTGGAGCAAGAACACCTTTCTAAACAGCTCCTTCAGCCTACATAACAAGTTGGTGGGTGTTATTGGCGGCGGCAATATCGGCCGTCAGGTGGCTACCAAGGTTCAGGCCTTCGGCGCAAGCGTACAATACTACGACGCCTTCCGCCTCTCTCCGGAGATGGAGGAGACCTTTCATATGACCTATGTGGCGATGGAAGAGCTGATCGCCACCTCTGACATCATCACGCTTCATGTGCCTCTACTGGACTCCACCCTCCACATGATCGGCGCTGAGCAGATCGCAGCCATGAAAGACGGCGCTATTGTCATCAATACTGCCCGGGGGGGCCTGATAGACGATCACGCTCTGGCTGAGGCTGTGCGCAGTGGGAAACTGGCCGGTGCCGGTCTGGACGGAGTGGAAGACGAGCCCCTGCAAAAGGGCGATGAGCTGCTGGAGAATTCCAACATCATCGTCACGCCGCATGTAGGCGGTGGTACTGCCGACATCGGAGACATCATCATGCCAATGCTGGCAAAAGATATTCTGGATTTTGTATCCACCGGGGACTGCCAGCATGTGGTTAATCGCAAGTTTCTATAAAAAGTCAGAACATAAATTTTAGCTGGCTTTCAGTGAATAATTTCCTCCTCTGTCAGAAAAGACCATGGATATTAGTCAGTGCGGATAAGATCAGTAAATTTGCACAAATGAAAGTGACCCACATTGTGAGCCTCTCCAAAGATAAAAAAGGGACTTGCATTCCGTAAAAAATAACGTATCATGTAATAGGAAACAAAAAAACAATAAATTTTTGAAATTAAAAACATTTTTACTTTGACAGTCATTCGATATTTTGGGGGACGGTTTTTCAATGAAGCGAGTGATTCTGAATTCCCGACTGCTGAATCTGTCAAATGGCAAGGAATTCATAGAAGATATTCAAATGGAAGGTGGCAGAGTTACGCGAATTACTCCATCGGGGAGTGTTTCACATGATTCCGGCATTGAGGTAATTCAGGCGAATGGGCAGTATGCGTTTCCTGGCTTTGTGGATTTCCACACGCATCTCTTTCGCCACGGCAGCGCTTTCGGGATGGATGCCGATCAGTTGCTTTCATCCGGTGTGGTCTGTGCCGCAGATATGGGTTCGGCAGGCTGTGTCAACTATCCGGCATTTCACTGCTGTGATATTGCAGGCAAAAAACTGGTGATCAAAAGCTACCTGAATCTTTCTCCAGTTGGCCAGCCCGGGCGGGGTATCAGTGAACCGCTGAATGAGGCGGTTATTGACACAGAGCGGATGAAGTCCCTGATGCAAGAATATCCCGGAGAGATTCTTGGAATCAAGATCCGTATCAGCCGCTCCATTGTGGGTGAACTGGGTTTGCAGCCGCTGCGTCGGGCGGTGGAAATTGGAGATATACTGGGGGTTCCGGTATGTGTCCACACCACAGATCCTCCGGCAAGCGCAGCGGAAGTAGTTTCCATATTGCGACCCGGCGACGTTTACAGCCACATGTACCACGGCAAAGGCAACACCGTGCTGAATGGATTCGGAAGAGTACAGAAGGAAATCCTGGCTGCACAAAGGCGCGGAGTACTAATGGAAGTAGGCAACGGGCGGGTGAACTTCAACTTTTCGGTGGCGAAGACGGCTATGCAATGCGGCCTCTTTCCGGATATTATCAGTAGTGATGCAACCCCTGCGACCTATCACAAAGATAGAACCATGTGGGATTTATCCTACGTCATGTCGAAGTTCATGAGTCTTGGTATGCCGCTACCCGATGTACTGCGAGCCGTGACCATGACCCCGGCAAAGCAGTTAGGGCTTTCAGGTCTGCTAGGAACGCTGGAGGTGGGCCGGAACGCCGACATAGTGCTTTGCCGCATGGATAATGACTCTGTGGATTTCCGGGACTCAGACGGAAATACCCACACTGGCCCACGGGGGCTTGTACCCACAACGGTTTTTCGCTGCGGCGAGATTGTATATCAGAAGTCCAATGATTGAACAGCATTTTGAAACTATTAATGGGAGGATCTCATGAGTAAAGATCAAGTTTTCTCTCTGTTCCCGGCATTTCAGGAGATTCAGAATAAGGAACTCCGCGAGAGCGCCGTCAGCGCCATGCAGGCAGCTATGGAAGCGGGCGGCTGGAATGTCGAAAATATCTCCGCCTGTCCGGTGACGTTGAACTGGAAAAATTCTGATGTTTCCTGGGTTGAGCATGTGACCGATGTGACGGACACGTGCATGATGGAATATGACAAGCTGGAAAAGTTTTACCGCCGCCACAACGTATCTTTCAGCCGGGATGTAGTCATTACCGGAGCGCTGCTCCACGACATCGGTAAGCTGACCGAGTTTGTATTTCGGAATGGCAATGCCATTCACGGAGACAGCTTTGAGCTGATGCGGCATCCACTTTCTGGCGCATTGTTAGCTGCGAAGGCAGGGCTGCCGGACATCATTATACATTTAATTGCCACCCATTCCTTTGAAGGTGACAAATCCTATCAGACACAGGAGTCCTCTTTTGTGCGGGCGATTGATTCATTTGTGTTTAAATGCTCCATGCAGGGGCTTGAAAAATGTTAAACCTAGATAGACCTTGCCCTTACATAGTCAGCAAAATCCACAAGGGGATAAATATATATTTGAAGGAGAAAATCATGAAAAGAATCGCAACTTTTGCTATGGCAGCCGCCATATGCCTCAGCCTACTGTCTGGCTGCGGCAACTCTGGCAGTACCTCTGCTCCCGCAGCTTCCTCCGGCACAGCATCTTCTGCCGCAACAAATGGATCTGATTGGCCCAACAAGACCGTTACTCTGCTGTGCGGGTTCGGTGCAGGCGGCAGCTCCGACCTGGGTGTCCGGTCACTGGCCACCGCGCTGGGGAAGCAGACCGGCGCTTCTTTCATTGTGCAGAACGTGACTGGTGCCAACGGCTGGATGGCATGGGCACAGCTGTTGCAATCCGATGCTGACGGCTACACGATTGCTCTGGTTAACACGCCCTCTCTATTTACCGATTATCTGGACCCCCAGCAGGGACACACTGAGACCATGGATAACTTTGATTTTATCTGTAACCACGTCACTGACTACGGTATGCTGGTCTGCAAGACTGGTACCTATTCTGACATGGGGGACTTTATGAAGGCTGCTGAAAGCAACGGTGGTGTGACCGTGGGCGATGTTGGTGCTAACGGAAATAAGCATATCGCTACTATTCAACTGGGCGATGCCAATCCCAAAGCGACTTTGACAGCCGTTCATCAGTCCGGCTGGAGCGATAACTACGCCGCGCTGTTAGGCGGTACGCTGGACGCTGTAAGCTGCACCTACGGCGATATCGCTTCTGTTCTGGCTGACGGGAATCTACAGATTCTGTGCGTGTTTACTGACGAGCGTCTGGAGCAGTTGCCGGACGTTCCCACTTGCTCTGAGACCGGTTACGGTGACGTTGTCTCCGCGCCTTCTCGCGGTTATATGTTGCCTCAGGGTGTTGACGCTGCTACCAAGGCCAAGATCGAAGAGGTCTTTGCAGCTGCAATTGCCGATACCGATCATCAAGCTGATATGAAGACTCTGGGCCTTACAGTAAACTATGTGGGCGGGCAGGATTACATCAATATGCTGAAGGGTCAAGAGCAGCAGATTATTGATCTGAAGCCTGAGCTGGGCTGGAAGTAATTCGGACAACCCGACGGATTCTGTCATTAGATGCCGCTGTGGCAAAGTCCCACAGCGGCATCTTTGAAGGAAAGGAAAAAAATCCATATGAAATTGAAAGAATGGAGCCAGGACATTGTTGTGGCACTAATCTTGCTGATTCTCAGCGGAGCTATGCTGCTAAATGCCATGTCGACCATGTCTGCCGAAGCAAGACAGTTTCCTGTTTTAATTCTGGCGTTGTTTATTGTTCTCTCGGTTGCACTGTTGATCAAGGGCATCAAGGATACCCGGGATGTTGCCGCTGGCATGGAAGTGGATTCAAAGCGGCTGGTGTTTGAGCAGATCAAGTTCCCGTTGCTGGCATTTGTGTTCATCACCATCTATGTAATTGCAGTAGATATGATTGGTTTTATTATTCCCTCTCTGCTGTTTACAGCCGGCATGATGTGGTTCAATTACGCCCGTAATAAATTTGCACTCATTTTGGTGCCTGTTGGACTGGTGGGCTTTCTGTATGTCCTGTTCACCTTTGTTCTGGCATCGCGGCTGCCGTAAAACAGGAGGAATAAAAAATGTGGCACGAAGTATTATCAAACCTCTTAAGCATTGAAAGCTTTCTGGCACTGATTGCCGGTGTTGTGGGCGGTATGATTATCGGCGCACTGCCCGGCCTGAACGCCACCATGGCAATCTCTTTACTTATTCCCATTACCTACACCATGTCTCCCTATGCATCGTTTATCATGATGATGGCTGTGTACACCTCCGCGTTTTACGGCGGCTCTCTGACTGCCATTCTGATCCATACCCCTGGTACGCCTTCTTCCGCCGCCACCGCAGGCGATGGCTATGCGCTCACGCAAAAGGGCCGCGGTCTGGAAGCCATGGGCATGTCCACGGTTGCATCCATGATTGGCGGTACCGTTAGCGGCATTGCTTTGCTGACGCTGGCACCGCTGCTTGGCAAGGTTTCATTGATGTTCAGCGCGCCGGAATATTTCCTGGTCGTCATCATGGGCCTGTCCATCATCGGTGGTCTTGGCGGGGGATCTGCTATCAAAGGTTTTTTGATGGGTTGCTTGGGTCTGCTCTTGGGTGCCATTGGCACCGATGTAATTACCGGTCAGTTGCGTTTTACGTTCGGTATTAACGGCCTGTATTCCGGAATCTCCCCTGTCCCTGCCCTGATTGGCCTGTTCTCTATCTCTCAGGCTCTAATTCTTTGCGAGCAGCACGGCAATTTCAAAAAGGGTCTGCACCGCGTTGTGGATGAAAAGTCCCTGCACGGCAAGTTCCTTCCTACCCGCAAGGATATGCTCCATCATCTGCCCAACTTCATCCGTTCCAGCATTATCGGAGTTGTGGTCGGTATTCTGCCAGGAGCCGGCGGCGATATTGGCGCATGGTTTGCCTATGGCCAGGCTAAAAAAGCCTCCAAGCATCCCGAGGAGTTTGGCAAAGGTTGTATAGACGCCATCTGTGCTTCTGAAACGGCTAATAACGCCGTTACCGGCGGCAGCGTCATTCCTCTGATTACGTTGGGTATTCCCGGCTCCACCGTGGCCGCTGTTTTACTGGGGGCCCTGATTTTGCACGGCCTGACTCCCGGACAGTCCATGTTTACCAAAAACGCCAGCACAACTTATACTATTATTATTGGCTTTATTTTTGCTAATATTTTGATGGGTCTGTTTGGTATATGCATCTGTCGTCAGGTGATCAAGATCACCAAGGTTTCCGATGCAGTGCTGATTCCTATCATCGTGGTTTTATCCACCATCGGATCTTATTCCATCAACAACCGAATGAGCGATGTTTACGTAATGCTGATTTTTGGCATCATGGGCTACTTATTTGTAAAGCTGGACCTGCCTGCGCCCCCCATTATTCTGGGAATGTTACTGGAAGCAACTGGTGAATCCGGTTTCAAAAATGCCATACTGATGTCTAAAGGTGAGCCTGTTCTGATGTACTATCTTCACCGTCCAGCAAGTTTAATCCTAATGGTCCTGATTTTTATTAGTGTAGGGCTTCCCGCTGTAAAGAGCTTAGCTGGTGTTATTAAGAAGAAAAGAGCCAAGGCCTGATTGTAGTTTTTACCCACCTTTAAAATAGTTCCAATATGGACTCACTGTGAGCGAAAGCTTTTCATCTTGCAAGAGCAGGAATTTGGCTGGAACTGGCCGAATTTCTGCTCTTTTTTATCGATGAGCTTCGGATGCAAAATATGTTTTGAGGTACTTGCATTTTATAAGAAAAAGCGTATTATGTAACTAGGAACATTATTGTAGTTATATATTGTAATATAGAACAAATACGTTCCGAAATTAACAATTCAAAGAAGGAGATCATTATGTCCGTTGGAAAGCGCATCTATCTCAAACGCGAGCTGCCAGACCCGCAGCTTCTGCATGAATTCAAGTCTATCCCCGCGTCCAACACCGCCGATGTCATGGGGCGAAGCTGCGCCATGCATCCCCGCGTCCGTCTGGTCAGCAGCCCTGCGGCTCAGATGATGGTGGGACCTGCCTACACAGTTAAGGCTCGCGCCGGGGATAACCTGGCCCTTCACGCGGCACTGAACTTCTGCCAGGAGGGCGATGTGCTGGTGGTATCCAACGAGGGTGACGACAGCCGCGCCCTGATGGGTGAGGTGATGATGGCCTATCTGAAATACACGAAAAAAGTGGCGGGTATTGTGCTTGATGGCCCTATCCGCGACATTGACGAGATCGGCAAGTGGGATTTTCCTGTCTACTGTACCGGTACAACCCCCGGCGGCCCCTATAAGGAGGGTCCCGGTGAGATCAACGTCCCCATTGCATGCGGCAACGTAAGCGTTAATCCCGGAGACATCATTCTGGGCGACCCTGACGGCGTGATCGTGATTCCCCGCAAAGACGCCGCCCAGGTACTGGAGGACGCCAAGGCGTTCCAAGCGGCGGACGAGGTCAAGCTGCAGGCCGCGAAAGACGGCACGGCCAAGCGCGGCTGGGTCGATAAGCTGCTGGAGGAAAAGGGCTTTGAGATTGTCGATGACATCTATCAGCCCTAATCGGTAACTTAAAGGCAAGGAGCCAAATAGCAATTACACTGATTATTCTCGCAATTACGATCGTTCTTTTTATTTGGGAGCCTATCCCCATCATCGTTACCGCCGTTGGTGCGTCCATTGCATTCGCCTACACGGGTATTATTAAGGTGGAAGACATCTTTACCGGTTACAACAGCACCACTATCGTCCTTCTGTGCGGTATGATGGTGGTCGGTTCTTCGCTGTTTCACGCCGGCCTTACCGACCTGATCGGCGAAAAAATGGTTAAAATCCCCGGTAAAAATGAGCGGAACATCATTTTAGTCACGTTGATTGTGTCCTGCCTGCTCAGTTCTGTGTGCAGCAACATCGGCGTGATGACGGCCATGGCGCCGCTGGTCACCGCTATGTGTCTGGCTGCGGGCTTCGGGCCTTCCAGGGCATTGCTTGCCCTGCTGTTTGCGCAGTTCGGGGGATTTGTCACTCTCGTAGGCGTTGGCTCCAACGCTACCGCCAACAATGTAATGTCCGAGTTGGGTATCAAGCCTTTTGGATTTTTCAGCATAACTCCTTTCGGCGTAGGGGTGTGTATCATTGGCGTACTGTACTTCACGTTTGTCGGCTATAAATTTCTACCTGACGCCGGCTATGTTCCCGAGTTTGCCAAAACGGAGAAGAAAAAGCTGGACAAGAGAAAGGCAACCATTTCCGTTGCCACCTTACTGTGTGTTCTGGTGGTCATTGCCACCGGCACGAAAATTATTCCCATGCATATTGCGGCCGTAATCGGCGCGCTGGTCATCGTGGCCACCAGATGCATGAGCGTTCAGGAGGCCATCCGTGCCATTGACTGGAATTGTATGTTGCTTGTCGGTTCCCTGACCGCCATCTCCACAGGTGTCAAAAACAGCGGTACCGGTGACGCCGTGGCGAATCTGATCCTGAAAATTCTGGGCGAGCATCCCAGCACCTTTATGATCACAACGGTTATTTTCTTTGCCGCCGCCTTGCTGACGCAGGTCATGTCCAACATCCCTACCATCATGCTCTTTCTGCCCATCGGCGTTTCCATTGCACAGCAGATCGGCGTGAGCCCCTATCCCATCGCCATGACCATCACTCTGGCGGGTGCCGCCTCTTATGCAACACCTTTCGCCGCTCCCCAGAACATGATGACCGTGGGCTGGACGCACTAGAAATTTATGGATTTCATGAAGATCGGCCTTCCAATGCTTCTGGTCACCTACATCGTCGTCATACCACTGATGCCCGTCTTCCTCCCCTACTGATCGGAAGGTGCCCGCATGAACGATTTATTGCGCGGAGCCTATGATCTCCATATCCATACGGCACCCGACGTGGTACCTCGGAAATGCACTGATCTGGAAGCAGCTCGGCGAATGCTGGCAGCCGGTATGGGCGGTGGCGCAATCAAGTGCCACTATCTGGACACTGCCGCCCGCGCCGCACTTTTGCGAGAGCAGTTCCCCCAACTCAATATTGTCGGTGGAGTTGTTCTGAACCGCTCAGTTGGAGGGCTGAATCCCTGTGCGGTGGAGCGCACTGCACAGGCAGGCGGGAAATTGCTCTGGTTCCCGGCCCTGGAATCCCGCGAATATCAACGCTTCCAGCAGCGCAGTGACCCCACCTCAGATCTTTCCAGCTATATTCCTGTCTGCGATGAAAGCGGTTGCCTTCTTCCAGCAGCGCTGGACATACTGGACGCTGCCGCGCAGTATCAGATGGTGGTTTGTACCGGCCACATCGGTCCATCGGAGGGCATGGCATTGGTTCGCGAGGGTCAGCGCAAAGGCTGTACCATAGTGCTGACCCATGCCGACAATCCTGCCGACCAATACAGCACCGCGCAGCAGATTGAGGCGGTCCGGCTGGGTGCTGTGGTAGAACACAGCTTTTTTACCACTTACTATGGCCGCACACCAATAGAAGAGATCGAACGGCAAATTCGCGTAGTCGGCTGCGAAAACGTCATTCTAACCACCGATTTTGGCCAGCCCAAGTCACCGTTTTTTGATGAGGGTATGGCCCAATACGCTCACCTGCTGCTTGAGAATGGCTTTACGCCGGATGAACTGCGGCAAATCATGTGCCAAAATCCCAGGAGGACCCTCTCCTGATGTTTCGTTGCAAAACGCGCACATACAATAACGATAGGAGTAAATTATCATGGCATGGAAAATTCTTCTTCCTCAGGAGATCATGTCCGAGGGCCGCGCTCTGCTACAGAACGCCGGTCACACCATCATCGACGGACGCGGCTTTGAGACAGCGGACGTTTTGGCGGACATGAAGGAACATCAGCCGGACGCCATGATCGTCCGCATCACCCAAATTACCCGCGAGGTCATCGAGGCCAATCCAAATCTCAAGGTCATCGTCCGTCACGGCGCGGGCTTTGATGCGCTGGACGTGAAAGCCTGCCACGACAACGGCGTACAGGCGCTGTACGCTCCCGTGGCCAACAGCACCTCCGTGGCAGAAACCGCCCTGCTGCTGATTCTGGAAATGAGCCGCAACGTCACCGTCTTGCACAACACCTGGGTTCAGGATTACTACAAAGCTAAGCTGAAAGTACGCAAGAATACCCTCAGCGGCAAGACTGTCGGTATTATCGGCTGCGGCAATATCGGCAGCCGTCTGGCAAAGCGTGCTCTGGCCATGGAAATGAACGTGCTGGCTTACGACTCCTATAAGCCCGCTGACGCGTTCCCCGATGGCGTGGAGGTTGTCCGCGATCTCAATCGCATCTTCAAGGAGAGCGATTATGTCTCCGTGCATACCCCCAATACACCCGTCACCCGCGGCATGGTCAACAAGAACACGCTGGCCATGATGAAGCCCACCGCCTACCTGATCAACACCGCCCGGGGCGGCTGCGTGGTGGAGGAGGACCTGTATGACGCCTGTAAGAACGGGATCATCGCGGGCGCGGGACTAGACGCCATCCGCAAGGAGCCGGTGGACCCCAATAATCCCCTGCTGACGCTGGACAACGTCATCATCTATCCCCACATTGGCGGCAACACCATTGAGGCTGCTCACCGCGCGTCCTACTTCGCTGCCATGGGTGTGCAGCAAGTGTACGAGGGCAAAGAACCCACGTGGCCCATCCACGATGTGGATTACGCCACCGCACCTACCTATACCGATACCAAAAAGCCGGATGTCAAACCTGCCGGAATGTTTGATTTCTAACGCAGCGCGATGTGACATTTACTGGTTTAAAAGTTACATAGAAAACAGTACTGACACAACAAATTATAGTTGAGTCAGTACTGCTTTTTTGTTACAATAAAGCATGCTCAATGAAACAGGTTACAAAGGAGACTGTATATGGATACCAATGATCAAGAAGCTCTGATTGAAAGCTGCAGTGAATTTTCGTCCCGGGTTAAGCTGAATTATCAGAAGTTCAGCAGCTCGGAGCGGCGGGTTGCAGAATATCTGCTGAAAAATGAAGTTCGCTGTCAGGAAATGACTATTTACCAGATGGCAGAGGAAATTGGCACTAGCGTGGCGACCATTACCCGTTTTAGTCAGACATTGGGCTACCACGGCTTAGCCGATATGAAGTTTAATCTCCAACAGAGCGCGTTGAATCTTGTCAGTGAAGATATGGGGATCCGCCGGGATGACAATGTGAATGTCATCAAACAGAAAGCCCTCCAATACACCCAGACCGCCATGCAGGAATGCATTATGAAGATGGACAATGCCGTGCTGGAGCAAGCTATCCATGCCATTGGTCATGCGGAACACGTCATGCTCTGCGGTATGGGCAGCGCCAGTGGAATAGTCCACGCTGGTGTGGGACTTTTTTTGACGGCAGGCATCAATGCAAGCTTCGTGGAGGATACTCTGCTGCAGATGCGCAGTGTGGCTATGTTGCAGCCCGGGGATGTGCTGATAGCCATCAGCTATGACGGCTATGCCAAGGACATAGGCGACGCCATGATGTTGGCCCGGGAAAAGAAAGTGCACACCATTCTGATTACCTCGGTACAAGATACGCTGTTGGCAAACTATGCGGAGATGGAACTCTACACGCCCGCCCGCAGCATGGGCAACGCCATGAGCATTACCGCCACCAGCATGTGCCAGCTGGCGGTGCTGCAATCGCTAATGGTAGGTGTGGTCGCTATGTACTATGATGCCCTTTTTCAGCGCAGCGCGATTCAACTGCACCTGAGCGAAATAAAGCGCTATGACTACAAACAGGCAGAGTTGCATATTGGCAGAATGCATTTGTCAGACTTATAGAAATTATGGAAACAAACTAGTGTAATATGTATGATTTGGCACCTGTAAAATGACGCATGCGATAGCGGCCTGATTAGAATCTCTTAGTATTTTACTTCTGACAAAGACGAAAGATATTTTTCTTATTGGGCTTTACATGGCTCATGGTTGACAATAGAAAAGGTACTTCCTCAGAAAGCCATTAAAATCAGGCCATTTTACTCAATCGTGGTCGACTTAATATACGGAACGGCTTCTGTGCGGCTGCAAGGTAAAAAGGGGACAGATACATTTACTTGGGAGTAATTTGGGAATAGTTTTTACAAAGAAAAATAATAAGAGACTCAATGAAATGAAATGCTTTCCTCGCGAAATCGTTGCTATATAAGGCTTTTGACTTTAAAACAACATGATATTTAAAATAAATGCAGCAGCTCATAACCCGGAGGTCGTAGGTTCGAGTCCTGCCCCCGCAACCAAAAAACAGTCACCATCGATTGCATATCAAAAATACGTCGCAAGAATACAGGCGAGGCCCCAATGTACTACGTGCAGAACAGCCATCCTGCAACTATCAGCCGTGAGACCTTCCACAAGGTGCAGGAAGAGCTTATCCGTCGGAAAACCAGAACGCCGCTGTCGTCAAAGACGGCAATCACATCAACCGGAAAGTATTCAAGATATGCGCTGACCGATGTGCTGATCTGTGGCGAATGCGCAAGCCGGTATAAAAGAGTCACTTGGATGATCAAAGGGCAGAAGAGAATTGTTTGGCGCTGCATGAGTCGGCTCGACTATGGGAAAAAATACTGCAAGGAATCCATAACAGCTGAAGAAAAAGCGTTGCAAGACGCTATCGTCCGGGCACTCAATAAGTTTAACGCAGAAGATACATCAACCTACTTCGCTCTGATGAAAGCAACCATTGGTGATGCAATCGGTTTAAACGGCGGTTCCGAGGAGGTAGACCTGCTCCAGCGGAAAATCGATGCACTGAATCGCAAGATGCTTGAGCTGATCAACGAGAGTGTGCAGGGCGGTGACGATATTGAAAGCCATAAGGATGAGTTCAAGGAAATCTCAGAAACAATCGAGCTGCTCAAAGGCGGAATAAAAACTATTCAGGAACTCGCCAACTCGGACGGTTCCCCGAATGACCGACTTGAACAAATCCAGCAGGTTATCACAGATAGAGAGCAAAATAAGTTTAAATATGACGATTCCATCGTCCGCCAGATGATCGAGTGCATCAAAATATACCCGAATGGGAAACTGGAAATCATCTTTGGCGGCGGATATATTGTCGAAGAAAACCTCATTACGTCGGGTTGGCACTATAACAGCCGTTATACTTGACATTTACACAATAATTGTATATTATATTACACATTATAAGAATGGCGGTGATGATATGAGTAAGAATGCTGCAATCATAATGCCCAAGACACGCGAGATACTCGAGCAAATGGGCGAGCAGATGAAACTTGCACGACTGAGAAGGAAGCTGTCTTCCCAGCTCGTTGCAGAACGAGCCGGAATCAGCAGACAGACTCTCAATGCGATTGAAAACGGTTCTTCGACGGTTTCAATCGGTTCATATGCGGCTGTTTTACACGCTCTCAATAATCTGGACACAGACCTGCTCCTGATCGCGAAAGATGATGAATTTGGAAGGAAACTACAGGATTTGGACTTGCCTACGAGGAAAAGAGCACCCAAGAAAGGTGATTCATAATGGATCTATCTGAAAAGACCATACTCGTATATGAGAACTGGCGCAGTGAGAAGCCCTCTTTTATCGGCAGTCTGCATACTTCGTTTATCAGAGGCCAGGAGACCTTCTCCTTCGAATACGCTGATGAATGGCTGAATTCTTTTGAGAGCGCCTACTCTCTTGACCCGGATCTTTCCCTTTACAGAGGACGGCAGTACACACCACTTGACAAAAGCCTGTTTGGACTGTTCGCAGATTCCTGCCCTGACAGATGGGGCCGGCTTCTCATGAAGCGTAAGGAGGCAATCAATGCCCGAAAAGAAGATCGTAAGCCCCGCAAGCTGACAGAGAGTGATTTCTTACTTGGGGTATACGATGAGTCCCGTATGGGGGCCATTCGTTTTAGTCTGGAAGAAGGCGGCGAGTTTCTCTCTAATGAGCGATCCTTCGCCACACCTCCATGGATTAGCCTTCGAACACTGGAAAACGCCTCCATCGCCTTTGAAAATGATGATAGCGGCCTTGAAGAAAAGTGGCTGAATGAGCTCCTTGCTCCCGGATCTTCCCTTGGCGGCGCAAGGCCAAAAGCAACCGTGCAGGCAACTGACGGTTCATTGTGGATTGCAAAATTTCCGTCCAAGCATGATGAATACAATAGCGGCGCCTGGGAAAAGGTCGTACATGATTTGGCCCGTCTCTGCTCTTTGAATGTGCCTGAATCAAAGCTCGAAACCTTCTCAAAAACCGGCAGCACTTTTCTGGTAAAACGGTTCGACCGAGACGGAAAAAGGCGCATTCACTACGCATCTGCCATGACTCTACTCGGAAAAACAGACGGAGCATCCGGGGCGGACGGAATAAGCTATCTCGACCTGGTAGCCTATATCAGAGCAAATGGCGCCGAGCCAAAGCAGGATCTGATCGAGTTGTGGAAACGGATCGTCTTTAATATGGCCATTTCTAATACCGACGACCATCTTCGCAATCACGGCTTTATTCTGGCACCGACCGGTTGGAGGCTCTCCCCGCTCTTTGATGTGAACCCCATTCCATCAGGCGACAGGCTTTCACTCAATGTAAGCGAAAATGACAATAGCATCGACTTGTCGTTAGCCATGCAGGTCGCTGAATACTTTGGACTTACCAAAGATGAGGCTGCAAAAATTTCTGCAGATATCTGTGAAACGGTGAAAAAGAACTGGGTCAGGCTTGCAGAGAGCTATGGGTTAAGCCGCGGCGCAGTTGAGTATATGCGGCCGGCCTTTTCCCTTCAGCCGTAATACTCCAAATTTTCTTGGAGATGCGGAAGCTGGATTTTCCAGACAATGTTTGGGAAATCCAGCTTTTTTATTCCCCGGCATTGTCCGGCTCATCCGTTTTATCAACCTCGTCGCTGGGTAGGGCCACATCGACATCCAGTCCATCGGTCGTTACAAGATTCTTTTCATAGAGCCTGTTCCAGCGAAGCGGATATTTGCATTTTCTGTTATACGCCACGAGCATAGCTTCGGAATAGCCAATGGACCCCGGTCGCCGTTCTTTTGCGGTGCGGGAAAGCTGCTTGACTGACATAAAGCCCACTTTTTCCTTGAAAAGATCGTCCCTAATAGAATCTCCGAAAGCAACGACGAGCCGTGCTACGCCGTTCAGAAAATTTGCGGATAGGGAATTCATATCACCTTCCCAAGTGCCTACGCACAAGCGAAGGGTGCGATCCAATACATGGTACCCGAATTTATCGTAAATATCTTCAAGCGATGAAACTGCGCCGATAACGCCATAGTTCTTTGTTTGCCCAATGGTAAGTGAATAGGATTCCACCAAGTCTTTTATGATGAGCTGCTTATCATTTCCCGCTTCCACATTTGCCATGAATACCTCGTATGGTTTCAACGGTTTCACATACTTCATCTGATTGGCGAAGATGTCCGCTTCGTTCGAATAATTCAGATCGTCGTAAATCATGCACCAGACAGGCGTATCTCGGGAACCGGAAACAAGTGCCACAATTTCTATGGTGTGCTGACCGTTAAAGACATAGTTGACTCCATCTCGGCGGCTCACTTTTACAGGATTGATCTGGTGAAGGTCGAAATGCGCAGCAGCGTTTTCAACATGATGCTTGGAAAGATTGCGCTGGTACTCTTGACTGGAAACCAAGTTCTTAATTGGAATTTGTTCGAAATGAACGTTGGGAACGAACATACTGTAGTCAGGCATCAGGTATCCCCCTTTATTGCGCTGAGCATCTCCAGCACTTTGCTCTGCAATGCTTCCAAAGCTTCTTCCAGCTTGTCCTTTGCAGAGGAAGAAATAATATTTAAGTCTGCTGTTGACTTCGTACGCTCAATCGAGCTCGTCCAAGATGGGATCGTGAGCGTGAGCCCGGCAACCTCAGCATCAGGATCAAATGCGGGCATGGTCTTGATGGCTGGTTTATCAGGAACCTCCATGGTAGGTTTTGATGTGGCCTCCCCGGAAATATCCCTACGCGACTCGCTGTAACGAATAAACGGAACTGGGCCTTTTCCAATTTTCTTGTTTAGTTTTCGCACTTCTTCCGCATCCATCATAGAGATGGCGACGACATTTTCATGAGAAATCTTGTAACTTCCAGAAAGAATTTGTGGGATCAGTTCGGGTGCCTTTTCAGCGATGGCATCTAATGCCTGACTGTATCTGGCATACTTCTGAACGGTTCCGGAAGATATATGATATTCCTCTCCAAGCCGCCAGGCAGTGCGGCGACTGCTCTCTTTCTGGTCCCGGCTGACCAAGTCATCCGGAATATCCGCAATTTCAGTGTCATGTGAATTTGTATATTGATTATATCCATTGGCATTTTTCTGACATCCGACAAGCTTTTCGGCTTCATATTGCCTTCCAATTAAGTATTTACGCGTTTCTTCGGTGATGTTTCTACGCCCGAGTTGATTGCTGCATATCCAGATTACTGCTGCTTCTCGGCTTTCAAATTCGATCTCCTGTGTTGCATAGGGGATGTGCATGCGATTACAGATTTCGTAACGGTTATGCCCATCGACAATGGTATTGTTCCAAACAATGATCGGATCGCGGCAACCATCTACAACAAGATTTAATTCGAGTTGCATGTACTCTTCTTTGCGCAGAGGGCGGATCAGATTCTTGAATTCGGTATCGATACCGAGCTGCTTATATCCTTTTTCTGTCATCCGACGTCCTCCGCTCAATTCGCTGCAGTGTTCGCATTGAATAATACGCCACACGATTTACTTGATCTATTTCACCGGTAAGACGATAGCTATAACGAAAGTCCAGTGAACCGAATATTTTGAAAATGCTATTCATTAGATTTGAACTGTAGAACTCGGCTGATCTTGAGTGACTTGCGTTAAATAGTGTAACCTTGTTCGCTGTGCCACCTGCTAACGGCTTTTCGGAGCCTAATATTGCAATATATCCATCCTCCGGATTGATCAAAAACTGAATGTATGCAGGATCGCCAAGTTTATGCAGGGTATCCTGATGAATACGAAATCTGTTTCTACTTAGATCAATGGTCAGGTTTGCTACGAAAGGTTTTTGCTCACTCATATTCCTGAACCTCCTGGAATGTCATAATGTATTAAAGCATTGGGCAGATTACTGAGGTCATCTTCCGGATTTGCCGCAGCCGTAGAGACTGTATTATCCTTGATGCCATATACGGCGTATCCGTCAAAAATATTGACCTGCATGGATTTACGATGTTCCTTAAACGGCAGGCCAAACTGATTCTGCCACCCCTCTGGGAAGACAGGGGTTCGAGATGTCTTCGGCTTTTCCCCATCCTTAAGTACACGTTGGTACACCTCCGTTGCCGATAAATCAAATGCAATTAAATACTCATCATTTGCGTGGATGATCTTGCCGAGAAGCTTGTAGCGGTAATCTGGGTTCCAGCCCATTAATGTAAATACCTTTGCAAAGAATAATCGACAGGTAATCTGCTTTGGCTTTTTCTTTCCGGAGCCGGGTATACACCAACCGAAGGCATCACGCTCCTCTTCGCGGCACGGACGGATTGCAAGAATTCTGCTGTCCTGATTAACCAGCGCCTGCACATAATCCACAGTGGGAAACCTGCTCAGGCAGGCTGCATTGACATATACCTTGTAGTCGTTGAAGGTGAATGACGGCTCATTGATATGCGCAAAGAACTCGCGGCGAACCACTTGGTACCCCTCGTAATCGAATTCGCCACCCAACTCAATAACATCGCCTTCGGCGGTAGGACGGCAGGTCGTTATTACAACGGTTGACTCACATTCCGCAGGAATGGAACTTGTCGATTGCGCTGCCGGGTCTTCTTTCAAGGAGAAATCAGTATCACCAGCAGGCACAGTGCCTTGCAAATTATGAAGCATACCGGCAATTACGCCTTGCGCCCGATCTCCGTTAAATTCATTCATTTGCTTTTTCCTCCGTTACACCTCTGCCCAGTTCCTCACTTATGAAACGCCTAAGCTCATCGAAGCCAGTAACATGGATTTTTTCTCCCGTTTCAAAAAGTTGACCCACTATTCGGATCTTCCAATCAGTCTCGCTCTGGGATTCAACGGGTGGAAAGATGTGTTGATGAAAATAATATTGGTTTCCAAACGAACTTGTCCACTCTTCCGGTACAGCACGAACCCTCTTACCAGAGACCGACAGTGGCTTAAGGGTGGCTGTTTGGGTATCCGCGCCGTTTTTGCCGGACATCATATAAGGCTTGATAAAAACCTCGGCGTCATTCATGTTAAACAAGTACACGGACTCATTCTCTTTCTGATACAGGGAACCGGAAATGCGATACTTGAAATCCGTATTCCATCCAAACAGCTGAAACAGTGTTTCAATGAAAGCAGCACCGGAAATTTCCTTGGCATAATAAATGCCGTTGGTTACCTTTGAGCAGATGACTGTATTTCTGTTCTCTTTTGCTGCCGTTCTAACCGCAAACTTCATTTCATTTGGATTGACAAGAAATTCAACGCTGTTATTCTTGCCGAATTTTCTGACGCAGGCAGTGCTGAACTTTATTTTCTTATCTTGAAAGATCACATACGGGCGGTGACAGGAGTCGAAAAATTCTGAGCGTGTAATTTCAAAACCGCGCATATCAAAGTCGCCGGCTTCCACTGTAATGTGGATCTCAGGATTTTCGGCCTCATATCCGTCAGCATCATTCTCCGTTTCTGCAGACGGCTGAATACTGGCTGTAGCCTGAAAGTAATCTGCAGGCTTAAATCCTGCCCAGCGGGGGTTGACCGTAACGAACCCCTTGAGAAGGCCGATGTCTATCACCCGCAATTCAGGAAGAAAGGATTTGTTTCCGTACTTGGCATTGTTCAAAAGATGTTGAGCAGCAATGAAGTCATCCCTCGATACGATGCCTTCATGGTGATTCCGATAAATGCTCTGCGGCCTGTCACCCCGGTTTTTCCTTGCCTTATGGTTTAAGTAATTCGGTGTATAGGTTTTTCGTGTTAAAACATCCCCGCAGTGGCGTTCATTGCGAAGCACCTGTACCACAGAGTTGGAGGTCCAATTGACATTCCCCAAATAGGTTTTCTTTCCCAATTCCGTCAGTGCATCTGCAATCTCTGCTGTTGAGTAGCCATAGAGGTACATATAAAAGACGAGCTTAACGGTAGATTCTTCATCCGGGTTGATGACAAGATTGCCATCTGCGTCCTGCGAATAACCAAGGAGCTTGGGCGTTAAAGGGAGTCCTCCGTCAAGCCTCATGCGAAGCGAGGTTTCCATACTCCGGCTTCGGATATGGGATTCCTCCTGTGCCATAGTAGCTTGAAAGGAAAGCGCCATCTGAGAGTCATCTTTCAGGGAGAAGATACACTCGCTTTCAAAGAATACACCGACAGGATGAGGAAGCTCAGAAAGCGTTCGCACCATGCTGATGCAGTCAACAACATTACGGGCAAAACGGGAAACGCTCTTGGTAATGATCATATCGATCTTCCCGGCACGACAATCGGCAATCATTTTATTGAACTCATCTCTGCGAGCCAGCGAAGTGCCGCTGATGCCTTCATCACGTTGTGTCAAGTAGGGACGTAAAAAAATATGAAACCTTTTTGGGGAATCTCTCTTAGCGTGTCGATTTTCTGCAAAACAAAGCAAAGAGGGCTGCCGTTCACAGGATAATGCCTGCGGACAGCTACCCCCTTTACCTTATCTTCTTGGCAGGTTTTTATTTCTGCCCATGTCCTTCTCCTTGGCCACGAAACGTCCAGTCGATATGAATGGACCTGTCATTGTAAACGTAGATGCAATCTACAAAATCAACTACCATCTGCCGAGTAAGGGTATCTGCCTTCAAATATTGTAGGAGCTTTGGTTCTCCCTGTTTGGCAGCAGCAAGTTTGGCTTGCAGCTCGGCAAGCTCGGCTTCCAATCGGTTTGTCTGCCGCTCCATATCAGCCTGCTCCCGTGACAGCTTTTCACGCTGGTGCCGGTATTGCTCCCTGCTGATTTTTTCTTCTGCCATGGCATCGTATAGTTCTGCTTTCTGTTCGGAAATTCCATTGCACGAGGATTGATAGACAGCTATTTGCTTCTGTTGCTTGGCCATGCGGTCATTGCTCCCAGCTTTTATCAAAAGGTCTTTTTCGTCCAATAAAACCTTGATGTAAATGTGGATGGCGGACAGGACAACGCCTGCGATTTCATCTTCCTTGATGTTACCTTTCATACAGCCCAAGCCCGAGGTCTTGCTTTTTGTGTTGCAGAAAAATTGGGGAGTGGGAGTAGGTCGGCGGGACATGGCATGGCGGCAATGCCCACAGCGTATTTTTTCGGTCAATAAATGAACACCGAACGGCACAGACTCCTTTTCTATAAACGGAGCCAAATTGTCCTGTGCCGCCTGAAATTCCTCTGTTGTCACAAGGGGTTCGTGTTTTTGTTCTACAACAATCCAGTCTGATTTATTGTTTTTCAGTGTCGTTTGATTTCCCACTTGTGGGCGGTATCGCTTGCCATAGATCACAGCGCCCAAATATCGTTCATCCCGCAGAATCCGTGTTATCATGGCATGATCCCAAAGGTCAGTACCTTCCACGCCGATCCACCATTTATGATGATGGCCCTGCTGATTTTTTATTTTGCTGGCAGTGGGTACTTTCTCCGAGTTAAACAGACGGGTAATCTCCAGTGTGGACATTCCCATTCCAGCTAACCGGAAGATACGCTGTACAATCCCGGCACTGTCCTCATCAACGACAAGCTGGTTTTTATTTTTCTTATCCTTGCGGTATCCGATGGGTGCAAAAGGGCTTAGATAATCCCCTTTGAGCGCCTTCGTTCGCTTGCCGCTTTTTACTTTCAGGGATAAGTCCTTGCTGTAATAGCCGTAAATCACGTTGCGAAAGGCAATGTCCACGCCACTGGTCTTTCCCTTCATCTTTGCACTGTCGTAGCCGTCGTTAACAGAAATAAATCGGATGCCTAAAAAGGGGAAAATCTGATCCACATAGTCGCTGACCGTGATGTAATCCCTGCCGAACCGTGAAAAGTCCTTGACAATGATGCAATCAAATTCCTTTGCCTTGGCTTTCTGTAAAAGCCTCTGCATATCAGGGCGCTGCATATTGGTTCCCGAAAACCCGTCATCGCACAGCTCTATGATTTCACTGCCCCGAAATTCCGGGCAGCTTTCCACATAACGGCGGAGCAGCTCCCGCTGGTTAGTAACGCTGTTGCTTTCATCCTTGACCCCATCCCGGCTGTCCTCGTCCTCCACGGAAAGCCGGATATACAAAACGATAACATAGCTTTTATCCATTGACCGCCACCTCCATTGGGAACAACAGACACTCTTGCAGATGTCTGTATTCATCTTCAAAACGGAGATGTACCGTAACAGCGGTCTTGCTGTGGACAATCACATGATCTACCAGTTCGAGAACCATCTTCCTTGTCAGCGCCGGTTCCTCATGGAAGGTCAGGAGCGTTCGCAACCATGGATTTTCCTCTGTTCGTGTTTCTGTGACCGTCTGCTCCTGTGCCATAAGCTCATTCAAAAGGGCGGTCAACTCTGCCTCCTGTTCTTTATAGCGGTTTTGCGCATAAAGATAATCTCTTTCGTCCATCAGACGGTCTAAGTAATCATCACAAAGACTTTCTCTCAGACGAGTAATCCGGTCAAGCTGCTCCTTCGTCTGATTGATATGGCGTCTGATTTTCTGCTTTTGGGAGAGAACGGCGTTCTGATTCGCCGCACTCCTGATGAGCTTTTCCATATCCAAAGCCATCATAAGCTGGGCCTGAATCACGCTGAAAACCGATTCTAAGAGGTCTGTCTCGGGTATGCTGATAAAGGAACACCGGTCGGTATCTGTGGCATGGACAGGACAAATATAGCTGTACCAAACGTGGAATTTCGGTTTTTTATTTTTATTTTCCCGCACGTTTTTATAACGTACAAGACCCGTTTTGCAGCCACCGCAGCAGACAAGTCCTTTCAGGAGGTTTTCCGTGTTTACAACCTCTGCAAACCGGGCCTGCTTCTCGTAATACTCTCTTGTTACCTGCTCATTAAGCTGCTGTACGCTATCAAAAGTATCTTGGTCAATGATGGCCTCATGCGTGTTTTTTACAACAACCCACTGTTCTTTTGGTATTTGGGTCTGGCTCTGTCCTTTCCAAAGCGCCTCCTGTTTTCTGCCCTGTACCATATATCCCAAATAGACCTCGTTGGACAGCATGGATTTAATGGCCGGTATTTTCCATACCGCATTGGCAAAGCGTTTGTCCTTTACCAGTCCTTTTTCAAAACGGTAACGGCTGGGGGATGGAATATCCCGCCGATTCAGTTCCCATGCGATGTTCTGATAGCTCATTCCCGAAAGCCGCCAGTGGAAAATATCACGAACAGTGGGGGCGGTATCATCGTCCACAATCAGGCGATGCTTATCTTCCGGGTCTTTTAAGTAGCCATAAGCCGCCCATGCACCGATAAATTCGCCTCGTTCCTGCTTGCCACGCAGGACAGGACAGATTTTTTGAGAGATGTCACGGGCATACACATCATTCACAAGATTTTTCAGGTTTATGGTAAGGCTGTCAAGGGTGGATGGATCAAGGCTGTCGTAACCATCGTTTACAGCGATGAAGCGCACTCCCATGAACGGGAATATCTTTTCCAAATATTCTCCGGCCTCAATGTAGTTTCTGCCGAAACGGGAAAGGTCTTTGACAATGACGCAATCCACATTGCCCATTCGTATATCATCCAAAAGGCGTTCAAAATCATCCCGTGCGAAGTTGACCCCTGTTTCCCCATTATCCGAGTAGACCGAATAGAGGGACAGGCTTGGGTCGCCCGCAATATAAGCACGGAGTATGGCTTCCTGATTTTCAATGGAATCACTGTTTTCACGATGTCCGTTCAGTACGGAAAGCCGCACATAGGCACCCGCTTTGTAGACCCTTCGCTTTGTTTCCTGCGGTATGGGAGCCTGTCTGAATTTACTTTTTCTTGCCATGCTATACCACCTCCCTGTTGGAAGATGACTCTGGCACAATGCGTTCCACGCACTGAATCAAGGCCAGCGTATTTTCATATTCACACCGAAATTTGAAATGAATATGAATACGCTGGTTTTCGTACACAGAAATTCGGTCAATTAGCTCAACCGCCAGCCTGCGGTTTAATGTTTCAATATCCTGGTGCTGTTTGAAGTAGGCGATCCACTGCTGTTCCTCGGATTTCCCCTCCACAAGACGGTCGATTTCCTGATTCAGTGACAGGATGGCATCCTCGGCTTCTTTCACTTTATGGTCGTACCGCTTGCCAAATGCGATATAGTCCTCACGGGTGATGATGCCGTCTGTATAATCCTCATGGAGCTTCATCCGGTAACGCCGATATTTCTCCACCTCGGCTTGCTTGGCGTTCAGCCTTTCATCCGTCTTTTTGACCTGCCTACTGGTATAAGGTAATTTTGCAATATCGGCAAGGGTCTGTTCTATATCAAGAATGAAACGGATATGCTGCTGAACCGCAGCAAACACAGCCTCCGCAAGCAATTCATCACGGATACTGTGGCTTTTACATCCGCTTTTTTCCTTGCTGCCGGAACAGATATAATAGTAATAGGGATTACTGGCGGTGGAATTATTCTTGCGAACCATGCTCCGTCCGCAATCGGCACAGTAAAGCAGTCCGGCAAGCGGAAAAAGAGTCTCCTCGCCGGGAGCCGTGCGGGTATCGGAACGCAGAATTTTTGCGGCATTCTCAAAGGTATCCCTGCTCACAATCGGCTCATGGGTGTTTTCCGTGACTGCCCATTGCTCCTGCGGAACCGCAAACTGCTTTTTCACCTTGTAGTTGGGACTGCTGCGTTTTCCCTGTTCCAATATACCAATGTACAGAGGATTCTTGAGGATACGCAAAACGGTAACTGCCGTCCATTGCGCTTTTGGATTTCTCTTGAATGGTGATTTATAGTTGCTGCCTATCAGCCGTTTGTACTCTAATGGAGAGGGGATATCACGCTTGTTCGTGTATTCGGCAATCGCCTGTGCGGAATATCCATTCAAGAACAGTTTGAATATATCCTGCACCACACCGGCCGCAAACTCATCAACCATCAGGCGGTGCTTATCCTCCGGGGCTTTCAGATAACCGAAGGCGGCAAAGGGAGCGATAAACTGCCCCTTTCTGCGCTTGATTTCAAGCTGACTACGGATTTTAATGGAAATATCCCGGCAGTACGCATCGTTCATCAGGTTTTTGACAGGTACAATCAAATTGTCCGATGCCGTTTTCGGTTTGGCGCTGTCATAATCATCGTTGATGGAAATGAAACGCACACCCATAAAAGGGAATATTTTTTCAATGTATTTTCCCGTTTCGATAAAATTTCTGCCAAGGCGGGAAAAGTCCTTCACAATAATACAGTTGATTTCCTTGTTTTTGACTGACTCCATCATTTCGATAAAATCAGGACGGTCAAAATTGACCCCGGTATAGCCATCGTCTATCCGCACTTTATGCAGAGTGATTTCGGGGTGGGACTCCAAAAAGGCGGAAATTAAATCCCGCTGGTTTGCGATACTGTCGCTTTCGGATTTGTTTACATCCTCTTTATCACCGTCCTCACGGGATAGCCGGAGGTACATATCCGCATAATAAGTGGTTTTTATATTCATTCGGTGTTCTCCTAATCGTTTCTGAATTTCAGAAAATCAATCGGGAGTTTTACCGCAAGTCCTATACCGCAGGGGGCTTACCCAAACCTCCTGCGGATTTGTGACTCAGCTTACCACAAAACTCCCTTCGCGTCCAGACAGTTTTGCCACTGTCAGACACATGACAAATATCGTTCATCATCTTTTCCTCACAAGGTTTGTAAATAGTGTTCCATCCGCTGTTCAAAGGTCACTCCGTTTGCGGCAAAACCCACACTGACGGCAACCTTGCCCACACGGAAGCAATAAGGGTTCCTGATTTCTCTCATAAACTCTTTTTGGCGTCCCTCTTTGGGAAGGCTCCTGTCAATTTCAATTTCTCTTATATCTACAAGCGTTGCCGGATCGACCGTCCGAACATCCACCTGACGTAATTTTTCCAAATTCATCTGTGTTACATCAAATTTCTCCATGGCCGCCCTCCTTGTTTTCTCTTATCATCTATATGAAAATTGCTGATTGTCCTATGCCCGAAAAAGGGCGCCACTCATTCAAAGTAGGCGCCCGTCTTCTTGTCCGCAATAAATCGGCTCACATCAGAAATCTGGTGCGTAACAGGCATATCAGGCAAGGCCGCCAGTATGTCATTCCGATAGCGTCTGCTTGCCCGACTGTCAAGGATAGAAAAAACACAGGTATCCGTTTCTCTGCGGATTCCCCGGCCGATCCACTGGCGCAGTTTAATCAGCATACCCGGCACGATGACTTTGTTCAGATAGCCGTAGAAGTCAGGGTACAGGGTCTTTTCATATTCCAGCACCGGGTCGGGAGCCGGGAACGGCAGCCGTACTACAATGAGGGAAGATAGAATGTCCCCGGCAAGGTCAATGCCCTCCCCGGCACTGTCGCTGGCACAGAGGACACCGTTGCCGCTTTTACGAAAAGCGTCGATGGCGTCAAGACGGCCTTTCCCCATGCGAAACAGAGGAAATGAAGTGATTCGCCTGCACAGCTCGTCATATGCCTTCTCCATCATGCGGTAGGATGTAAACAGAATCAGGGTATGCCCATGAGTTGCTTCGATTAGCTCTACCAGCCGATTGACCACCGCCTGAAAATAACTGCTGTCTTTGTCTGAAGGCAGCGGCATATCCTGCGGAAGATACAACAAGGCATGGTTCGGATAATCAAAGGGAGAAGCCTTGCTGGTTTCAAAGACACGGCGTTTCTCCGCCAGTATAATTCCGCTATTTCGCTTGAAATGAGAAAAGTCACCTCCGACAGAGATCGTGCCGGAGGTCAGGATATACGGAATTTCCTCCTGCCAAATATCCTCCGATAATAGAAAATCAAGCTGCTTTGGCAAGGCCCAGACCCGGCTGGCCGTTGCTCCGGTCATTTCCAGCCAAAGAATAGAACTGGCATGATGGAACAGGATGGATAGCTTGGTCTCCTGCTGCTCCATGCGGTTCACCAACCGGTCGTACCGATCCCTTTTTTCACGGGAGGTCGTATAAAAAAGCACTGACAGCCTGCGCAATACAGCCATCAGCGTTTTCAAAGCTCGTATGCAGTTTAAGTCAATCTGTACGGCGTAGCAGTTTTTATCATAGCTTGTGCCTGCGGCATACCGCAAGGCTTCAAAGAGCAGGGCATTTTGTTCCTGCATGGTTTCACACAGTCTGATGATCTCCGCCTTATCGGGGTTCCCCGAACCTATGGCATGGTAAATGCTTGCCACCAGCCGTTCCAGTTCCACGTTTTCCAGTGTCATGCCGTACATCTGTCGGGCTGCATCAAGGAGCTTGTGGGCCTCGTCAAAAATCACCACTCCACGGGGCGGGAACAAGGACCTTCTCCCGTTCTTCGTGCCGAGTACATCAGCCAATACAAGGTTGTGGTTGGCAATCTGAAAGTCATAAACAAGGGACTGCGCTTTGCGGATAAAGCCACGGTATCGGCAGACCGAGAACAGCGGGCAGTTCAGATGGCAGCGTTCCACATTGATACAGGATTTCACATAGTCCGTTAAGGGGAGCGTATCCAAATCAAGGGGGCAGGCTCCGGTAAAAAGTCCAGTCAGGATAGAAAGCAGTTCCTTATCCTCATGGCGGTCATTGTGTGCGATAGAGGAACGATACCCCTTTACCCGGCTATCGCAGGCATAATGGGATTTCCCCTTGCGAACCACAAAGGACAGGGGTTTATCAATGATACGATGTTCCATCAGAATTTCAGAAATCTGAGGGATATATTCTTCCGTCAGTGCCTTTTGCAGAGCGATGGTAGAAGTAGAGATAATCGTCGGCAGTTTATTGTTGCTGAACAGGTTGTGGACCGTTACGGCCAGTATGTAGGCATGGGTTTTGCCTGTACCCACCTCGGCCTCACAGAGCGCCAGTCTGTTTCCCTGCAAGGACTCCAGCATTTCCAGTGCCAGAGCCGCCTGATTCTCCCGAAAGTCCATACCATGTTCTGGCAGAATGTTTGAAAAAATGTGTTCCAGCAGATTTCTTGCTCTCACGACAGGCTTGATGGAAAAGGTGCTTTCCGGTTCCGATACTGCCTGAGAAAGCATTTTGTCCATCGCTTTTTGATAGCCGCTTTCATTCAGCGGCGCTGATTTGGAAAAGAGCCGCTTCGCCTTTAAGGTAGAAAGCTCCACCATGCGGTAGCTATATGTTTTTCCGGTGTAGTATTCTAAAAGCACGCAGTTTTCGGCCGTCAGCACAATGTGTTCCTCTTGCCGGATTAAGCCTGCTTCATAAATCTTATTTTGAATATCTGCCATGTAGACAGGTTGTTCCATAATATTTTGCCTCCTTTGCTTGCCTAAAGGAGCGACACAAGAATGCGGCGGAATCAGGAAAAGGGTTGAAAGTTTGTTGACTCAATAAGCCTGTTCCGCCGCATGGTTTCTATCGCTCCGATAGAACACGATAGATTTTTATATCAAAGCAATGGTGTGACAAGCGATCCGGCTGGTGCTGCCGGACTCCATAAAAGCCGCCCCTCATTCTTTCTCAAATGAGGGTGATGCGTTTTCCCGGCCGTCTACCGGGCTATCCAATGCGGTGAAGCGTTCAAGATAGAAGTACCATGATGACCGGCAGGGATCGTCGCAATCCGTCCCACCATGGGGCGTAACTGCCGCAGACAGTATCGCTCGGAGGGTATTGCCCTCGTCTTGGCGTGTCCCAGCGTGTTGCTCCACCTGCCGGTGATGTACCCATCACACCCGTATTCTGTTTTCAATGTTCAGGCGAAAGGAAATTGGAGAATCCTTTCACCCAATGTCAAAAAAACAGGGGGGTGTAGGGGTACAAAATTAAATTTTTTTAAAAAACTTTTGTAGCTTTGCCGCAGCCGCCTCTATGCTTTCGTGGACGGAGGTGAAATGCACTCCTTCACGGCGGGCAATCTGACGATAGGATAAACCCTCCACGAAATGCAGAAGAAAGCGCCGCTGTTGGATTTCAGTCAATTCTCCACTGTCCAGCAGCCGCCTTGCAGCTTCCTTGGCTTTTTTTGTATCGCTTTTATGTATTAAGTCCAAATCAAGGGGCGGGGCGGCAAGCTGCTCTGTTTCCTCCAGCCCATTGATACTCACATCCAAACGGCTTGTCCGATTTTCATGTATGACTTGCTGATGGTAGATTTCATCCGACAAGGCTTTCAGCTCCAAAAAGTCCTGCGCCGTCCTGCCGGGGTTCTCCGCAAGGTAGTCCTCCAGTGTGATTTCTACAATGCGGTCTGCAAACTTATATACAATGCCTTCGCTGAACTTATTTAAGGCATAATCACTGTCTTTATAATTTTTCATGTTCCTTTCCTCCAATCTGTTTGCTAAGAAGCCAAAACAGATTGGAGGGTGGAGAACGGCAGCGCGGCTTAACAACTATGCCGCTCTTGACCTTAGGGGATGGAGCATTTTGGGAAATAGGCAGTTTTCTTGTCGAGCAAAAAAAGCCAGTACGTTGCCCATGGCAAAATACTGACTTCCTTAGAATATTGCTATGAAATTGTATATTTAGGAGACGGTATGTATGAGCTACGCCGTCTTTATTTCCACCTCTGAAAAAGCAAAAAGCAGGGCATACGCATAAGGGAACCCCTTTCGCCACGGCGTAGACTACAAGCCTTGCCTGATACCACAAATACCCGTAAAATATGGCAAGGGCCCACCCTCAGAATAGAGGGCAGGCTCTGCACGGTTTTTTGCAGCCAGACTATCATAGCGCATCAGCGCCTTAGACTCTCGGCTTTGCGTCCCCGGCTTTAACCGGGTTTGCCCATAGTTTTATTCATTTTATTGTTTGGAAAGCTTTTTAACCTAGTGGAATAGTTTCTCGATTTCCTCAGCGGGCATAGGCTTATAATAGTAATATCCCTGTACTTCGTCGCACATCCTTTGGTTGAGGAATTCCAGCTGAGGAGCTGTTTCAACACCCTCCGCCACTACCTCAAGACCCAAGCCTTTTGCTAGGTTGATAATAACCTTGGTAATGGCCTGATCTTTCTCGTTGCCTTCAATGCCCTGCACAAACTGCATGTCAATCTTAATTCGATCAATCGGGAGTTCCTTTAGTCGATTGAGGGAGGAATACTCTGTTCCAAAATCATCAATAGAAATGGATACACCCAGTTGTTTTAGCTGGTTTAAGATATCAACAATATTTCCTGCTTCTTTTGTTGCAATGCTCTCTGTAATCTCAAGTTCAAGGTATTCAGGCTTCATCCCTGTTTCCTGGAGGATGTGTTCCACAGAATTGACAAAGCGGGGATTATTAAATTGAATTACAGAGAGATTTACGGCCATGCGCAGATGCGGATATCCCTTGTCCTGCCACAGTTTATTCTGCCGGATTGCTGTTTTTAGTACCCATTCACCAATGCTATTAATCGTACCGTTCATTTCAGCCAAATGAATAAAGGTATTAGGCAGAATCATCCCCATTTCTGGGTGGTTCCAGCGCAGCAAAGCCTCCAGTCCAATAATTTTCCCTGTATTTAATTTGATCTGAGGTTGATAATAAATAATTAACTCGCCCCGCTCTTGAACCCTATATAGATAGTTTGATAGCTTTATGTTTTGCTTTACTTCTTCTTTCATATCCGTGGTACACAAGGCATACTGATTTTTGCCCCTAGACTTAGCCATATACATGGCGATATCGGCGTTTTTAGTCAATGTTTCCGCATCTGCTCCGTCAAAGGGATAAACAGCTACTCCCGCACTGCCGGTCATATAGAGCTCTTGCCCATCCACGTTAAAAGGATATTCAAACATCTCCATGAGGTTCTCCACAACCTTGATGATATCTTCATTGTCTGCAAGGTTGTTGACCATAACCAAGAACTCATCTCCGCCAAACCGGGCAACTGTGTCTGTTTTCCGCAGACGCTGCTCTAAGCCTTGCGACACCTTTTTTAGCAGGGTGTCCCCGGCACTGTGCCCCATGGTATCATTCACCATTTTAAAGCTGTCTAAATCAATAAATATAACACCGATATATTTTTCATTTCTTTTGGCAAGATGAATCGACTGGGTAAGACGATCAGAAAACAAAGTCCGATTTGGAAGCCCGGTCAGATGATCATAGTAAGCCATAAGCTCAATCTTCTTTTCGGAATTGATCCGTATCAAGCCATCAGCCAACAGGTTAGACAGGATTTTGAGCAGCTTAATATGATACTTGGACCATGCATTGAATGACCCCACCGAATCCAATCCCATAAAACCTAACATTTGCTCATTCTCCTCAATGGGAATGACGATTGCTGATTTTACTCCTTGCTGAGTTAACTGCTCTTTCTCTACCTCGGCTTCTTCGGGCAGTTTGCTGACATCCTCTATGGATACTAATTTGTTTCTATCCAGTTGTTCCATCCACCAAGGGAATACATCGAGAGGAACATCTTGGATGGCTTCTACCTCCGGATTTATCCCTTCGTTACACCATTCATGGCTACAGGTCATGGTGCTGTCCTGATGGTTAATCAGAAAGATATATGCACGATCCACCTGAAAGAAACGGCCAATTTTATGTAGCATGTTATGGATATTCTCGTCAATGTTTAATTGCGTGACGCTGACAAAATCAGAAGAAACTTCTGAAACAAGTGTCTGAAACTCGATTTGATAAGTGTTTTCTTTTACTCTCTTTATGTAGGCTGTGTTTACGAAAGAGCAAATAAAAAAGGCAATTAGAAAAATTCCAATCCTTGCAATGTAATCAAATCGATCAAGATGTACGACCTCTGCGGAACTGTTAACCCAAATAAGAAGCTGAGTGGCAATTGATACAGCTGTAAGCAGGACTAGAGGAACTCGCGTCCCAAAAACAAGAGAAGTTGTCATTAAAACAAGAGGAAATACCCAGATAGTGATTCCTGCGTAATCCATAAATTGAAAGGTTACAACAGGTATACTGCAAAGCATACCTATCAATACGACGGATTCCTTAACTCGTTCATTCTTGATTAACTGTGCACATAATGTCATTACACCCAAGAAAAATAGCATTATGCCTGTAAAAAGCATGGCTTGCAGGCTTTTCTCTCCCTGCACCATATGGGGTAAAAAATAAGATAAGGTACTTGTAAAGCCTCCTGCTATAAATGCAAAGGCCAAGTAAACATACAGCTTTGAACGGGTTTCATTGCTTAATATCAGCTCATTTTCACCTTTTGGGCCTTCCCCCATTAAATTATAATATTTCATGGCATGGTAAACAGCCATAATGGGTAATAGCGTAAATATCGGCGCCATTTGCGGCAAGGAACGTTGCCCGGTCGTGTTCAGGATGACATCTGTCAAGCTGCCAAGCAGAAGTGCCATGGCAATGGAAAGAAGCAAAATATTCGCCTGCTTCCTAACGGCTTGATCAGATGCCTTGCACCTCCAAAACCAGATGACTCCCAGACAGGCCACACCATAAGTGATATAATAAATATTGAAAAATGTATCCCATCCATTCTGGGCTGTTATGTTAATCCAGCCGGTATGGAGCTTTGCCAAGTGATACTGCATTGCTGTTATCTCAGGGGAAACAGCAAAAACATAAATAGAAACGATCGCAGGCAAATGCAGCAGTAAAAATAGCTTCCGAGACCGCTTAGAATATCCATCACCTGTAAGCAGCAGTAAAAAGTGAAGCATCAAACTATATATGGTACTCCATCCCAGTGCTGAAACCCGCCTCCACAGCAGGCATGTTTCTATATCCGGTGCGGAGTTTGCAATTGCAAAGCCCAAAGACCAGAGGCACAAGGAAACACACATAGCCAAAAACATCCGATTTAAAGTTGCTTTCGGATTCCTGTGGATAAGGTATAGCCCGAAAAATAGGTAAATTGCAAATGCTATAAAAAACAATAGCGAAAATAACAGCGGTTCCTGTTCCATCAAATAAACCTCCAATCATACAGACTGACAACTTTGACAACGGCCCATGGACAAAAAGCCCGTGGGCCGTTGTTTTCTTTGTAGGGCTGTATCAATACTTTCCAGCAATCAGGGCATAGGCAGAGGGCTGTTTTTCAGGATAAGGGGAACCTCCCGAATCCTCGCTTGCAGACACCAGCTCCGCATGATGCAGCTTAAACTTGGCCACTTCCTGACGCAACATAGCTGCTTGGGCAGACATCTCCTCGCTTATTGCGGAGTTCTCTTCAGCAGTGGCCGCGTTGCTTTGTACAACGGTAGAAACCTGTTCAAGGCCTTGCCTGATCTGTCCAATGGAGAGACTCTGTTGATTAGATGCCTGCTCAACTTGCCCGATATCCTCGATAATAGCGGCAAGGTTTCTGACGGCATCCTGCACAATTTGTGCGGTCTCCGTTGTAATTTCCGATCCCTTTTCTACGGTTTCAACCGATGCACCAATGAGAGAAGCCGTTTGCTTTGCCGCCTCCGCCGATTTCGCCGCTAAATTACGCACCTCATCTGCTACTACGGCAAAGCCTTTTCCGGCATTTCCCGCACGCGCCGCTTCAATTGCGGCATTCAGTGCAAGTATATTTGTCTGAAATGCAATATCCTCAATAACTTTTGTAATATTGGCAATTTGATTGGAGGAGGAATTAATGTCCGACATCGCCTCAATCAGCTGCGACATCTGCTTGCCTCCTTCGTTCAGCCGCTCACCCGCCTCCCCGAGTTGTGCGGTAGCTCGTCTAACCTGTGCAGCATTCTCTTCGGTTTGTTTAGACACTTCTGAAATAGAAGCATTCAATTGCTCTACCGAAGCTGCCTGCTCGGTGGACCCTGTTGCAAGCGCCTGCGCTCCGCTAGATACCTGGGAGGCGCCGCTGCTGACCTGTTCGGTGGCCGTGTTAATCAAAAGCAGTGTCTCGTTTAATGAGCTGGATATCCCATGCAGGGATGTTCCAATCACCGTAAAGTCGCCAATATAGGACACGGAGCTTTTTACCGTAAAATCATTATTCGACATTGCGGAAAGAACCTGCGTAATGTCTGAAATATATGCTTTGAGCTGCCTTACCATTTGATACATCGCTTCATTCAGCAATCCAACTTCGTCCTTTTTACTGCTCGTGGCACTTTCGACTTCCACATCCAAGTGCCCCTGTGCCAGCATGGTGGATACTTCTGTAAGCTTATACATGGGCTGCTTAATATTCTTGTTCATAAATCGGAATAGGATAAACGCACAAATTGCGATAATTAATATAGCCGCGGCCGCCATATGCAGGATGGAATCTCTGGTTGCCTTATTCGCAGCCGCCTCCGATAGACCGGCAAAAACAACCCCTACAATTTCGCCTTCCGTATTCCTGAGAGGTACATATTCTGTTATATGAGGCACACCTAGAATATCAGCCTTGCCGGTATATGTATTTCCTTCTTCCAAAACAGTTTTCGCTATATTTTCATTAAGCGATGTGCCCACCGCGCGCTCCCCGTTTTGTGTAATCGTGGTTGCAATGCGGATGTCGTTTGCAAAGATGGTCAATTCGGTATTATGTAATGCCTTTAGTTCATCCAGGAAATTCGAATTTTCAAAGGTATAGCCGGTTACAACCGTTCCGATAATATCACCTTTTTCATTGCGCACAGGCGCACCGGTGCGGCATGACAGTTTTACAAGAGCGCCCGGTTCCAAGGTCGTTAAAACCTTTCCTTCCAGCGCTTCTTGAACATTGGTCTGGTTTGAAATATTATCACCGAGCTTTGACGGCTCGTGCTGGCGGATCATTACATTCCCCTCAAGATCCGTAATGCTGATCGTATCTGCCTCAAGGTATTGATTCAGATCGTCCAAGGCGGCCTTCATCTGATCAAAATTTTGGTTCGCCAGAGCATTCATTATGCGGTAGTTTTGAGAAATCGAAACCGCATTTCGCCTTGAGCGCTCCAGCATTAGCTGAATCTGCTTATTTAAATCGTTGATCGAAGAGTCCACCCGCTCATAGCTTACTTGCTTGTTATAGGTGTAACTTTCCACAATGCTTAGTCCGGCAATAATGACGACAGAAATCATGATCATTAGAATAGCAAACAGTGGAATCTTTTTGCTTAGTTTCATTTTCTACTCCTCCAATATATGTAACATTGTTTTTTAGTGCATATGCTATTTGCATATTAATGTACTATTTAATTATTGCCTGAGCCGTTCTATTTCAGATGGGGTAAATAGTTTTTGTATATCCATTATAAGAACGAGCTTATTTTGGATGTTTACAATGCCTATAATATATTGATTTACAGTATCGACCGAAGATTTTGGTGGAGGTATAATCAAATCTTGATTAACACCAATCACCTCGTCTACTCCGTCAACGATAAACCCCGTAGTTAATTCTCCGATATTGGAAATTATTATACAGGTGCGCTCATCGTATTGGATTTCTGGCTTCTTTAAACGGAGCCTTGTATCGATTACAGGGATAATACTCCCCCGAAGATTAATCATTCCTTTGGCATAATCAGGCGATTCTGGGATAGACGTAATTTTTTGCATTCCCACGATTTGAACCACATGTACAATGGGAATACCGAAAATTTGATTGTCACAGAAGAATGTTAGGAACTTATTGTCTGTATCTTCTGGTGATGTGGTGTCTATAGATTGGTTGACATTGTTAATGGAGTTCATCATCATGCACCCCTCAATACTTTCCGGTTAAAGAAAGTGATGTGGATTTAGAGGCAGTGGAGATTGCTTCAAAATCATGATGCTTAATCAGATCTTTCATAGCAGAATCCGGAAGATTAAATCGAGAGACTAACTGTTTAAGCATTTCTGCCTGTCCGGATAGCTCTTCACTTGCGGCAGCACTCTCCTCAGCCGTTGCTGAGTTTGTCTGCACCACAGCTGCAATCTGTTCAATGCCCTGATTAATTTGCATAATAGCCTCTGCCTGCTCACGGGATGCGGTGGCAATACTATCAACAACCGCAGCTGCCGATGTGGCTACTTCTGCACTCTTACTTAATGAAAGTGCAGCTTTATCCGCAATTGTGAACCCGTTGTTTACAGTCTCTATGGTTTGCTCAATTAAAACTGCGGTGCTTTTGGCAGCCTCAGCAGATTTAGCGGCAAGGTTTCTCACTTCATCCGCTACTACGGCAAAGCCCTTCCCGGCATTCCCGGCACGGGCCGCCTCTACTGCAGCGTTAAGCGCAAGAATATTGGTTTGAAAAGCAATATCATCAACAATTTTAATAATGTTAGATATTTCAGAAGCCTTATTGGAGATCTGTTGCATCGCATCCATCATATCTTTCATCTGAGCGTTGCTCGCCATTAGCTCTACACCGTTCTCTTCTGCTTTGTCACGCGCAAGAGCTGCGTTTTCTGCATTCTGCTTAATTTGATTTGTTACTTCGGCAATGGAAGCAGATAGTTCTTCAACAGAACTGGCCTGCTCTGCAGCTCCCTGAGATAAAGCTTGTGCGGCGCTGGATACCTGGTCGGCACCTACTGATACCTGCTGGGAAGCAGTGTTAATTTCTGTGAGCGTATCGCTCAAGGTTTGAATAATGGATGTCATTGCCTCAGATATCTTTTGATATTCTCCAATATATTTCTCCTTTTGCCCGGTTTGAATTGCAAAGTTACCATTACTCATTTCACCTAGTAAATACCCGATATCCCCAATAATAATCTTTAGGTTTCCAGACATCTCCAGAAATGCTTTGGAGAGAATGCCGATTTCATCATCGCTCCTAGCCTCTACTTCAACATCCAAATCGCCATCTACAATTTTATTGGCTGCGGAAACAACACCTTGAATTGGTTTTAATGCTTTGGCAATGACAAATACTACAATTGCAATTATTGCAATTAATGCTAAAAGTGAAATGAGGGCAATCGTAATAATAAGCACTTTTGAGTCCTTTATCATGTCGGATTTATCTAAGGATGTTTCAGCCCACCAATTAACACCCTGTGCGTTTATAGGATAAAAGAATTGAGATATATTGCGACCATCTGCACGGACTGTATTACAAGTAAAAGGCTTTCCTTCTGACATTCCATCTGTAATTTTCTTTACTTCTTTAGAATCTTTGTAGTATGTTTCAAGATTAGTTCCTACCTTATTGATTGATTCACTATCATAGGCAATAGTTAAATCATTGCTTAGAATGCTTGCGTTAAGGGTGTGGAATTTCTCGGAGTGTACAGTAATATTATTAAAGCGGCTAATATCAATGTCAGCCAAAACCACACCCTTGAAATCACCTTGATGCAAAATTGGGTAGGAGACAGTAACCATAGTAATACCATTTTCTACATATGGCTTTGAGATATAGGGTTTACCACTTTCCTTTACCGGCCTATAATAATCCTCTTGGCTATAATCACTGTATTCATTTTCGATTTGTGCTGTCTCATTGGCAGTATCCTCCCTTGTAGCATATAAGGAGTAAACTTCAATCATTTCATCATATTTTCCAGGTTCAAAATAGGCACCTATTCCTAACAGGTTTTCATTGCCATTAATAGCACCCCATATATTGTTAAGAAGATAATTTTCCATTTCTATGCCGGACCTCGACATCTCAGTATGGTACATTACACTTTTTTGATAACTGTTTTCGGATATTATTCCATTGGAAGCCTTTGTTTTGTTTGCTCTAATAATATAATCTTGTATGGATATTGCTTGATTTGATGCAGAATCTAAAATAGCCTGCACCTGATTTCCATTTGCATGTGCTAAATTAGTAAGCTCATTCCTGATATTGGTACTGGTCGTTTTGCCAGATAGCAAGACAACTGTTGCCATAAGTAATCCAAAGACAACTGTTAGTGAAATTGTGACGATTGCTGCAATTTTTGTTGATAACCGCTTCTGTTTCATGATTAACACTCCTTAAATTTTTTACCCGAAGGTCTCGCTAATAAACGACTTGTGACTGAATTTGCAAACTCATTTTGTTATAAATGTACACCTTTTAGTCAAAAGCGGTTTGTATTTGCTTAATGAATATTATATACCTATATTGGGCAATATTCAACACAATTAGATGACTTAGGCTAATATAGCCTGTTATATACTATAAATTTGCTTTTTTGCATAAAGGTGTACCTTGTTGTGTGTTCGTCAAGTAAAAATGTTAGCAAAAGGTCCCCAAAAAGGTTAGCACCTTGGAGCACCTAATTCTTTGTTTGTGCGTGCAGCGTCAAGGCCTTTTGAGGGGCCAAACAGGACAGGGCCCAACGCTCACATTTTGGAGACCCACGGGGCCAAACAGGCCGGGGCCCAATGCTCACTTTTTGGAGCGCCTTTTCAGCGGGGACGCTGGCGCTGCATGGACTGGGTCAGCCGGTAGCTCTCGCCAGAGAAAATCACAATGTGGGAATGGTGGATCAGCCGGTCAACCAGCGCTGCCGTCAGGCGGTTGTCGCCAAAAACGGTGTTCCACTGTGAGAACTCCAGATTGGACGTAATAATCAAGCTCTTGCGTTCGTAGCAGTCAGAAATTACCTGAAACAGCAGTTCCGCGGCATCCTTGTGCAGTGGGACAAAACCAATCTCATCAATCACAATGAGCTCCACTTTTTTCAGCGTACTGAGATAATTGTTCAGCGTGCCCTTGTTGTTCTTTTCCAGCAGGATATTGGCAAGGGACGCCGCTGTATAAAAGCGGACACGCCGCCCTTCCTGGCAGGCTTTCAAGGCAATGGCTGTGGCGAGATGAGTTTTGCCGGTACCAACGGTACCCATAAAAATGAGATTTTCCTTGGGCGTGAGAAATTGCAGTTCCTCCATGTACTCGGCAGTCAAGCCGCTGGGCAGTTCAATGGCGGAAGTCCACACAAAGTCATCCAGCATTTTCAGGACACGGAAACCGGCGGTTTTCACCATGCGGTTAATTCTGTTGGCTTCACGCTCTTTCAGCTCCAGCTTCAGCAGATCGGTCACATATTGCTCTGTGTTTTCAAACTGGACTGAGCGCCATTCCTTTGCCATGCCGCCCAGCTTCACCTGTCGCATCATCAGCTCAATTTCCTCAGACATTTGCATCGCCTCCCATTAGGCCATCGTAGGCGGAAAGATTGGGATTGTAGTGCAGCGCCGGAGAGCCGGGTAATTTCAGCGGATCAGGCCGGTATTCTTTTTTCGCAATCATGTAATAGCACTGCCGGAGGCTGTCCGCATCCGTGCGGCCGTTCTCACCGGCGAGTTCCAGCGCATCAGCGCACAAGGCGGCATTGCCGTCAGAGACAATCTCGCTGAGCAGCTGAAGCGCATTTTTGCGTTCTCTGCCGCTGGTCTGTTCCAAGAATGTCTGCCACTGCTGTGGCATCTGGTGGAAGAAGCGGGTATGTTCAATTGCTCCCGGCTTTTTGCAGAGAACGGACACATACTGCGTCCAGTCGTACACCTCATCGTTGGTTTTGTAGCTCCTGCGGTAGTGCCCAACCGGGTGGTGGTCATGGAAGAATGCCACATGGTCATAGAAAATCTTAGCCTGCACCGTTTCACCGGACAGCATGGGAGAAAGGCCGTATTTGTTAGTCTCAATGGTCACAAAGCCGCTTTTGCTCACGGTCAGTGCCGCATATCGGAATACTGAGAACGGGTACTCCGGCAGGCACAGAAGACTCACTTTGTCATCTTCCCAAAGCTCTTCAATCAGGAGCTTCTTCTTGTAGTGAGGGCGCCGGGCATCCTTCTCGCACCATTCCCACAGGGACTCGTTAAACTCGTCAAAGGACACAATGGTCGGAACCGGCACAAAGGCATTTCTGCGGCTGTAGCCCACCTTGTTTTCCACGTTGCCCTTTTCGTTGCCAGATGCCGGGTTACAGAACTCTGCACGGAAACGGTAATGCAACATAAAACGTTGAAAGCCGTCCGTGAGAATTCGGTCTGTACCCTTGAGTACCTGCACAACGGCGGTGGACATATTGTCAAAGCGCAGCACAGGCGGCACGCCGCCAATATGCTCAAAGATACGCTTCATGCCCGTGAGCAGGCATTCCTGGTTCTGCGAGGGGAAGGTCTGGGTGTAACCCTTGTTGGAATTGGGGAAGGAAATGGTCAGCGCATAGCCGTCCTGTTCCTGCCCGGTGCCGTCGTAGTAGAGATGCTTGCCAAAATCCACCTGTCCACTGCCCAGCGCATGCTCCAGCGGCAGATAACCGCTGTTCTTGGAATTCATCACGAACCGCTTTTTGCGGACATACTTCTTCACGCTGGAATAGCTACCAGTAAAATGGTGCTCATCCCGCAGGCGGCAGAAGATTCTCCAAACGGTGTGGCGCTGCTTGCGCGGGATTTTGCGGTCGGCCTCCAACCATTCGTCAATTACGGGAATGAAATCTCCCAGCACCGGATAGCTCGTTGGCTCGGTATTCGGCAGATTGTCCTCGCTCCAGTCAAGCTGGTAGGCGTACTTTTGGACAGTCTTGAAGCTGTGACCTGTCTTTCGGGAAATTTCTCGCAAACTTAGGTCTTCATTTTCGTAGAGATCTTTGATATTATTTACTTGAGCCATTCTTAACACCTTTCTGCTACCTCCTTAGTCCTTAACAAACTAATGGTAGCGGTTATTTCAGGTGCTGACAATGGCTCACTTTTTATGCCATCTGGGGTGCTAACTTTTTCGAGACCTTTTGCGATACTTTCATTTTACCGAAAACAACCTTGTTGTATGTGTTAATCAATAAAAAATAATCAAATTTATGCAGATTGCTAATTGATATATAGAATAAGGCTTACCATTTCTGTTATAATTATATTAAAGGAGGTGTTTTTATGGGAAACTTCTATGGATATATAAGGGTTTCCTCAACAGACCAGAATATTGAAAGACAAAGGTTAGACCTTCTTCGCTGGGGCATTATTGAAAAAAATCTGTTTTGTGATATGCAATCTGGTAAGGACTTTAATAGACCCCAATATCAACGTTTAAAGCAAAAGCTTAAAGAAGGCGATATTCTTGTTATTAAAAGCATTGATCGTTTGGGCCGGAGCTATAATGATATACAAACAGAATGGCGAGAGCTTATAAAAAGCAAAGGAATAGACATTGTCATCTTAGATATGCCCATCCTCGATACTAGGACTAATAAGGATTTAATCGGCACCTTGATATCCGATATCGTTTTACAGCTTCTTTCATATGTGGCGCAAGCCGAGCGTGAAAATATCCGCCAACGTCAAGCCGAAGGAATTGCAATTGCTAAAGCCCAAGGAAAACACATGGGGCGGTTTCCAAGCCCCATACCTAAGGAGTTTTATCCAGTGTATGATAAATGGAAGCAAGGTGCGTACACACTCAATTCGGCAAGCAAAGAGTTAGGCGTTACGATTAGCCAATTTCGGACTATGTTGAAAAAGCATGAATTAGCGATAAATGAACAGACTCGTGATTTACCACCAGAAACCGATAAAGGATAACTTAGAAAAGCCAATGTGTGCTCAACTGCGGCAACGTATTCAAAAGTTGATAAGGAGTTTTTTGACAGCTGCTCTATATCATACTATTGTTGCTACACACCAAGGATCGACCAAACAGAGAGTGGTGCAATAATAAAACAACCCGTTGGTGCAGAGTGAGAAAAGATATGATTTCCTGAATCCTTATACGATTACTACTTTTCGCTGTTTCTATCAGTTCACTTGAATAGTTTAAGGGGGCACCAAAATGGACTCCGCCCCCGTCCACCGTAAAAAGGGAGGGTGAATAGATAGCGATAAAATAGTAAAATCACATTTATCAAACATTCTCCGAGGTTTCCTATCCTTTGACAGAATAGCAACTTGAACTGGGGTGCAAAAAACAGACCGTATTGGCCTATCATAACAATCGGAGCACTCTATTTCATCTTCCTGTACTATTTCAGATGGGCTTGGTTTCTGCTCTGTTTTTGTCTTTTCAGCGAGTGTATCGAATGTGATGTGTTTTACAACATGGCCTTTTGACTGTTTTTCTTCATCAGGTGTATTTATATCATCTCTGTGTTCTTTTTCAGAGGTATTATCATAAGCAGATGCCGGGGGCTGCTCCATAAAAAGCAAAGTATAAAGGTTTGAGCTTTGTCCACGGTTTTTATCACGGAAACGGGCAGTTTTTTCAAGATAGCTTGCGGCCACAAGCTCTTTTAATGCACGTTTCACGGTGGATACGGAGATATGAAGCTGCTCGGCCATTGTAGGAATAGCCGGAAAACAGGTTAAGTCTTTATTGGAACGATCAATCAAATAAATCAGTACGGAAAGCGCACGACTTTTCAGACTGCTGGCATATGCCTGCTTTTTCAGTTCAGCTTGCTTTGTCATAATCAAAGTCCTCCTTACGCCGGAGCATTACGCTCCGGCAATATATTTTGTCAGCATGGTTTTATATGTTTTGGCATTGCTCATACCGTCTGTAAGTTCAGGCTGGTACTCTAAAAATAATACTTTGTGAAAATCATTTTGTAAAAAGGCCGCATAGTCCCCCTTTACCTTTTCATGGGTAAAAGGGCATAGCACATAGGCGTCCATGGTTTCCAGCCTTTTCATCAAAAGCATGGAATGGGGAAGCTCATAGGGTTTTGTACCGCAGACCGCCAGCAGCATATCGGCGGTCTGTACTGTTTTATTCAGGCTTGTCGTAAAGCCAATGTCGTGAACAATGAAGTTCGCAGGCTCTTTGATGGGGGAATTGCCGTAATATACACCATCCAGCCGCCAGCCGTCACCAGCCTGCTCCATATCATAATCAGCCGCCATGCCGGTTAAAATACCACTATCATTTTCCTCTATATAACAAACAGAAGCCCCCACAGCGGCAAGCCATGAGGACAGACCGATTGCCGTGGTGGTTGCTCCCATTCTCGGCTGTGAGGAAATCACGGCGATGTGGATATTTTCACAGTCAAACCGATACCTTTTACAACCTTCCGCTTTTTTTACTCGTTCCTTGGGCTGGTAGCGCGTCATTCCCTGCTTGCTCAGACACTCGGCTATTTCACGCTGGATAGCGGCAATCTCCGTATCGCAGACGATATTGCCCACGCCGCTATTCAAAAGTGATTGAAATAGGTTGCTGTCCTGTCTTAACCCCTCACAAATCACCGTAATGCGTGGACTATACATGGTCAGAAATTCTTCGATGGCTTCGGCAAATTCCTCATCGCTATCCCCAAAGGCAATGCGATCCAAAACCACCTCGGAAAAATGGGAGAAGTTGCGCATATCGTAGATGATAAACTGCTTGAGAACAAAATTACCCACCATTTTCTTGATGGGTAGTTCACTGTCATTGTCATAAAGCCCTGTGAAGTCCAGCAAGTTGGTGTGCTGTGTAGATGAAAGATATAAAATCATGTCGTTTCCCTCCTGTTAGTTTCCTATCGCCCAAAAGGGGCCGCCTGCGGCAGCACCTTTCCGGGCCTCATTCATAATCAGCGACAGATCCCATTCCTGCTGGCTGCGTTTGTGGCTGGCAGGGTCGGCTACAAGGATTTTCCCCTCGCTGGTAACACCACGCAGGACAATAAAATGTCCACTGGTCGTAAAATGTCCTTTGCTCATAATGGCAACCACCAGCTTGCCGCTTGATAAGGCATCCACAATATCCTGTGCGGATAAATCCCCCTTGCAGGATAATCCATAGACTTCAGCCGCAGCCGGTATCAAGCTGTGATAAGAACCGTTCCCCTCACAGCGGTGTCCGTTTTTCACAGACCACTTGGAAAGCTCTATGGGATCGTGTGCCTTGCCGGTCAGGGTGGATATGGCGATGGACATAGAGGTGGGACCGCAGCCCGCCTCCCCGATGGTACTGGACTGTCCGTACATGACATTTGCCCAGCGTTCATCAAGTTGGTTGTAGTAGACAACCTCCATACCTCCGTCCGTAAACACCACGCCGTCATAGTTCTGTCCGCTCCCATCAATGTAATCCTGCTCATAAATGCCAAGGGTCTGATTGTATCCGTAATTGATCTGTAAATCTTTCATGGCGTCCAATTCATCACCCATTGCCCACTCTGCAAATATGGATAACGGGCTGGTCAGGATATAGAGAATCAGCGAAATCAGCAAAAGCAGGGCAATGATTGGCACTAAAATAATACAGAGCAGGCGCTTTCGCGCCTGCTCATCGGTTACGGCCTGTGCCGCCAGTTGTGCCAGTATTTTGGCTGTAATCGGGTCTACTGCCATGGAACACCTCCTATGGTTCTGTTGATAAAGTGGGCTTTCTTTTATCTTCCTCCTGCTTTTCCCATATACATCATCTTGTAATCCGGGATTTCAAAGTTGATATGCAGCCGCTTTGCCCCCACCATAAATAGGGCATGACCTCGCTTTCTTGCCAGCAAAAGCTCCTGCTCCGCTTCCGTCAGATCGTAGAGCTTGGCGGTTTCTTTTAAGTTGGGGCCGTCCGTTCCCATCAGGAGCTTGTAGCAAGGTACATCCAGCAGGGCCTGCCCATACTGCTTGATGCTTTCCGAAAGAAAGTCAATCACGCTGTGGGAGATGATCCCCAGCGCAGCCTCATATTTTCTTGCCCTCTTCATGGCATTTCGCAGATAGACAAGGGATTGCGGCACCTTTTGGTCAATCATCAGATACGCTTCGTCACAAATGAGCAGCACTCTCTCATCACGGTTTCGGCTCATCTGCTCCCAGCAATAGGTAAGAATATTGAAATACTGTGTCCGTTTGATACTGTCGCTGGTTTCCTGCAAGGCATTGGTATCAAGGCAAATAAAGGGGCTGTCACTGACAATGGTGCTGTGACCGTTCCAGATAAAGCTATCCGCACCCTCGGCAATATCATACAGAAGCAAAGACAGGTCGGCATATGCCTGCCTGTCCTGCTCGGTATCCGCCTTTTCCTGAACGAGCGTATAAAGGTCGGAGAAAATCGGGAAATCCTCCGGCTTCAAAGCGGTAATGTCTGTATCCCATGTGATATGGAACTTTCTGTATAGCTCCACAAGGCTTTTCTTCAAGACCGCTTTCTGCATATCCGTAAGGCTGGGGATATACAAGCTGAAAAAGATTTCAAGATTTTTCATATGCAGAGCCAGGTCATTCATACCATAGCCCTCGTCACGGTACAGGCGGTCGGGTTCTTTTTCCTGCTCATCATCACGGGGAGATGGCCGGACCTGCAAGGGGTTAATCCTGCCTGTGGAACCTCCTACGGCATTGATCCAGCCACTTCCAAGGCCAAGGTTAAAGCAAAGGTCTTTATATTCGGATTCCGGGTCTACCACAAGGATTTTGGTGCCTTTCATGTACTCGGACAGGATGATATGCTTGATGGCGGTGGATTTTCCTACCCCGGAATTGCCCATGATGACAAAATTGCTGTTGGTGCGGTCACTTCCGCGTTTCCATATGTCCACAATAACAAGGCTTCCGCTTGCGTCCTGTGCAAAATAATAGCCCTCGCCGTCATTAAAGCCGGAACTGGCAAAAGGAAAACCGCCTACAAAGGTAGACAGGGGAACGATTTTTTGCAGGATGCTTTCTATCTTGCCGTCAGACGGAAAGGATGGTGAGATGTGCTGAAAACACTCTTTTTGCAGATTAGGAATGACACGCATCTTGCACTTCAAGACACTTATCATGCTTTCCGCACGGCGGCAGACCTTTTTGAAGGTGCGGTCATCCTTGGCAATGGGCATGACCGACACATTCATAAGCCCTACGGTTTCACCCTCACGGTCAATCTGCATGATGATCTTCTCGCCGTCCTCGGCCGCTTTCTCCGCACGTTGACGGGTCAGAGGGTCTTTTGCGCCCTCGGCAAAACCGCGCTGCTGAACCACGCTTCTAGAAATGGCGTTAATTAAGGTTGCATTATCCACCGGCTTAAAGCCAATAGATACAATAGTGGACGGTATATTCGTGATTTTGGACAGCCATTCTGTTTCTACTTTTTGCGGGTAGCGAATCAGTCCGTAAATCTTACCGAAGTTCTCTCCTACGGAAAGGCTGTTTTTCGTGAATTCCAGCCCCATGGGGGTAATGACATTGAGCAAAGCTGTATTCGTAATATGACGCTCTTGAACGGCTTGCTTTTTAGGCATAAATGTCCTCCTTTAACATAGGGATACTGGCCTCAAACTCCGTATCCTCCAGATGGGTGTAGGACGGATTGTTTACGAGGTTCAAAAGCCGTACAATCTCCTTTTCTGCCAGTACATCGCAGCCAATTCCATTGGTGGTAAACTTCTCTGCCAGAAGGGATGCCCGCTTGAACAAATCCTTTTCCACGCCATCCTCATACCGATCCCACATGGAGATATAAAACTGACGCTCCACGATTTCGCCGGACAGGGCGTAGCTGCTCATCTGTAAAATCTCCTGCCGCAAAAGCTCTTTCCGCTTATCATCAGCGGTCTTTAACATTCCCTGCATATCGGAAATTAAGGGTGAAATATCCACTGGACGGCTCACCGCCATAAATTTGAACGGATACTGAATGTCTGAAAGCTCGGCGGTGATTTGCTTGATCAGGTTATTTTTTTCGGCTTTGCTGTATAGGTCAATGCTGATTGCATGGACACGCAGATAGGTCAAAACCAAGCCATCCTTGGTGTATAGGTACTTGTCTTTCACATCCCGCACATTGATAAACTGCTGTGCAGTCTGCACGGAGATTGCCGTTTCGTCTGATACCGGCCGTTTCTTAGCCGTTTTCAGGAACAAAAGCAAAAGACCGCCACCCACAAGTGTGACGGTCAGCATAATAATCGGGAATAAAAGTCCCTTCATTTATCGTTCCTCCATTTCTTCCTCGTCCGGCTCTGCCTGACGGTCTATCAACTCACGGTAACGGCGGCGATCTTCCTCTGCCTGCGGTGAGTTCAGATATTCCTCAAAGCGCATATAGCCACGGGCAGACTCCAGCTTATCCGCAAGGCCGGTGCTGTTCTCATAAATAGTAAGCAGCCTGCCAAAATCCTTTATATTCCGTTCCTCGGCATGGGCAAGCAGCTTTTTAACATTGTCAATCCCTACATCAAGATCGATGGTGAAACTGCCCATGGTGCGATACCATGGGCAGTTGGGGTTGTAGGTCATCTGAAAATCGTTGCGGTCAAGGTCAATGATAAACCGCATTTCAAAATTGCTCCGATTCTGAAAATCGCTCAGGCATACTTTCATTTCCGGTAAAGAGATAGCCTGAAAAAACATATCTGAATCCTGCAAACGCTCCGGCTGATACTTGCCATCATAGTCCAGATGCTCAAAGATATGTGCAATGGACTGTGACTGCGGGAGCTGCTCCTGCAACTGTTTTGCCTGTGTCAGACGGAGCAGGGGCGATAAGGCATTTGCCCCATGATGGGCGGTAAAATAATAGTTTTCGCCTTGTTCGTGCAAGAGAAAAACAGCTCTGTTTCCCATAAGTTCCTCCTATCGCACAGGGCGAATGTGCCAGTCACTGAAAAGTGAATCCCCGATGGTCAAATCGTCCGTCAGATTGATTTGAAGCATGCCGGCAGGCGTCCATGCGTCAAGATATTCCGCATAGGTCGTGTACCGCCCATCTGGGAACCACACCGGCGAAAAGTGGCAGGATTGCCCGTAGGTGCTGTATTTGTTTTTCTGAAAGGCAAAGGTGCTGGAATAGCCGTTGTTAAGCCGCTTCAAGAGCCGCCAGTAGGTGGAGTAATTAAATTCGGGGAAATAGGCCACCACGTTTTGTACCCCTGTGATGTGACTGCTGGGTGCGGAGGAACGAACCTGTGCCGATCCATCCGCGTTTAATCCGTATCCGCTTTTCATTGTTTTGCCGGAAGCCGTGGGCGACTTTTCATCCGGCTTGGTACGCAGTTCCGCCGTCAGGCTTGCGGAGTAGGAGAGCCAGGCATATTCCCACCAGCCGCAGTCCTCCCACCAGCCGTCCTCATCCTCGTCACCGCTGTGCCAGACCCAATACTCATGCCACCAGCAGTCCCATTCGCCCCATGTCAAAGAGGTCACATTCGGTTTGACAGGTTTAGCCGGAATGGAAAATCCATCGTTGCGGTCATTGGCCTGCGGGTCGGGCGGTGGGTTTTTATCAAGGTCTACAATCTGAGCCACAATCTCACTGCTGCTCACGGAACAGTTGCTGGCAACGGTGATGGTAATATAGCCCGGTTCTTTCGGGGTGCGCCATTTTACCCATGCAAGCTGAGAACCGCCGTCAGGGATATAGATACTGTTATGGGAATAGGTTCTGCCGTTGATGGTGAACCTTGCGTATGCCGGATTGTCAGGCGTTTTCTGTGAGCCGGTTGTAAGCGTAACGGCTGTGATGACCTCCGTATCGCAGCGGTAGGTCACATTGCTTTCCTTTGGCGGTTCCGGGTCAGGTTCTGAAAAGCGGATAATACCCATTCCCAAATATGTGATAATAGTTTCGTCGCTCTGCGCCATGGTTGTGGAGCCGCTCCATGCGGCAAAACCCAAATCAGGAGTTTCAAGAAACATGGAAAGCGGTAAGTTCTTGTGGGATAGAGATACCATCTTGCTCCGCAGACCGTTTCCTACCTGTTTGTTGTATAGAGCCGCTTCGGTGGCGGTCATGGCAAACATGACGCTGTTGTATTTGAAATAGGCTATTGGCTCCAATAAAATCTTGTACTTGCCATTTATCAGGGTATCATAATCCATGCCCGTGGCATTGGCAATGTCACGAATCGTTCCCTCACGGCAGAAATAGCTTCGGATTGCCGCAATATTACTGGAGCCGTTGGAACTGACAATACGGGGCATGGCTTGGCTCGGTTGATAGCAAACATATTTGCTGGTATGGGGAGTAAGCGTCGAGCCAGAGCGATAGGATATTTTGCTTACCTTTCCAAAATGCACAGCCATATCACCGTTGGCGCCGTTGGAAAAATCAATAGGGGTTGATACGGGAGCATTGTCACTGTCACGGACAACCGTAATCCGCACTCCGTCACGCCCCGGTGTCCATGAATTCTGCCCGGTTCCCTGACCCATTCCGCCACCGCCGCCGTCAATGTTTGGATCGGCGGCAAAGGCAGGCACAGCCAAAGAAAAAAGCATTGTCCCTAAAAGCAATGCGCAGATTAGTTTCTTCAATTTCTATCACCTCCAAAAATGAAAAATGGGATACAGCCGTATATGACTGTATCCCATCGGTAAAGATTATTCTGTTTTACATATCGCCAACCGGATCACCGGTTCCAGCATTTGGAGCCTCATGCACATCGGACCCGCCGCCTTCATCTTCGATCCATCCGAAGCCCGGCACATAGATTTTTCCGTCCTTTTTTTCTCCACCCTGCGGCTGCTCCTGTTTACTGTTAGATCCATTTTCGGAACCTTGGTTTGTTTCAGCAGGGGGCTTGGAGGGAGGAGTGGCTTCTGTCGGAGATTTCGGCTTACCATCAGAGGGCTTGCTTTGTGTCGTATCCTGTGTATCACTGCTGGCAGGCGCAGAAGGTTCCTGCAATGGCTCTTCCGGGGGTTCTGATGGGACAGCCTCCGATGTGCCACTATCTGTTTCCGGGGTTGCTTCCGGCTTGATTTCCGGTACAACGACCTGTGTTTCCACAGGAGCCGTGCTTTCAACAGGCGTTTCCTGCGGCTGACCGCCCATCGTGCCAATATAATAGAAAAGTCCTCCTGCAAGGCAGAATGCCACAAGGGACAATGCGGCAATGACCGCTTTTTTCTTTGTTGTATATTCTTTTTTCATAATGATGGCCTCACTTTCATGTTAAATGAAGGTTTAAGCCTATATACCCATTTCGCTTAGTTTACCCGACTCCATTATATCCTGAATCTTCTTGCGCGTCCAGACATTTTGACGGGGTATCTTTGCATGATTTATAAAGACTCAGAATTTAGGCATATAGGCTGATTTTGTGCGTATCTCCATGGTAAGCGGCGGGAGTCTATCCCAGCCAAAGGACAAGGGGATTTCAATGGTAATGCGGGCGTCAGCTTCTAAATTATGCTCTGCACCACCCGGCGTCAGGGGTGCGTTTGCAATATCCACCGAAAGCCCGAAAAGGCGGTACTCATAGCCGCCTTTGTCCTCCTTGATGTGATACCCCCTGGTTTCCACGGTTCCCAGCAGATTGTCGAGCCGGTAATATACATCGTCATAATCAAGGTTTTCCTGCCAGCTTTCGCCGGACAGGATATACCCCCCGGAATACCCTTCCCGCAGACCGTTATAGGCTTCATCGTAATTGGTGGTTGCCACGGTAATCACGGCCTGCTGGAGTCCGTCACGGACACCGCTCACAATAATGCCCAGCCTGAAGAACTCGGAAAGAGCACAGATCAGAAGCAGAAGCCCTAAAATCAGGGCAATGGTAAGAGGTGTGGAATTACCTCGCCTGCCTTTCATTATCTTAAACAATTTCATGGCGTCACCTCACTTATAATAGACTTCGGACTTTCCCGTTGCCTTGGCCTGTATTTCAATGGGAAAGGAACCAAAGACGAAAAACCCGATGTCTACCGTGTCCGTCAGCAAAACCTCAATATCACCGTTTAGCTGTATCTTTTTCCCGCTGTAATAATCACAATCCCAGCGGATCGTTGGGTTAAGTCCGGTCTGTTCCCGCATATCGGCAATTCTGGAATCCACATTGGTGCTTCCCTTGATTTCAGCTTCCCGCACAATCTCCACAGCAAAAATATCAAGCTGCTGTTTGGCGGTAAACACAGGAAATAGCTGCACCGCAAAGGCCACCACCAGCAGCAGGCAGAGGATGCCCACCGCAACATCAATGTAGCCTTCGCCGCGCTTTCCTTTCAGTATCCTTTTCAGCATAGTTGCACCCCCTTAGAACATTCCCGACATAGCGCCGAGAATCTGATAGCCCATAACACCCATATACAGGAGCAGCATACAGCCAAGGAGTAGAAAGGAAAACTTACGGATTTTGGGCGGGCGCTCCATAGCCAGCCTTTTTAATCTCTGTAATTCAAGCTGCTTCATGTCATGGGATAACATTTGAAAGAAGGTAACGCCATCGTCACCTCGAAGCACGCCGATCAGCCCCCTCACCACATCCGAGAGCATGGCGCTGGATACTCTGGCTTCAAAGCGTGTCAGCGCTCCCTCATAGTTGCCGGTACGCATATCCGAGGTGGTGATGGCAAGCTCATTTTTCAGAGCTTTCCCAGCATTTTTCTGATAGCTTTCCAAAATGGAAAGTACATCACGGGTTGCTTTCAGCTCCTGTACCAGCGTCGCAACAAAGCGGGGCAATTCGTATTCAATCTCCTGCCGCCTTACGGTAATGAGCTTTTCGGCTTTGGTGCTTTCTGTAAAATACACCGCAATGCCGATAATCGCAAACGCCGGGGAAAGGATAGGGGCAAGCAGCAGGCAGGGAAATACCCCTGCAAAGATCAGACCGGCTTTCACCATGGCCTGTGCCGCATATACCTCGGCAGTCATAGGGATTTCCGCAGATTTTAACACTGCCGTGAGCTTGCGTTTTCTGTATTCATCCATGGGCAGAACCTTGGAAAGTCTTGCCGCCAGTTCCATGATAAAGGCGTCCGAGTCCCGTGCCTTTTTCCGTTCCCGTTTACCCATGCCAAGAATTGCCTTGGTCGCCTTATAGGTCGGTACGTTCAGCAGCTCCGCCGAAATTAGATAAAGCCCTGCTGTGAAAAACAGGGCAAAGAAAAGTAGAATCATATTCTGCACAGTGAAAGCACCTCCTAACGCTTATATTCAATGGGGCGGGTATGCTTGGCGACGGCGGCCACCGACAGGAAAATCACTCCGGCGCAGATTGCCAGCAGCACCTTTCCAAACTCGGTGAACATCAGGGTATGATACCAGTCCCGATTGAGAAAGTACATGAGTGGAATACTGCCAAGCAGAAGCACTACCATGGTGATGTATTCCTTGACCGGCTCAAACAAAAGAAGGTCAAGCTCTGCCGACACCACACGCATATCCGACAGCTTGGCAACGATGGGCGGCAGGATTGTTTTCAGGTTGTAATCGTCCTGACACGCAATTACCGCATCCACCCATTCGTGAAAGACACTGTTGTCAATCCCAACCTTTAATCCCTCCAAGGCTTCCTTGGTATTGGAGTTGATGAGCTTGGCCTGCAACAGGAAGTTGCGGAATACCTCTGCTACCGGCGGATTCAAATAAGGCTGGTTTTCTTCAATGGCACGGATGATGGTGTTCTTTCCTCTTAGGTAACTGGTGGTGATGATGGATAAGGCGGTTTCCAATTCCGTGTTGATTTGCTTTTTATGCCGCCCTGCCGTGAGCTTCACATAATAAAAAGGCAGGAGCGCCAAGCCTGCCGCCAGTACCGGTACAAGATAGCCGTTTTTCATGGAAAGGGCAATCATAGCCCCTACCACAAACAGCAGCATGGACAGGATGCAAAGAGCGGTAAACATACCGCTCTTGCCTGTGACACGCAGAATCTCTCTTGTTTCCAGAAAGAGCAGCTTTAAGCCCTTTGGCTGTTTGTTCTTCCGGCTCTTTCTAATTTTACTTTTCATTGAGGTTTTCTGTGGACGGACATAATCCGCCAGCCCTTCAAAGAAAGTAAAGGGCGATAACGAAAGCAGAATAAAGCTGCCCGTTACCGCCAGTAAAAACGCTATTGTTATCAGCATTGTCAATGTTCTATGCCTCCATTTCCTCTAAATCCTCCATTAAATCCTCATATCCTTTATACCGGGTCACGGTATCCGTCACCTCATGCAGATGGTCAACCATATCCCGGTAACTTTCCGGCAAACTCTGAGAAGCAATTTCCTTTCTCATATCGGAATAGCTCCCCAAGAAGCCCCAGCAGCTCTCCGTTTCCTCGCCATTTTCATAAAGCCGAAAGCCATAGCACTGCCCGGAAAGATAGCAGTCATAGCTCTCCACCTCGGACTTCAGCAGGGCTTCGGCCTTTTCTCTGCTTTCCGGGGTCAGGCTGCCGTACTCCTTTTCCATATCCTCCGGCGTGGCGTAAATCCAGCCCACCTGACCGGAATCCCATTCGGCGTGCTGTGCTCGCCCCAAAAAGGAGCCGGTTGACATATGCAGCATGGAGTGGTCGTAGAGGTTTAAGGGCAGGATGATATTCTTTTCCGAAGCCAGCAGATAAAGGTCAGGGTTTGGCAGGGTGTCTACAAGGCTTTCAAAAATCTCCTGCCGGTTTGCTTCCAGCTTGCCGGGAAAGGAAGCCTCATCGTACCATTTCCTGAAGTGGGTATCATAGCTCCTGATTTCCCAGTTTCCCATAGAGCGGTCATATTCCAGTTTCACGCTGTCTGCCTTGCCGGATTTCACATAATCAATGACTGTATCCGGCGAAACGCTGTTCATCACCAACTCTTTGAACAGCTCGTTTGTATCCTCAAAATTATGTTCATCCCCAAGGTTATACCGCCTGTGCCAGCAAGCCATATGGCCGAAGTTATCATAATCAGTGCGGGGATTTAAGGGTTCATCATCCATCATAATTTGTAGAAGATACGGCGCTTTATAAGCGACCATACTCATAAAAATGCACCTCCTTTATGCACTTAAAAGCCGCTGCTGCAAGGACAGCGGCATACCGTTTCCACGAAGCCGCTTGCACAGGCTTTCTGATGGACCGTTTACTTTTTCATAATGCCCTATGATCTTGGCTTTTCCGTTTTCCATGCGGTTGTCGGTGATGTTAAAGCGGTACAAGGTGCGCATAATAGGCACACCGGCTTTTACACCCACGCACTCGGCAATTTCCATCAGGCGGCGGCTGTTGTCCTCCAGCTTCTTGGCAAAGGCCACGATGGGAAAGCCCCTTGTGGCAAGCCCCATCAGGGTGGCATCATCCATGGAGCTGCTTTCCTTGCAGAGTGCCGCCATGCGGTAATAGGTGTCCTCACAGCCGTTGGCGTGAATGGTGGTCAAAGAGGTGTGCCCGGTATTGGCCGCCTTAATTGCTTGCAGGCTTTCCTCGCTTTTCATCTCCGCAACCACCAGAAAGTCCGGGTGCATAGTAAGGGCCAGTTCCAAGAGCTTTACCATGGATACCACCTGTTTGGGATCGTCAGACTCCTTGGTAATAAAGTGAATGACATTATTTAGGACCCTGCCCAGCTCGTCACGCTTCACGCTGTCGAACTCACGACAGCCCTTTTCAATGGTAATCAGCCGCTTATCATTGGAAATCTGGTCGAGTATCCAGCTCATCAATGTGGTCTTGCCGGAGGAAGTGGCTCCGGTCATACACATGGAAACGCCATAATTAAAAAACACCGAGAGCATATCCAGCATCTCGGCGGTGGCTGTGCCATAAGTGACAAATTCCTCTTTTTTCAGCTTGCGGGGATTGACGATACGAATGGATACAGACAAACCCTTGTCCTCGTCCACGATACCCGGAGAGGTAGCCGTAATACGGATTTTGTTGGACAGATGCCCAATGACATAGGGCTTGGCATTATCGAGTATCATGCCGGACTTATGCAGCATACGCTTGATGACATCAAGGGCGTGCTGGGGTGAGGTAAACCGTTCCTTGGTGGGCAGCACCTCACCGTTTGCGTAAATGACCTTCACATCATCCCACTGGTTGATGTTCACTTCCTCCACATCATCGCGGTAGAGGTATTTGGACAGGAAGGAAAAGCCGGTCATTTCTCCGTACAGAAGCTCGGCAAGCTCCCCCTGCTCCATGCCTTCCACACCAAGCCGCTGTTCTTCAAGGTATTTTCGGATGTAGCTGTGAATCAGAGCACGGCTCTGGTCAGGGTCATCCTTTAGGGTTCCTGCATAATTTTTGCTGATGTGTTCCTGTACTTCCCTCAAAACCTCGGCAAAAGGGCGCAGATGGATTTCCCCACCCATCAGTCCGGCATTATCATGGATATTTAAGATGTTCTGCAAGTTTTGTCCTCCTTTCGGACCAGGATAATTTCATACAAATACTTCGGGCAGACTGGAGCCTTATCGATTCTCGGTCTGCCCGGTTGGTTCCAGCTCCCGCCCTTGCTGGTATAGCAGTAGGAAAACCCGCTTGCCAAAAGACTTTTGCCGTTTTCCTCCGCTAAAATATAGGTAATGAGCCGCTGATAGCCCAGCGCCTTTGCCGCACGGCGGCAGGCTCCGTATAGTTTAGAGCAGGCGTTCCTCGTGCCGTCCGTACAGAGCCGCAGAACCTCCACAGTCATACACTGGTCAATACGGCGGGAGCGCGGCCTGCCCACAATGGCGACACCGCACAGCCTGCTATCCTCGAAACAGGCAAGAGAAAACCGGTGTCCCCGCACAGCTCCGTGATGCCGGTGATGTGCCGTCACATAGGCATTGGCATCTTTCAGCTCTATATGGCTGATGGTGAGCACTAAAACTCACCCCGGTTTTTTGCAAAGGGCAATCGAAAAGCCGGTTTTGCTTTTTGCTTTTCTTTCTGCTTTGCGCCCTCTGTGTCCGTTGCCGCAACGGGTAAAGCGGACATTATTTTGGATTTGACTGCTTGTATTCCCAAAAGCCGTTCCACTCCAGCGGTATATCCGGTGCTTTCCGGCTGGGCCAGCGGTGTGAGCAATGCCAGTTCATCATACTGCTGCTCCAATTCCGGCACATAGGGCAGCACAAAATCCGTGCCGCCGTATTGCTGGGCGGCAGACTCCCAATCCTGCCCTGCTTTCAGGTTGCCGATTACGGTCTGATGGGTGTCCGTTCGGAAACGGCTGTCCGCCAGCATGGGATTATGAGTCAGATAATAGGAAACGCCTTTTAAGTTGGCTGTCCCCAGCCTTAAAACCTTGTCGGCAAGCTCTATCGCCACAATGGAGGCCGGGTCAGCTTCAAATGCAGAGGTACAGTCGATGATGACATAATCGGCCAGATACCGGAGCAGGATAAAAAACTCTACTGCCTTATCCCGTGTGATTTGCGGATACCGCATCAGGCTTTCTCCAGCCCGGTATCCCAAAAAGCTGATGTATTCGTTCTTTTCTGTCGGCACGCAGGCATTCAGGAGCTTGGCCTGTGTCAGTGCCGGAGCCGTCAAAAGGCTGCCCAGCGAAGTGTCGTGGTTCGTATCGGCAGGCAGGACTGTGGGAATGACCGGTGTAAACGGATCGCAGAATACCACAATGACATTCTTTTTTGCCGCCGAAAGCGTCAGGGCAAGTTTAAGGGCAGCGGTGGTTTTCCCGCTGCCCGGACTGCCCATGACGGCAATCATCTTATCTTTTATCATAAAATTTTCCCCTCCATTCCTTATTCCTGCCCTGCGGATTCTGTACCGCTTTCCGCTGTGTCGTCGGAAGAAATACCGGCAGGCGATGCCCCCGCGCTATGGTTATCTTCGCTTTCATAGGTCAGCCCCTCGCTTTTCACAGGATAAAGGGCCTCCAGCACCTTCATCTGCTCATTCAAGAATTTCTGTGCGTTTTCCGTACTCCCACGATAAACAAGGGCGGCGTGGAGCTTCCCTGTCTGCTCAAGCTCTGCAAGAAGCGTCGCCTGTTCGGGAGTAGCAAGAATGGTAATGGTGCTGGCAAGCTCTGTATCTCTGTCATCCTTTGGCTGCTCCTGAAGGTTGCGGTCATTGCCGCTGCTGTCGGTGGTTGCAATGATTTCAATATATTGCAGTTCCGTAGGAATCAGCGTTTTACGGGTCTCTCCCACATCACTGGCAATCAGGGAAACAATGTCGCCGCGCTCCAGCTTGCCGGAAAGCCCTGCCGCAAAGCTCTTGATGGTAATGGAAATGGCTCTGTTCTCTCCATTGAGTTTGCTTAAATACTCATTTTTCAGCATAGGTGTGTCGGACAGCTTGGTTTTCAGGATGTAATCGCCTTTGTAGAGATCAGCATTGGCGTACTTGCCGACTACATCCTCTTTTTTATACACCACATCAAAGGGCAGATTATAGCCGCCTGCTTCTACAGTACAAATCTGCCCTGCGGTAATCTGATCGCCCTTTTTGATTTCAGTGGTAACACGCACCAGCTCCACCTTGGATTTGAGTGCGTCGTTGAACATGGGCGTCAGTCCAAAGCAGATGAGCAGGGCTGTGATGATACACAGCAGCCCCACGACAATTCGGTTTTTCAGTAGATTTTTCATTTTGTTTTTTCCTCCATATCAAAATTTAAGTTGGGAAAAGCGCCATAAAGCACCCAAAGGCAAGAAAGGGCGCAAGGGGAAGGCTCTTTTGCTCTCTGCAAAAAGCACGGTTCCAGAGCAGAGCAGCCACAAGCCCCCATATCATCATCCAGACACCCCCTGTCACACCGAGGGCAAAACCGCTGGCCGCCATCAGCTTCACATCGCCGCCGCCGACTTTTTCTGTTTTCAGGGCGGCAATCAGAAATGGCAGGGGAACCAGCAGGAAACCCAAAAATGCGGGCAGGGGTTGGAAGTGAATCAACCCCGCCATAGCAATGAGCAGATGCAGGGGGTCAGGAATTTCATAAGTGGCAAGGTCAAAAACACCAGCCACAATCAGTACCCCGCACAGCAGAATACAACGAAGTGCCAAGGGCGTAAAGCCATATAGGACAAGAAAAACAGCAGCTACCGCCGCAAAGATATGGGCGGTAAAGGCCGTGTCTTTCTTTATGATTTTTCGGATGGTCATATCACACAGCCAGCCGACAAAAAAGGCAAGCAGGACGCAGGCCAGAAAACTATTTAGGTGTTCATTCCATGCCATTCAGGTTATCCACCGCCTTTACTTGCTTTATTGCCTCCCGAATATCAAGGCCGTCGATTTCATTTCCAAGGCAGACCCAGCCATCATACTGCTGTCTTGCGAACAGTTCTGCACGGGGAATATTCCCCATAAGCTGTTCAATGCGGCGGCGTACCTCGTCCGGTTTTTTGCTGTGGCGCTCCACCGGCGTATCTACAATGCAGTGAACCGCCTTGGATAACCGTTTCGGTCTGCCTTTGGTGGCAATCAGGCACAGTTCGGGGTTGGCTCTTGTCCAGAAGCCCAACCCCCAAAACCATTTTTCCGTTTGTTTTTTGCACCGCTTGACCCAGCAAAAGCCGAGGGTTTTATAGGTAAAGCCCCAGCGCCTGATTGCTTCCAAGCCCTCCAGCAGACAAGGGAATGTGACCCATAAGAATAGAACACAGTCATCATCTGCGATCCCATCCACATCAAGATTGTAAATATCCTCGGCGCTCATGGTGGAATAGTGATTTTCAGCACTGCGCCCTTGCCCCTTTTTGGAATAGACCTTATAGGACCAGGGCGGGTCTACATACAGGACACCAAACCTCATCGTCCACCTCCCGGCAGCCGCAGGCCAATTTCATAGACAATATTGACGGTCACGGCATTGCCCGCCTGCCGGTAAAGCTGGGCATCGCTGATACCGGCAGCTTTCACACGGTCAAACAGGTAATCTTCAAAGGCTTGAAGCCTCCAGCACTCCCTCGGAGTCAGCCTGCGGATACGACAGCACAGAAGAACGCCCATGCTGCCGCCTGTCATCAAAGTTTGGGAACACTGGCGGCCGACACGCCCTCTGCTTTTCTTGCTGTTTGGATAAGCCAGATTGATTCCATCGCCGGGGTATGCCATTGTATGGCCATCTTTTTTATCCTCACGGATAGGAAGTCCATCTTTCCACCCTTCACAGCAGCACAGCAAAATACCGTGCTGATCCTGTGTTGTCAGCGTAAAGCTGGGTTCTCCCGGCTCTTTGAACCGCCTGCCGTTCTGGCGCTTTTCCATGCGGTCGGGGGTGATGACCGCCATCACGCAGTCCGGGTGCCCATGGCATAAAAAAATACCGGAGGTTTCCCCCCGGTGGTTGCCGATACCTGAATACTGTCTTGCCCGGATGCACCGGGCATTTTCCGTCAGCTCCGCATCCTCATTCATATCAATAAAAGCGGCACAGGTCTGGACTTGTGCAGGAACGGCGACCTTTAATCCCTCCCCCTTATTCGTCGTGAGTGTTGGCGAAAGGCCGTGCGTGTCATATACGTTTCCATTCATACCATTGCCGCTCGGATTGGTATTGCCCAAGCAGACAATACCTCCCGCATGACTACTCCGCCCGGTATCCTGATTGAAGGCGGTGAACGCCTCACAGGGCGAAATTTCTGAAAGCACGGCACTTTGATCCTGATTTCGGTTTAGACCACGGGTATCGCTGGCGGTCAAGGTATGGGCATGGCTGATAGCGCCTGTAATACCCTCCCTTCGGTTGACGGACACGGCATAAAGTCCTGTGCGTCCGGCAAAGCCGCCGCCCTCCGCTGTCAAAGTGACAGACACACCACTTATGTCATAGACCCGCTTTCCTTGGCTTCCCCCGATAAGCTGCTTAACAGGCGCTGTGTTTGCTCCGCCGATAGGAAATACTTTTCGTCCACGGTTTCCTCCAAAATGTCCAACAAGGTACACCCGCTCCCGGTGCTGGGGGACGAAGAAGTCTTTTGAATTGACGGCCTGCCATTCACAGTCATACCCAGCTTCCCATAATTCAGTGAGAACAGTGGTAAATGCCCCGCCACGCTCGCTTGACAAAAGATGCTTAACGTTCTCAACGATAAGCTGCTGGGGTCGATCTTCGGGATTCGTGCTTTTGAGCAGGCCAACGACTGTAAAAAACAGTCCGCTTCGGCTTCCTCTAAGACCTTCCATGCGTCCTGCGATGGAAATGTCAGTGCAAGGAAATCCAAAAGTCCAGATTTCAGCTTTTGGAATTTCTCCTGCTCGGATTTGCTTAATGTCTTTGGCGTACCATTCGCCTTTGCAGTTTTTTCCATCACAGTTTTTTCTCACCTCCGGTTTACACATCATAGAAAAATTAGAGCCTGCATCTTCCCAGTAAGGGCAAGGCACAAGCTCGTACATTGCCATATAGCTCTTGTTTGCGTATTTATCAATTTCGACATGACCCACACAGGTATGTCCGCTTCTTTCGAGACCTCTACGGAATCCGCCGATCCCTGAAAAAAGGTCAAGAAATGTCAAGTTTCATCCTCCTTTACTTCATACCCCACTCATCTCGCATACGGTAGGGGTAAATCTGCTGGCTGCGCCAAAACCGTATCATATCTCGGATTTGGTCTACCACACTTTGATTGTTCTGGTCTTTCGTACACATCATCACCGAGCCGAAAATGCCGGACAAGACTGCCACTACGGTCAATGCCACATTTCCGGCAATCAGCCATAAAAGAGCAGCCACCGCACCGCCGAACAGGGAGCCGATGACGCTTTGCATCAGTTCCCGTTTACCAAAGCCATTAAATAGCTCGTTTTCTGCCTTTACACCGGTGGGGATATACAGATTGATTTCGTTGTTCATGTACTGCGCCTCCTCACGCACCATAATAATAGAAAATAAGCTCCTTGATCTGCCAGATGCACTCGGCAATCACATAGAACACTACGGTATTTTTTGCTCGTTTTTTGTATCTCGCCTGTTCTTCCTCGGCGCCCTGCAACTGTACCATGCAGTAAACAAAGCGAAACACAGCACCAAGGCGAATGAGGGCAATGACCGCCATGGAAATATCGTCAAGAGTTATCATCCCGCCATCACCGCCTTTACTTGATCATGCCCTTTGCCATGCCGACCAGCCTGACAGAGTGATATACATTGTTAATCATACCGGCACCGCCGCCTGCGGGAACCATAAACTCACTGAGGAAGCGTGGCGTTTTAATGGCAAGGACAATGCAGGCGATTCCCCAAAAGATATTCATGTTGATGCCTACGTTCATCATCATGCCGACTCCCAACTTGCATAGGCATATCTGTACGACTACGGCAAGGGTGGACTGAAAAAATTTATTGATATAGGTCTTGAACACGCCCTTGTCATTGTCCAAAAGTCCCACACAGGCAAGGGGCAGACCAATGCGCAGAATCATGATTTCAAGCCCGCGCATTAAAAACTGGAAATACAGCACAAAGTAACAGACCACGAAAATCAGTCCGAAAATCGCCGTTACCAGTCCAAGGGAGCTAAGACCGTTTACCCATGCCTGCCAGTTATAATTGGTGGCGGCGCCGATAGCGGTCATCAGTTCATCCGTCAGGTTTTGGGTGATTTCTGCAAGCCAGCCGTACATGACCGGAAAGCAGACCGCTACGGCAATAGCCTGAATAAAGCGGATAACGAGATGGACCGGCTCCACATCCGGGTCGCCGTCCGTCCACATGACATAGCACTCAAATCCTTTTTTCAGAAACTTCAGGATAATCAGGGACACACCAAAGCCCAGCAGGATGTCAAACAGCACAGATACCATACTGCCGCCGCCTGCGGCAATCATATACTGGTCGGCGTTTAAGGTCATGGGAACGAGGTCGGAAAGCATTTCATCTATAAAAGCTACCGCACCGTTTAACACCGCTACGATAAGCAGTACAAGGATTATCTCCAAGTGATTTTCACCTCCTTGCCCTGCGGGAGATCCCGCAGGGCGTTTGCTGCACATCGTTTATTCTGCTTCATCCGCCTGTTCCGGCTGGTTTTGATAGGCTTCCAGCACCGTTTCTTTGATGGTTTGGTGAAGTTCCGGGGTGATGGGAAAGCAGATGTCCCGGTATTCCTCACTCTTGGTTTTGCGGCTGGGCATAAATACACCCAGCCCCTTTTCACAGTCCACGATGCGGACCCCGGTAATCAGAAACTCACCGTTTAAGCAAACGGTGGAAATGGCCTTGAGCCTGCCTTGATCGGTCAGGTTGGCAACAATTTTTGCTGTTACGTTCATGTTGGTTCCTCCTCAATGTTTGAATAAAATAGAATGTCCGCCCTTGGCTCTAAGCCGAAGGGACGGACCGCCTTTTCCTTTAGCCCTTGTAGTTGAAAAGGCTCTTGATACGATCGGTCAGGGTGGGCAAAATCGTATCATTAAAGAGCATATAAAGCCCGGCAAGCAGCAACGCACCAACCACAACAGAAATCAAGATTTTGAGGGCGGTATCCACGAAGCCTTCCCCGGACTGGCTGGACAGGACAGCGACAGTGCGCTGCCTTGCCTGCGTAAAACGGAGGTAGGCGCAGATAGCCTTGTCTTTCAGCCTGCCAGCGGTGTCCTGTGCTTTGGAAACGATTTTGTTCATGAGATTTTTCATAATAGTTGTTCTCCTTTTCAATAATAGATTTTGGGGGTTATCAGAAAAGCCGCAGGGATTTTCCCGCAGCTTCACATGGTTTTGCGGCTTACTGGTAGTAGCCGATAATGATGTTTAAGGTGGCGCTGCCCAGCACCGCACCGATGCAGGATACAATCGCCACCACAATGCGGTTGTTCCACTTTTTCTGATCCATCTCGTCCGCTGCACTCCTGCGGATGCAGAAATAGATGATGAGCAGACCTGCCACCACGGGGGCCAGAATCATCAACCATGTGGTAGCGTCCTGAATGAGCTTTTCCGTACCCTTGGCAATCTGGCTGTCACCAATCCCAGCCGCATAAGCTACCGTGCTGTTCTGGAGCATAAGAAAAGCGGTGAGCAACCCTGCGCCCACCGCCTTGATTTTGGTCTTAACCCTTTGGGTCAAGCCTTTAATCGTCATCTTCATCTTTACTTGTTCCTCCTTTCCGAAAGCCTTTTTCTGAAAAAATCGCACCCATCTGAGAAGCGAAAGCCTGTGACTTCTGCTGGGCTTCTTTGAGCTGCAAATCCTTGGCGTAATACACCCATATGTTCCACAGAGGAATATCGCCTGTCATGTTGGACAAAACCGGCCGGGCTGCTTCTCTCGCTTCCCGGACCAGGCGGTTATGCTCCTTGCCTCCCAATCCACACATCTGATTAAAATACCACTGTGACAGATCGGGGGCGTTCATCAGAGCCGGATGGGAACGGCTGATAACGATTTGAGCCGGTCGCTGGATTCTGCGGATTTCATCTGTGGTCAAAAGCTCCCTTGCCACAAGACTGATGCTGTGGGAGCTGGACGGGTTGACATACCTCCCGTGCTGGCTGGAAAGCTGATAGGCGCTGGTGGTGTACTTGCCCAGCTTGTCGCACACCTCCTGCAAGGTTTCCTTATCGTCCGCTTGTAGGTATATCCATGTCTGACAGTTGGACTTAACGATGGCCGCCGTTTCTTTGTCGTATTTTAGGGAAAGTTGTTCAAAGGATTGCAGATAGAGGTTAAATCTGCACCCTCGTCCGCCTGCCACTGTCAGTTTATTGGGAAAATCACTCAATTTTGTAAAATTGCCGAACTCATCAAGCACAAAATTGACCCGGCGCTCCAGCCTGCCGCCCCGCTGGTCGGATTGACGGACCAACAACTCATAAAGCTGAGATACCATCAGACTGGCGATAGGATAATAGGTCGTTTTCTCGTCCGGCAAAATCATAAACAGAGCCTGCTTTTTCTGTCCAATCTCCGAGATGTTATAGTCGCTCTTGTGGGTAACGGCATAGACTGAACGGCTGGTAAACAGGCGCAGGGTCGTAAGGGCAGATGTGTCAAAGCTGCCCTTGGTGCGGCTGGGTGCAACCTCGGCAATGGACATAAGCGCCCGTGCCGGATGAGCACTGGGCAGTTTTTTCATGTACTCGCTCATAGGGGTTTTGCCGCCCACGGATTTACTCATTTCCGCAATAAACCAGTACACATTGGTCAGGTTCTGATACTCCGGCCGCTTTTTGTTGTCCACCACCACGCAGAGAATTGCCGCCGCTATGGTGGATTTCTCACCGTTTTCCCAAATCTTCTCGTTGGAAACATCATCTCCCACAAGGATATTTGTAATATCCCACGCATACATTTCCGCCCGTTCCAGATCACCCTTGTTGACCGCGTCGATAACTGGCTGAAGGAGATTGTATCGGGTGCTTTTTTCGGGGTTCTTAAAATCCAGACAGATTACCTCATAGCCCAGCTTTTTAAGAAATACCGATGTGTAGTGGAACAACTCGGCCTTGGGGTCACTGATGACAAGGCTTTCCCCGGCAAGCCCCAGCAGGCAGATGGACTGGATGACAAGGCACCGTGTCTTTCCTGAACGGGTGGCGCCGATGGTCAAGGTATGGGTATCATCGGGAATGTAGTAAAGCCGTTCGGACGGCGCCCCAAACTCTTTGGCTCTGATTTTCTCCGTGCCTACCACGATGCCGCCCTCATCAAACAGCTTGTAGGGGTCTTTCTTTTCTTTCTCCGATTTATCCTGTGGTGCAGGTGGGGTATCCTGTGTCTGTGCTTTGGTTAAATGCGCAGCCGCAAGGTCATAATCCACAGTTTCAAAGTCCTCATCCTGTATCAATTCCTCCTTATCTTCCTTTGGGTTTACAGAATCGGGCAGTGCGGTGTGTTCGTCCTGTGCCGCCGTGTCTTGCCCGATTTCCGCTTGATTGAAGTGCTTTACCTTTTTTTCGTTCTTCTGCATAAACGGCAGATCATCAAAACCGCTGTCGAGCAGTTTGCGAATGATGGGATTTGCTGGATGGATGACCTGTGTTCCAAACACTTTTCCTTTTTCTTCTTCCCGCAGCCACCGGGCCGAGCCATGCTGATACTGTCCTACCGATGCAGGCGTATAAATGTCCTCGGCCACCCGCACAAGTTCACTTTGATAGGGGCGGTTGTTCTGTACCCAAAAGAGGACGCTGCACAGGCAGATAAATCCCTCAAAGGACAAGAATAATAGAAGCTGCTGACGGTAAAGAAAAAGCCCTGCCACGCAGTCCCATAAGGGAATGAGTGACAGGGCAGACAATTTTCGTGACAGCAGGCCATGAAGGGCAGCGGTAAAGAACAGGTTGAATATTGTGCCGATACCGAGAATGACCGCACCTAATATGAGCTTTTCCTTTTTCTTCATTGGCAAAGACCCCCCTCCGGTTCTGCGGCTGGCTGCAAAGCGGCGTCAAATTCGGGATAAGCTTGCCGGATACAGTCCATCATCTCAGGCTTTGGAACGCCCCACACATCACCGCGACGAACCGCCATGCGGTCGCCGTCCACAGGATGTGTTAGATGGATGGTATCGCTATGAACATAATCCGGTCGGCAGCCGGGGCCGTGAGTCACAAGCCACACCTGATTCCGTGAGGTACGGTATTCCGGCCTCAGATGTTCATGCCGCAGCACCACAAGCTGATTTTCATAACTTTCCCGACTGCTTTCAGGAACACAGTCTAACTTGGATAAAAGCCGATTTTCATCGGCGCTGACCGGGTAATAATTCAGGTCATGGGGGTGTGTTACAAAAAACATCGGTATCCCATGTTCCTGTGCAAATGCCACCTCACCCTGCATCCCTTGGCTGAAGGTAGTTCCCATCACCCAAAGCTCATCTGCCTTTTCCAGCAGGGCAAGGCCAAGCCGCAAGCCCTGTTCCCTCTGTTCAAGAATGGTGTCGTTGCACCACTGGCTGAAAATAATGTGGGGCGCAAGGGGAAGTACGCCTTTCTCCGCGGCAAGGCGGCAGTATTCCACAGCGTTTTTTATATTGGTGTTGTAGTCCCCGCGCAGAGGGCTGGCGATATACACCATTTTCAAATCTTCTCACCTCCAAAAAATATGCCCTGCACCAATATCCACGGTGCAGGGCATATCATCTTAATTTATGTTCTGAATCTATCTTTACGGCTCGAAACCAAAATCCTCCGCTTCCTCTCCAAAAGAAGGGGTAATCAAGTTGTTCTCCAGCCCGTTATCAACGGACAGATTCGGTTCCCGTGCCGCCCGATCAAGCTGCTTTTGCAGAAAAAGGCATACCGGGGCTTTTGTGGGCGGTATTTTGGATTCCTCCTCCACCATGTCATTATAGAATGTGATATAGGTGAGGAAGTTCTTGTTCAGCGTGGCAAGCAGGCTGTCCTCCGATACGATTAAATCATCCACCTCATTGTAGATTTGACGCAATTCAAAGAGGGGAATGGCGGCAGTAGTCAAGTCGTAGAGCAGGTATTCACCCTGCCTTTTCCCAAAGGCTTCTGCTATATCCGACATAAAATTATCTGCTACCGATTCATGAACGGCAAAATAATCCTCGCCTTCCGAATGAACAAGATAGATGCCGTTGCGTACACGATTAAGCTGTTCCGGGTTGTTTTTGTCCGATGCAACAGGCGGTGCGCACTCTCCGAAATAATCAGTCAGGCGCAGGCTTCCGTCACGCTTGATTTCCTGCATCATTTCAATGGCCTTTGCCTCCATACGCTTGCAGGCGGCGACACGGCGCTGAAGCATTTCGTACATGGGGATGTCCTTGGTGTCCTCACCATAGCAAAGCCAGTCGCCGTCCTGCTCCGCCATGGCGGCGGCCTTTTGTGAAAGGACCTCGTTTGCCTTGGATTTTGGAATCATAATACCCTCACGCTCAAAGCCGTTTTCATCTTTGGCGGTTATCAGATAGATATTCATGGCAATTTCAATGGCTGTGTTGATGTTTCCCCAAATAGATTCTCCGCTTGGATGGTTCATAATATCACGCTCCTTTTCTTTAGGTTAAAGTCTTACACATACATAGTACAACTAAATATCCGTACTATCAACAACTATCGTTGCCTTAAATTTTATTGTGTTATGTAACATAATAATAAGTATCATAGGGAAGGAGAATAATGATGGATTTACCGACTAAATTTCGGACACTCCGAACAAATAGAAATATCAGTGTCTACAAGCTGTCAAAGGACACGGACATATCGCAGAACTACATACGCAAGATTGAAAAGGGAGAAAGCCAGCCCTCTGTTCTTGTACTGGAAAAACTGCTTACCCGCCTTGGCACCACGCTTGCCGAGTTTTTCAGTGAGAATGAAAATGTACTGTATCCCACAGCTTATGAACGTGAGCTTGTGGAAACATCCCGGCTATTAGAAGAAGAAAAGGCATTGGCGGTGCTTCACTTTGCGAAGCTGATGTCAAAGTAATGGCTGCCGCATATCTCGCGGCAGTTTTTTTATTCCCGTTCGATTCCTCGCTCCATACTGCCAAAGAGCCAGGAGAAATCCAGTGCCTTTTCTCTTTTTTGCAACTCCGGCACAATGTCCTCGATTTTATCCACCAGCCGTTCCACAGAGTTGAGATCGTCCTGCGTCATGTCATTGTCAATGGTACGCATTTTGACAAGCCCTGCATAGATGACCTTCAAATCAGTTTCAGAGAAAAGCCGTTTTTCATCAATCAGACCGCTTCTGGTAGCGAAGCTCTCAAAGGCGTCCTCTTTGTTGTAGAAATACTGGCGCTGGATAGGGTTTTTATTTTCGTCACAACGGTAGGTAGAAAGCACATACTCGAATAGAGGGTGATGCTTGCAGGCCAACACTACGCCGTTGTGCTCATTGAGCCGATACAGGTTGTTGGACAGCTTCACGGCAGTTTCCTCGTCGTAAGGCTTATCCGAACAAATCCCGCAAGCTACCGCCGTAGATTTGGCAAGGGTCTGTATCCTGTCCATGAGCTTATCCTGTACTTCAACAAAGGGGTTTTTCATTACCATGTCGTTCTTGGTAAAAAAGGCGATCAGCTTATCCTTGTGGTAAATGTCCGCCACATAGTCCGGCGAAGTGGAGGGCTGCACGGTAAAGCCCTTTTTTTGCAGGATTTCAAAATAGCTTTGATAAAACTCGGTTTTGGTTTTCATAGGCATACTCCTTACATTTCATTCTGAAAATAATGGCGGGGAGAGAGGTCAAGCTGCCCCGGCAGGCTTTCCTCAATCTTTGCCATCAGTTCACGGATACGGCTTTCCTGTCCACCGTCCATCTCATTATCCAGCATGACGCACCTTGCACAGCAGGATACCAGCGCCCGAAGCTCATCGTGGGAAAAGGAAAGCGGCGCCGGGATTTTTAAGCCGCTGCGCTCCAAAAAATCGTCCTGCGCCAATACGGGATCATAGAAGAAATGTTCCCTGTAAAAGCGTTTGGTGTTATGCTTCGGCATCGCTTTCTGACAGGTGACAAACTCATATCCAAACAGCGTAGTGCGGCGGCAAAGGAGCACCACCCCCGCACTCTCAAACACCTTGATATAGGAACCGCCTGTCAGCAGAACGGTTTCCGTCCGTTCCATATCCGCGAAAGGCGGCTGCATACAGCAGGAAAGGTCGGTGCGGGTTTCTCCGGCCACCTGTTCCAAAGCCCGGACCTTCTCGCCGCCATAGGTTTCAAAAATAAGCTCCCCATCCTGTGTAACCACACAGAACAGGGAGCTTTCGTCATAGACTTCGGCGGCGACATCGCTTTCCATCATGCTTTCCACACGGAAACCCGTTCTGGTCAGCCGTGCAAAAAAATCCTCAAAAAACTCTTTTCTTGTTTTCAATCCACATTCCTCCCTGAAGGTTAATGTTCATAGCCTTTATCCTGTAATTTCAAAAATAGCTCCTTTTTAGCGTCCTTTGACAGCTCACGGCCGTTTGCTTTCTCCCAATCGCTGAAACGGCTGTCGTTGTCACGGGTCAGACCGGAAAGCATATCCAGCGCCTCCATCAGCATCTGCTCGGCAAAATAGGAACGGCGGGCATCTTTGTATTCCTCGGACTTCATCTCATAATCCAGCCGGTTCAAGGTCTTTACCATACCCAGCAAACGGTTTGCAATGATTTTATCAGCTTCCCCGGAAAACCGCTTCCGCAGGCTGTCAAGGTATTCATCACTGCCGCCGTAGAGCAGGGCCATCTTCATTTTGCTGTCAATGTAGCGTTCTTTTTGCTCCCTAAGTGCCGGAACATTTTCAAGAAGATACTCTACCAGCCCATCCACCTTGGCTTTCATCTCTGGAGTCAAAAGCTGATAGGCAATACGGCCGGTGCTTGGAAGTGCGGATTTAAGGCGGAATATACGGTCAGCGGTTTCATTCAGCACATCATCGTCAAAATCAAAGCTGCCGGACAGCTCGTTTTCCTCGTCATAGTCAGCACGGAGCCGTTTATACTGATCCTTGCCCAGCCTCCGCAAATGCTGTTCAAACTCGTCTACCAGTTCATTACTGATACTGCGGAGTTCGGCAGTGGACTTGTTTTTTTCCTCCCCGTAGGCACGGATACGCTCCGCAAAGGTATCCTTGATGAGCTGCTTTCTGATGGCATTGGGGATAGCAGGCGGGGTAAAGGGATTTTTAACCCGTGACGAGGTATCCCAAAACACCACATGGATATGGGGATGGTGCTTTTCTTTATGGAGTGCGCACGCCCATTGCAAATGCTCCCGCCGAATATTGTTTTTTTCGGCAATCGTCATCATGTGGTTTTCAATGTATCTCTGCCATGCTTTTTGGTCGGACAGGTTCAGTTCAGCAGCCGTTTCCTCGTCAAAAGAAATCACGCTGCGGTACATGGTGATATGCTTTTTTGAATTGGCATATACCAACCTTGCCACATCACGCCAATCCTCAAAGTCGGTAATGGGACCAGGGGAGAGCTTTCCGAACAGTCCATGGTTCATGCCCTCATTTTTAGAAACCCTCGGGCGGGTGGCGATATAGCGCACATGGGCATAGTTCTTGCCAGCAGTGCTTTTGTAATTGGGATTCTTGAATCTCTGCTTATACACTAAGCTGGAAATAGGCGATCACCTCCTGATATGTATTTAGATTTTCTTGATTACAGTCGATAACAATTATGGAGGTGATATTATGTACGATGAAGAAAGAGAACGCATTGCTTTTTGGTTTTTTGTTATAATTACTGGCATTATGCTTTTTACAAATATTGTGGCGTGTCTTTGGTCGAATATGAAGGTACATGAACTAATGAGCAATGATCATAGTATTCCAGCAATAAAATATGCAAAAGAAGCACTTTCGACTTTATTCATAGGCGCAATAGTTTCGATTGCCGTTGACACGCTTTCTTGGATACTCCCTAAAACAAACATTATAAAGACCTACGGAATATTGGAAAAAACTATTTACAAGGCTACTTGCTTGAGTATGGCCATAGCGCTAAACGTAATAACATTTAGCAACGGCATTTCCTCCTTTATAGTCGCAAGAGATTTACTGATTAAATCAGGTCACAGTATATTTGATATGATTACTCCTTGGTTGTAAAAGGTTGTATCAACGTTCCATGGTATCCTGCTCCATATTTATAACCATGGTATTTTGAAGTTGCTCAAATTTTTGCTGAATACGCTTACTTTGCTGATAATGGCGATCATCCAGCTTGATTCCGAGTTGCCCATCCTGCCTCGGCTCCAAAACAACATGAACCTCTCCAGCTGCAATATATAGGGCATTGCAGACCTGTTCCATTAACGGGTAGCCCAGCCGCGAAATCTCAAATGGAGTTGCCTTACAGGTGCTGTTCCACGAAAAAAGATTGTGGGCAATGTCCACCACATGGCGGGTTCGCTCGTCAAACTCACGGGTTGCCCGTTTCAGCCCTGTAAAACCAATGCCGTCCACCGTTACATAACGGCAGGCGGTTTCCCAAAGCTCCGGGTCGTGAGAAAGTAAATAAAAAGCCGCATGATAGGAGCAGTCTATGTTGTCTGCTCGCTTAGTCAATGCAGCCAGCTCTTTGTATCTGTCTGCCTGTGTCATAAATGCCTCCATTTCTTAATCACAGCTTATCCGCAAGACGGCGCAGATTGTCCGTGTCCTGCAAAAAGCTGTTGATCTGAAAATCTTTTTTCTGCATATAGTCCACGCCCAGCGTGACGGCCTCATTCAGCATTTGGTCAAACTGATCCTCTGAACCCTCATGGGCAATGTTCATCAAAACCTTGATAAGCAGGAAGAAAGCGGCGGCGTCAATCTTGCCGGACTTCATGTGCATCTTGGCAATGCGGTTTGTCTGCTGCTCCACCACAGCCTTGATGTCCTCAAGATGATAAACCGCCATCAACTCCTGCCGGACAATCCGTGCGATGAAATCAATGTCCTGACTATATCCCTCAATGGACAGTCCTTTTTCGACATACTGGCGAACCAGCTCTGAGGTCGTGGTGCTGTTTTTCGCCGCAAGGGTATCCAATGCTTTTAAGGTTTCAGGTGAAAAATTGATAGACCGTTTCAGACTTTTTTCAGGCATAGCAGCCTCCTTTCCACGGTGTTCCGTTTAGAACACCTCTATATGATGGGGAACCCCGTTACAGGCTTTGCCTGTAAGCTGTTTTCTTGGCGGGTGGAACCCGCCTATTCCTGCCTTAACTCCAAAATCTAAGATTTTGGCATTAAGTAGCCCCCACCGCTTTGCGGTGAGGGCATGGTCGCTTCGCTCCCTGAAAAGAGCGAAAAAAGAAGTATGGCACCGGCGTCAGTGATGTTCCATGAACACGGTCGCAGTTCTGCATACCTTAGTTCCATGGGCGACTGCCAATACAGCTAAAACAATAACGGCGGTCACTGCACCGCCAATCAATAATACTTTCATCGAATTTCCTCCATTTCATTTTCCCTTTGAGAATGGTTCATCTCTGCCGCCAGCAGTTCCAAAAAGGTCATCAAATCCTTGTTGAAATCTTTGGTATTCGGCGTCTGAATAAATGTGGTATAGCCTAAATCGGCAAATATCCCTGCGGAAATTTCCGCGCGAACCTGCCCATGATTATGGGGAGTCCCGTCAGGGAGCTGTCCGTCAACATCGTTATCGTAACAGAACACGATTTCGTCAATTTCCGGGTGGCGTTCCAAATAGCGATACAAAGCCTTATCCGACAGACAGCCTTCCGCTACTCGGTGATCCCCCTGCCAGTCGATGCCGTTCAGCTTGCAGAGGGTGGCATGGCTCATGGCGTCGATAGGTGCCTCAAATTCATAGACACGATTAGAACGACCCTCCATGCAAAACCCATAGGTCTTGTCTGAATTTTCTACATCCTGTCGGAAGCTGCTGCTTTCGCTGGGAGAACGTAAAGCACAGTACCTTGGTCTGTTATTCTCATCAAAGCCAACGAAAGCACAATTTTGAAAGGTATATCCGCTTTTTTCCGTCACCGCCTGATACAACTTGCCTTGGTTTATCATGGCATAGACAATTTCCTTATCAATACCACGAGCCCCCGTCAGATAGGCAATGGTACGATTATAGTTCTTGGCCTTTGGTGGCAGTATCAGATCGCCTCTCGGTTTTTTTTCGGTGGGTGGCACATAATGTTCCGTCTGCTCATAAGCTCGGCAGCCTAAAATCATTTCAACCGCCGATTTGAAATCCTTTGCTCCCATGTATTCCTGCACAAAGGTAATAATATTGCGCTTTTGCCCATTTGGGGCCTGCTCACTAAAGCACTTATAACCTCGGCCATGCTTAAACAGATATAGGCCGCCGCTGTGTTTGACATGAACGGTGTTTGCATCGCCTTTTTCAATCTGAAAGCCGTTCTGAACGGCAAAATCAATCAGGTTTGTGTCAAAGACCTGTTTCATCTGTTCTTCAGTAAATGGCATGGGCCTTGACTGTGTCCTCAATCTTATTCACCTCCATCATAAAACCGCCCTGCAAGCAGGACGGTCAGCGTTCCATATCCATATCCTTGTTTTCTTCAAACAAAAGCTCTGCCGTATGCTCCTGAAAGGTGTTCAGCATTTCTCTGATGCCCTCTGGCAGCCTGTGCTTGGAAACATGAATATCGCCGGGAATATTTGCCGTGTAGCAGTAATCATAGGGCAAATACCTTGCGGTAATTTCACCGGAAAGAGCCTTCGGCAAGTCGTTATGCCCCTGTGAAACCACGCCATATTTACAGAGAAATTCTGTTTGGCAATGCTCCCCGGAGGATGAGAGGTCTATGCCCAGCAGCGCAAGGGCGATTTCTCCGGTTTTCGTTCCCTGTACCACGCCGGGAACCACTGCATAGTCCTCCTGCATATCACCATGGCCGCAAACAAGCCGAGTACCGCCATACTGCTCCAGCATAGCCGTATGCAGGCGGTTCAAAATCCCTTTTGCATACGCTTTTTCCTCCGTTTGGTAGGAACGGTCAAGCTCGTTGTAGTCAATAAAAGGCAGAATATGTGCATTGATATAGTCAATATAGCTATCCAGCTTACTTTGATTTTCTTCCATACTATCTCTCCATTCCGTCATTGCCGTCCCGCAAAAGCCCAAGCATACGCATAACATCCTCAATACTGTCGCTTGCGGAGGGCATAATCTTGATTTCACATTCAACATGGTGGGCTTCCTCATCGGTGTATTGCTCCGGCTCCTGAAACCGCTCGGTGTAATATTGGAGCTGCCTGTCAGTCAGGGAAGTATCATTTCCCTCGCCATCGTCAGCACAGATGAAAAAGGTGCCGCAAATAATATCACCGTGATCCAGGCGGCGGTTTCCGGGCAGTCCGTCCAGCTTGCCCTCATCATTGCAGTAAAGGTGGCAGTCAGGCTCCGGTAAAGGAACAAATTCAATACAGCCGTCCACCAGCTTCTGCATCGCCCGATAATCATTTTCAATCTGCTGGGGATAAGGAACCTTTCCCGGCTCCACCACCAGAACACGGATTTTATTGTCCTCCGGTTGCTGTTCAGGCTGGATAATATGAAACTGATCCTCATTTGGTATAAGCGCAAGTGAACGCCCATTCTGCCATGCCATGTGTAGCTGCCCTTGGTCATCAATGTGCTTCACCACGCCCTGCAAGCCGTCAGGCATATCACGCTCTCCTTCCATGTGGTCAAGCTGGATGCGTGTGCCGGGCGGATATTTCTTTTTAATCTGCTCCACCTGATAAGGTTTCAAAAATCCCTGCATTGTGACCTCCTTTTCCAAAAAAAGTATCGGGGCATCACCATGGCTGACGATGCCCCGTAGCAAATGTTACTTATTCAAAGTGATATTCCACCGTATAGGTAATATTGGATTTGTTATACATACACGAGTGGTTGGTATAATAGTAAAATTCCAGCTTGGAATATACGCCGGGTGTTAAATTCCGGCTGAAGGATATGCCATTGCTGGTCGTCCCGTAGTCAAGCTGATCCCACGCGCCGGTTGTTACATTGTATCCACGCACTCTACCATAGTCCTGCCCACTGTGACCGGAAACGGGAGGTACATTAAAGGTATAATTTGCAATGGTCGCCCCCTCAATCCCGTTTTCGTTGATGGTGGAATCAGGACCGGTCAACATCATGCCACCGCTGCCGTTTGCATCCATAACAAAGAAAACAATAGCTGCCCATGGCGACTCTGCGCCGGTACTATCAACGGCTTTCACCCTTACGGTGTTTTTGCCGAGGGGATAGGTAGCCGTCTGTGACGGCCTGCCCTCCCAAACATAGGTGATGCTATCTCCGTCCGGGTCAGAGCTGGTTGCAGTGATGGTAACAGGCGTTCCCGGCACAACACTGTTACCGCCCGGTGTTCTTGTAATCTCAGGGCGAGTCGGTGCAGAGTTGGCAATACTGAAGGTCACGGCTGCCCAATCAGAAACACCGCCATAACTGTCTTTCGCTCTTACATTGACGGTATGCGTACCAACAGGATAATAGCGGTCAGCAGTCATGTTCTGATACTCATAGCTGACCGCATCACCGTCAGGATCGGTGCTGCTTGCGGAGAAATTCACAAGGAAACTGCCGCCCTTGGCTGTTCTCGTCACGCTAGCTGAAAAAACAGGCTTGCCGGGTGCGGCATTGGCGACTGTAAAGGTTGCCGATGTCCAATCGGAAACACCACCATAGCTGTCTTTCGCCCGTACTTTGACGGTATGCGTTCCAATGGGGTAATAATTGTCGTTGGTCTTACCATCAAACTCATAAATGACGGTATCTCCGTCCGGGTCAGTGCTGGCGGCGGTGAGGTTCACCAAAAATTTGCCGTCTGCATATGTCCTCGTCACATCAGCGGTCAGGGTCGGTTTGGAGGGTGAAGTATTGGTAATCGTGATGGTTTGGGTACAAGAAAATACCCTGTCCAGCTGATCCGTGATGGATGCGGTGAGCTGATAACTGCCTGCTGTATCCACATGAACCGTGCCGCCCCCATTGCCCAGCGCCCCCTTAAAGAAGTCGGGAACGGATACCGCTGTGCCATCCTTCGTTGCCGTCCATGCAATGCTTTTTCCGTTCAAATTGATAGAGCTGCTCATATTGACAACAAAGTTTTGCCCTGTATGAATCGCCGCTGGCATGGAGAAATCGCAGTTGTAAAGGGGAAAAATGCTGATCTGCCTGCTGGCAGTAAACACCCTGCCCAGCGCATCCGTCATAGATGCTGTCAGACGGTATTCACCATGCCCGGTAAAGCGGATTTTACCGCCCTGTGCATTCAGAGAGCCGCTGACAGCCTGCTCCAAAGGAATGACTGTGCCATTTTTCATCAGTGACCATTCCACCGGCAGCACATTATTGTTTCCCCTCGTTCTGACCTCGATCTGCGTATCGGTATGCCCGGTGGCAGGAAGTTCAAAGGAGAGGGAAAGCACCGGTAAAACTTCGCATTTTCCGCTGTTAAAGTGGAATACCCGGCCGGTGGCGTCCGTCACCCGTGCCTGCAAATCATATACTCCCGCACGTTTGAAGTGAATGGAGCCGCCCTGATTGCCCAGTTGTCCGTCAATGTAGACCGCCCAATCCTGAAAACCATAGGTATTGTCAACATACCATACCGCCGTCAGCCCCTCCATGTCGGTAAGGGCAGTATCAACCGTTACCATATCATCGGTGTGAACGGCGGCAGGCAGATTGAATGCCATGCCGGGGATAGGATAAACCTTGACGGTTTTGCTGTCCTCAAAAGTCCTTCCAACTTCATCGGTCACGGCGGCGGTCACGGTATAACTGCCTTTTTCTAAAAAGCGGATAGAACCGCCCTTGTCGGTCAGTTCATTCTCCGGCTGTACTGGCACACTGTTTTTCGCCATGCTCCAAGCCACAGGCAGAGAACCGGCATTTGTCAGCTTGACAGAAGCCGTTGCAGCCTTATCCGTGTGGGTTTCCTTGGTGAGCTCCATCGAAACAGTGATGACAGGATATACTTTGACAGGGGCGGTATAGGTAAAGCTGCGGCCGGTGCTGTCGGTAACAGCCGCCTGCAATACATATTCGCCAACCTCGTAAAAACGGATTTTACCGCCGTCATTGGTAAGGGTTCCGTCAAAGCCGCCCTCCAGAGTGATCGGCTTGCCGTCCTTCGTCAAGCTCCATTCGGCAGTCAATCCCGCTGTTTCCTGAAAGCTGGTCTTGACCTCTACGGTCGTATCGGTGTGGGTCTGAGGGGGAATATAAAAACCTGTTTCCGCAACAGGATAAACCACAGTACTGGCCTCATGGCTGTATTCTCGTCCGAGGGCATCTATCAGGGTAGCTTTCAGCGTAAAGGTGCCTTTCTGCTTAAACCGTACCGTACCGCCCTCATTGGTCAGCTTGCCCTCCAGAACGGATGTAAGCGGGGTGATCTCTCCGTTATAAAGCACTGTCCATTCAGCAGTCATGTCCTGCAATTCAGAGGATACTACCTTTACCTCAACAGGTTTATCGGTGTGGGTAGTGGAAGGAAGGTCAAACGAAAAAGCGGTCACAGGATAGATTTTAATATCCGCTTTTCCACTGAACGCCCTGCCAGCCTTATCGGTGGCTGTGGCGGTCAGGCTGTAATCGCCTTTTCCGGGGAAACGCACTGTTCCGCCCGAATTGTCCAGCTTGCCCTCCATACAGTCGGCCAGGGGGATTTCTTTTCCCTCTTTGGTCGCAGTCCATGCAAGTGTGAGTTCGCCCAGCTCCTTGGTATTCACAGTAACCGTGACGGGGGTATCGGTGTGGGCGGCGGCAGGAGCCTGTACGCCGATTTCGATAATAGGATAAACCTCTACATCAGCTTTCCCGAAAAATTCCCGGCTGGTTTCATCGTAGGCGGCAGCTTGCAGAGTATATCTGCCCTTATCTTTGATTTGAATGGAGCCGCCATCATTGGTGAGGGAGCCTGTTACGGCCTCCTGCCATTTTACCTCGCTGCCATCCTTGTAAATATGCCAGTTTAACTGTTGCTTCACATTGTCGGAAAGTGTGGTTTTTACTGCAAAGGATTGATCTATATGGGCGGTTTCGTCTGCCTCTATCTTGATGACAAAGGTGGGGTGTATGGTGATTTTCTTGGTAAAGGTATAGGCACGGTTGCCATAGTTTTGGACTGTGGCGGTCAAAACATACTGCCCCGGCTGGGTAATGGTGATTTTGCCGCCAGCCTTATCAAGCGTGCCTTTCAGGAAATCTCCCTGTGGGGTATCTTTTCCTTCCTCGGCAACAGTCCAATCCAGCGACTTTACGTTGCGCAGAGTGGTCTTTACCTCAAACTCCATATCCGCGTGACTGTACTCAGGGATAAGGATTTCTACCACAGCGGCGGGATAGCTGATACTGCCACCGCCCGAACCGCCGCCGCCCGGTTTGTCGGGTATACTTGGCTTTTCTTCCTGCTTCGGTGGCTCGGTGGGCTTTGTCGGCTTCACTGGCTCACTCGGCTTAGGTGTGGGGGTAACAGGCGGTACGGTAGGTTTGGGTGCTGGGGTTACAGGCGGCACAGTGGGGGCGGCAGGCTTAGATGGCACTGATGGCTTTTCCGCAGGCTTCGCAGGGTAAGGCTTATTCTTGCCATCGTTCCCGATTTCCTCCGGCCTGCTATTTTCATCGCCCTGTGAAACTGTGTCATCCGGTAGATTGCCGGGGATTTCTTGGTCAATTTTCGGGATTACAATTTTATCGTCAGGTGTGGAAATCGGATTATCGATGTCCGTCACAACAGGCTGCGGCTGTACTTTCTGCGAAAGCTGAATAGAACAGCTTACCAGCCCGATGATAAAAATAAGGAGGGCGATGATGGCAAGAACCATCACCGCCCGTTTGGTTTTGGGATTCATCTTCTTTTTCATTCTCTATCCTCCATCTCAAATTCATGTTCCTGCTCCAAAGCAGATGAGATTTCCGCCTTTGACATGGCGCACTCTGCTTTATGGATAATGCGATCCAGCAGGGGAGCCTTTTCAGGATTGTTGTCCATCCCGGCCTGCACCGCAAGAGAACAGATTTCCCGCATTTCTTCATGGGAAAACAGCGGGGTGCAGTCCTGCTTGAAATATTGCAGGGTGTCCCGTTCCTCGGCTGTCATGCCGAACAGTGCGCCCCTGTAATGGCGTTCCTGATAATTTTCCCGGTCGGCAATCAGCTCCTTGGAGCCATCCGGGGAAAGGGCATAGCAGACAAGACCGTTTTTTACCGCCTTTTCCGCATCCAAAGGACCGGTCAGAACCAGATCATCGGCGGTATAGCCATAATCATGGAGCCGGTCACGATCCAGCCGTTTCACATAATCATCAATTTCCATCGACTCTGTGGCGTCCCAAAACAGTCCATGTGCCTCAATCGCTGCACGGGATAGTGCATAGGGGTCTGTAACCCGGAAGGAAACCCGTTCCACGCTTCCGTACCGCTGTGCAATCGACTGAAAGTTCTGATCGTACTCTTGATAGGAAAAGGTGCGGACATCGTTTGGGTTCTTGAACACGATTTCCACCGCAGCCGGTTCAAAGGAATGGGTGCAGAGATAGTCCAAGTGCTTCTGATAATCGATCTCCACAATATCGCCCATAACCTTTTCATCCCGCATCCCTTTCAGTTCAATCCAGAAGGTTTTAACGTGTTCGCTCTTACTTCCGCCGTAATAATTCCATGTATTATGCTGGCTTGTATTACGAATATAGACCTCCGGCTCCGCAAAGCACCATGTGCCACCGCCCCGGCTCATCCAGAAGAAATGCCGCTGGGCATTGCGGTCAGCGGCAGCCTCCCGCAGCTTTTCTATATCGTACTTGAAGTCGGTTTGATAATAGTCGGTGTTATGCTCCACAATCTTTTGCAGGGTTTCCAGCACATCTACATTCTGAAAATGGGCGTTCCCATACAGGTGGTAGCCCTGCCCCTTGAGTACCTCACGCAGCTCTGCCATGATTTCTTCTCTGGAGCCACGGACGGAGCAGCCGTTATGCCGGTTTCTGTATGCAAAATCTTCACCCATATCAACCCGAAACAGGCGCAAGCCCTTGCTTTGGGGGAGGACAAAGTTGCATACCGATTCCGGCTGGTAATCGACGGAACGGATTTCCTCAAACACCCGGCGCATATCGTCCTCCACAACAGGCGCGCCTTGCCTGATTTGTCCTATTTGGTCACGGGGCATGGTGAGAGTCCATAGGGAATAATCGTCCGGGCCGAATTTGGTAATAGTGTTGATTTGGCTATATTCCATGTTCATCCTCCTGTTCCGGTGCGGTTTCCTGCTCCATACTCCGCTGGGGAAGATTGCTTTCCAGTTTTTCTATGACGGCCTGCAATTCCTTTTCACTTTCAAAAGTCAAGTCATCATCGTTCCGTCCACGAAATACGCAGGAGGCATACAAGACCGTCATTTCTTCCTCTGTGAAAAGCTGATTTTCGTCAAGCAGACCGGAGCGCACGGTAAAATCCTTGAGTGCCCCCTGATAATTGGTTTCATAGTAATGTCCGAGGGTCACGCCGCTGCGGTCATAGTCGTACTGCCATGTGACAAAGCGGATTTCATTGTCCTTGGACTGCTTGGCGGCAAGAAGATGATTTCCGAACTCTGAAATCAGCCGAAAATCACGGACCCCTTCACAGTCAAGCGGCCTTGCGTTCAAATACAGATCATAGCGTTCCTTTAGGTCTAACAGCAGGCTGTGAAGCTCTTTCCGTTCTTCCACAAAAGGGCTGTCACGCCTGAAACGCATGGCGCCGGTCTTTTCAAATTTGCAGATTTGCTCCTGATCCCGAAAAGCAGTCAAAAGAAGCTGTGGGTCATGCTCCGCAGTTTCTTCACGAACGGAATACCCTAAGACGGATGCTTTTTTCTTGAAAAGCTCGGTCAGTTCCGGTGAAATATCGTGTTTCAAAAAATCCCTCCTATCTTTCAAATTCATTCTCATCATTTTCCGATGCGTAAACAGATACTTTCTCAGGCTCGAAGCCCTGATGCTTGATGTTGGTAAACCACTGTGACATGAAATCCTTCAAATCACGCACCCTTGACGGTGGTACACTGTTCGTTTCATAAAAAAGCCCGATATCGTCCTGTAAGAACGATGTAGGTTGAATGGAACAGGTCTGTTTATCAATGGTAAAGGTAATCTCAGGGTCACGCATGGAATCGCCATTTTGTCTGTAATAATGGGCGATGCTGTACTCATCACCGCCTATGGCCTCCAGCACCAAATCCTCAAAGCCTTCGCTTTTCAGCTTCATGTAATAGGCTTCACCTTCAAGGATGGGGCTTGCGAAAACCGCCAGCTTCTGATACAGCCGCTGTTCCAAAGTGAGCTGCGCAGAGGGCGGCGCAGTTCTGACAGGCACACCGTCTTCACCGTCCGGCTCATAATTCATAACATCTGTGTTATCCTCATCCGGCTCTAAAACAGGGTCAGGGGTGTCCTTAAATTCCAAGGCAAGGTCAAGTTCAACCTTTTTCCTCTGTAACTGTACCAATTTTTCTTCACTGGTAAAGGGCTTTTCACTTTCCAGCCTTGCCGCCTCAAGCTGACGATTCAAATCCACAAGCTCGTCTTTCGCAACCTCCAAATCCACGCTCACACGTTCCGCACGGTTTTCAATACGGGTGATGTTCCCCAACTCCGACTCGCCCAAGTCTGTGGTATAAGTGCATTTGCCGCATAGCTGGATGCCAACACCATCTCCCATATGGCGTATCAGCCGAATCGGAAAGCCTGCATAGCTGCCCATATCAAGGGTATCTCCGGTGTTCCGCCCCAGCTTGCGAGAACGGACCATAAAGTGTTCCGCAGCCTTGATTCGCTCATTATGGAGCCTGCCGTCAATAGTCATTTGGAACTCGGCCGGCTTATTTCCTGTGTAGGTAGAAAGGTCAGTTTCCATTCCCGTTATTTTACGCTCGGTTGCGGCAATCTTACTTGGATAGTGTTTTCCTATTTTGTACCGAAGGTCATTGCGCTGGCTCTGCCATGCGGATTTCAGCACTGTCAGGCGGCTGATTTCGTTATCGGTTTCCATCTTTTCCTTAATTCTTGGGTCAGAGGTTGCAAGGGCCTTAAATTCGGCATACTGGAGCATAGTGCTGTCCACATCCTCACAGGTTCTGAGGGTGGAGCGACCGGTCATAATCTGACTGATATACCGCTGTTTCTGCTCTAATATCTGCCACAGGTACGCATCAAAGGTATTTTCTGTGATGTAGTTGAAGATAGAAATTTCCTCGTTGTCGTTACCCTGACGGAGAATGCGGCCATTGCGCTGAATAAGGTCAGAGGGTCGCCACGGCACATCGAGATGATGGAGCGCCACCAGCTTATTTTGAACATTCATGCCGGTTCCCATCTTCCCGGTGCTGCCCATTAAGATGCGGATTTCACCGGTTCGCACCTTTTCAAAAAGCTGCTCCCGCTGTACGTCCGTCTTGGCATCGTGAATAAAAGCGATTTCCTCCGGCTTTACCCCCTGTGCAATCAGTACCGCCTTAGTAGCCTCGTAAAAATTAAAGCTGCCGTCACCCTTGGGCGTGCCTTGGTCGCAGAAAATAAGCTGGGTTAATCGGTTATCAGCGGTTTCATGGTAGATTTCAGCCGCTTTCCGCGCGCAGACATTGAGCTTCGTATTGGGGTCATCCGGTAAATCCGGGTCAATGGCTCTCGGATCGGTGGACAGCAGGCGGGCCTCCAGCGTGAGCTTCAGAAAATTATCCTCGGAGCTATCCACTTGACCGTTGCGTATTTTCTCCGCTCGCTCGCCCAACTCCATAACAAGGCGTTTCTGCTCCGGGGTACATTCCGTTTTGATAACCTGTGGACCGCCGGTTTTCAGCTTCGGAGTAGGCAAGTCCAGCATATCAGCGGTTTTAATGTCCGCAATCATATGGAACATTGCCATCAGCTCAGGCAAATTGTGAAATCGTGCAAAACGATTTTTCATCTGGTAGCCGTTGCCCTCCGGCTTGATTTCCAACGAAGACTCCACCACGCCAAAGGTACTTGCCCATGCGTCAAACATCAGCAGGCCACGCTTTTCCAGCTCCCATGGCTGCAAGGTCTTTTGCAGGACATACAACTCCGCCATGGTGTTGGAGATCGGCGTGCCGGTCAGGTAAACCACGCCTTTACCATTGTTCAGGTCATTGATATACTGGCATTTTTGGTGCATATCCATGGCGCGCTGGCTGCTGACCCCGGTAACTCCGGCCACGTTGCGCATTTTCGTGTAAGAGAAGTTGTTTTTATAGGCATGGGCTTCATCCACAATCAGGGCGTCTACGCCCAATTCCTCAAAGTTGATAACATTGTCCTTTTTCTCGGCGTTGAACAGCCTATCATACCGAAACTGGAGATTAGACTTGAAAATCTGCATCTGTTTGAGTGTCCAGTCCTTACCGTCACGGGCTTTTACCTCCGCTATCGCCTCTGTAATAGCCGCCATTTCCGACTCCATAGCCGCAAGCTGGCGTTCTCTGGATAGGCCGATGAGTTCAAAGCTGCTGTGCCCCACGATGATGGCGTCATACTCGCCGGTGGCAATCCTGCTGACAAAGCGACGGCGGTTCTTTCGCTCAAAATCCTTTTTCTCCGCCACCAAAATATTGGCATTGGGATACATCTTCATATAGTGAGCTGCCCACTCGCCTACAAGGTGATTTGGCACGGCATACAGGGGCTTATGGACTGCACCCAGCCGCTTCATTTCATAGCCAAGGCCAATAGCAGCGTAGGTTTTCCCAGCGCCAACTTCGTGGGCCATCAGCAGATTTCCGTCACTGTAAAGCCCATGAGCGATTACATCACTCTGATGCTTGCGCAGCTTGATGCCCTCCGCCATATCCGGCATGAGCAGGGTGTCACCGCTGTATTCACGGGGGCGGATGTTATTGAAACGGTCGTTATAGAGCTTTGTCAGACTTGCCCCACGTTCCGGATCAGCAAACAGCCAGCTTTCAAAAGCCATCTTGATTTCTGCCTGCCTTTCACGAGCCAAGATGGTTTCCTTTTTGTTGAGAACGTATTTCTTTTTTTCCTCCCCAGTATTCGGGTCAATATAGTCAACTGGGTCTTTGACCTCCACCGGTCGAAGGTTGAGGGTGGTTTCCAGTATTTCGTAAGCGTTGAGCCGTTCCGTGCCGTAAGACTGATTGACCGTTACGGAATTGCTTTCCGCACTTTTGTTGGAAATATAATAGGCACCGCTGTATTTGGAAAACTCAAGGGATATGCTAAAACGCCCAGCTTGATTGCCGGGCGAAGTCTGGAAGGTATCATACATGAATTGCTGGTAAATCTCCGGGGGAATCCATGTGGAGCCAAGGGTAAAGCTGATGTCCTGCGGGGTTAAGGGAACCGGCTGTACCAGCTTCAATGCCTTCGCATTTCGGTTGAACCGTTCCGGTTCTTCCTCCGCTTTTAGGATTGCCGTCACCAGCTTATCCTTGACATAGCCGCTTAGATACTCGTCGGCGGTTTTCCAACCGGTGTGCGGGTTGCCGGTGTAATCATCAGGGTCTTGATAAATCTTATCACCCAACTCGTCAATAATTTCCTCGGGTGTAGCCTTACGGTGATCGGGGTACTGATAGAGCCAGGACATATAGGCAAGGTCAACCTTGCCCTTCACATTGAGGGATACCATCAGGGCTTCTTCCGCTGAAAACACCGCTTTAGGCATGACCTTGGGTTTGATGGTCGCTTTGTAGAAGATAGCGGTCTTTTCCCATACATCCTTGTGGTCTTTTTTCTCCGCCTCGATGGAACGGAGCAAAGGGGCATTGGAATCCCTTGAAAATGCGATTACATTGGCATAGGAATTAAGATAGCCCTGCTTTTTGACAAAGCCATCATAAACATGGTTGAGATGGGCGATATGCTCCTGAAGCTGCTTTTCATATTCCATGGTGGGCAGCTCATGCAGGTCTGCATACTCGCTGTTTTGGAAGTCAATCAAATTACGGATGGCTGCCGTAACCTCCACCATGCCTTGGATACGCTCGGCTTTCCGGCCGGTGATGTTTTGCTTATACATCCGAGAGTTTTCACGGTAGTATAGCTCACCATCTACCAGCCCATAGCTGAAATTGCGCACATTAGGATCAGCAGAAATGGATTCGGGCAGCACTTCCTTTTCGCCCTCATATTCGGAGGTAGCCTCGGTATATTCGCCGTCCAGATAGGAAATCGCGCGCTCCAGCCGTTCATTCAAGTCCTCTCCGGCTATCGGGTGACAGGCGGTGGTCTTTTCGTTGCCGAACATGGACTCGTCAAACACCATCTCACCCAGCACCATTTCCGGGTGGTCGATGAAATAGGTGTTCATGGGAACACCGTTTTCGTCTTGCTCTACGGTCAGCCAAGGACTGCTTTTCTCGTCCGGCACAATTTCCCGTTCCCGCTTTTTCAGAAAAAGAATGTCTGTGGTGGCTTCGGTTCCGGCTACCTGTTTGAACGCATTGTTCGGCAGGCGGACAGCTCCAATCAATTCGGCTTTCCCGGCAATATAACGGCGCATACTGGAATTTGCTTTATCCATGGTAAATTTGGAGGTAATCAGCGCCATCATGCCGCCCGGACGAACCTTATCCAGTGATTTTGCGATAAAGTAGTCATGAATGTGGAAGTTGTGCTTATTGTATCGGGGGTCATCCACCTTGATGGAGTTAAACGGCACGTTGCCCACCATCATATCGAAAAAATGGTCGGGGAAAGCCGTCTTTTCAAAGCCCATCACCTGAATATCCGCATTGGGATAAAGATGTTTTGCGATCTGTCCGGGGATTGGGTCGATTTCGCAGCCATACAGTTTGGAGGACTCCATGCTGTCCGGCAGTATGGAAAAGAAGTTGCCCGTACCAAGGGCGGGATCTAAGATGTTGCCGCCCCGAAACCCCATACGCTCCAGCCCTTTATAGATATGGTTGACGATGCTCTGCTCCGTGTAATAGGAAGTCAGGGTGCTTTTCTGTGCCGCCTGCAATTCCTCGTCCGTCAGCAGTTCTTTAATTTCCGCGTATTCTGTTTCCCATCCGCTTTTATCCGGTGTAAGGGCATTGGCAAGCCCACCCCAGCCAACAAACCGGGCAAGGGTAATCTGCTCCTCCGCTGTTGCCGGGCGCCCTTGTGCTTGCAGTTCCTTTAGAAGCCGGATGGCTGCAATGTTGTTTTTGAACTTGGTTTTCGCACCGCCATCGTAAAGATGATGGTCGGAGGAATAGCGGTAATTGAAACCCTCCCCCCAAGCACGGGCATGGAAATCATCCATAATGGTACGGTTGTACTCATCATTGGACTGGTTGACAAGGGCGGCGGCTTGGATGGCGGCCTGTGTTTCTTCCGTGAAATCGCCGCTTTGGACGCTTTCCACTACCATGGTGGCAATCTCACCATTTGTATAATGGTCTTTCAGCGGCTTGCAGTCCGCAATGGAAGACAGCGGCACACGCTCGGTAATTTTAAGGCCGTTGAGGTTTTTAAGCTGTGCAATATCTCCGATTTCTACCGTGCGCCCATCATGCAGGAATTTAACAATTTCAAACACACGGTCATGGTAATGAATGCGGTCGCCTTCCTGAAAAGGCAGTTGCACCGGCTCCATGGAGTTCCCATCAATCAGACCGTCATTGCCATCCTCAGCGGTTTCCTCATAGCTGTCCTGCACGGCGGGGATTGTATCGAATAAGGTGAGTTGCCTATCGGTAGCCTCCTGCGCTGATTTTTCGGGGGCTGGCAAATACACTGTTTGCCCCTCGGCTTCGAGCTCCGTTTTATCTTTTTCTGTCAGGTAGCGTTCTTGACGGATCAGGTCAGAGATACCACTTTCCACCTGATTCCATGAAAGGACTGCGTTCAGTTCCAGCGAACCAAGCCGATAATCAATCGCCAGCCCCTTGGGCGTAGACTCCAAGCGCCATCTGTCACCATTGGGCTGACTGCTGGAGCTGCCATAGGAGTAATATTCCTTTCGGATGAAATCAACTCTGTCTTTTTTGGCAGGCATGGACAGCATAGCTTGAAAAATCCGTTTCCTGCCGCCTTGCGTGCCGCTGCCGTGCTGAAGATATTCGTCAATGATTTTTTGCCTGTCCGTTTCAGACAACTCCGCGGATGCCGGGGGTTCATCAGAATTATTTTCGTCCTCGTCCGCAATGCTCTGCATTTCTTCTAATTCATCAGGAATGGCATAATCATCAATCACAGTATCGGCAGAGCTGAACGGATATGCCCCGGTCAAAATCAAACGGTCAATCCGGCTGACGAGTGTGCCATAGTCCTCGGTGAATTGCTGCCCCTCGATTTCAAAAGTCAATCCACCATCGTCTGCGGTGAGATACAGATAATCTCCGGTTTCCGTGGTGTAATCGGTATCCAGCTTGCCGTAAAAAGCTTTCAATATTTTGGCTTTCGTAGTCTGCTTGTGTCCGCCTTCAAAGAACTTATGGATTTCCGCTGCCCATTCCCTTGTATCAGGAGTAATGTCATCGGCGCACAGCACCACATCAATAAGGTGAGAGATTTCTTCCTCGTCGAGCGTTGTTGCAAAGGAAGTGGTTTGAATATCCGTGGGCTGTACGTTTAAATCAGGCACCGGCGTGATGGGCATATCTATGCTGGCAGCTTTCTGCTCAGCCCCTGCCATTTGTTTTTCGTAACGTTCGATGTCCTGCGCTGTCAGCCAATTCGGTTTTTCAAGTACGGCATTGTAAAGCTCCCACATCTTGGCGATTTGGTTTTTTACGTTTCCCGCCCATAAATGCTTTTCATGTCCTTGCCCTGCGCCTAAGAAATATTCACAATCAGATTGCAGGCGGCTCAATAGCTGATACGAAAAAGACGTGTCTTGTTCCGTCGGCTCTGCTGCTTTTTCCTCCGTAGGGGAGATTTCCTGTACTGTTTTGGGTGGTACAACGAAAAAGCCGCCCACAGACGGCTGTTTACCATCTGTGAGCGGCTCTGTACTTGAGATTATCGGAGGCGCAGTACCAGTTCGCTGATCACGATTTCCTCCGCCGTGCTGGTTATCATGCCCATGTGGGCGGCTCTCTCCGTCGTGTCCTCGGTGTCCGGCATCGGCTGGGCGGTGAGAAGCTCCTGTATCAGCCGTTCCTTGCGGCTCTCTGCTTCCTCGTCCACTTGCAGAATCATCTCGTTGATTTTGCCCTGTGCCACCAGCTCCGACAGGCGGTGCGGGTGGTTCTCCAACATGAAGTTCTTCCACAGGTTCCCGAATCTGCCCACCGGCATCTGGTCGGTTTTCTCGTTCTTCGAGATTTGCAGTTCGGGGTAGAGCAGACCGTCCTCGCCCTTGCGGTAATTGAGACTCATTAACGGTTCGGTTCTCATAAATTTGGCTCCTTTCGATTTTAATTTGTTGGATTTCCTGATGGATTTCTCTCAGGATGGGTCTTGCAAGGGAAACCGTGCAGTTTCCCATAGTCATAAACAGCTCCAAGCTGTTAAAGTGGCTGATGTTCTCAAAGGTGTGTTCATCAAACATCTCGGTGGAAAGCCCACATTTGCAGAACACGGTATAGGCTACACTGTCGGTGACAAGTTCCATAAACTCCGCTTTTACCGCATCAATGGGAGCATCGTAAAGTACGCTGCTTTCGTCACGCACCTTGAAGTTTTCCATGTACTGCGGCAAAGCCTGACGAACCCGTTGCTGTACCAGCTTATACAGGCACATTTCGATGCTGGAGGTTGGGGTATTGTACTTTTCGTGAAATCTCGCCAACACGCTGGGTTTATACTGATCCTCTAACTCCCACAGGTAGCTCATAACCTTTTTGAAACTCTGCTCACTGCCGTTGGTGTCCATGAAATCGAACAGATACTTCAAACTTGCTGTGGGGTTTGTCATGTCGATGACCGCAATACCTTTTGCTCCTGCATTGATATTTCGGTCAATTCGCTTGTCATGCCATTCGTCAAAGGTGGCAAGCTGGGTTGCATCAGGACGCTGTGCGTAAACGAGTACCGCATTATCAAAGGAACGCTTGTAATACCTCGCCACACAGGACAGCAGACCTTTCCACTCCACAGGGTTTTTCGTGTATTCCTGTACCGACTTTTTATATAGGTCGGCAAGAATGGTCGTCTTGCTCAAGCTGTCACCTCCGATTCCTGATTTTCAAAGTACAGGGCCAAAGCCTTATCAATGACTTCCTCAATTTCTTTTTGGGTCTGCTGTGCGGTAAAATACTTGGAAATGACCGCAGGCTTGATTTTGACCGGCTGTGGCTTGCTGCTTTTGGGTTTGCGGGTTTTTTCCCCTGAAATAATTTGCACAATGGCGGTATCAGTTAGCTTGCCAGCTTTATAGTAGCTATGGAACAACTCCGCCTTTTTCGTATCCACCTTATAGTTGTCGGACTCCATGAGGTCGGCAATTTGATGCTGTTGTGCATTGTCCTCTACAAAAGAGAGGTCATAGGCGGCAAGAAAGGCAATCTCACCGCTATCCACACGGAAAATGAGCGGTTCAATAAGGTTTGAAATACGAATGTATTTCGCCACCTTGTCCCGTGAAAGACCGTAATTTTGTCCGAGTTTTTCATCTGATCTCAACTTTGTCTGAACCTCAGACGAAGTTGAATTTTCCTCGGTATCATGCGGGTTCAGGAGCATTTCAATCTCTGCCAAAAGGTCATTTCTCTTGCCCTGCGATTTGAGTGCCGCATAGTGCTGGGCAAGACAGTAAGCACGTTCTGAATAGCTCATATCGCTAAAGGAACGCTGGCGCAAATTGGTTTCTGTTACTATCAGGACAGCATCTTCATAGGTCAGATTTTCCCTGATGATGACAGGACCTTTTGTAAACCCAGCAAGCTGGGCGGCGTTTTTACGGTTGTGTCCGCTGAGAATGATATATCTCCCATCCTCAGTGTACCACAGGATAATGGGGAGCAGAATTCCAAACTGGCGGATACTGTCCACCATATCTGTGAGCTGCTGTCCCTCATAGAGCTTGAACCTGTGATTAGGAAAGGATTCCATCAGACTGAAATCCATTTCCAAGATACCGCCCTGCACAGGAGCAGGGGCGGTATCTTGCTGCGTATCTACACTAAGCATTTCTGCAAAGTCCACAAAACGAGCCTTCGGTTTTGGTGTAGCCATGATTATGCGCTCCTTTCCGCTTTTTCGCTTGGTTTTGCCAGCAATTCATCTGCAAACTGCTCGTAGGCAATGGCTGCCGGGTTTGTCGGCAAAAACTCACATATGGTCTGGTGGTACAGCACGGCTTCCGCCACCTTGATGGACCTTGGAATATGGGTCTTGAAAATAGGAACCTTGTCAGCAAAACCACGTTGTATCAGGTCGTTCACCTGTGCGGAAAGTATCGTGTTGGGGGAATCCATGGTAATCAAAATGCCCTCGATACGCAGGCGATGGTTGCTGTTCCTCTGAATGGCCTGATGGTGCTTGAGCAGTTCCGCAAGTCCTTGGGCGGACAAAAGCTCCGCCTGTGTTGGAATAATAATGCTGTCGGCACACATCATCACGTTAATCATCGGCGTACCCATTTGCGGCATACAGTCGATGATGATGTACTCATAGCTGTCCTTGATAGTGTCAATATATTGGGTCAGAATTCTCTCTCTGAAATCCACATTACAGAGATTGCGTTCAAGGGTGAAAAGCTGAGTATTGGATGGGATTAGGTCAACACCGCACCCGGTTTTTATGATATAGCTTTCGGGTTCGGGTAAAGGCTCATCCTCAACCAGCTTGCGTAGGAGGGTGTTAATTGTTACCTCCAGTTTGTTAGGGTTTGTCACTCCAAAGATAATGCTGGAATGCCCCTGACCGTCAAAATCAATCAGGGCCGTGCGGTGTCCTCTCTTTGACAGGAGGTAGGCCAGCGTGGTGGCCGTGGCTGTTTTGCCTACACCGCCCTTTTCATTGATAATTGCTATGATTTTTGCCATCGGCATCTTGTCCTTTCTTAAAAAGTAGTTTTGGGTAAATGGGTAATGGGTAAATAGGGCATAAAAAAATAGGACTTAATCGGTAAAACCCCTCAATTCGAGGTTTTCTGATTAAGTCCTATTTTATCTCAACCATCAGCATAGATGCTCACAAGCATCCAGTTGGGGTGATGGACGACAAAGTCCTCATAGTATTTCTTCTGCAGCTCATACGATGTCGTTTGCTGGACATTGCCTGTAGAAACGCGGGCATAGACGGCGACTCTCTGCCGGGCATCATTGTCATAATAATCGACCTGCTTTTTAGCCGGAATGAACTCGTAGTTTTCCTGATCAACTTTGGTGTTGATTCTTTTTCGAACCCGTTCTTTCTGTTCCGCAAATTTCTGCTTTTTGGACTGATCAATCATGCAGCATACCCCTTACTTGACATTCGTCATCAGGCAGCACCTGCCAATCAGGGGTCGGCAGAAAGAAAGGGTCTTTCAAATCATCCTGATAGTATGATGCCAGTGTATAGATATCCTCAGATATAAAATAAATACCGACAGGCTTTTCAAGAGCGGCAAGGATTCTTGAGCAGAAGCTGATTTCAGACAGCTTCTTGGAAACATTGCTTGCTTTTTGCGTAATAACAAGGTCGACTTTCCCATCGTAGCAATCCTGAAGCAGCTTCGACCAGGCCTCTGCAGTTTCCATATTCGGTGCAGTTCCGCCTTCATCAACATAGAATCCGACAAACTCCCAATTGGGGCACAGTCCAATGGTGTCTAAAAACGGCTGCTTGTGAAAGGCGAGGTAGTTATCGTATTTCGTCTGATTGAGGTAGCGGATATACACGGCGACCTTAAAGCGACGCTTTGGCAGCGGCCTTTCATGTTTGACGCTTTTGAGCCACGCTTTGTGGTCCACCAATTGCGTTTGCTGCTTGCTTTCTTTCTCAAACACAAAATCGAAGGACGGCATGACTTCAAATCCCGTTTCTTCGCTCTTTTCAATCAAATCAGACATGAAAAACCTCCAGGTACGTTTTATATGGCAGCAATTATATAAAACGGAGACGAAGAAATGAATAAACCAGAAGTCAAGTACATGACTCATGGTTTATAAACAAGCAAAAATAAACGGATTGGATAGTCTCCAACCCGTATTCATATAGATGTCAGTATTCGGTTTTCTTATGCATTGTGGTTTTCAGTTCTTTCACAATCTTGAGTATCGAGTCAATTTCCGCTGGAGTGCAATCATCGAGAATGTCCGCAAACCCACTCTGGTACAGATTCTTCACTTCTGGAATATCCGGTCTGAGAAGCGAATCAGCGGATACCTGCAAGGCTTCTGCGATGCGGACAAACGAGGCAAGCATCCTTCTGGACTTTCCAAGTTCTAAGTCGCTGATATGCGGCAAAGAGATATTCGCCTTGGCGACAAGCTCAGCTTGGCTCATGCCCTTCTTTATGCGCACCTCTCTAATTTGGGAGCCGATTATCTGGCTTTCTGTTATATCACGCCCAGTCATTGACTCACCTCCCTAAATTTCAACTACAGACTATCTTTTACGGAAATTATATCAACTTGAGGCTGAATTGATATAACGCACAGACGATGATTTAGTGAGGACCCCATAATGGAACTGAAATTTTTTTGGAGGTTCTTATTATGGGTCTGAACTACTGTGCCATCGGGCAACGAATCAGAGAAATCCGCAAACACAACCAGCTATCACAAGCTATGCTTTCCGAGCTGATCGACAAGTCTCCCACTTATGTCAGCTACATAGAAAGCGGCAGCAAGAGCATGAGTCTGGAAACCTTTGTTCAGATTGCAAATGCCTTGGAGATTCCCACAGACTTGCTGCTGACGGAACAATTGAAAGGCTCGAGGGCTGCTGCAAGCCATGAGATAACAATGATTATGTCCGATTGCAGTGACTACGAAAAACTTATTATTATTGATGCTGTGAAAACGATAAAGGCGGCTTTGCGAAAGCATCACTACCTTCTGAAGCGCTTTAGTCGATAAAATATTCTACAACAGTGGCTAAAGAAAGCAATCGACCGGAAGTCATTGCTGTTGACTTCTGGTTTATTTATGGTAAAAAAGCAAAAACAAAGTAAATATGTTTTCGGCGATTCAAAGATTTTGCGAAATCCAATTGTTATAATATAAGCGGAAAGGTGGCGCTACATATGGTCTACTACAACGGGGATATTCACGGCTCGAAATATGAAGTCGTGAAGTTCTGCAAGCGAATGAATCTGACCGCCGCCGATATCGTTGTAATCCTCGGCGATGTTGGGGCAAATTACTCTCTTGATGAGCGTGACCGCGAGTTGGAAGCCGCCTTCAGCCACTTGAAACCGATGATCTTCTGCATCCATGGTAATCATGAAATCAGACCGGCCAACATCCCAACCTACATCACGAAGGAGTGGAATGGCGGCGCGGTCTGGTACGAAGACGAATTCCCGAACATCTTATTTGCCAAGGACGGCGATATTTATACGCTGGAGGGCATTAATCACCTTGTTATCGGTGGAGCATACAGCGTGGACAAGTTCTATCGGATCATACGCGGATATGGATGGTGGGAGGATGAACAGCCATCGGATGAAATTAAGGCGTATGTGGAAAAGCAAATAGCGGAGAAGAGCTTTGATGTGCTTCTCTCACATACATGCCCCTTCAAATATGAACCGACAGAGGTATTCCTACCGATGATCGATCAGAGCACAGTAGATGCAAGCACTGAACACTGGCTCAATCAAATCGAGGAATCGGTTGAATACAAGGCGTGGTTCTGCGGCCACTGGCACATAAACAAGCGTATTGACAGGATGCACTTTCTGTTCCACGGCTTTGAGTCTGCGGAACAGTTCATGACATTGAGCGAGAAGGACACGATATGAGCAGATTTATAAACAATCTCTATACGAAGGAAATCATTGTGTTTAAGAATCATCAGCACAGCTATCTTGAAAGTGGTGACGGAACTTTATTCTCCGGCCAGCGCAAAACAAAAATTCTTGCGCAAGGCCTGCCAGGTTGGTATGTCTACGGTCGCTATTACAAACGTTGGGGATATCCAGAACGCGATACACCGGCAGTAATGCATAACCAGCTGATGTTCAGCATGTTGTCGTCCCGCTGCGTCATTTCTCGGATGATTTCATATTTGGCACAGGCAGGAACGCTCATGTTTTTGTATCCTCCGGGCTTAAGGACACTATTTTTTTAGAAACTCTATCTCCTGATCCTTATAGGCCAACTGCTGTTCCAGGTATTTGATCCGGCCTTCCGGCGTCATATAACCATCCAGATATCTGGCGTATGTATCTACGTCACGGAACCCCTTGCCGGCCTTCACTTCGTTGCGTATCATCCCTTTGAGCCCGTTCACACGATTCACGCCGAGAATATCCGGGTCGATGCCCAACTCTGACACGATATCTCGAGACGTCTTACCAGCAAGGACGGCCTTCCAGAACGCCTCCTTGAACTTTGCTGAGAAATGAACGATAGTTGGCGTCACATCCAATACATATGGGCTTGCGCGCAGGTGATTCATTTCTTCTTCTGTAAACTTACTGCTGGCCATTGCATCTGCCTCCAATTCTTCTCAACTTCATTCTAACGCCTGTCTGAATTGGAGTCAAAACCCTCTTGTCCGAATTCAAGGGTTTTGAAAACTCAATCGTCCATTTTTAAGGGCCTACGAAAACCGCTCCTGTCCAATATTATGGGTACATTTTAGAATAATAGAGAGATAATGCTTGGAATCCTTTCAAATCAAGGACTTTTCGGCATTATCTTTATTACTGCCTCTCGCCATAAAAACCCCCTGTAACTATTGCAGTTACAGGGGGGGGTTCTTATTTTGGGTCTTACCCTTCAATTTACCCTTTACAGATTGAATTCAGTTTTGCGAAGTCGTCCATTCTGTTCTTGAATTGGATAGCTCTCTCCGGGCGGATGGTATCGGCTATCTGAACCGGATTGCCTTGTTCCGGGGACTGCCGAAAGAAATTCTGACCGATTACGGCTCTGAATTTACCAATAATGTAATGTAATGAATGCCTGGGCATACGATCACAAGGTGGCACACATCTTTACAGATTCGGGCAAGCCCATGCAAAACGGCTACATAGAAAGCTTCAACGGGAAACTCCGTGCGGAATGCCTAAACCAACATTGGTTTCAAAGCTTGTCTGAGGCAAGGAAGATTATTGAAGGCTGGCGGTTGGAATATAACAGGGTCAGGCGCATTCCTCCCTCGACAACCTGACGCCGGAAGAATATGCTCTGAAACTTTCAAGCTGATACTATCATTCCCTCTGCGCGAAATCAGGGGGCAGGTCAGTGCTATACTAAGGCCATAAGATAAAGGAGGAATTGGTATGGCATATAATTACAATGTAAAGTTAGAAATCACAAATGACAAGGAAAGCGAAGGGTTTAGCTTTGAAGATATTAAGGATGAGACAAAAGCCGCAATAGATAAATATCATGCGCTGAACACGGTTAGAAACAAAAAAGCTATCGTATAGGATCACTCCGAAAACTTTGGAGATAAGTACCAATTCACCGGTTAGATAAGATGTTCCGAGCAAAGCACTGGCAAATTCACAAGAATACTAATCGAGTTATCACCCAAACTTGCAAAAGCAATTACAAATAGAAGCGTTTTTCAATCAGTGCAAATAAGTATGTGTTCGTCAAGTAAAAATGTTAGCAAAAGGTCCCCAAAAAGGTTAGCACCTTGGAGCACCTAATTCTTTGTTTGTGCGTGCAGCGTCAAGGCCTTTTGAGGGGCCAAACAGGACAGGGCCCAACGCTCACATTTTGGAGACCCACGGGGCCAAACAGGCCGGGGCCCAATGCTCACTTTTTGGAGCGCCTTTTCAGCGGGGACGCTGGCGCTGCATGGACTGGGTCAGCCGGTAGCTCTCGCCAGAGAAAATCACAATGTGGGAATGGTGGATCAGCCGGTCAACCAGCGCTGCCGTCAGGCGGTTGTCGCCAAAAACGGTGTTCCACTGTGAGAACTCCAGATTGGACGTAATAATCAAGCTCTTGCGTTCGTAGCAGTCAGAAATTACCTGAAACAGCAGTTCCGCGGCATCCTTGTGCAGTGGGACAAAACCAATCTCATCAATCACAATGAGCTCCACTTTTTTCAGCGTACTGAGATAATTGTTCAGCGTGCCCTTGTTGTTCTTTTCCAGCAGGATATTGGCAAGGGACGCCGCTGTATAAAAGCGGACACGCCGCCCTTCCTGGCAGGCTTTCAAGGCAATGGCTGTGGCGAGATGAGTTTTGCCGGTACCAACGGTACCCATAAAAATGAGATTTTCCTTGGGCGTGAGAAATTGCAGTTCCTCCATGTACTCGGCAGTCAAGCCGCTGGGCAGTTCAATGGCGGAAGTCCACACAAAGTCATCCAGCATTTTCAGGACACGGAAACCGGCGGTTTTCACCATGCGGTTAATTCTGTTGGCTTCACGCTCTTTCAGCTCCAGCTTCAGCAGATCGGTCACATATTGCTCTGTGTTTTCAAACTGGACTGAGCGCCATTCCTTTGCCATGCCGCCCAGCTTCACCTGTCGCATCATCAGCTCAATTTCCTCAGACATTTGCATCGCCTCCCATTAGGCCATCGTAGGCGGAAAGATTGGGATTGTAGTGCAGCGCCGGAGAGCCGGGTAATTTCAGCGGATCAGGCCGGTATTCTTTTTTCGCAATCATGTAATAGCACTGCCGGAGGCTGTCCGCATCCGTGCGGCCGTTCTCACCGGCGAGTTCCAGCGCATCAGCGCACAAGGCGGCATTGCCGTCAGAGACAATCTCGCTGAGCAGCTGAAGCGCATTTTTGCGTTCTCTGCCGCTGGTCTGTTCCAAGAATGTCTGCCACTGCTGTGGCATCTGGTGGAAGAAGCGGGTATGTTCAATTGCTCCCGGCTTTTTGCAGAGAACGGACACATACTGCGTCCAGTCGTACACCTCATCGTTGGTTTTGTAGCTCCTGCGGTAGTGCCCAACCGGGTGGTGGTCATGGAAGAATGCCACATGGTCATAGAAAATCTTAGCCTGCACCGTTTCACCGGACAGCATGGGAGAAAGGCCGTATTTGTTAGTCTCAATGGTCACAAAGCCGCTTTTGCTCACGGTCAGTGCCGCATATCGGAATACTGAGAACGGGTACTCCGGCAGGCACAGAAGACTCACTTTGTCATCTTCCCAAAGCTCTTCAATCAGGAGCTTCTTCTTGTAGTGAGGGCGCCGGGCATCCTTCTCGCACCATTCCCACAGGGACTCGTTAAACTCGTCAAAGGACACAATGGTCGGAACCGGCACAAAGGCATTTCTGCGGCTGTAGCCCACCTTGTTTTCCACGTTGCCCTTTTCGTTGCCAGATGCCGGGTTACAGAACTCTGCACGGAAACGGTAATGCAACATAAAACGTTGAAAGCCGTCCGTGAGAATTCGGTCTGTACCCTTGAGTACCTGCACAACGGCGGTGGACATATTGTCAAAGCGCAGCACAGGCGGCACGCCGCCAATATGCTCAAAGATACGCTTCATGCCCGTGAGCAGGCATTCCTGGTTCTGCGAGGGGAAGGTCTGGGTGTAACCCTTGTTGGAATTGGGGAAGGAAATGGTCAGCGCATAGCCGTCCTGTTCCTGCCCGGTGCCGTCGTAGTAGAGATGCTTGCCAAAATCCACCTGTCCACTGCCCAGCGCATGCTCCAGCGGCAGATAACCGCTGTTCTTGGAATTCATCACGAACCGCTTTTTGCGGACATACTTCTTCACGCTGGAATAGCTACCAGTAAAATGGTGCTCATCCCGCAGGCGGCAGAAGATTCTCCAAACGGTGTGGCGCTGCTTGCGCGGGATTTTGCGGTCGGCCTCCAACCATTCGTCAATTACGGGAATGAAATCTCCCAGCACCGGATAGCTCGTTGGCTCGGTATTCGGCAGATTGTCCTCGCTCCAGTCAAGCTGGTAGGCGTACTTTTGGACAGTCTTGAAGCTGTGACCTGTCTTTCGGGAAATTTCTCGCAAACTTAGGTCTTCATTTTCGTAGAGATCTTTGATATTATTTACTTGAGCCATTCTTAACACCTTTCTGCTACCTCCTTAGTCCTTAACAAACTAATGGTAGCGGTTATTTCAGGTGCTGACAATGGCTCACTTTTTATGCCATCTGGGGTGCTAACTTTTTCGAGACCTTTTGCGATACTTTCATTTTACCGAAAACATAAGTATACCCGCTAGTGATATGGACAACTTAGTGAAACGCTGAAAAAACTAATTAATATTGTATACCACTTGCCGCTCAACGTGAAATTCCGCATGTCCTTTGTGAAGGCAGACGCGCCCCCTGGTTTTTCAATATAGGTCCTGTCGCACGGCATGTCAATTCAAAAATTGGATTGCCTTCTAGATCCTATAAAAACGCCAAAAATTTCTGACGAATTTTTTTGCTTTCGGAATAATCGTTTTTGCCGTTTTTTCACATGGATGCATCGTTTCCGTGAATTGACAACCGTTCGGCCCTTTCTTACAATGAAAAGATGTCCGGCATCTGCAATGCAGCCCCTTTGCCGGAAGAAACGGGGGGTACGCAATGAAGCGGATTCTGGTCGTTTCCCACTGCATTTTGAATACGGCTTCCAAGGTCTGGCAGGATGAATCCGGCCTTGCGGAGGAGTATGCGCTGCGGGAGCGGCTGCTGCGTCTGGTGCTGGACCAGGATGTCCAGCTCCTTCAGCTTCCCTGCCCGGAGCTTCTTCTTTACGGCTCAAGACGGTGGGGCCATGTCCGCTCCCAGTTTGACCATCCGTTTTTCCGTGCCTCCTGCCGGGATCTGTTCCGGCCCGTCCTGATGCAGCTTGAGGAATATGCCTCCGACCCGGCGCGCTTTTCCCTTCTGGGCGTTGTCAGCGTGGAGGGGAGTCCCACCTGCGGACATGCCCTTACCTGTGCGGGCGACTGGGGCGGGGAGCTCTCCGACCTCCCGAGTGATGCGGTTCCCCCCGTGACCATGACGGCCGGGCCCGGCGTCTTTATGGAGATCATTGCCGGGCAGCTGCAGGAAGCGGGCCTGAACCTCCCCTTTCTCACCATGGGGCAGGCGGCGGAAGTTCTGGAGCGGGCAGACAAGCAGGTGTAAATTTTGGATTGTGTAGTGTGTAAGGAGAGAGAATCATGAAAAACAACAAGGCCTACATCATCGCGTTCTGCGGCGTGTGCATCGCCATGAACATTGTGCTCGGCATCATCACCTCCGCGCTGGGTATTCCCCTGTACCTGGATACCCTCGGCACTGTTTTGACTGCCGCCCTGATCGGCCCCCTGCCCGGCGTGATCGTGGGCTCCCTGAGCAATATCATCACCGGCTTTATGTATAGCGTGTCCGACATTCCCTTCTTCCTGGTCAATGCCGCCGTGGGCCTGATTGTGGGTCTTGCGGCAAAGAAGTGGAAGTTCACGCTCCCCACCGCTCTGATTCTGGGCCTTGTACTGAGCGTGGTATGCCCCGTAATCGGAACGCCCATCGGTATCCTGGTTTACGGCGGTCTGAACGGAAGCTGGTCCGACGTTCTGGTGGTGGCCCTGCAGCAGACCGGCCATAGTATTTTTGCCGCCTCATTTATCCGTAATATCGGATCCAACCTGATCGACAAAGTGGGCACCTGCGTCATTGGCTGGGCTATTTTGAAGGCTCTTCCCATGCGGTTCAAGGACAACTTTGTCCGCCAGAAGGTCGCGCAGTAAATGATCCGGGTCTCCGATCTGGTACATCGGTACCGGGAATATCCTTCGGGCGGCGGCGAACCCGTGCTCAAAACCGTGCTGGACGGGGTCAGTCTTGAAATTCCGGACGGACAGTTTGCGGTGATTCTGGGGCCGAACGGCTCCGGAAAATCTACGCTGGTCCGGCATTTGAACGGCCTTTTGCGCGCCGACGAGGGAACTGTCCTGATCGACGGGCTGGATGCCGGTGCGGAAGAGGCGCTGAAGCGCGTCCGTGACTGCGTGGGGATGGTCTTTCAGAACCCCGACAATCAGATTATCGGCGCCACGGTAGAGGAGGATTGCGCGTTTGGTCCCGAGGTGCGCGGTTTGCCGTCCGCAGAGATCGGTCGTCGGATCGATGAGAGCCTTAAAACCGTGGGGCTTTCTGAACAACGCGGCGTCTCGCCCGACCGCCTTTCCGGCGGCGGCAAACAGCGTCTGGCCATTGCGGGGGCGGCGGCATGCCTCCCCCGATGTCTTGTTTTGGACGAGCCCACCGCCATGCTGGACCCTGCGGCCCGAGGAGAAGTTCTCTCCCTGCTTCACCGCCTGAACCGGGAGCTTGGAATAACGGTGGTGCTGGTCACCCATCACATGGAGGAGGCGGCCCAGGCGGACCGCGTCCTCGTAACGGAGCGCGGCCGGATCGTGCTGGACGGCTCACCGGAGCAGCTTTTTGCAGACCCTGCCGCCCTGCGTGCGCTTCATCTGGATGTTCCGGCCATTACTGCGGTGGCAGATGCGCTGCGGGAGCAGGGCTTTGCTTTCTCCTCCCCCGTTCTATCCCAGCGGCAGTTTGTGGAGGAATTTTTGCGTCTGGCGCAGGCAGTGGGAGGTGCGCTGTGAACATACTGGAAGCCGACCACATCTCCTTTTCCTATCCTGAATCCGTCAGCCCTGTTCTGCGGGAGATTACCTTTTCCGTCTCCCCGGGAGAACTGATCGGTCTGGCGGGACCCTCCGGCTCGGGGAAAACCACCCTTTTGAAGCATCTTAACGGTCTGCTCCGCCCCACCCGGGGGCGAATCCTGTTTCACGGTGAGGACACCGGACGCCGGGGATTCCGTATCTCCGCCCTGCGGCGGCGCGTGGGGCTTGTGTTCCAATATCCCGAGCAGCAGCTCTTCAAAAAAACCGTTCTGGAGGATGTGTCCTTCGGTCCTGTGAATCTGGGGGATTCTTCGGAGGAGGCCGCTGCGGCCGCCCGGGAGGCGCTGGCGCTGATGAATTTGGGGGGCGAGTATGAGAACCGCTCACCGCTGGAACTATCCGGCGGGGAAATGCGGCTGGCCGCCATTGCGGGGGTTCTGGCAATGCGCCCGGAGGTTTTGGTGCTGGATGAGCCTGCCGCAGGACTGGGCGGTCTTGCCAAAACCCGGCTCATGAAACACCTGCGGCGTCTGCGGGACGAAACCGGAATCGCAATCTTGCTGGTGTCTCACAGCATGGAGGACCTCGCGGAATATACGGACCGACTGTTGGTACTCAGCGAGGGAGCGCTTTTATATGATGCGCCGCCGGCGCAGGTATTTCAGGAGACCGACCGTATGCGTGCAATTGGAATCGGCGTTCCGACCGTTACCTCGGCGGCAGAGGAACTGCGGCGGCGGGGCCTGGACATCCCGGTTCTGCCGGTGCGCACGGAGCAGGCGGTATCTAGCTTCGCGGATTTGCTGGGAGGCGGCCGCCATGGGAAATGATCTGACCATAGGCCGTTACTTTGCGGCAAACTCAGCGGTCCACCGACTAGACCCCCGTACAAAGCTGTTTGGGACACTGCTCTTCATCGTCTCGCTGTTTCTGATCCGGAACAACCTGACTTACGCGCTATGTCTGTGGCTGATTCTACTGGCCTATCGGGCGGCGAGGATCCCCCTGCGCTATCTGCTGCGCGGCATGCGGGGAATCGCCGTACTGCTGGTGTTTACCTTCATTTTCCGCGCGTTTTTTTCCCCGGGGGCTTCTCTGTGGAGCTGGGGCATTCTGCATCTGACCGGAGCCGGACTGCATCTGGCGGTACGGCTGGTGGCAAGAATCAGCCTGATGATCCTCGCCGCATCCCTGCTTTCCTATACCACGACTCCCCGGCAGCTGGCCGACGGCATGGAAAAGGCGCTTTCCGGCCTGAAACGCTTCGGCGTGCCGCTGGATGATCTGGCGCTGATTGTGACGATCACATTCCGCTTTATCCCGGTGCTCAACGACGAAGCCCGCGCCATGATGGACGCCCAGGCCGCCCGGGGTGTGGATTTTCAGCGCGGCGGCCCGCTGGGGAGAATGTGCCGTATGCCGACGCTGGTAATCCCTCTGTTTGTCTCCGTACTGCGGCGGTCTGCCGATCTGGCCACCGCCATGGAGGCCCGGGGTTATTCCGGAGATAACCGCGCCACCAAGCTGCATCCCCTGGAATACGGACCGGGAGACCGCACGGTCTATTTTCTGTTTCTCGCATATATTCCTCTGGCGTTTCTCGCCGATCGGCTAACATCGGCGCTGACGTAGAAAACTTGTCTGCGTATTCTGCACTGCAAAAAGCAAAAAAATTAAGGAGGCTGTTTCCGTGAAGAAGAGAGAGAAATTCCTATCCCTGATCCTGGCACTGGCAATGGCGATGTCCCTGGCAATGACCGCACAGGCGGCGGACACCACCATCGTTCCCGCAAAGGGCGACATTGTGGTGCTCTACACCAACGATGTGCACTGCGCCGTGGACGACAATATCGGCTATGCCGGTCTGGCTGCGTACCGCAACGACATGAAGAAGCTCACGGACTATGTGACGCTGGTGGACGACGGTGACGCCATCCAGGGCGGCCCCATCGGCACGCTGTCCAAGGGCTCCTACATCATCGACATCATGAACGAGGTGGGCTACGATGTGGCCGTGCCCGGCAACCATGAATTCGATTACGGGTTCTTCACGCTGGCCAAAAGCATGAAGTGCGGCTATGTCTGCTGCAATTTCATCGACCTTAAAACCGGCAAGCCCGTATTTGACTCCTACAAAATGATCTCCTACGGAGACACCAAGGTGGCCTACGTGGGAATCGATACCCCTGAGACCTTCTCCAAGGGTAATCCGACCCTCTTCCAGGACGCCGCGGGCAATTATATTTACAGCTTCTGCGAGGGGAATAACGGCAAGGATCTATACAAGTCCGTCCAGACTGCGGTGGACCAGGCCAAGGCGGCCGGTGCCAACTATGTCATTGCCGTCGGCCATTGCGGCACCGACGAGCAGAGCGCACCCTGGCGCTCCACCGACATCATCGCCAACGTCTCCGGCCTGACCGCCTTTATCGACGGCCACTCCCACTCCGTGATCGCCGCCCAGAAGGTATCCGACAAGGACAGCAAAACCGTCCTTCTCACCTCTACCGGCACCAAGCTGGCCAATCTCGGCAAGCTGGTCATCAAGACCGACGGCACTGTGTCCACCGGACTTGTAAGCAAGGATAACTATACCACCAAGGACGCCACAGTGGATACGTTTGTCAAGGGTATCCAGGCCAAGAATCAGGCCCTGCTGGACAAAGTGGTAGCGACCACCACGGTGCCTCTGACCATTCTGAAAGCTGACGGAACCCGCGCCGTGCGCAGTCAGGAGACCAACCTGGGCGACCTGTGCGCCGACGCCTACCGTACGGTGGGCAGCGCCGACATCGGCTTTTCCAACGGCGGCGGCGTGCGGGCCGACATTGCTGCCGGCAACGTGACTTATGGGGATATCATCAACGTGTTCCCGTTCAACAACGCCCTGTGCGTGATGGAGGTCACCGGTCAGCAGGTCCTGGACGCGCTGGAAATGGCCTCCCGCAACTGCCCCGGCGAAAACGGAGGATTTCTGCAGGTCTCCGGCCTGACCTATACCGTTGATACCACCGTTCCCTCCACGGTTACGGTCAACGATAAGGGCGAGTTCACCGGCGTGACCGGCGCCCGCCGCGTCAGTAATGTAATGGTCGGCGGCAAGGCCATTGTGGCCACCCAGACCTACCGGCTGGCCAGTCACGACTATATGCTCAAGAGCGGCGGCGACGGTCTTGTGATGTTCAAGAACGACAAGGAAGTGACCGCGACCCCGATGCTGGACAACGAGATTCTGATTCAGTACATCACCAAGAATCTGAGCGGCGTAATTTCCACCGCCTATGCCAAGGCCCAGGGTCGCATTGCCGTCGTCCGCGAGCCCTTTGCCGATGTGGCCGACACGGCGTGGTACTATGACGGCGTGGTGTATGCCTATGAAAACGGTGTTTTCTCCGGTACCAGCACCACTGCGTTCTCTCCCGCCGCAACCATGACTCGGGGTCAGTTGGTCGCCGTGCTATGGCGTATGGCCGGCTCTCCCGAGCCTACCAAGACCGCCGCATTTACCGACGTGGACAGCGATGCCTACTACGCAAAGGCCGTGAACTGGGCGGTGGAAAAGGGAATTACCTCCGGCAAGAGCACAACCTCCTTTGACCCGAAGGCCGCCATTTCCCGCCAACAGTTTGCAACCTTCCTTTATCAGTATGCCAAACTCATGAAGTACGACACCACCCAAGGCGGCATGGCAATCCGGGAGTTCTCCGACTATGGCCAGATCTCCTCCTATGCCGGCGAGGCCATGGCCTGGGCAAACGCGGCCGGATTGATTCAGGGCTCCTCCACCGGGACCGCTGCCAGTAAGATCAATCCCACCGGCACTGCTACCCGGGGCCAGGTGGCTGTCATCCTGATGCGTTTTGCCAAAAATGTCAAGATGGCGTCCGCCTCCTGATCTATTTACAATGCCGCGGGGAGAAGAGAGATTCTCCCCGCGGCGTCTTCTTTTTTATACTCTGTACCGCAGGAAAACTGAGCAGTTGTCCGTCTGTCGCGTTAAAGTTAATCCCAGCTTGCAGATCGATTCCATTGTCGACTGGCTGTTTTCCGGATTCGACCGGTTTAAGAGTAAATTCTACTTTACTTCTCGCAGGTCCTTTGGCCTTGCCGTGGCATATATCGCTGACGATACAGGCCGCTCTATCCTCTCAGAATGAATCTACAAGCTTTCCGCTTTGTTATTCGCCAACTTGAATCAAACGAGAACTGTGCGTGCTCTCATTCAGACGATGGGAGATCGATAATACGGTCCGCCCCTTACACGCCCGCTCCAGGGCCTGCATTACCCGCAGCTCGGTTTCACTGTCCAGATTTGCGGTGATTTCGTCCAACAGCAAAATTTCAGGCTGTGCCGCAACCGCCCGTGCAATGGAGAGAAGCTGAAACTGACCTTGAGAAAAGGTAATTTTTTCCACCGGCGTGTCGTACCTCTGGTCCAGCTCCATAATAGTTTCATGCAGGCCTACCAGTTTTGCAGCTTCTTCCGTCTGTTTCTGACCGATGGAATCATCAAACAGAGAAATTTGCTCCGCCACAGTTCCGGCAACCGAATGAAAGGTCTGCTCGACATAACCGAACAGCTTTCTTTTTTGTTTGTCTAAAATTTGGGCGGCATCCATGCCATTGATCCGTACGTGCCCTTTTTGCGGAGCATACAGGCCAAGAATCAACTTAAACAGCGTGCTTTTTCCGGCGCCGGTTCTGCCTATAAATGTGACTGCCTCGCCCTGCTGCACAGAAAAGCTCATATCCTGTAAAACTACCGTTTTATCATCATATCTGAATTCTACATGGTCAAAACTGATAGGTGATTCCCCGTTTGTGTCGGACCGCTCCCTGTTCGAGGTTTCCTCCGGTACGGTGCGCTCGGTTTCAGACAGAAATTCATTGATTCGCTTCACGCCTGCCACAGCAGACTGAATGTTCTGAATCTCCATGCCGATACTTTCAAGCGGCTCAAACACCTTGTTCACATAGGCGATCATGGCAACCGCCGTACCCACCGTAATTCCAAAAAACTGCTGCATTCCGCCGCCCAACGCGGCGAACACCATCATCACCGCAATCACGCAGGAGCTGACAAAAATGACGATGGGAGAATAAATGGAATCATACAGGTTGGATTTATCGAGAGCTCGGTAGCTTTCCTCAATATAGGAATCATACTTTTCTTCCATGTACTTTTGCCGAAATAGGGTATGAATCATGCGGATGTTATGAATGGTCTCGGGCACATGATTGTTCACCTTGCTGACGGCGACACGGTTTGCAAGCTGCGCCTTGAGCATTCGCTTTTGAAACAGACGCGTCATGGCGAACAGCGCCGGAGTCACCAAAAGCATCAGAATGCCAAGCCCGGTGCTTTTATAAAAGATGACCACAAGAATGCTCAGTACCTTAAACGCATCGGCAACCATCCCGATAATTCCGTTTGTAAAAAGAGAATCCACCACATCCACATCATTCACAAAGCGAGAGGTGATTTTGGCGGGGGCATGCTGTGTAAAATAAGATGCAGGCAATCGTTTCAGTTTGGCGCAAAGCTCGCTGCGCAGACTATGGGTCATCTTTTGCCCGAACACGGTAATCATCACATTCTGGCCTGACTCCAGCAAATCAGAAAGTGCCAGCAGCCCAAAGTAACCAACGGGCAGCACAGGCGAAACAGCCTGCCGTCCGGTCAGCCGATTTACGATCTGCTCCAGAACAAGGGGAGGAAACAGAGCGGCTGCCACACAGGCGGCAATGAGAATTCCGGTGAGAAGTGTCATCCCGCTGTTTTGACGGATCGTCTTCCGAAAAACGACGCCAAGTCCGTTCTTATTCTTCATGTTCTGCACCTCCCGTTGCCTGCGTCTGATAGAGTGTCGCATAGGCGCTGTTTTCCCGCATCAGTGCGGAATGGGTGGAAAATACACTCGTACCATTCTCCAAAAAGAGTACATGATCCAACCGCGGAAACAACTGCAAACGGTGGGAAATCAAAATAATAATGCGGTCTGCGGCAAGTGGGCGCAGATTTGCAAAGATCTCCTGTTCGGTTTTCTGATCCACCGCGGAAAAAGGGTCATCCAATATCAAAATCTGCCGTGCATGATAGCAGGTGCGGGCCAGCGCAAGCCGGGATTGCTGCCCGCCCGACAGACGGATTCCGCCGCTACCGACGGAGGTAGCCGCTCCCTGCGGCATTTGATCAATTTCATCTGCCAGACATACCGTTTGCAGGCAGTGAGCTATTTCCCCTTTTTCACCCAGGCGAATATTCTCTTCAATGCTCTCCGTCATCAGCTCCGGTTCATGCCCCAGATAGGACAGCAGCCGGCTGCGCTCGTATAAGCTCAGCGTGCGCAGTTCCCGCCCATCTGCCTCAATGCTGCCCTCGTAGGGCAGTTCCCCCAAAAGCGCCTTGCCCAGCATAGATTTTCCGCTGGCAACTGCTCCTGTCACGCCGATGATTTGTCCCGGCTGCGCGGAAAAAGAAATCCCGTGCAGCACCTGCGGCCCGTTTTCCCAGCGCAGAGACAAATCCTGCACTTTAATTGATGCCCCGGCAGAAAAATCCATATCGGACAAAGTAGACCGCTCCACATACTCTTTCATAAGCGGTTTGATTCTCGCCCAGGAAACCTGTGCCTTTTGAACGGAATTAAACAGCTTGGCAGCCTTGGATGACTTGAGCGCCATTTTGACAAAGCAGGACAGAAATGTGGTAAAAGCGGCGATATTCCAGTTGCTCCAGCCAGTACCGGCAACATTTTTAGCACCCAGGTACAAGACAAATAGCACACCGCACATAGAAATGATGTGGTAGAGCGGCTGCATGGTGTTCTCCCAAAAATTTGCCGCCACCGCACACCTTTCGTAGTCTCTCAGGCGCGCCTCATAAGTCAGGTCCCTGCTTTCATCACAGCCGTAGATGCGATAGGTAACCGCATTGGAGACTCTGTCCATGGTGGCGCCGTTCAGCCGTTCGGCACTTTTTTTGTATGCTCCGTTGGACTGTGCCACCCGGTGCTTCAAACATCCTGCGATGAAATAAGCGATCGGGGTAAAGGCACAGGCAATCAGCGCCAGACGCCAGTCGTAATAAAACAGCATGGCAAGGTACGCAATCAGCACCACACCGGTGTCAAACACCTCTGTGGTGAACTTCCGCATGCCCTCCGCGCAGGCATCCACATCCGATACCGCTTTGGTCATCACCGTTCCTATGCTTTCCCGCTCCAGCTCCTCCCTTTCCATGTTCACAAGGCTGTTGTAAAGCATATGACGCATATTGCGGCTGGTATTATTTGCGAAACGGCGCACATAGAAGCGCTTCACGCAGCGCATGACCTGGACGGCTAAAATGACCATCAGATAGACCGCGGCAAGTGACAGCATGGCGGAAAAAGGCTCGCGGCCACCCATCACGTCGAACAGGCACTGTGCCAGACGACCTTCAAAATAAGGCCCCGCAATCATTCCCACATTGTAAAGGATACCGGAAACCGTGACCAGAGCGAGAGACCAGCGTTCCAGTTTGAAGTAGGACAGAATATGGTCAGGCTGAGAAACCCGTTTGATTTTTTGATTTGAGCGGCTCATTTTCCTCCGCTCCCTTCTAAAAAGCGGTGAGTGAGGTTCGGAAAGTCCGCCTTGCTCTCTGCCTTGGAGCGCGTGTAGAGGATATTCAGCAGCCGGCAAAACTCGACACTTTCCTCTAACGACAATGTTTCCTGCAAATATTCATAATAGAGAGCTTCAACGCAAGCCTTGGAGTTTTTCAGCCGATCAGCCTTTTCAGTGGCATAGAGCAGCTGACTGCGCCCATCCGCAGGGTTCGCCTTTCTGATAAGATACCCCTTTGCCTCCAGATTGGCCACACGGCGGGCAGCGGCCCCCTTATCCAATGTGAGAATCTCCCGTATGGCAGCCTGTGTGATGCCGGGATTTTTGCGGACCACATGGATGAAATCATATTCCGCAGTTCCAATACCGTCCAGCTTCAGCATACGGGCGGTAAACTTATTGACTTCACGGGCAATTTTTGTGATTTGACGTCTGGTGGCGTCCATAATCGTACCTCCAGCGAAAAGATGTAGTATCAACTAATTTGTATGATAGTACATCTTTCAGGCTCTGTCAAGGAAAGATGTAAAAGGATTGAGAGGTCTGAAAGCGGTGATGCGGTAAATCTCGCAAGAACAGAGGGGAAGGTTCGTACCTTCCCCTCTGTCCCAATTTCTTGTAAAATTATCAGTAACGTCTTATGCGTTTTAACCCCGGCGCAATTTCCTGATAAGCTTTACAAGTTCATACCAGAATACGGAAATGACCGCAATTCCAACCGCACTGAAAAACTGCGGGGCAGACAGCGGCGACAGCTTTAGCACACCGTTGAGCGGAGAGTAAAGGATGACGCCCAGCATTGCCAGCGTGCCCAGATTAGCCGCCCACATCACAGCGTCCTTTGCAAGGCGCTTTGCAGACTGCATGGCAAAATCGCGGTCGGAGCTGTTGACCTGCACCAGGAAAAGATTGGACAGCATGATGATGGCAAGCCCCATGGCACGGGCGACGGGGGCATTGGCGGCATTGCCGCCCAGCACGGTAAAATATGTGCCGAAGGAGGTGGCAAAAATCACAAGGCCCTGTAAAACGCTTTTGGTAAGGATTCCGGCCGTCAGCAGTTTTTCGTTGGGATCGCGTGGCTTGCGCTCCATGATGTCCGTTTCGGCGGGCTGGCGCTCCAGCACGATGGAGCAGGTGGGATCGATCAGCAGCTCCAGCAGCACCACATGCAGCGGCAACAGCAACAGCCCCGTGGGCGCAATGCCCAGAATCGGCGCAAGCAGAGAGGAGCAGGCGATGGGGATATGGATGGTAAAGACATAGCCCACAGCCTTACGGATGTTGTCGTAGATACGTCTGCCGTCTTTCACCGTCTCCACGATGGTGGTAAAATTATCGTCCATCAGGATGAGATCGGCGGCCTCCCGGGAGACCTCGCTGCCGCGTTTGCCCATGGCGATGCCGATGTCGGCATACTTCAGAGCAGGGGCGTCGTTGACTCCGTCGCCGGTCATGGCGACGATCTCGCCGTTATCCTTAAACGCCTTCACAATCCGCATTTTGTGCTCCGGGATGACACGGGAGAAAATGCTGACATCCCGGACACTTTCCCGCAGCTCCTCATCGCTCATTTCATTGAGCATGTCGCCCGTAATAATATGATCGCTGCCAGGTATTCCGATTTTCTTTGCGATGGCGGAAGCGGTAATCCCATTGTCGCCGGTAATCATGACCACGCGAATTCCGGCCTTGTTGCACATGGCAATATCCGCCTTGACGCTTTCCCGGGGAGGATCGGCAAGGCCCACGAGGCCGCACAGGCGCAGACGACAGTCCGTGATCTGCGGCGGAATTTCCGATTCGCCGGCCGGAGTTGCCGTAGCGACCGCAATGACCCGCAGTCCCTGCGTGGACATTTCCATAATCTCACGCTCTGCCGTCGCCCTTTCTTTCTCCGTCAGATCACAAATGGTCAGGATTTGCTCGGCGGAGCCCTTGGCGGCAATCACCAGTTTGTCGTCCCGCCGCCAGATGTGCCCCATCATTTTCAGTTCGTTGGTGAAGGCATATTCATTCACCAGCTTGCCGCCAAAGAGGTAGTCTCTGGACATTCCGAGACGTTCGCAATGGGCCAGCATGGCTTTTTCCATGGGGTCGTAGGCGTCGGTTTCACAGCCCATTCCCATGATCTCGCACAACGTGCGCTCGTCGCCGTCCACGGCCCAGGTGCTCTGCACGGCCATCTGGTTCATGGTGATGGTTCCGGTTTTATCCACACAGAGGACCGAAACGGCTCCCAGAGTTTCCACGCTGGGGAGTTTTCGTACCAGCGACTGCTTTTTGGCCAGCCGCCATGCGCCCATGGAGAGGAACACCGTGAGAATCACCGGGAACTCCTCCGGAATCATGGCCATGGCCAGCGTAACGCCGGAGAGAATACTCTCAATCAGCCGGGCACCGAAGGAATGGTCGGGAATGTTGAACCACGTAAAGACGCCTACCAGTGCAAACAGAATGGCCGCGATTCCCGCGCACAGCTTTACGAGGCTTCCCGTCTGCTTTTGCAGGGGCGTGGGCTCCTCCGGCGCGGCGGCGACATGAACGCCGATCTTTCCATACTCGGTGGTGCTGCCTATTTTGTCCACCAGCACGGTGGCGGTACCCTGCGTGACAAGTGTACCGGCATAGCAATAGTCCCGCCGCCAGTAGTCGCCGGTCGGCTGGGTGGATTCCGCGGGAATCTTCCATACGCCCTCCGCTTCGCCGGTCAGAGACGATTCATCCACGCACAGGTCATTGCACCTGACAACGGAACCGTCAGCGGGAATCTTAACACCCTCATAGATCATCATCAGATCGCCGGGAACCAGATCCGCGCTGGCGATTGTATGCTCCGCCCCATCGCGGATGACGGTGATGTGAGGTGCGGATAAATCCTTGAGCGCATTGAGCGTTTTGTCAGTCTTCCACTCCTGAATGATGTCGATGCTGATAATTCCCACTACAAAAATGAGCATGATCGCGCCATCTCTGGGCTCACCCAGAATAAAATAAATGACTGCGGCAACAATCAGCAGCAAAAACATGGGCTCGCAGATGATGTGGAGCGTTTTTCTGAAAAAGCTCTCTTTCTTCTGCTGCTCCAGTTCGTTTTTGCCGTATTGCTCCTGCAATCGCTTTGCTTCGGCGGTCGTCAGTCCCGCCATGTTTGACCGGTTGTCTGTCATAAAAGAACCCTCCGTTGTTTGCCTTGCGGCAACGTTTGATTTCTCCTATGGCACTCCATTTTCGGGGTCATATTCCAAAAAATGTGCGACTATTTCCCAAATTGAGTATAAAAATAGCACACCCGTGGAACATACTACTGTCCCACAGATGTGCGAATGATGCACTCTGCTGCCGCTCGTTAAGCGACCCGGCCCCATGACCTTTCGTGACCTCTCCGGAAAGGTTCATCGCCTGCTCAGTTTGTACCGTTGATCTCGCATTCATGATGAATGTAATGCAGTGCAAAGAGATACGTAATAGTATATGCAATCATGCAATCATTGTCAACTGAAATGCTATAAAAAGTTAAAAAACGAAGCAGACGGTCTTGGTTCCAACTTCTCCTGCATGGTCTCAACTTATTTTTGAGCCGGAAGTTTATAAGTGCCCAAAAAAGTAGGCGCCACATTGTTCCTGGCTTGTTATCGGTTTTTGACATATTTTTTTCTAAGAATATTGACTTTTATAATGGTGCGCGGTTATACTCAATAACAGAGATATCTCCGATAATAGCAAACTTGGCAAAAGCCAGGGACGCAAAGCCACGGGTCTAAGGCATTTCTGCTATGACAGCCGGGCTACCGAAGAGGTCACAGAGTTTTTAAACTGTGTGCCAATTCGGCATACAGTTTTTTACTTTATTATAGAGAGGAAATGAGAAGATGAAAAAAGGACTCTCCCTGTTGCTGGCCATAACTCTGGTGCTGAGTTTATCCGTGATGCCTGCTGCGGCAAAAGGAAACTCCGGGAAAGGCAGCTCGGCTTCAGCTTCTGCAAAAGTGACAGAGAAAACCACTGAGACAGGCTCGTCATCTGAAGCCGCTTCAGGCAAAACAGCCAAATCGCCGAATGAAAAGTCTCAGAAGACGAAAACTCAAAAAGAATTCAAGGCCGACCTGAATACGCAGAAAAAAGAGCTGCAGCAGCAGAAAAGTGGTTTAAACCAGCAGAGAGCGACACTGCAGACCCAATATGAAGCTCTGCTGGCCTCTGGAGATACGCAGGGTGCCGCGTCTTTATTGGAAAGCATTCAGGATCTGGATCAGCAGATTCAAGCGATACAGACACAAATCAAAAAGATGATCAACGAGCGATTTATGGTGGCTAAGACGCTGTACACGAATGAAGAGCTTGCACAGTTTTCCAATGTGTCAGACTTGATTGACCAGATGTATGCAGACGCCGAGGTCTTGCAAGCCGGCAGCGTGACTGTAAACAATCAAATTATCAAATTTGACACACCGGCTTATATTAAAAATGGCACAATCCTGGTACCGCTCAGAGCTATCACAGAACAAGTAGGCGGCGATGTGATCTGGAACAGCGAAACTCAGACCGTTACGATTACCAAGAATGATACCGTGATTGAAATCACGCCGGGCAGTATGACTGCGCTGGTCAACGGCGTACCAGTTGAAATGAATCTCCCCGCCACCGTGACTTGTGGCAGGACGTATATTCCTCTTCGGATTTTAGCGGAAGCACTTGATCTGGATACAGTGTTGGATAGTGAGAATGGTACTGTGGACATTGGGGACAGTGCGGCGGATACCAATTCTACCGACTCTGCCGACACTTCCACAGAGGATGCGGCTGCGAACACCCCGGCCACTGATTCTGAAAATACAGATACCACAACCGCAGATGCGGCTCAGAGTTAATCTTCAGAATTGAATCTTATGCAATTTCAGATTTTACTTGGCAAGAAAGTGGAGAATAATCGTTGGATCAGCCTTGGCACCCCACATTTTGTTCCGTGGGAGATGCGGGATCTTGCTGAAGCGTCCGCAGAATGGACGATGATCAATCAGTCGCGAGCCGCTGCGGCTACGGAACTGATTCCCAAATTGGAAAAGGGAGTATTCAATCTAATGAACAGCTCGGAGCGCTATTCTCTTTTTGAATTAAAGCATGGCCTTGGAGCTATTGAAACTATGCTGAAATTTTACAGCGGACTGCTCAAAGAGTGCAGAGAGTATCCTTTTGCGGAACTTTGCTGCAAAGTTATTGGCTGAGAAAAGTTGAATTCCCCAAAAGCATCAGAAGCCTGTCCATATGGGGACTCGTCTGAAACCGTCGGGAAGCCCCAGAAAAACTTCCGCCCCTGTCCTATCGGACGGGGGCGGATTATTTTGAAACCGCAATCAGAGCATTGATGTACCTCTAATTATGGTGATAGATCCTACGATCCAGGGCAAAGATTTTCTTACTGAATTCTCCGGCTGGGATTTCCTCCAGTGTTTCACGGTAGATTTCCATTCGGCTGTCAATCATATCGATAAACGACAGCAGCTCGCTCTCGGCGCACATCGGCTGAACAGCCGCGCCGTACTCCGGCTCGCCGTGGTGCGACAGGATGAGATGCTGGAGCAGCGCCGATTTTTCCTCCGGAATATGCAGCTCGTCACTGACCTTGGCCACTTCGAAAGCGCCCATGACCAGATGCCCCAAGAGCTGTCCTTTCATGGAATAATTCGTGACAAGCCCCAGGGGCGACGTTGTGAACTCCTCGCACTTCGCAAAATCGTGGAGCAAGGTACCTGCGATCAGCAAACTGCGGTCAATGACCGACTCGTACATACCGGCCAGAAAATCCGCCGTCTGAAGCATGTACGCTGTGTGCATTAAAAGTCCGTTTAGAAAGCTGTGGTGGATGCTTTTAGCCGCGGGGATACGTTTGACCTTCTCGCCGTACCGCCTTAGCATCTCCTTGCAGATTACCGCATAATCCTGATCCTTCATTGTATCAACGATTCCCTGCAGTTTTTGCCAAGTTGCCTCAACATCAATCGGCGCTGCGGGGACCAGGTCGCTGATCTTGTATTGGTCGTTCGAATCGGCAATGCGCAAGCGCTGTACCGTTATCTGCAATGTGCCTTTAAACTCAGATACAGTCCCACGAATTTTCACCACAGCCCCTGTATCCTTCGGCGTTACAGGCCCGGTATAATCCCAAGCCTGCGAGACAATCGTCCCTGTACAGTCAGACAAGACCATACTCAGGAACGGTTTCCCGCTCAGTGTCGTTTTTGTAAATGCGTCCTGCAAAAGGAAAAAGTCTTCCAGTTGGTCGCCGACGCTCATATCTCTGATGTACATGTTTTAACCTCTTTCTATTGGTGTAAAACTATTTGCAGTTTTAAACGGAATCTGCATCCGTCGACGTCTGGTTATGTCCTCCATGAGTTACGACTTCCTTTGCTCATCGAGATGTACCTGAAGCGCAAGAATGAATTTCAAGATTTGTTCCTCGCTGCACCCGGAAAAAGCCTCCTTATTGTGATCCTAATAATTGCTTACTCCAAGGAGGTAGTCCGTGGAGTAAGCAAAAGCCTGCGCAATATTTATAAGGCCATCGAAAGATGGGGACTCTGAGCCGTTTTCATAATTTGAAACCACCTGCTTACTGATGCCGAGTTTATTGGCTAAATCTTCCTGCCGCCATCCCTTCTGACTGCGAAGAACTTTTAGATTTTCTGCAAAACCACCCATACAGCTGCCTCCGGCAAGTTCCTTGTTATTGCATAGATCCTACCACCAACGCTTACGTAAATCAACACATTGAATCAAGAAGGCGTTGACAAAAAACAAGCTGCATATTTTTTATGAGGAGGAAAATGATGCGGGAACTTAAATTGAAGCGCGTTTATCGCCACTTTAAAGGAGACGATTATCTGGTAGAGGATGTCGCCAGGAACTCTGAGACCGGCGAGGAGTATGTGGTTTACCGGAAGCTGTACGGAGACGGAAGCCTGTGGATTCGCCCGCTGCGGATGTTTCTCGAGCCGGTGGACCGCGAGAAGTATCCGGATGCCGGACAGACCTACCGCTTTGAGCTGCGGGAAATCGAAAGCGTAGCAGGGCATTAAAACACTGTTCAGGCACGGCACGGTTCTCCCCTCACGCCTCGGTGTAGGGCGCCATGGTCAGACGGATGAAGTACCCCCGGTCGTGATCGCACACCGGGCACTTTTCCGGCGCACCCTTGCCGGTAAACACATACCCGCAGTTCAGGCACATCCACCCGCACTCCACGTCGGAGAGAAACAGCCGGTCCTGCTCCAGCAGGTCCGCCAGCTTGCCGAACCGGTTCCCGTGGGTTTTTTCAATTCCGGCGATCCAGTCAAAGGAATTGGCAATTGGGGCGAATCCCTCTTTTTTGGCAATCCCGGCAAAGGCCGGATATACCGGGTCAAACTCCTCGAACTCATTGTGCTGGGCCATCCGCAGAAGCTGCACCATGTTCTGCGCCGCGTCCACGGGAAAGCCGCCGTCTATTTGAATCGCCTCGCCGGACAGTTCCTTCAGGTGGTTATAAAAGATCTCCGCATGCTCCTTTTCCTGATTGGCGGTGAAGGTGAACACCGCCTCGATTACGTGGAACTTTTGCTGCTTTGCCTGCGCGGCAGCAAAGGTATAGCGGTTTCGGGCCTGACTCTCTCCCGCGAAAGCCCGCAGCAGATTGATTTTCGTCTCGCTGTTTTTCAAATCCATAATTATTAAGCATCTCCTTTGCGTCAGAATGCACAAAAGAAGGTGCTTTTATGCAGATTCAGGAAAATAATTCCTCCGGTACAAAAATGTCTGCCTTCGGGACTTTTTCCCAACTGAAATCCGGCAGCAAACTCTCCGGCGTCCGGGGCCCCGCCGTGGGATTGAGCCCCGCCAGATACGCCAGCTTTCCGATGATGTCCGCGGGCGTACGCCGGGCCAGCAGAAAGTCCAGACTCAGATCGCCGTCCCGTTTGCTCAGTCGCCGCCCGTCGGGCGACAACAGCAACGGCACATGGTAAAAATGCGGCGGTGTCAGTCCCAGCAGATCATAGAGATACAGCTGCCGGGGCGTGGAGGAAAGGAGGTCGCTCCCCCGCACCACCTGCGTGATCTTCATGGCCGCGTCGTCCACAACCACCGCCAGCTGATAGGCCCACAGGCCGTCCGACCGCCGCAGAAGAAAGTCGCCGCAGTTCCGTTCCAGATTTTCGGAATACCGGCCAAGGTGGCCGTCCTGAAACCCGATCTCCCGGTCGGGCACCCGCAGGCGAAGGGCGGGAGCACGCATCCGGACGCGCTGTGCCACCTGATCGGGCGTCAGGGTACGGCAGACGCCGGAGTAGACCATCTGGCCGTCCTCCCGGTGGGGCGCGGAAGCGGCATGGAGCTGGGCACGGGTGCAAAAGCAGGGGTAAACCAGCCCTTTTTGCCGCAGGGCCTCCAGCGCGGCGGCGTAAAGCTCCCCCCGCCGGCTCTGGTAATAGGGGCCGTGGGGCCCGCCCAAACTGCCGCCCTCGTCCCAGACGAGGCCCAGAGTGCGGTAGTCCGCCTCCAGCCGGTCCGCGTAGGCCCGGGTGCAGCGCTGGGTGTCCAGATCTTCAATCCGCAGGACTACCCGGCCTCCGGCAGCCTTGGCGGAGAGCCAGGCAAGCAGGCTGGAAAACAGATTCCCAAGGTGCATCCGCCCGCTGGGGGAGGGGGCGAAGCGGCCCGTCTCCGCGCCCGTCATACCAACTTCCGAAGGTCCGCCGTGAGGCGGCCGTCCTCGATTTTCACCGCGGCATAAGTGGGCTTGCCCCAATAGCCGATGCTGCCCGGATTCAAGAGCAGGGACTCTCCGGCCCACTCCTGCGTGGGGATGTGGGTATGGCCGAAGCACAGCAGGTCCGCCTTTTGCTCCCGTGCCGCGTAACCCACGTCCATCAATCCCTCCTTCACCCGGTAGGTGTGCCCGTGGCACAGCAGGATACGTTTTCCGCCCAACTGCACCAGCTTCACCGCGGGTTCCGTAAAGCGAAAATCGCAGTTGCCCGGCACCTGATCCAGCGGGATGTCCGGAAACATATCCCGAAGGCGCTCCGCGTCCTGCCAGCCGTCGCCCAGATGGAAAATGCGGTCGGGACTCTCCCGCTCCACCGCCAGAGTCATATGATCCACGTTTCCGTGGGAATCAGAGAATACCAGAATCTTCATATAAACCTCGTTTTTTCACTTGGATGCTGACAGTATAACCCCTGCCGAGTAAATTGGCAACCAGATTGCCTCAGCCGCCGAACGGCCGGGGAGCGGGGAATTGCCTCGGGGTAGAAAACATGATAAAATTGGAGCGACTTAAAAGAAAAGAGGGATTTTGTGGATAAACGGGAAGAAACCGTCCGCCTTTGGTTTGATATGTGGCTGAAGAAACAGAATCTCGGAATTGAGCGTGTTTTTTCGGAGGACGCCATCTATATTGAAAGCTGGGGACCGGCGTATCAGGGCGCGGACAAGATACAACTGTGGTTTGAGGAGTGGAACAGCCGGGGCACCGTCCTGGTGTGGGACATCCGGCAGTTTTTTCATAAGGGTGATCAGACGGCGGTGGAGTGGTATTTCAAAAATGCCATGGACGGCGGAAGACCCGAGGCGTTTGACGGCGTTTCGCTGATCAAATGGACGCAGAGCGGGCAGATCTGCTTTTTAAAGGAATTCGGCTGCAATCTCGGCCGATATGACCCCTATCAGGAAGGACCGGTTCCGCAGTTTCGAGAGGATACAGCTCTATGGTTTTGAGCCCGGGCGTATCTGTACGCCCGGAGCACCACGGTAAAAAAGGGAGGCCGCACTCTAAGAGTGCGGTCCCCCTTTCTGTCTGCCCTTTGAACGGTTACTTTTCCTCCGCGATGATGATTCGGACCCGTCCGCCCGCCGTGCATCCGAACTGATCGACCCAGCCGGTAAGCTTGTAGTCCGAAGCGTTGATGGAGCTGAGGGACACCTGATAATAATTCATAACGTTGGAGGCATTCAGCTTGCGCAGATAAACCTGCACGCCGGTATCCAGCGCATAGGTGGTATTCCCGCCCATGGCACTGACAGAGCTAAGGCTGTCCAGCGTCATGGAAGTAAGACGGCGCATATTTTTAACCGTGCCGTCGCTGTTAAACTGGACGCCCGCGCCGCCAGTGGCCACGCTGAAGTCTTTGCCATCGCTGTCAAGCGAGGTGGAGATCCCGTTTTTCAGTCCGGCATAGCTGATAGTCAGTATACCGTCCGTCTTTTGAGGTACGGTGGTCAGGTAGTAGAAGGACCAGATATCGCCGGTGGCGTCGTCCAGAATCAGATGGGTGATCTCGCCGTCCGTATTGGTGATGTAGTAGCGCACGTCGCTGGTGGAGAGCGTGTAGCCCGCCAGACGGCTGGGATAAATCTTGACCCACGCGCCGGTGGAGGTGGTATCCAGAATCTGCACGTCCCCGGCAAAGGTCTTGTCGCCCAATTTGGTGCCCGCCTTATCCACAGCGCCGCTGAGCGTCTTTGCGGTGAGCTGCTTAATGGAGGTGCCGCTGTCGGACATACTGGCGGAGACCAGACTGCCCGTCGCATAGGCGCCCCGCTGGCTGACGGAAAAGGAGTGGACCACGCCGTCGGTACAAGCCACGGCCACGCGGACCTCGGTCCCGGCGGTGGTGCCGGAGGTGGAGGAGTCGGCCACGGAGGTGACCACACCGTAATAAACGGTGTCCACCGCGCTGCCGCTGACCACGTCCACCACCTCGCCGTTCATGCCCAGCAGGAGCAGCGCGGTATCGCCGACCTTGAATCCGCCCATAGAGGACAGCTTATAGGCCGCAGTGGCGGTGCCGATGGTATAGGAGGTCGTACCCACGGTGACGGAGGTGGGAGCTGCCGCGCTGGGCGACAAGGCGGTGATGGTACCGCCGGCCCGGTCGGTGTAGATCCACACGGTCTGCATACCGGTATTATAATAGTAAACGTCATACTGCTGCACGGAGGAGAGGGAGGATGCCGCCCCGTTGCGGTACACAGTGGCTGCCGTGGAGGCGAAGGGCAGATCCAGCGACTTGCCGGAACCCACCACATAGGGCCCGCTCAGGTTGGCCGAAACGACTGCGGCATAATCCACATTGCCGTTGGTGACGGTATAACCCAGTGTGGTGGCATAGGTTTTGCCGTCGCTGGTCTGGGCCGTCAGGGCGTTATAAAAAAGGTACACGCAGTCGGATCGGGTCATGAGGCCGCCTTTACTCAGAGTGATCTGGTCCCGCAGGCCCAGAGAGCTGGCCTTGCTCAACTGCGCGAAGGGAAAAGCCCCTGCCAGAGTCGAGGAATCGTAGCCCAAAAGGCGCAGTACCGTGGTACATGCCTGCTCCAGAGTGATGGTTTGGCTGGGACGGAACGTACCGTCGGTATAACCGGTCATCCACCCCTCATCCACGGCAACCTTAATATATTGTGAGGCCCAGTGGTTGCTTTTTACGTCTTTGAAGAGGGAGACGCCCTCCCCGTCGCCCACGCTGTCCTTATAAGTCGAAGCGCACACCAGCATTTTGGCGAACTGGGCGCGGGTGACGCTGCCTCCCAGATTCAGGTTTCCGGCGGAGTCGCCCACCAGGATACCCAATGCCCGGATGGTCTGAACTTCGCCGCTGTCATTGGCGGCAGTGGCCCCGGCGGGGACGGCGAACAGCGCCGCCGCCATGCAAACCGCCATCAAAAGGGATAAAATCCGTTTCTTCATACTTGCTTCTCTCCTGTCGAATATCCGCCTTCCGGAACGCCGTGCCCGGAGACGAGGTTTGTGCGATCACAGACAAAACGCCGCGCGGGCGCGGTCAATCGTAATGCAGCGCGTCAATCGGGTTCATCCGCGCGGCCTTTTTCGCCGGCAGATAGCCGAACACGATTCCAATCAGCGTGGAAATGCTGAACGCGCCCAGTACCGCCCCCATGGATGGGGTGACGGCCAGCCCCTCTGACATCAGCGCGGAGACGATGATGGTGGCAATGGAGGAAAGGCCATAGCCCACGACAATGCCCAGCACGCCGCCGAGGGCGGAGGTGGTGGCGGCCTCGATCACGAATTGCTGCATGATGTACCGCTCTTTCGCGCCCAGTGCTTTGCGGATGCCGATCTCCCGCGTCCGTTCCGTGACGGACACCAGCATGATGTTCATAATGCCGATGCCGCCCACAACCAGGGAAATCGCGGCAATGCCCGCTAAAATTCCGATCATGACATTGATCATGGAATTCATGGTGCTTAACAGCTCGGCCATACTGACCACGCGATAGGCATCTTTGTCCTCGAAAATATGGTAAAGGTACCCCTCGACGATGGTGACGCAGGCCCGCGACTGATCTTCATCCACCACCGTGATGGTATAGTTGCTGATCACGCCGGTGTAGGACATTCTGGCGGCGGTGGAGTAGGGGAGAAAGACGCAGTCGTCCGTGCCGCCCTCCTCCATTTTGCCGTCCGTCTCCTGCTTCATGACGCCCACAATGGTGAACAATCTGCCGTTGAGCCGGATGGCCTGACCCACGGCGTTGCCGTCGTAATAGGTTTCATTGAGGTAGTTTCCCACCACGCAGACATCCCGCCGATTGGATACATCCACATACTGAAGAGCCCGGCCAGCGGAGACGGTATAGTTCTTCATGCTGAAATAGGCCTCGCTGACACCCGTGACGGTTGTAGAAGATAAGCTCTCCGTTCCGATCTTCACAGCGCTGGACAAGCTGACCGTGGGGGAGATTTGGTCGAGATAGTCGGGGTTCTCTGCCACCAAATCATACATCTGCGCCTCCGAAACGCTCCGGGAGCTGCCTCGGCCCTTGATGGAGACCATCAGTGAGTTTGTCCCCATATCGGCAAAGCTGGATTTCATATAGTTTTCCATGCCGTTTCCAAGCCCCACGATGACGATCACCGCCGCGATGCCGATGATGATACCCAGCATCGTCAGGAAGGTGCGCATTTTGCTGCCCCGGATGTTTTTAATGGCCAGCTGGAAGGCTTCCGTTAATTTCATTGTCCGCCTCCCGTTCCCGCCAGATTCGGCGATACCACCGCCTCCGGCGCGTGGGCGTCTCCGTCGTAAATGACGCGGCCGTCCTCCAAACGGATAATGCGCTGGGCCTGAATGGCAATGGAGTTATCGTGGGTAATGAGGACCACGGTGTTGCCTGCGGCGTGGAGCTGCTGCAAAAGAGCCAGCACTTCCCGCCCAGTGTGGGAGTCCAGTGCGCCGGTGGGCTCATCAGCCAGAATCACCGCAGGCTCACCCACCAGTGCCCGGGCGACGGAAACACGCTGTTGCTGGCCGCCGGAGAGTTGGGCGGGCTTCTGGTTCAACTTGCTTCCAAGCCCCACCATCTCCAGAGCCACCTTGGCCCGCTCCCGTCGGTCGCTCCTTGAAACCCCGGCATACATCATGGGGACCTCTACATTTTCCAGCAGCGTCAGTTTGGTCAGCAGATTGTACTGCTGAAAGATAAAGCCCAGCATCTTGTTGCGAATTTCCGCCAGCTGATTTTTATTCATTTTGCCCACATCCTGACCGTCCAGCAGATAAGTGCCGGAGGAGGGGACGTCCAGACAGCCGATGATGTTCATGCAGGTGGATTTACCGGAACCGGACTGGCCCACGATAGCCACAAACTCGCCCTTTTTGATCCGCATGGAAATGTGATCCGCGGCTCGGACAACTGAATCGCCCATCTCATAAACCTTGGAGACATCCTGAAATTCAATCAGCGCGCTCATTCCGTCGGTCCTCCGCCGCTGGGAGCGCTGCCGCTGGGTCCTCCGCCGGGGCCACCTCCATTTTCGCTGCCGTTGGGCCCGTTTTCGGAGTCATCCCCCATCAAAACGTCCATGGCGGAAGAGGTGCTGACGAAGGGCAGATAGGCCACCTTGTCGCCCTCCTGAAGACCGGAGGTGACCTCGATGTAATCGTCATTGCTGACGCCCGTTTCCACGGAGACATAGACATAGCCTTCGGGGGCTTTGTCCGGCAGGGCATTAGCTGCGCTGGGAGAAGCAGCGGTGATCAGAACCTTGTTGCCCCGCTCCAAAGCGGCGCTGGGGATGGAAAGCGCATTGTCATTTTCCGCAGTAACAATCTTCGCGTCCACATTCATACCTGGCCACAGCTTGCCGTAGTCGCTAATGCGAATGGTGACGGGGTAGGTGGTTGCATTGTTACTGGTTGTTCCGGCCATGGAAATCTTGGTCACCTCGCCGGTGAAGGTCTGACCCTCCACGGCATTCGCCGTGATGGTAACCTTCTGGCCCACCGACACCTTCGTCACATCCAACTCATCCACGTTGAGGTTCATTTCCAGATAACTCAGGTCGTAGATCGCGCAAAGAGTGTCACCGGACTTCACCTTTTCACCGGCCTTGATCTTCTTATCCACGATGGTGCCGTCGATGGGGGAGATGATGGTGTAATCGTCCAACTCTTTCTGAGAGTTCTCCATGCTCAGCTCCGCATTTTGCAGATTATCCTCCGCCGACTGAACGGAGTCATTGGCCGCGTTGGAGGCAAAGGTGACGATGGTCTGCCCGGCGGATACGTTTCCGCCCTCCTTCACGTTGACGGCGGCCACAGTGCCGCCGGAGGCTGCGGTCACATCCTCCGCCGCCTTATACGAAAGAGTCGCATTCTCGCTGGAACCGCAGCCGTTGATGGTGGCGGTGGCGACCTGCGTGTTGGTAAGACCGCCGGGATTGGTCACGGAGACTGTCACATAGCGCACGATGCGGTTGCCGGTGAGTACCGTATCGGCGGCGGAGACTGCAGTCACCCGGCCGGCAAGCGTTTCAAATGATCCGTCCAGAATCACGGACGCGCTCTCGCCCACATAAAAACCGGCCGCGTCGTCCGACGCGAAGGGTACCTTCAGGGTCATGGCGGAATTGTCGCGTACCGTGGCTATGGTCTGACCGGCCTTCACCACGTCGCCCGTCTTCACGTCCAGAGAGGCTACGGTGCCCGCCACCGGGGACTGGGCATAGGCCGCTTTTTCATAGCTGCGCTGAGCCTGGTTCAGCAAAAGCTGGGCCTTTTCCAGATTGCTGCTGACGTCGGAGCCGTCCAGCTTATAGAGGACGGTGCCCTTGGTCACGGTATCGCCCTCCTCAAAATCCGCCGACTGGACCTCGCCCTCTTTCAGGGTGGTAACGGTGTAGGAGTTGGCGGGCTGAAGCGTACCGGTTCCGCTGAGAGACTGGGTAATGGCTCGGTAGGACGCGGCCTCCTCCACATAGGTAACCGCGGCAGCATCCTGCTTTTTACCAAGGCCGCGCAAGACCAGAGATGCCACCACCAGAACCACCGCCAGAATCAGCCATTTGCGCAGCTTCTTATGACTCCACAGTCCCTTCAGCTTTCCGGGAACTCGAAACTTTTTCTTTTTCACCGGCGCGGCGTCCGGCTTTTGTACCTCGGTTTTTTCCTGTAATTCTTCGCTCATACTTTTCCTCTTTTCCTTACATAAGCCTCGCATCCGGCCTTGGGCCGTATTATGTACCATAGGACAGTTTCCATGATTCACCTTAAACAAAGCTTGAAACCGGACCCAATTCAGGCGACGATCTCCAGAACATCCAGAAGCGCCCGCTTAATGTATTACGCACGTAATACATTAACACAGACTTTTAAAAAGTCAAGACCTCCGCCGTAAATTTTTACAGGACGCCGCTTTTTCTGAGCATCACATGCATGAATTGCCGACTTGCGCGGCGCGGCAGAACATGATAAAATATTTCGGAACGGAAGCGAGGGAAACTTTATGTATCATGTTATTTTATTTGATCTGGACGGAACGCTGACGGATTCCAAAGAGGGGATACTCAACTGTCTGCGCTATGCGTTTGAAAAGCTGGGCAAGCCCATACCCGACGAGGCGACGCTGATCAAGTTTATCGGTCCTCCACTGCAGGACACCTTCATGGAATTGGGGGGTCTTACAAAGGAACAGGCGACAGTTGGAATTGAGGCATTCCGGGAACGGTATGAGCCGATTGGAAAATTTGAGAATGCGGCAGCGCCTGGGCTGCCGGAGCTTTGCGCTCGGCTGAAGAAGGCAGGATACCTATTGGCGCTGTCCTCCTCCAAACCGGAGGAGCTGTGCGTGGATATCTGTGAGCGGTTCGGTTTCACGCCGTTCCTCACCGCCATTGCGGGCAGTCCGCTACACGGTGATTACACGAAGGCCGACGTCATTCGGGATACGCTCCGCCGCCTTGGGTTGAGCGATGCGGACAAGCCCTCCGTCCTGATGGTGGGCGACCGGAAGTATGATGTGCTGGGTGCGAAGGAGTGCGGCATCGACTGCGTGGGCGTGGAATTTTTCGGTTATGCCGCCCCCGGTGAACTGGAAGAGGCCGGGGCCGTGGCGGTGGTGCGGACCGCCGCGGAATTGGAGCGGTATATTCTCAGCCACTGATCCGATATTTTGGCGGCAGAGGGAGTTTCCTTTGTCGCCGTCAAGCTGTTGAAAGAGCCGGTGCTTTTTCAACAGCTTTTTTAGTCTTTCAGAGTCGCTAGATGTTTAAAGTGAAAAAAATTGTTAACAATTCCTTAATTTTGTAAATATTTGTTACTTTTTTCTTTCTTCGGCTTTACAACCGTGCGCAAAATCACGTATAATAATATTCAATATTTTCGCTTCCTCGCGAAAATCCCTTTGCACCGCAAAGCGGTGAATGCGGCAAAACGCGCCTTCGGGCGCCGTATTCTGTAAGGAGAAATACACATGAGACAAATGAAGCGATGGGCGGCCGTGGCGCTGTCCGCGGCGCTGTGCGCCGGGACGCTGTGCGGTTGCGGCGACACGGAGGAGGTATCGATCTTGCCGGTATGCGCAGGAAGTGACGTGACCACCTTTGACCCCGCCTATGTTTCCACTACTGCAGACAATACGGTGGTGGGCAGTCTATATGAAAACCTGATGCGCATGACCTGCAGTACCAGCGGTGACACCACCGTGGTAGAGGGCATGGCAAAAAGTGTGGATGTGGAGGAAAACTTTGACGGTACCACGACCTATACCTTCCACCTGCGCAGCGCCCGCTGGTCCGATGGGCAGGCGGTCACCGCGGATGATTTTGTATACGCCTGGCAGCGTCTGGCCAATCCGCTGACGCTGTCCCCCAATGCCGAGCTGCTGTCCGCAGTGCAGGGATACGATGCCGTCCGCGCCGGGGGTGACCCCAGCAAACTTGCTGTTACCGCGAAAAATGACTCTACGCTGGAGGTCGTCCTCTCCGGCAAATACGACTGGTTTTTGACGGAGGTCTGCACAGCCCCTGCCACCAGCCCCTTGCGGCAGGATGTGATACAGTCTTTGAAGGAGAGCGCCCAGACCGCAGCAGAATCCGCCGGGGAAGGAGCTGCGCCTTTGAAATGGTGGCATGACCCCACCCGCCTTGTGACCAACGGGGCCTATCAGGCGTCCGACTATCAATCCGGTGAAACCCTTGATTTGACGCGCAGCCACCGCTATTACGGCCGTGTCGGCAACGACGGCGTTCATTTCATCTTTGCTGACAGTGCGGAGGATGCCTGGGCGCTGTTTGACGAGAAAACCGTGGATTTCACATACGCCCTGCCCCAGACGCAGCTGGAGACTCTGATCTCAGAAGGACAGTCCCTCACGCCAGAGCTCTCCACTTACACGGTCCTGTTCAACGGGAAACAGCAGCCCTTTGACGATCCCGCAGTCCGGCGGGCTCTGACTCTGGCTGTGGACCGGCAGGCCATTGCCGCGCTGGCGGGCAGCACTGCAAAGGCGGCGGAGGGACTGGTGCCCTATGGGGTCCCCGGCAGCGAAGAGCAGGATTTCCGCACAGCCGGCGGCGATCTTCTGAAGTCGGCAGAAGAAGATTACGAAAACAACTGTGCTCAGGCAAAAGGGCTGCTGGCCGACAGCAGCTATGACAGCCGCTACAATCTTGAATATATCTATGTGGACGAGGGCCCGGCGGCCCAAATTGCCGATACGCTGACGAGTGAATGGCAGTCCGTACTTGGCATACAGGTCCGGGCGCGAGCGGTGACGAAGAATGAGATGTCCGCGGCGCTGAGCTCCGGGGATTACTATATAGCGGGAACCTCCGTGTCCGCGCAGCTGAACGATGCGGAGGGATTCCTCGCTTCCTTTTCCGGAAAGTCCTCTCAGAACACGGTGCACTACGACAACGGCGCTTACGATACCCTGCTGAACATCATCGACAGCGCGTCGGACCCGGCGGCACGGCTTGCCTGCCTCCACGACGCCGAGGCGCTTTTGCTGGATGACGCCGCGGTCTGCCCCCTTTATACCACCGGCACGGGCTGGAAGCTGCGGGAGGGCTGGTCCGGTCTTTGCCGCGACGCGCGGGGCTGGTTCAGCTTTGTCGGCGTCTCGGTGGTTTCCAGCTGAGCCGCAGGGCAGGACTGGGCTGACGCGCAGGAAAAGGTCGCAGAGCTGCAAGAATTCAAGTGTTCGCCGCAATCTGCGGCGAACACTTTTTGTCTTCCCCGGCCCGCTTTGTGTGTTTCGACAAAAGCGCTTCCTCCTCTGTTTTTTTTACCATGAAGGTGTTATACTGAGCAAAATAGGAGGTGACGGCATGGACTCTGTCATCACATATCGCCGTTTACTGCACCGCATTCCGGAGCTTGACAGCGATCTTCCGGAGACGGTGGCTTTCGTGCAGAGCAAACTGGAGACTCTGCGCTGCCATATTTTAAATCCCATCCGCGGTAGCGTCTGCGCATTTTTTGACGCCGGAAAAGCGGAGACGGTGGCTTTCCGGGCGGACATGGACGCGCTTCCGGAGACAGAGGAGACGAATCTGCCCTTCGCCTCGGAGCACCCGGGTAATATGCATGCCTGCGGCCACGACGGACACACCGCCATGGCGCTGGCGCTGGCAGAATACGTCAGTGAGAATCTGGAGAAGCTGCCCCGAAACGTATTGTTTTTGTTCCAGCCTGCGGAGGAGACCACCGGCGGAGCCGGACGGCTCTGCGAGACGGGTATTTTGGAGCGGCGGCGGGTCCGCCGTGTGTTCGGGCTGCATCTGTGGCCCGGTCTTCCGGCGGGGACGGCCTGGGCAAAGCCCGGTCCCCAGATGGCCCGCGCCAGTCAGCTGACCGTTCGTATCACCGGCAAAAGCGTTCACATTTCCAAGGCTGCTGAGGGACGGGACGCACTGCTGGCCGCTGTGGAGCTGGTGCAGCAGGCCATGGCCATGGAGAGGGAGGCGCTGCCGCCGGAGGAGCCCCGGGTCCTGCGATTCGGCAAGCTGACTTCCGGCGATGCCCGGAATGTAGTCAGCGGCCACTCGGAGCTGCTGGGCTGTCTCCGCTCTTTCTCCGACGCATCCTTTACTCTTCTGCGCAAGGGGATGGAAGAGGTCTGCGACCGGGTGGAGCGCTCTACCGGCTGCGACGTAAAGCTCCACCTCAACGAGGGCTATCCCCCCGTCTGGAACCACGAGGAGCTGTTTGAGACCGTCCGGGCCGGATTGGAAGTGGGCGCTCTCTCCCTGCTTCCCAAGCCCGCGCTAGCAGCCGAGGACTTTTCCTTTTATCAGCAGTGTGTCCCCGGCGTATTTTTCTTCCTCGGCGTGGGGGACACCGCCCAGCTTCACGCCAATACCTTTAACTTTGACGACGAGCTGATTCTGCCCAAGGGTGTGGAATTTTTGAAAAAGCTGCTGTATCTGGCATAAGGTTTACACGGGTCTCAGGACCCACATGAATCGGGATAGAGCAAAGCAGGGCCTCTCATAGGAGAGGCCCTGCTTTGCTCTTCATAAGCCGGCGCTTGATCGGTGACGCGCATTCTCACTTTGCCGCGAACAGCTCCCGGACCGCGTCAGCGTCTGCGGCGATCTGCGACTTCAGGCTCTCCAGAGAGTCAAACCGGATCTCGTCCCGCAGGTGCCGGCAGAATTCCAACCGGACGGTCTGCCCGTACAGGTCGCCGTCAAAATCCAGCAAATAGGTCTCCACGGTGATATCCGTTCCGTTGTGGACGGTGGGCCGGGTCCCCACATTGGTGACACCACCCAGCTCCCTGCCGGACGGCAGGCATGCCCTTGTGGCGTAAACCCCGTGACTGGGCACCAGCACATGGGGTGGAACCGTGAAGTTGATGGTGGGGATGCCAATGGTCCGCCCGATGCGCCGCCCGTGCTTCACGACCTGGGACAGCACGTGGGGATGGCCCAGAAATTCCGCCGCCCGCGCCATCTGACCCAGTTCCACCAACCGGCGGATATAGGTGGAGCTGACGGTGATCCCCGCGTGCTCCACCTTCGGAATAATGTCACAGCCGATCCCCAGTTCGGTGCACTTTTCCCACAAAAGCTCCGGGGAACCCTGATTTTTATATCCGAAATGATGGTCGTGTCCCGCCACCAGATGGATGGCGTGGTATCGCTTTACCAGAATTTCCGTCACAAACGCATCCCACGGAGTGGTCATCATCTCGTGGTCAAAAGGCACCATCAAAATATCGTCGATGCCAAACAGCCGGTGGACCAGATCCCGCCGGTCTTCCGGAGAGTTGATGAGGGGGCAGGGAGTTCCGGTGATCACCTCTTTCGGCGCCCGGTCAAAGGTAAACACCGCCGGGACGCAGCCCCGCCGCGCGGCTTCCTCCACCGTTCGGCGCAGCAGAGCGGCGTGACCCAGATGTACGCCGTCAAAAAAGCCAAGCGCAATCACGCGTTCTTTCATATGTTACGCTCCAAAAAAATTCTTGATCGATGTCAGGACACCGCCCTCCGCCCTGGAGAGACTGAGAAACTCGCCTCCGCACCCATACACCCGGTAAATCCCATCCGGACAGTTGGGGGCGTCCACCGGATTTCCGTTCCGGCAGCGCTTTTCCTGTCGCTCCGCGGCGATCGTATAGGTGGGGTACTTTGCAAAGTACCGGTCCGTTGGCAGCAGAAGGGTCTCGCCCTGTTCCTGCACGTCGCCGATGCTCACTGCCTGGAAAAGCGTGAATCCCGCAGCCATGGTCCGCCGCAGGGACGCCATGCACCCGCCGCAGCCCAGCGCCCGGCCAATGTCGTGGCAGAGGGTACGGATATAGGTGCCCTTGGAGCAAACGCATCGCAGAGTAAAATCGGCGGGGCCGGTCTGCTCCAGAATTTCCAGCTCATAGACGGTAATGCCTCGAGGGGTTCGCTCCACCTCGCCGCCCTTTCGGGCCACATCGCACAGCTTCCTGCCATTGATCTTGATGGCGGAGTACATAGGCGGAAGCTGCTGAATTTCTCCCGTGAACTGCGGCAGAACAGATGCCAGCGCCTCCCGTGAAACCGCCGCCTCATGGGTCTCTATGGTCGTCCCGGTCACATCCTGCGTGTCGGTGACCAATCCCAGCCGAAGCCCCGCCACATACTCTTTGCTTCCGTTTTCCGCGAATTCCACCGCTCTGGTAGCCTGTCCCACAAAAACCGGCAGAACGCCGGTGGCCATGGGGTCCAGCGTTCCGCCGTGACCCACCCGTTTTTCCCGCAGGATGCCGCGTATTTTTGCGCACACGTCCATGCTGGTCCAATCCGCGGGCTTGTCGATGATAATGATTCCATTGGGCATACAGAGCCCTCCCCGGTCCAGATTTCCAAATGGGAATGCTTTCGTCAGTCGCTAAATTTTCCGGCCACTTTTTCAACCGCGTCCAGCATTTTGCGCTTTGCCTCCAAAAGGGGAGCCTCTACGGTACAGCCCGCCGCCGCCGCGTGCCCGCCGCCGCCAAGCTCCGCGCAGACGGTGCTGGCGTTGACGCGTTTGCCGGTGCGGACGGAGAATTTCCACACGTCTGGCTCCAGCTCTCGCATGGTGATGGCGCAGTCACTGCCCTCGATCTGTCCGCCCAGAGAACTGAGGTCCTCGGCGTCCCCCTCGTCGGCCTGAACCCGTTCCATCAAAGAGATGGGAACCTTCAGGACCACCACGCGGCCGCCGTCGTAAAACTCCATGTTGGCCAGCATATCGCCCTCCAGAACCATCCGTTTGCGGCTCTTTGTGCGGAAGAAAACCTTGTTCACCGTTCGATAGTCGATCCCAGTGTCCAGAAGCTCCGCCGCCACCCGGTGGGTGTTGGCGGAGGTGTTGCTGTACTGAAAGCAGCCCGTGTCCGTGGCGACGGCCACGTAGAGCGGAAGAGCCATCTCCGCCGTGACGGGTCCCAATTCCCGCAGGATATCATAGAGCAACTCTCCACAGGCCGCAGCCTCCGGCCGCACAATATTCTCCCTGCCGAAGCGTTCAAAGGAGGGGTGATGGTCGATGGCAAGATCGACCTTGTCTGCGTAGCGCTCCGTATTTTGGGGCAGTAGGCCCAGGGAGGCGATATCGGTGGACACGATCTTCGCGGGGATAAAATCCTCCGGCGCCTCATAGGGCTGAATATAGGGCGCAGTGGTGCGGGTCTGGCCGGAATTGGGCAGCAGGTACGCCCGCTTGCCCAGCGCCCGCAGCCCCACACACAGCGCCGCGGCGCAGCCCACGGTGTCTCCGTCGGGGCGCACATGCGTCAGAATCAGCACGTCGTCGAACCGCCGCAGAAGCGAGGCGGCCTCCGATACCGTCAGGTCAGTCATTCGTCGTCCTCCTGTCCGCCTCTCTGGGCGTCCTTGCGCTCCACGTTCCGGAGCAACTCCAGAATGTGAGCGCCGTGCTCAATAGAGTCATCTGCTACGAACTGCAGCTCCGGGGTATACCGCAGGCGCAAAGCCGCGCCCAGCTCCCGCCGCAGAAATCCGGCGGCGGACTTCAGGCCCTTAAGCACATCCTTTTCCTGGGCCTTGTCCAAAACACTAATAAACACCTGCGCATAGCGAAGGTCCGGTGTTGTGTTCACTCGGGTGACGGAGACCATACCGGTGCCGCTGACGCGGGGATCCTTTAAACTGCGTATCTGGGCCGCCAACTCGCGCTGGATCTCTTCGTTGATTCGGCCGATGCGATTGCTTGCCATAGAATGCTCCTTTCTGCGGGGGTCCTCCAAGAAAAATATCCGCCTGTGGCGATCACAAAAAAGTACGGGGCGGCGACCATGCGCCGCCCCTATTGTGTCCAATTACCGGGGAATTTCCTCCATGGCAAAGCCCTCGATGATATCGCCCTCTTTGAGGTCGTTAAACTTCTCCACCGTCAAGCCGCACTCGTAATTGGTGGTGACCTCCTTGACGGTGTCCTTGAACCGCTGCAAAGAACCCAGCTTGCCCTCGTGAACCACGATACCGCCCCGCACCACGCGCACGTCGCAGTCGCGGGTCAGCTTGCCGTCCTGCACATAGCAGCCTGCGACTGTGCCCACGGAAGAGACCTTGTAGGTCAGGCGGACCTCCGCGTGACCCAAAATCACTTCCTTGAATTTGGGAGCCAGCATACCCTTCATAGCAGCTTCAATCTCGTCGATGCAGTCGTAGATCACGCGGTACATCCGCATATCCACGTTCTGCCGCATCGCGCCGTCACGGGCGGCGGCGTCCGGACGGACGTTAAAGCCCACGATAATGGCCCCGGTGGATGCGGCCAGCATCACGTCAGATTCGCTGATGGCGCCCACGCCGCCGTGGATGACCCGGACGCCGACCTCATCGTTGCTAAGCTTTTCAAGAGAGGTCCGAACAGCCTCCACGCTGCCCTGTACGTCGGCTTTGACGATCAGAGCCAGTTCCTTGCGCTCACCGGCCTGGATCTGATCAAATAGATTTTCAAGAGATACCTTCTGGACCGGTGCGGCGGATTTCAGCTTCTCCTCCGCCTTGCGCTGCTCCACCAGCTCCCTGGCCATGCGCTCGTCGGCGACCACGTTGAAGGTGCAGCCAGCCGCGGGGGCCTCGGAAAGGCCCGCAATTTCCACGGGGACCGAAGGACCCGCCTCTTCCAGGCGCTTGCCCTTGGAACTGGTCATGGTCCGCACGCGGCCCACGGCGGTGCCGGCGATGATGGTATCGCCCTGTTTCAGGGTGCCGTTCTGGACCAGCAGCGTTGCGATGGGTCCCCGGCCCTTATCCAGCCTCGCCTCAATCACCGTACCAGAGGCGGCGCGGTTCGGGTTGGCTTTCAGCTCCGCCATTTCGGCGGTCAGAATCACCATTTCCAGCAGCTTGTCAATGCCGATATTCTTTTTGGCGGAAATCGGGCAGCAGATGGTGTCACCGCCCCAGTCCTCGGTCAACAGGCCGTACTCCGTCAGCTGCTGCTTGACCTTTTCCGGATTGGCGTTGGGCTTGTCGATCTTGTTGATTGCCACAACGACGGGGATTCCAGCGGCCTTTGCGTGGTTAATGGATTCCACGGTCTGGGGCATGATGCCGTCGTCCGCCGCCACCACCAGAATGGCGATGTCGGTAATCATGGCGCCGCGGGCACGCATGGAGGTAAATGCCTCATGGCCCGGGGTATCCAGGAAGGTGATGGGCTTGCCGTCCAGCTGGACCTGATACGCGCCGATATGCTGGGTGATGCCGCCGGCCTCTCCCTCGGCAACGGAGGTGTTGCGGATGGTGTCCAGAAGGGAGGTCTTGCCGTGGTCCACGTGGCCCATAACCACCACCACAGGGGCGCGGTCAACCAGGTCTTCCGCCGTGTCCTCGTGGGTGTCGATCAGCTGCTCCTCAATGGTGACGGTGACCTCGTGCTCCACCTTGCAGTTGAACTCCAGAGCCACCAGCGTGGCGGTGTCATAGTCAATGATCTGGGGCAGAGAGGCCATAATGCCGTTTTTCATCAGCACCTTGACTACCTCCGCACCGGTTTTCTTCATGCGGGAGGCCAGTTCGCCCACGCTGATCTCATCGGGGATGGAGACCTTCAGCGGGGCCTTCTTGGCGATCTCCAACTGAAGGCGGCGCATCTTCTCCTGCTCATCTTGCCGCCGTTTGTTGGAGAAGGTCATCCCTGGGGTGGGACGGCGGTTGTTATTGGGCCGGAATTTCTGCTTGTTGCCGGAAGGCGCCTGCATCCGCTGGGCCTTCTCGGGAGCCATCTGCTCCAGCCGCTCGTCATACTTCGCCAGGTTCACGTCTCCGCCCTTGCGGGTATCCACGACCTTTTTCTGGGGGACACGGGTGGTGGGCTGCTGCAGCGCGGACTTTGCCTGTATGGCGGCCGGCTGGGCAGTGGGAACCGCGTGGGCCGCGGGAGGAGTGTCCTTCTGGGACTGAGCCCCTGGGGCGGCGGGCCGCTGCGTCTGGGCCGGCTGTTCGGCAGAAACCGAAGCGGAAGCAGCCGGAGCAGAGACGCCCGTGGGCTGGTCCTTTTTCTTCGACTCCTGATAGGTATCGGCAAAAATCTCCTGAATGCTGGCCACCGGATGGGCCTGGGTCAAGGACTCAAACACCAGCGACAGTTCGTCGTCGGTCAGAGCCTGCATATTGCTCTTGGGAGCCTCGCCGTACTTTCCCAAAATCTCCATCACGTCCTTGTTGTTCAGGCCGAAATCCTTAGCCAGTTCTCGGACTCTGTATTTATTCGTTGTGCTCGTACTCAATAAAGCCACCTCCATCGTTCGCTTGCGAGGGGGGACGCCGTCTCCTCTCTGCGGCCCGTGCCGCCTGCTTGGGCGGGTGGGTCAGGGTTCTTCTCCGCGGATGTGCCGCCGGAAAGGCAATTTATCTCTCGCCGCCGTGTGGCGAAGCAAAGGGAGCGTCGCCCTCTGCTTAAACCCCCGGAACGGGGGAGTGTTTTCAGTCGTGTTTCTTGGGGAAGGAGCCTTTCCCGTGCTTCACGGGATGGTTGTGGGCAAAGGGATTTGACCCTCTGCCGGGTGCACCGGGTTTGCCGAAGGGCTTCCGGTCTCCGGGTGCACCGGGCTTGCCGAAAGGCTTCCGGTCTCCGGGCGCGCTGGGCTTGCCGAAGGGCTTCCGCTCTCCGGGCGCGCCGGGCCTGCCGAAGGGTTTCCGGTCTCCGGGTGCGCCGGGCTTGCCGAAGGGCTTCCGGTCTCCGGGTGCGCCGGGTTTGCCGAAGGGTTTCCGCTCTCCGGGTGCGCCGGGCCTGCCGAAGGGCTTCCGGTCTCCGGGTGCGCCGGGCTTGCCGAAGGGTTTCCGGTCTCCGGGCGCACCGGGCTTGCCGAAGGGCTTCCGGTCTCCGGGTGCACCGGGCTTGCCGAAGGGTTTCCGCTCTCCGGGTGCGCCGGGCCTGCCGAAGGGCTTCCGGTCTCCGGGTGTACCGGGCTTGCCGAAGGGTTTCCGCTCTCCAGGTGCGCCGGGCTTGCCGAAGGGCTTCCGGTCTCCGGGTGCGCCGGGCTTGCCGAAGGGCTTCCGGTCTCCGGGTGCGCCGGGCCTGCCGAAGGGCTTCCGCTCTCCGGGTGTACCGGGCTTGCCGAAGGGTTTCCGGTCTCCGGGTGTACCGGGCTTGCCGAAGGGTTTCCGCTCTCCGGGTGCGCCGGGCTTGCCGAAGGGCTTCCGGTCTCCGGGTGTACCGGGCTTGCCGAAGGGCTTCCGGTCTCCGGGTGTACCGGGCTTGCCAAAAGGTTTCCGTTCAAAGTTCTTACCAGCAGGCGGCCTGCCGCCGCCTCGTGCCTGCCGCAGCGGTTTCGCCGGAGGACTCGGCTCCGTTGGCTTCTCTGCCGCCTTCACCTCGCCGGGCTTCCGCTTTTTGCCCCTGCGGAGGTTCTTTTCGTGAAGGGCCTCCTCCGTTTTCCGCAGCGCAGCCCGCTGCGCCTTGACCTCCAGCCGGTCTGCCGCGTCGCCAAAAGTCTCCGCGTCCTCGTCCGCCAAACGGCGGGCAATGGAGGCGGCAAAGCCGAAGTCGGTCACCCCCAGAAGCGCGCAGCTGCCATAGCCGACGGCTCTTCCCAATTCTTCCTTCGTAAAGGGGACCTGGATCTGAAGGCACTGGCCCATCTCCGAAAAGTGGGCCGCTCGCCGGGCGGTGTTCTCTCCCGCGTCGCTGGCCAGCAGCAACAACCGCAGATCCCGCGCCCGGGCTGCGGACTCCACCGGCTCCTCGCCGACCTCCAGCATTCCGGCCCGTTTACACAGGCCCAGCGTGGACAATAATTCCTTGCTCATTGGCCGCCTCCCAACTGACGCTCCATGGCGTCGTATACCTCCGGGGGAATCTGGGTCTCAAAGGCCCGCTCCAGCGCCCGGGACTTCCGTGCCTTGCGCAGGCACTCCACATTCGGACAAACATATGCGCCCCGACCAGGCTTGCGGCCCTTTTCGTCCAAAGAGACCTCGCCCTCCGGGGACTTCACCACCCGGATCAGCGCCTTTTTCTCTTTCATTTCCCGGCAGCCCACACACTGCCGCTGCGGGATCTTCTTCACCTTCGGCATGGTGCTCCCCCCGTTCCTCTTCGCTTATTCCGTGTCGTCCGCAGACGCTTCACTCTCGGCGGCGGGCTCTGCCGCCGCTTCTTCCTTGAAGCTCGCGGGCTTGATGTCGATCTTATAGCCGGTGAGCCGAGCCGCAAGGCGGGCGTTCTGCCCCTCCTTGCCGATGGCCAGGGACAGCTGATCGTCCGGCACCAGCACGCGGCAGGCCTTGCCCTCGTCCGCCATCCACACATCCACCACATCGGCGGGTGCCAAGGCGGCGGCGATGAACGTGGCGGGGTCCTCGCTGAACTTCACAATGTCGATCTTCTCGCCCCGCAGCTCCGCCACAATGTTCTCCACCCGCTGGCCCTTGGGGCCGACGCAGGCGCCGATGGGATCCACGTTTTCATCGTTGGACCAGACGGCCATCTTCGTACGGCTTCCGGCCTCCCGGGAGATGGATTTGACCTCTACCGTTCCGTCGTAAATTTCTGGGACTTCCAGCTCGAAAAGGCGCTTGACGAGGCCCGGATGGGTACGGGAGATCAGCACCTGGGGGCCGCGGGTAGACCGGCGGACCTCCACTACATAGACCTTGACGTGCATTCCTTCCACCAGCTCTTCGCCGGGGACCTGTTCGCCCGCCATCAAAAGCGCCTCCGTGGTCTCGGTCCCGGTGCCGATGCGCAGAGAGACGTTGCCGTTTCGGGGATCAATCCGGGTGACCACGCCGGTGAGGATTTCGTGTTGCTTGGAGTTAAACTCGTCGTACACCATGCCCCGTTCGGCTTCCCGCAGGCCCTGAATGATGACCTGCTTGCCATTGCCCGCGGCTATGCGGCCAAAGTCTGTGTTGTCCACGGGGACATTGATGACGTCGCCGATTTCATACTTGGCGGACAGTTTCTTCGCCTCGTCCAGAGGCACTTCGTTGAAGGGGTCCACATAGTCCTCTTCGTCCACCACGTTTTTCTGGACAAACATCTGCAGTGTCCGGTGCTCCAGGTCCACGTCCACGATCACATTGTCCACCTGATCCTTGCAGTCCCGCTTATAAGCGGTGGTCAGCGCCTGGACGATCTTATCCAGCATAAAGGACTGGGGAATATTCCGCTCTTTTTCAATCATCTCCAGCGCGGTGAAAATCTCATCGCAGTTCATCCCGGCGGGTTCCTTCTGCTTCTTGCCTCTCATTGCCTGTACTCCTTTTATGATATGATACGTTTTCTTCGTTCGTTTTATTTTTCCCGACTCAGGAGAACTCCACTCGCAATCTCACCAGCGCGGTGTCAGCCTTCTCAAAGGTCATTTCCCCATCCCCGACGCGCACGGTCACGGTCCCGGTTTTTTCGTCATATCCGGTCAGGGTCCCGGCAAATTCCTTCCGCCCGTCCCGGTTGCGGTACAGCCGGACCGTAACGGGGCTGCCCATAAATTTGGAAAAATCACCGGGCCGCTTCAAAGCCCGCTCCGCGCCTGCGGAGCCGACCTCCAGCGTGTAGCTTGCCTCGATGGGGTCCGCCTCGTCCAGCAAATCCGAAAGCTGCCTGGAAATGGCCTCGCAGTCCAGAATGTCCACGCCGCCCTCCTTGTCCAGCAGCACCCGGAGGTACCAGGTGCCCGCCTCCTTCACGTATTCCACGTCCCAAAGGGTACAGCCCTGCTCCGCAATGACGGGGGCCGCCAGCTCGGCGGTCAGTTCCGTGATCTTTTTCATGGGAACGCCTCTCTTTCACGCCGTTCAGCTTCCGGCAAGACTTCCAGCTTTTTCAAATTCCGGCCCTTGGAAAAAGGCCAACAAAAAGAGCGGACACAAGGTCCACTCCACACGAATACCATTACTACCTTAGTAACAGTATCACGATTTTTCCTGAAAATCAAGCTTTTTCTTTGGATTTTCAAAGAAAATTCAAGAAAAGAGTGACAAAACCGGAGCGCACCGTGCGCTCCGGTTTAGGAAGACAAATAAAAACCGGTTCAATTCTTTTTCCGCAGCCGCTGAACAACGCAGGCCAGCAGGAATAAAATCAGGTCCGCCCCCACTACTGTGGCCCCCACGGGCGTGGAATTCGTAAAAGAAAACGTCAACCCCGCGCAGAAGCAGAGAACGGCGGTGGCTCCCGCGCAGAGCACCACGCCCCGGAAGCTTCGAAACAGCCGCATGGCCGTCAAAGCCGGGAAGATCACAAGAGACGAGATCAGCATGGCTCCCATCATCCGCATTCCCAAAACGATGGTCAGCGCCGTCAGAATGGACAGAAGCGTGTTGTACAACTCCACCCGCATCCCGGTGGCTCGGGCAAAGTTCTCATCAAAGGTGATGGCAAACAGCTTGTGGTAAAACAGCACGAACAAAATCAGCACCGCTGCGGACACGGCCGCGGAAAGCAGCACGTCCGTTCCCGTCATGGCCAGCACACTGCCAAACATATAGTTGTCCACATCCGTGGTCATGCCGGTGGTCAGTGAAATCACCAGAATTCCGATGGCCAGCGCAGACGCGCTGATCACGGCGATGGCTGCGTCGTTGCCCATGCGGCTGCCTGAATTCGCCAGCCGCAGCAGAAAAAACGCGGACAAAATCACCACAGGAATGGAAAAATACAGCGGCGTGATCCCCAGCGCCACCGCCACCGCCAGCGCGCCGAAGGACACGTGGCTCAATCCGTCGCCGATCATGGAGTACCGCTTCAAAACCAGCGACACGCCCAGCAGCGCCGCGCACAGGCTCACCAGCACGCCCGCGATCAGCGCCCGCTGCATAAAGGGCCAGGAGAACATTTCCACAAGCTCCATCACTGCTCCTCCTTTTGGAACCGTCGGCCCTCCGGCGACTGGAGATAATCCTCGACCGTTCCGTAAAACCAGCTCTTTTTTCCAATGTGCAGCACCGTCCGGGCATTTTCCAAAGCGGAGCGCAGATCGTGCGTCACCATGACCACCGCCATGCCCTCTTTTTCGTTGAGATAGCGCAGAGTCTTGTAAAGGTCCTGCGCCGCGGCGGGGTCCAGCCCCGTAATGGGCTCGTCCAAAATCAAAAGCCGTCCGGCGGCGCACAGCGCCCGAGCCAGCAGAGCCCGTTGCTGCTGTCCGCCGGAGAGATCCCGATAGCACCGGTCCTTCAATTCCAGAATGCCCAGCTTTCCGATGGCCTGCAGCGCCGCAGTCTTTTGGGCCGCCGTGTAGAAAAACCGGAACCCCTTCTGATTCAGAAAACCTGACAGCACCACCTCGTAAACCGTAGCGGGAAAGTCCTTCTGGGCCCGGGTCTGCTGGGGCAGGTAGCCCACCGCGCCGTTTTTCAGTTCCACCGCCCGTTCGATGCTGCCCTCCATGGGGCTGATAAGACCCAGAAGCCCTTTCATCAGCGTGGACTTTCCCGATCCGTTGTCCCCCACCACGCAGAGGTAGTCTCCGGCGGACACGCTCAGATTCAGACCCGACAGCACAGCCCGGCCCTCATAGCCCAGGGCCGTGTCCCGGCAGACAATCAGCTCATTTGTCTCCATGTTCCCGCTCCTTTTTCGCACACTCTTCGCATAGCCCGGAGAACAGTGTCCGCCGGTGGTCCACCGTAAAATGATGCTCCCGCAGCAAATGCTCGTACAGGGGCTGCAATTGGGTGCAGTCCAGATGGAGGATGCGCCCGCAGGATTCGCACTTCAAAAGCAGGCAGTCCTGGGTTCCGTCTCCCTCCGTGTGGCTGCAATACTGAAAATAGGCGCCCTCCTCGGTATTTACCTTGTGGACCCGGCCTGCAGCCTCGAGCTTTTCCATCTGGCGATACACCGTGGCAAGGCCCACCGGATGGCCGCTGCGCCGCAGGTCCGCCGTCAGGTCCGCCGCGGACATGGGTTCGTCCGGCCGCGCCTCAAGGCAGTTTAGAATCGCCTGTTGCTGTTTTGTGGAATAGGGCATAGGTCGCCCTCCTTAAATTTGAAAATCATTTTCATATTATAGATGTCGGTGAAAAATTGTCAAGCATATACTTTTGCTGTTGCAAAAAGCGGCGCAAAAGTGTATGGTAAAGGCAAGGCTGTGAAGCACAGCTAAATTATTACTACGCAATAATTACGCAAAAGCGTGCCTGCCTCCGCGGGCCGCGCGGCGGACGTATGGAGGGCTTATGAAAGTATCTCTGGTCATCATGGCGGCGGGGCTGGGTTCCCGATACGGTGGCAGCAAGCAGGTAGACGGCATCGGTCCCAACAATGAAATTTTAATGGAATATTCCATTTACGATGCCCTGAGGGCGGGCTTCAACAAGGTGGTCTTTATTATCAAACCGGAGATGGAGCCGCTGATGGAGCGCATCTGCGGCGAGTATCTGCGTAGACGCACCGCTCTGGACGGCACCCCTGTGGAGGTGGCTTATGTACATCAGGACTTCTCCTCCGTGCCGGACTTTTATCAGATCCCCGTCGAACGTACGAAGCCCTTCGGCACGGTCCACGCCCTGCTCTGCGCAGCGCAAGCCGTCCACGAGCCGTTCTGCGTGATCAATGCCGACGACTACTACGGGATTGATGCCTACCGCGCCATTTACGACGAGCTGGCGACACTGCCTGAGAGCGGCCGCGGCGCCATGGTGGGCTATCTCCTGAAAAACACCGCCAGCATCCACGGGACGGTGTCCCGCGGCATCTGCGCCGTGGCGGACGGAAAGCTCCGGTCCGTGCGGGAGACTCTGAAGATCCAGCTCTATCCGGACGGAACCTTGAAGGATCTGACAGAAGACCGCTCCCTCGACCCGGACACGGTGGTATCCATGAATTTCTGGGGCTTTACCCCTGGGATTTTCCCCGCCCTGAAATCCTATTTTGAGAACTTTCTCCGCACCGAGGCGGGAGACAATATCAAGGCCGAGTGCCTGCTCCCCATGATGGTGGGAAATCAACTGGAATCCGGCTCCATGGAGATTTCCGTTCTCCACTCCGCCGACCGTTGGTTCGGCATGACGTACCGCGAGGATCGGGCGCGCGTGGCGGAGGAGCTGAGAAAGCTCCATGCCTCCGGCGCTTACCCCGCCTCGCTGAAAGGCTGAGCCCAATCTTATTCGAAGAGTGAGCCGCCGGAAAGGCCCCATGGGCTTTTCCGGCGGCTCACTCTTGAGTCCTGTACTTTGCTGCGTTGGGTCTTCTCTCATGCAATTATTTCTGAATATGGGCAGTTTATTCAGCAACTTTTCATCCTGCACGCGGCAAAGCCCAATCAGCACTAGAAGGTATATTGTGGACATTGGCGGGTATCCTTGACGGAAATTCTTACGAACGGTATACTTATCTTATATGCAGCGAGGCACGAAAAGTCCGGGCAGGGGATGGAGGAAGGGCACGAATGGTCAAAAACAAAAGCCAAAATACGCTGGAGCGCAAGCTGTACCGCTCCTTTCTCCTGCTGTCGGCGCTGGTAATCCTGCTGTCTCTGGGGATGTCTTTGTATCTGGACATGACCCGCCAGCGCAATCAGGTAGACGCGTCCATCAGCAACTCGGCGGCTTATGTCAGCAAGCTTCCAAGCGTGATCGCCATGCTGAAGGCGGGCTATCCCGACCCCAACGTCACTCGAAACATTGACGCGCTGTGCGACAGCATCCCGGATATCAGCGCAGCGGTGATCTGCGACCAGAGCGGCCTGCGGTTCTATCATACGGACCGGCAGAAAACCGGAGAATCCTATGTGGACGGGGAGGAACGTCCCATTTTGGAGGGGGCGGAGCCCTACATCACCACCGGATACAGCACCATGGGCATGCAGCGCCGGGCATTTCACGCCGTCCGCAGCGAAGACGGAACGATCATTGGGTTTGTGATGGTCTCCGTGTTCACCGGCGTTCTCACTGCCCGCCTGACAAACATTGTTGTCCTCCACCTGGTGATTCTGGGTTTAATGCTATTGGTGAGTTTCTTTTTGACCCATGCCATCTTGCGTTTCCTGCGCGGAACATTGATGGGCTTCCGCCCGGAGGAACTGCTGAGCCGCTATCTCCGGCAGGACGAGGTGCTTGGCGCCGTGGCGGAGGGGCTGGTGGCCTGCGACACCGCGGGCATCGTACTGTTTGTCAATCCGACGGCTCAGGCTTTGTTCGGCGACGGCGTCCAACTAGTTGGGCGGCCCGTCTCCGAGCTGTTTTCGGACTCCCGGCAGGAGGAAGTTCTCCGCACCGGGGAAACCGAGGAGCGCCGCTCCTGGATTGTGGGTGGCCGATCCGTGCTGGCGAGCCAAATCCCAATTCGAGAGCGGGAAAACAGCGCGCCCCAGGGCGTATTGACCATTCTATACGATCGGACGGAAATGCTGCACATGTCCGACGAGTTGTTCGGCGCCCGGAGCATGATCGACGCCCTGCGCTCCTATAACCATGAGTTTTCCAACAAGCTTCATGTGATTCTCGGGTATCTGGAGGCCGGACAAATTCAGAAGGCCATCTGTTCCATCGTCAACAGCAACCTGATCTCCGGCCAGCTGATCTGCCAGACCGCCGACCAGCTGCGGGTATCGGAGTTGTGTGCGTTAATGATTGGAAAAATGCTCCACGCAGCGGAGCGGGGCATTCAGCTGAATTTGGCAGAGGGGAGCTGCTGCATCGAGCAAGATTTGCTGATTCCCGTGGAAGATATGGTGACGGTGATGGGCAACCTGCTGGAAAACGCCATCGAGGAGCTCTCCTCCGGCGAGCACCCTGTCAAAGAGATCGAGTTCGGTCTTTACTGCCGCCCGGACTGCAGCTTGCTGGTCTGCACCGACACCGGCGGAGGCATTTCACCGGAGGTGCGCTCCAGCATGTTTGAAAAGGGGGCCTCCACCAAGGGGCAATATCGGGGAACGGGACTGTACGCGGTACAGTCCGTGGTGCGTCGTTACGGCGGAAAGATCGACGTGGAGACCGAGCAGGGCGAAGGTACCAGCCTTACGATCACATTTACGCGGGAGGAGGCGGACTGATGTATCGTGTCATGATCATTGAGGACGACCCCATGGTGGCGGCCATCAACCGCCAGTATGTGGAAAACACATCGGACTTTTCCGTGAAGGCGGTATTTCCCAGCGGCGTGGGCGCGTTGGAATATCTGAAGGAGCACGAAGTGTCGCTCATTATTTTGGATTACTACACACCCATGCTCAACGGAATGGAGTTTCTTGACCGGCTCCACGGCATGGGCAAAGCCCCGGCAGTCATCATGGTCACCTCCGCTAGCGACGCCCAGACTGTTCGGCAGATGTTTTTACGGGGCGTGGTGGATTATCTGGTCAAGCCGTTTGAATACAGACGTTTTCAAGCGGCGCTGGAAAAGTTCCGCCAAAGCCGGGAACAGTGGGAGGTTCAGGCATCGGCATTGGATCAGGAGGCCATTGACCGCATGACCGGCAGTGCGGGGCAGCCCTTCTCACCGGAGCCTCTGGCCAAGGGACTGAACGCCGCCACCATGCAGATGATCCGGGAGTTTTTGCAGCATAACAGCGGCACGATGTATACCAGCGAGGAGATTGCCGAGCAGGTCCAACTCTCTCGAATCACCGTACGGCGGTATATGAACTATTTGACCCAGACCCACGAGGTTGTCAGTGCCATTGATTATCGGACCGGCGGACGGCCGTCCATTCAATACGGAATGGACGACATGCACAAAAAATAGGTCTAAAAATTAGCAGAAAGCTAATAAAACACAGAATACGATACGTACAAAAGGAGTACGATACGTACTTAAATTGAATTGCATTCTCTTCACCCGATATACTAATACTTGTGTTAGGCACCGGTTTTTCCGGAGCCGGAAAGAAGGGAAGAGAATTTATGGAAAAGATTCTGAGTTATTTCGGAACCTATACCCCCGCAGCGGACGGAGCGATTTCTTCGTTTAAGTTCGAGTATCTCTCGGCGCTGGGCTTCGCCGCCATCGTGATTTTCCTGGGCCGCGCAATTGTGCGGCACTCCAAGCTTCTCCGCAAGTACGCAATCCCCGCCCCTGTGGTCTCCGGCCTGATTTTCTCGCTGGTGGTCTCTTTCATCAAAATGTCCGGCGCCATGGAATTTTCCTTTGATGTGAAGATGATGCAGGATCTGTGCCAGAACCTGTTCTTCCTGTGCGTTGGCTTCGGCTTCAGCTGGAAGATGATTCGCCACGCCGGAGGCAAGCTGTGCGCTATGATCGCTCTGGCCGCCTGCCTTTTAATCACGTTGCAGAATCTTCTGGGCGTGGCCGTCGGCAATCTGGTGGGGCTGCACCCGCTGTTGGCGCTTCAGTGTTCCTCCGCCGCCATGTCCGGCGGCGTGGGCACAGCCTCCGCGTTCGGTTCGATCTTTGAAAAAATGGGCGCAGCGGACGCCACCACCATCGGCGTCGCCGCGGGCACTATGGGTAATATCATGGGCTCCCTGATCGGTGGCCCCGTGGCCGCGTTCCTGATCACCCGCCACAAGCTGAAGTCTGACCCCAACGACAAGCCCGACTCCATCACCTCCGGCGAGGCTCCCCGGCTGGACAACGGACGCATGATCTCCATGTTTGCCATGTGCCTGCTGCTGGCTGCGTTGGGAATGCCCATCTATATGCTGCTGGACAGCATCCCCATGATCGAGATGCCCAAGTTCGTCGGCTGCCTGTTTGCTGGCGCAATCGCCCGCAACGTGATGGAGACTTTCCACATCAAGTTCTACGTCCCCGAGGTGGACGCTATTGAGCATATGTTCCTGGAGCTGTATCTGGCCCTGGTGCTGATGACCATCGACATCACCAAGCTGGCCCCGGTGGCCGGACAGATGGGCGTGATTCTGCTCGCGCAGGCTATCCTGATGGCGCTGTTCGGAATTTTCATCTCCTACAATATGTTCGGTCGGAATTACGGCGCAGCGGTTATGACCGCGGGCAACTGCGGCTGGGGCTGCGGCTCCGGACCCAACGCCGTGGCCAACGAGAAGGCGGTTATGGACCAGTACGGCTGGCACAATGTTGCTTGGGTGCTGTATCCCTCCTTCGCCGTGATTATCGACGACATTTTCAATCCCATTTTTCTCTCCCTGTACGGCAGCTTCTTGGTGCGCTGAGTAAAACTGAAGCTTATTTGACCGACAAAACGGGCCTCCCAGTGGGAGGCCCGTTTTGTTGCATAAAATTATGGAAAAATCGAAAATACTGTGATATGATTATGTCCATGAAGTTTGAAACGCAGGAGCGGAAAGATGGTGAGCCGATGAAAAAAGATACTCGTGACCGGCAGCACTTTATACTGTGGCAGCTGGTTTTGGCAAGTCTGCTGACGTCGGTCTGCCTGCTGTCGGGCTGTGGGCTGACGGCAAAGAAGGAACCCTCCCCGGAAATTCGTGTCCTGACCATCGGCACCGCCGACAGCGGTGGCACCATGTACCCGGTCGGGCGGGCCGTGGCTGAGGTATTGAACGAGTCCGTCCCCGATCTTAAAATTAACACCAGCGCGTCCAGCGGCTCTGCCGCCAACGTGGAGAGCCTGCGGGACGGGCAGATCGACATGGGTCTTGTCAGCGGCGACGTGGCATGGTGCGCCTGGCGGGGCGAGGATGAATTTCAGGGAAACTCCATGGAGAACCTGCGGGCCATCGGCGCACTGTATGTGAGTCTTTCCAACTGGATCGCGCCGGATTCGCTGGGTATCGAATATGTCCACGAACTGCTTGGAAAGCGGGTTGCCGTGGGTCCGGAGGACTCCACCTCAGAGCTTTCCGCCCGAGTGGCGCTGAGCGCGGTGGGGCTGACCGCCGACAATACCACACTTGAAAATCAGGGGCTGGGCTCCGGCGGAGTGGCGCTTCTGAATGGGGATCTGGACGCACTCCAGGGTTTTGCCGGGATTCCGGTGAAGGGCCTGAGCGATCTGGCAGGGCAGACGCCCTGCCGTGTTTTGCGGTTCACGGAGGAGGAGTTGGACGCCATTCTGGGGAAAAACAAACAGTATGTCCGCGGCGTGATTCCGGCCGGAACCTACGCGGGGCAGACGGAGGATGTGGAAACCTTCGGCGTCAAGTGCCTGCTGTGCGTGGATGCGGACATGGACGACGATCTGGCTGGCACCATCGCCCGCGTCCTCTGGGAATCTACCGGAGAACTGGTGGAACGGCACGCGTCCCTCTCCGCTATGAGTGAGGACGGCTTTCTGTACAGTGATCTGCCAGTGCCGCTTCATCCCGGCGCAGCACAGTTTTACCGGAGCGAGGGCCTTTTGAGCGATTGAGCCCGCCGGCCAGTCACATCTCATTCAGGCGGATGGGCAAAATCCCGGAGCAGGACGGAATGAACTCCGCCCCGCTCCGGGATTCCTATTTTTGCTGTGTGGCCTTTTACACGTGTCCCATTTGTAAAAGGCTCTGCTAATTTTAAATTAAATTGCACAAAAGCTCTTGTGAAGCGGACGGGCGGGCGCTATAATGGAAACATCTCCCAGCGGGAATATCATAAAGGAGGCTGAAAGATGAAAATGAAAAAGCTCTCAGCGCTGCTCCTGGCTCTGGTCATGGCGGTCAGTCTGGCGGTCCCCGCTCTGGCGGCGGACGAAACCCGGACGGTTACCATTCTCCAGACCAGCGACCTGCACGGCATGGTAAATCCTTATGACTATGCGTCCAACAAGGAAAGCAAGACCAGTATGGCCCACGCGGCGGCGATTATCGCAAAGGAGCGAAAAACGGACCCCAATCTGCTTCTGATTGACACCGGCGACGCCACGCAGGCCAATTACATTCAGGAATTTAAGGACGAAGTCCCCGACCCCATGATTGACGCCATGAACTATTTGGACTATGATGCCTGGACTCTGGGCAACCACGAGTTTAGCTTCGGGTTCAACTATGTGCAAAAGGAAATCAAGGAGTTCAAGGGTGTCACTCTCGCGGGCAATATCTACCAGAAGGACGGCTCCCGCTGGCTGAACGCCTATCAGATCTTCGACGTGAATGGCGTGAAGGTGGCCGTGTTCGGTATTGATGCGCCCCACATTCCCATCTGGGAGAAGTCCGACCCCACGCACTACAACAACATGACCTTCACCACACCGATGGAGGAGACCGGAAAAATTCTCAAGGAGCTGGATGGTAAGGCCGACATCATCATCGGCTCCGTACACTACGGATTGGACGGCGAATACGACACCCAGGGCATGCGCCAGGTGGCCGAGACCTACGGAAATAAGATCGACGCGCTGTTTATCGGCCATGCCCACTCCGTGGTGGACGAGACGATCGGCGGTGTCCCCGTGCTGGAGCCGGGCTGCAATGGGCAGTATGTCTCCAAGGTCACCCTTTCTCTGACGAAGAAAAACGGCAGCTGGGACGTGACCAAGACCGACGCCGGCCTGATCGACTGCTCCACCGTGACTCCCGATGCGTCCTTCCTGGCAAAGTTCAAGTCTCTGGATGAAAAGAGCAAGGCCTTGGCCGCCAAGCAGGTGGGTGAGGTCGGCGAAACCTTCCTGAACCCCGTGGAGCTTCTCCCCGGTATTCCCAACGCGATTTTGCAGGACAACCCCGTTGTGGACCTTATCAATCAGGTGCAGATGAAGAAGGTCGGCGCGGACGTGTCTCTGGCAGCCCTGTTTGATGCCAGCTCCAATCTGGAGAAGGGCCCCTTCCTGAACCGGGACAGCGTGAAGATCTACAAGTACGACAACACGCTGTACGGCGTGAAGGTCACCGGCAAACAGCTCAAGGCCATCATGGAACAGCAGGCCGGCAGCTTCTTCAACCAGTACAAGGCCGGCGACGTGACCATCAGCTTCAACCCCGACATCCGGATGTACAACTATGACGAATTTGCCGGCGTGAACTATGAGATTAACATCTCCAAGCCCGTCGGCTCCCGTATCCAGAACGTCACCTATCAGGGCAAGCCCCTCAGCGACACCCAGACCCTGGTGCTGGCACTGAACAATTACCGCTACGGCGGCCTGGTTACCGCGGGCCTTTTGAACGAGGCCGACGTGGTGTACGAGGGCGGCGCGATCCGAGACATGATTACCGACTATGTCGCCGCGCTGAAGACTCCCCTGATGCCTCAGTGCGATAACAACTGGAAAATCACGGGTGCAGATCTCAATGATCCCCAGAAGGATCTGATCTATGGGAAGGTTCGCTCCGGCGAACTTACCGTCCCCACCTCCGAGGACGGCCGCACGCCCAATGTTGCCTCCCTGAACGGTCCCGCCCTGCGGGCGGCGGGCAAGCTGCCCGCCCTGACCGGCAAAGATGCCGGTACGACCCCTGCCCCCGTAACACCTGAGGTTGCACCTGCGGTTACTCTCGTGGTTTCTCCTGGCGTCACGGCCGTCTTCACTTACACCGTGAAATCCGGTGACTGCCTGTGGAGCATCTCCCAGCAGCTCTACGGCACGGGCACGAAGTGGACTGTGATCTACAAGGCAAATACCGCAATCATCAAGAACCCGGACGATATTCAGATTGGTCAAGTTCTATCCATTCCGGCGGCCACCATTCCGGCAGCCTAAGAATTTAATTCTCATAAAAGAGTAGAGACGCCTGCTACAGGCGTCTCTACCCTTTTTCTACTCCGTTCTCTCTTGCCCCAACGCGAAAAAAAGCGTATGATAGACCTGTTGACCCGCGCGGGCTTTCAAAACCGCGCCGGGACGCGGAATCCGTCCGCCGATTTGCGGCCGGATATTAAATGGGGGCGCATAAAAATGGAACTGCTGGACGCACAGGCGGCAGGGCTATACGGGGAGATGCTGGCTTTGAAGGAAGACCTGCACCGTCACCCGGAGATCGGCTTTCAGGAGCGGCGGACCACGGCGCTGCTGCGAGAGAAACTGGATGCGCTGGATCTCCGCTTTGTGGATTTGGGAATGAATACCGGAGTCGCAGCGGTTCTGGAGGGCGAAAGGCCCGGGAAAACCGCCGCCCTGCGGGCGGACATTGACGCCATCGCGGAGACGGAGGAACAAAGCCACGCCGTCCGTTCGGAAACAGCCGGCCTTATGCACGGCTGCGGCCACGATTTTCACACCGCCTGCCTCTATGGCGCGGCAAAGCTGCTGGCGGCCCGACGGGAGACTCTTTCCGGCCGCGTAGTGTTCTTATTTCAGCCCGCCGAGGAGGAGACGCAGGGAGCGCAAGCCCTGCTGGACAGCGGAGTCTGGGAGAAGGCCGGCGGAAAACCGGACTGTATCTTTGGCCTCCACAACCGGCCGGAGCTGCCCACGGGGCAGGTCGCCGTACTAGATGGCCCCATCATGGCGGGGAAGATCAATTTTCGCGTGACACTGCGGGGAAAACCCGGCCACGGCGGTTCGCCCCACAAATGTGTGGACCCGGTGGTGGCGGGAGCGGCGCTGGTGGACGGGGTGCAGACCATCGTCAGCCGCAGCATCGACCCGCAGGACGCTCTGGTATGCGCGGTATACTCCCTCCACACCGACGCGCCGGATTTTTTTGTCCCGGCCTCCCTCACCATGACCGGCAGCATTCGTTATCTCCGGGACGCGGCGGGTCAGCGGGCGGCGGAGCGGCTGAACGTCCTGGCGGCTGGCATCGCCGCGGCTTACGGCTGTCAGGCGGAGACAGAGTTGCTGCCTCAGGTCCCGGTGACGCGAAACGCCCCGTCTCTGGCGGAAATTGCAAGACGCGCCGCCTCAGCAACGGTAGGCGCGGGAAACATTGTTTCGCCGCCACCGGATATGGGCAGTGAGGATTTTGCAATATACGGCACGGAAATTCCCGCCTTTTTCTACTGGCTGGGCAGCGGCTTTCCGGGGCGGGAAAACGCCCCGTGGCACAGCCCCAAATTTTCCACCGACGACGCGGCACTGCCGCTGGGAGCGGCACTTTTGGCTCGGTCGGCGCTGTTGGCGCTGGAGTGCCTTTGAGCTTTTGAGGTGAAACTATGAAATCAGGAATTGTTTTGGAGGGCGGCGCCTTCCGCACTATTTTCTCCAGCGGCGTGTGCGACGCGCTGCTGGACGCGGGGCTGCTGCCGGATTATTTCATCGGCGTGTCCGCCGGGGCGGGTTACGGTATCAGCTATCTCTCCCGGCAGAAATGGCGGAACTTGAATATCATCTGCCACTATGCCAATGATAAACGGTATATGGGCATGGGAAACCTGCTGGATCGAAAAAACCGGTCTTATTTCGGACTGAAATTTGCCTATGAGGATATTCCAAACCAGTACGTCCCCTTTGACTATGAGGCCTTTGCCGCCTACCCCGGCGAGGCGGAGGCAGTTTTGACGAATCTGAACACCGGAAAGGCGGACTATTATCCCATTTCCTGCATGGACAAGCATTTCACGGTTTTGCAGGCCACCTGCGCCATGCCGCTGCTGTTTCCCATCTTCCATATTAACGATCAGCTCTATCTGGACGGCGGCTGCGCCGACCCCATACCATGGCAGCGCGCGCTGGACAGGGGCTGTGAACACCTGCTGGTCGTGCTGACCCGGGAGCGGTCCTATGTCCGGAATGTGGAGAAGTCCGATGGGCTCATCCGGCGTCACTATCGCAGGTACCCCAATTTTCTCGACACCATGCTCCGCCGGGCGGACGCGTACAATGAAAACCGGGAACGCCTATTCCAACTGGAGCGGGAGGGCCGGGCCATCATCATCGCTCCGGAGTCCACAAAGGGCTATTCACGGACGGAAAAGGACGTGGAAAAGATCCGTGCCCTGTGGCAGGACGGCTATTTCAAGGGCCGCGCCGCCGTGCCGGAGCTGGCGGAATTCTGGAAAAAGGATTGAGACTACCACTTAAGATTTTACGTGGATTTAACATTGCGGGTCTTCCTATACGGATCATTTCCCTATATAATATACATTGTAAACTTTTATAACGCTGTTTTAAATGACAGCGCATAAAAGCCAACGATTGTAAATTCCGTGTTAAATACGAAGGAGAACCATTTGATGGACATTTTTTCCGTCTTTACCCTCTGCGGCGGTCTGGCCTTTTTCCTCTTTGGCATGAACACCATGTCCAAGAGCCTTGAGAAAATGGCAGGCGGCAAACTGGAGCGCACGTTAAAGCGCATGACCTCAAATCCGCTGAGCAGTCTGCTGCTGGGCGCCGGCATTACCATCGCCATTCAGTCCTCCTCTGCCGTAACGGTGATGCTGGTGGGGCTGGTGAACTCCGGCGTCATGGAACTGGGACAGACTATCGGCGTCATCATGGGCAGCAACATTGGGACGACGCTGACCGCTTGGATTCTTTCCCTCAGTGGGATTAAGAGCGGAAACGTATGGGTAAAGCTTTTGAAGCCGGAGAACTTCTCGCCGTTGGTGGCGCTGGTTGGCATCTTGCTCATTATGGCCTCCAAAAAGCAGCGGCAGCGGGACATCGGCCGTATCCTCATGGGCTTTGCCATTTTAATGTACGGTATGGAGCTGATGAAGGAAGCCGTCAGTCCGCTACAGGATATGCCTGAATTTGCAAGCATCCTGACTGCATTTAACAATCCTTTGCTGGGCGTGTTGGTGGGTGCGGTATTTACGGGCATCATCCAGTCCTCCGCTGCCTCCGTCGGTATTTTGCAGGCATTGGCCATGACCGGTGCCGTTACTTACGGCATGGCCATTCCCATCATCATGGGCCAGAACATCGGTACCTGCGTCACCGCGATACTCAGCTCCATCGGTGTCAACCGCAGCGCGAAGCGGGTGGCGGCGGTCCATATCTCCTTTAATATCATCGGAACGGTGATCTGTCTGTTTCTGTTTTACGGTTTGGGGAGTTTCCTCCCTTTTACGTTCATGGACGACACGGCCAGCGCGGTCAGCGTCGCTCTGTGCCACACAGTTTTCAATGTGTTTACCACCGCGATTCTGCTGCCCTTCTCAAAGCAGCTTGAAAAGCTGGCCTGTATTCTGGTAAAATCAGAAACGAAGAGCGAGCAGTTCGCGTTTTTGGACCCACTGCTGCTCCGCACTCCCGGCGCGGCTATCAATGAATGTATCGCTATGGTAGGAAAGATGTCCGAGCTCGCCCGCAAGAATTTTCTGCTCGCCGTTCAGCAGCTTGAAAGCTACACCTCCGACCGGGAAACTCAAATTTTGGAGAACGAGGACAAGCTGGATACCTATGAGGACCGTCTGGGCGACTATCTTGTACAGATATCCCGCCATGGACTTTCGGGTGAAAACAGCCGTCAGGTTAGCCGCATGCTCCACTGTATCGGAGATTTTGAGCGCATCGGAGATCACGCCGTAAACATACAGGAGTCGGCCCAGGAGCTCCATGACAAGCAGCTGGCGTTTTCCGACTGTGCGAAGGGGGAGCTGGAGGTCCTGAGCAGAGCGCTGAATGATATTCTGAATCATGCGCTGGACTGCTTTTCCATCAATGACCCGGAGGCTGCCGTCCTTGTGGAGCCGCTGGAGGAGACCATTGACCGGCTGATCGAGGAGATCCGCCTGCGGCACATTGAGCGACTGCAAAGCGGCGTGTGCACCATCCAGCTCGGATTCATCTTAAACGATCTGCTGACCAATTTCGAGCGCGTATCCGACCACTGCTCCAACATCGCGGTGTGCGTGATTGAAACGAACCGACCGGATGTTGATGCCCATGTGTATCTGCACAACATCAAACAGGACAGCAGCTTTGCGCAGGCTCTGCAAGTGGATATGAATCGGTATACTCTGCCGAATCCGTGAGGAATCCCGCCATCCAGTAAAGTAAAAGCAAAGGACTCATCTAACAAGATGAGTCCTTTGCTTTTACTTGTAGATTCAGATCCCTCCGCGCCTATCTCCGCCGATTTTAGGGCTTCTCCCGATAGCCGCCATCCTCCGGTAGATTGCCGGATGGGGCATCTTCATGCGAATCCTCCGCAACCCCGGAGGACGCTTTTGCTTCTTCGGTGGGTGGCTCCGTCTCAGTAGACGGCTCCGAGGCCGCTTCCGTAGGAGCAGGAGGCTCGACCTTCTCGGAGATCATGTTGATGTGTTTGGCGGGAGCCTCAATTCCCGGAGTCTCCTGCCGGGTGGAGGCGTATTCGTCCTCCACCAGCGTCGGGTCCCGGCCTTCAATGATGGCCACCATTTCCGCGCCGGTAATGGTCTCCTTTTCCAAAAGGTAAGCGACTACCCGATCCATGTCCTGGCGGTTTTCCCGGATGACCTCCACCGCCTTATGATAACAGCCGGTCAGAATATCCCGAACCGATTTATCCATGGCGGCGGCGGTATCCTGAGCGCAATCCATGCCGTATCCGCCGTCAAGATACTGATTTCGGCGGGAGGCCAAGGCCATCATGCCGAATTCATCGCTCATACCGTACATGGCCACCATGTTCCGGGCCACCTGCGTGGCGTCCTGAATGTCCTGAGACGCGCCGTTCGTCATGGTGTTCAGTACCACTTCCTCGGCGGCGCGGCCGCCCATGGAAACCGTGATCTTAGCCATCAGCTCATCGCGGGTCCTCAGCTCCGTCTTATCCTCCTCGGGCATCAGCAGCGTGTAACCCAAAGAACCCTGCGTATGGGGGACAATGGTGATCTTTTGCACCGGCTCGGTATTCTTCTGCTTGAAAGCCACCATGGCGTGGCCCACCTCGTGGTACGCCACCAGCTTTTTCTCAAATTCCGTCAGGACGCTGCCCTTTTTCTCCGTACCCGCGATGACCAGTTCAAACGCGGCCAGCAGGTCCCCCTGATTGACTGTTTTGCGGCCCAGACGAACAGCCCGAAGCGCCGCCTCGTTCACCAGATTTGCAAGATCCGCGCCCACGCACCCCGCGGTAGCCAGCGCCACCTTTTTCAGATTCACATCCTCGCTGAGCCGGATGTTCCGGGTGTGTACCTCCAGCGTGGCAACGCGGCCCACAAGATTGGGCCGGTCGATGGTGATGCGCCGGTCAAACCGTCCGGGGCGCAGCAGCGCCTGGTCCAGAACCTCCGGGCGGTTCGTGGCCGCCAGCAAAATGACGCCCTTCGTGGGGTCAAATCCGTCCATTTCCGCCAGCAGCTGGTTCAGTGTCTGTTCCCGCTCATCATTGCCGCCCATGCGGTTGTCGCGGGACTTGCCGATGGTGTCGATCTCGTCGATGAAAACGATGCACGGGGCCACCTTTGCGGCTTCCTTGAAAAGATCCCTCACGCGGCTGGCGCCCACACCCACGAACATCTCCACAAAGTCGGATCCGGAGATGGAGAAGAAGGGTACGTTGGCCTCGCCGGCGACTGCCTTGGCAAGCAGGGTCTTTCCGGTACCCGGAGGACCCACCAGCAGCGCGCCCTTGGGCAGCTTTGCGCCAATCTCCGTATATTTTTGCGGATTGTGCAAAAAGTCGATGATCTCCGTAAGAGATTCCTTGGCCTCGTCCTGACCTGCCACGTCCCGGAAGGTGACGCCGGTGGACTTTTCCATATAGACCTTGGCGTTAGCCTTACCCACAGAGCCCACGCCGCCCAAACCACCGATGCCGCCGCCCTTTTTGGCCATGATGCGGAACACCAACGACAGCAACAGCATCATAATGGCGAAGGGCAGAATATAGGTGATGAGCATTTCCAGCAGCGGGCTGACGGGCGGCGTGTAGGGGGATCCGCAATCCACGTTGTGCTCCAGGAGTCTTGATATCAGCTCGTCATCGTTCAGCGCCACGGTGTAAAGCTGGAAACTCCCGTCATCGGGGGCAGTCCGCTTGCTCAGCAGTCCGCCAAGCCCCGCTGCGGCAATGTCTCCGGTTCCGGCGGCAGAATCGTCCTTGGTCTGCTCCGGCATGGGTCCGTAGGTCTTGCCGTCCTTGTCGGTATAGGTGAAGCCCACCGCGGGGGTAATGTGGGCCAGTCCCGTACCGGGATCAAATTCCACCTTGGCAATTTTATTGTTCTCAATCAGAGTTACAAACTCTGTATAGCTGATCTCCACGGAGGTGCTGCTCTCGGAACCGGAAATCCAGTTGCCCACGTAGCTGACGATGATCGTCAACAGCAGAGCCCAGCTCACAAGAGAGACAACGCCGCGCCAATTGTTGCCTCCATTTTGCCCGTTTCGCTTGGGACCCTTGCGATTCTTTTGATCGTTATTCTGACTCATCCAACGAATACTCCTTCAACGAATACTCCTTTGCCTGATAAAAGGTTATACTCAAATTACCATGCAGTATACCATAAAAAATGGAGGGCCACAAGGACAGCCATCCTCTTTTCCGTGAAATTTCTGTGAATTCCACTTTATTGTGTGCGAAAACTATGATACAATCATGGTAATTATTGATTGAACGCAAAAAGCCGAAGGAGAACGTATGGACAGTGAAAAAAAGGACCAGCTCACCGCCGAGGCAGACGGCATTATCGAAGGCCGCAATGCGGTGATCGAGGCTTTGCGTGCCGGTGAATCCATTGATAAAATATACCTCGCAAAGGGCGAAACGGACAAGACGCTGGGACACATTGCCTCCAAGGCCCGCGCCGCGGGTGTGGTGGTGGTGGAGGCGGACCGGCGGAAGCTGGACGCCATGAGCCGGACCCATGCCCACCAGGGCGTGATCGCCTTGGCTGCCGTGCGGGAGTACGCCTCGGTGGAGGACATTCTGGCTATTGCGGAAAAGAAGGGCGAAAAGCCTTTGCTTGTGATTTGTGACGAAATTTCAGACCCGCACAATTTGGGTGCCATTATCCGTACGGCGGAGTGCGCCGGGGCCCACGGGGTTATCATCCCCAAGCGCCGCAGCGCGGGACTGACGGCCATCGTGGCTAAAACCTCCGCGGGCGCGGTGGCCCATGTGCCGGTGGCGCGGGTCCCCAATATCCCGGCGCTGCTGAAGGATTTGAAAAAGCAGGGCATTTGGATATTCGGCACCGCGGCGGACGGGACCACTGCCCTTTACCAGGCCGACCTGAAGGGCCCCGCCGCCATTGTCATCGGCAGCGAGGGCGATGGAATGACCCGTCTGGCGGCGGAGAACTGTGACTTTTTGGTCAGCATCCCCATGCGGGGCCATCTGACCTCTCTGAACGCCTCCGCGGCGGCGGCAATCCTGCTGTACGAAGCTGTGCGTCAGAGAAGCTGATAAAGAGACAATTCGCGGGTGGGAGAGAAAGATGGCAGAGATCGAAGATAAAAAACCATATGATGCGCTCACCGACGCGGAGGATTTGACCGCCGGAACCGGCGTATCCCCGGAGGGCGACTTCTCACTGGAGGAAATTCTGGCGGAGTACGGCGGCAGCCGCCGTCAGCATATTCTGGAGGAGGTGGAGGAGGAGACTGCGCCGGATAATGGGGTGGAAACCGCATCCCAGCCCGAAGAGGAAGACGCTGTGCTCCCTGACCCGTCCGGGGAAGTATCGGAACCGGAAGCGGATGCCTCGCTGGCGGTGTCTCAAGAGCCGCAGGAGGCTAATCCGGAGGAAGTCCTTCCGCCCCCGCCCCGTCCCGTGTCCATCGAAAAGGCTGTGGGGCAGACGGTGGGAGACGTGATGGAGGAGCGGGAGTCCCGAATAGCGGAGCACCGCCCCCGCCGCGGCCTTTTCTCCCGAAAAAAGATGGTTCCGGAGGAGACGGAGCGGCTCTATGAGCCGCCGGGCCTGCCACCGGAGCCTGAGCCGGAGGAGCCTCCCATCGGTCCGGAGGAGTCTCTGGATGCCGCCACGAAGGGAGCGCTGAATAATTGGCGCCGCAGCCGCCGCCCTCTGACAGCCGCGGCGGCGGTCTCGCTTTTGCTGCTGGCGCCGCAGGCTGTGGAAGCCGCTGGGTATACCGTCCCCCTCTGGACAGGAGACGCGCGGCTGCAAACCGTTGTCTCCGCCGGGGCGCTGATCCTGATGTGCATCCTGTGCCGCCGCGTTTTTATCCGGGGCTTTTCCCGGCTTGTCCGCAAATTTTTCACGGGAGAACTGCTGCTGGCGGCGTCCGCTATCGCGTCGCTGCTGGACTGCGCCGCCCGTATCTGGCTCCCCTCCCGCAGCGACGCACCCCTGTATGCCCTCCCGGCCTGCGTGGGCCTGTTGTTCGGCCAATGGGGCTGTTCTCAGCGGGAAAAGGCCCGGTGCGATACATTTCGCACCGCCGCGCTGGATTCCGCGCCGCCGTATCTGATCACGGATTTGGAAACCGGGGCCTGCAAACAGCCTGGCCGCATCCCTGGCTTTTGGTCCGACACGGAAAAGCCCTCTGTCTCGGAGCTTTGGCAGGCTGCGCTGCTGCCGGTGGTCTTCGTGGCCTCCGCCGTGTTCGCGGGCCTTGGGTCCTTGGGGCAGGGGCGCGGGTCCGATTTTCTTTTGAACTGGTCTGCGATTCTTACGGCCTCCGCCGCGCTGATGCTGCCGCTGGCGGACGCGCTCCCCGCCGCACGGTTGGCAAAGCGGCTACAAAAGGCGGGCTGCGCCGTGGCGGGCTGCGCGGGCGCAGAGAAGATCAGCCGAAAAAGATCCATGGTCGTCACCGATCAGGACCTGTTTCCGCCCGGCACAGTCAGTCTCAATGGCGTCAAGCTCTTCGGTGAGGAGATGCCGAAGGTGGCATCCTACGGCGCGTCCCTTGCCCGGGCTTCCGGCTGCGGGCTACGGCGGCTGTTTGACAATTTGCTGGTGTCTGAGGGCGGGTCTCTCGAAACGCTGGACGACTTCAGCTTTTACGAAGAGGGTGGCTTTTCCGCCAACATCCACGGGGAATCGGTGCTTCTTGGCACCGCGTCCTTCATGCGCAAAATGGACGTCCGTCTCCCCAGCGGGCTGAACCTGCGCACCGGGGTGTTTCTCTCCATCGACCGGGAGCTTGCGGCGGTGTTCGCGGTAAAGTACAAGCCCTCCGACAATGTAGACTGGGCCCTGCGTCTTCTGCAGCGGAACCATATCCAGCCGATTCTCGCCTCCCGGGACCCCAACGTGAACCCCGGCCTTCTGAAGCGGAAATTCGCCGCCAAGGCAAAGGTGTCTTATCCCTCACTCTCCGACCGGCTGGCTTTCTCCGAACAGGAGTCCGCCCAAGGCCGTCCCCGCGCCCTGCTGCTGCGGGAGGGGCTGCTGCCTTATGCGGAGACCGTCGCCGGGAGCCATCGCCTGTGCCGCGCAATGCGGGCGGGAACGGCCCTGGCACTACTGGGCTCCGTTGCCGGAGCACTGCTGAGCTTTTATCTGACGGGCCTTGGCAGCTATGAGCTGATGGAGCCGCTGCGGCTCCTGGCGTTTTCCCTGCTGTGGACGCTGCCGGTCTTCCTGATGGACAATCTGGCGGGGCGGTACTGAGGACCGCGTTCTCCGTCTTATTCTGTCAAAAAGTCAAAATGTGGAGGGGAAATTTATGGATCACGATGTAAAAGAATGGAAAACTGTCTCTGTCCGTAAATCAGCGGTTGGCCTGTCTGCAATCTTTCTGCTTTCTCTGATCTTTTTGCTGGCGAGCTCAGCCCTCACCGGCACGTCCAGCAGAGGGCTTGTGATTCAATTGATTATCGCGGTGGTGCTGGCGGCAGTGTTTCTTGCCGCCGCGATTTCCCGTCTGCGGAGATTTTCAGAGGCTTTGACAGCTCAGGGCGACTGGCCATGCGAAGGCGGAGACGATTCCGCCGCGGTCCTTGAGGATGCCTCCCGCATGCTCAGTGAAATGTCCGGGGGCGACCTGCTGGTCAAAAGCCGCTGCCCCGAAAAATATCAGGGCGATTACGAGTCGCTGCTTCACGCCATAGACGCCGTCCGCGACCGTCTTTCCCAGCTGCTTTCCGGCCTCGGCGCTGCCGCCGGAGAGTTGGACGAGAGCGCACATCAGGTTTCCACCGGGACACAGGCCTTGCTCCGGGACGCCGGGCAGCAGACCGCCTCTGTTCAACAGCTCACGGACATCATCGGCGAGATCTCCGTCATTATTCAGCACAGCGGGGAGAAGCGCAGCTGCGCCCGGGATTTGTTCCGGGAGTCCGCCGATGGCTTCGCTTCCTGCAACCAGAGGATGTCCGATATGCTCACCGCCATAAGTAATATCTCCGATAAGACCGACGGCATCGGTAAGATTATCAAAACCATCGACGATATATCGTTCCAGACCAATATTTTGGCGTTGAACGCGGCGGTTGAGGCCGCCCGTGCCGGTACGGCTGGAAAGGGCTTTGCTGTGGTGGCGGATGAGGTACGCAACCTTGCAAAAAAAGCGGCTGACGCCGCCAGGGATACCACAGCCCTGATTCAGGACACCGTGACGGCGGTCCAGCACGGCTCGGAGCTGACCAGCGGCACGGCGGAAGCACTCCGTCTGCTGAATGAAAACTCCGACAAGGTGGTCGCCATCACCAACGAGATCGGCAAGGACGCGCAGGAGCAGGTCGATGGCATTCGCCGTCTTTCGGATGGACTGACCGAGATTTCCGGCTCTGTCCAGTCCAGCGCTTCCACCGCGCGGGAATCTGCGGCCGGCAGCGATGCGCTCGCACAAGAGATTGAGCGGCTGAATACGTTGCTCCACCACTTCCGTTTTAAGGATTCTAGCATTTTCGCCGCATGAAAGAGTTTTTTTGGTACCGCATAGCGGCGCATCAGCGCACCAAGCCGATCTGTCCCCAAAAAGGAGTTTGCTCTTTGTTCGTTTAAAAAAATATTCTCCGTTTCTACCCCTAAGTTCTATCCAAGTCGGCGCAAGACAAGAGCCGCGTAAATCCAGGGTTCTGGGTTTACGCGGCTCGCAGCTCGACTATTTGTTCTATTAACACTTTTAATTTTGAAAAGGCAAATATAATTTTCCCAAGCACAAACGTATAGCTACTGCTACGCAAACAGCAGTCCCAATCAAAAGCCCCCAGCCGTTCCGCGCATTAGCCGATGCCGCCCAAAATGGCGCCGGTGACCAAGGCAGCAAGCGCACAGGCACAGTAGACATACTTGGCAATCGGATAGAACCAGCTGCCAATCGCCTTTTTAGATCCTTCGTTGACCGCCTTGAGGGCAAAGTCCTTTCCCGCAACCCATAGGAACATAATTCCGGCCAGAAGTGCGCCCAACGGGCAGATGTAGATGGAGACCACATCCATCCACCCGGAGACGATACCCTGAATGCAGATAGCTACGACGCAGCCCAGCACATGGATGACGGCGGTGGCGGGCATCCGTTTCATCTTAAATTTTTCCTGCAAAAACGCCACGGGCGCCTCATACAAATTAATAATGGAACTGACGCCTGCGAAGAGCACGCAGATGTAGAAGATAACGCCCACAATCCGACCGCCGGGCATTCCGTTGAATACGTTGACAAGATAGATGAACATCAGGCCCGGTCCGCCGGAGGACAGCTCGGCATTGCCAGCCGCCATGGCCGGGATGATGACGAAGGCGGCCAGCAGGGCAGCCAACGTATCAAAGATGGCGACATTGCGGGCGGAGCTGGGAATGGCTTCCTTCTTGCTCAGATAGGATCCGTAGATCACGGTGCCGTTGCCGGCCACGGACAGGGAGAAGAACGCCTGACCAAAAGCAAAGATCCACACCCTGGGATTGGCCAGCCCCTCCGGACTGACAGAGAAAATATACTTGTAACCGTTGGAGGCACCGGACAGGGTGCCGATGTAGATGGCCAGACCGATAAACAGGAAAAACAGCACGGGCATCATAATTTTGTTAGCCTTCTCAATGCCGCCCGCAATGCCCAGGCACATGATGGCGAAGCTGACGACGATAGCCACGATGACCCAGAGGTTCGCACCCCACGCGCTGGCAGTGGCGCCGAAGGTACCGCCGATAACGTCCATATCCTGACCCATCCCATACAATCCGCCGCTGAAGGACAGGAACGTGTACTTGAAGATCCAGGCCATGACGCAGGTGTAACCGATGGCCAGGGCCAGAGAACCCAGAATGGGAATTACGCCGATGGCCTCGCCGGTTTTCCGGTTGCCCGTGCGCAGCTCTGTGCACATACCAAACGCGCCCACAGGGCCCGCGGCGGCGGAGCGGCCCAACGCCATCTCCTCAATAATGCCGGTGGAACCGATCAGAATGACAAAGATGAAGTAGGGGATTAGGAACGTCATGCCGCCGTAAGCGGAGACCAGGATGGGAAAGCGCCAGATATTACCCATGCCGACCGCCGAGCCGATACAGGCGAGGATGAATCCCCATTTGGAAGTAAAGCCATCGCGGGACTCTAGGGTGGCGTTTTCTTTAGCCATACAATTTCCTCCAATTTATTACAAAATCACACGGGTCTCCCATTTTTGACATACTGCGCAGGAGGGTGGGAATTGGACCCACCTCCCTGAAATCAGCAGGCGGCCTTTCCGGCCTTACCGGAAAGGCCGCCTGCGCAGGTTATAATGCCAAGACAGTCTGAGCCATTTGCAATTATCGGAAAAACTTATTTTTGGTCAGGAGAAGGGGAATAGGGCTCCAGGAAAGCATGGAAATGACGCATGGGCAAGTTGTGTCCCCAAGTAATCCGCATGTTGGGAATATTGGCGCGATCCTCGTACAGTGCCTTCACAGCCGCGATGACATAGTCCAGATGCTCTTTGGTCAAACGGCTGCGGTCAATGGCGAAGCGGACCACGTTAGCCAATTCGGCCTGCTGCTCGGGGGTCTTCAGATCGTACTCCATAGAGTAGTCGCCCAGTTCAGATACACGGATGCCGTAGCGGCGGATGAGCTCCAGAGAGAAGCCCTCACCGGCGAAGGTATCATGACCGCGCTTGCCGTCGAAGAACTCGTCCATGTTGATATACACGGCGTGGCCGCCGGCGGGAAGCACGACGCCCTTGACGCCGGCCTTGTAGAAGCCCTCTGCCAGATAGTCGCATTGTGCGACGCGCTCGTTCATGTAATTGAAATCACAGCTCTCGTACAGACCAACTGCCAGCGCCATGATATCACGGCCGGACATTCCGCCGTAGGAGTCGTTGCCGTAGCAGGAGATCTGCTTGACCTTCAGAAGCACGCCTACATCCGTTTTGACAGAACCGTCGGCGTTGAAATCGGAGAAGTTCTTCCAGAACAGACCCTTGTCGCGGAAGGCCAGCATACCACCCATATTAGCGTGGCCGTCCTTCTTGGCGGACATAGTGAACGCATCACACAGGGAGAACATCTCGGTGGCGATTTCAGCGATAGACTTGTCGGCGTAGCCGTCCTCGTTCATCTTGATAAAATAAGCGTTCTCGGCCCAACGGGCAACATCGAACACCAGAGGAATGTTGTACTTATGGGCAACGCGGTTGGTTTCCTGCAGGTTGGCCATGGAGACAGCCTGGCCGCAGATGGGGTTGTTGGTGATGCAGGTGAAAATCAGGGGCACGTTCTCGGGGCCGCAAGCGGTGATCAACTGCTCCAGCTTCTCAATGTCCATGTTACCCTTGAACGGATTTTTCTCATACTTGCCACCTTCGGGAACCTGATACAGCAGTTCCTTGTGATACAGGTTGCGAGGAATGGAGCCCATCTGCTTGATGTTGCCCTCGGTGGTGTCGAAATGGCCGTTGGAGGGAATGGTAAAGACCTTGCCCGGGTGACGGGCGGCCAGGATTTTTTTCACAATCTCCATCAGGACGGACTCCGCTGCACGGCCCTGCTGAATAATAAAGCTGTTCGGGCGCTCCATCTGCGCAGCACCGCCGTTGAACAGGCCGCCCTCGTACTCGCAGAGGTAAACCTCGTCCATCATCTTCTCCACATCACGGCAGTCAGTACGGACCAGATCGACGATCTTCTTCCAATTCTTCTCGCCGCCGCGCTCAAAGATATCGCGGAACGTATCCAGCAGGACATAGTAGCCGGTATTTCGGCCGTAGGCCTCGTCGCCCAGGAACAGGGAAGCCCACTGCTGGTTGGTCATGGCGGTGGTGCCGGAATCGGACAGCATATCCACAGTCAGCATGCCGGAAGGAAACGCAAACTCATTGTAGTGGTTGGCTTTCAGCGCACGCTCACGCTGCTCCACCGTAACATTGGGAATGTCGCGGACTGCGTAGGCAAAGTGGTGGGGTGTAGGAACGTTCAACGGGTACTTCATAAAACTTACCTCCAATTTTTGGCGTTTTTCGCCGTTATTTTTAGAGGATACCCCGGTCATCGTCGCCGGCTCAGACCGGCTTTTGCGACTGGCGGACAGTACCTTTCCCAAAGTAAATTCGGAGCATGTGCCCCGGTGCGGAAGTCTGAAGAATCACTCCGCGGCGATGCACTCGATCTCCACGAGCGCATCCTTCGGCAGTCTGGCAACTTCCACCGCGCTACGCGCGGGACAAGCGCCCTCAAAGAAAGTTGCATAGACACTGTTCATGGCCGCAAAGTTGTTCATATCGCTGAGAAACACGGTGGTCTTGATGACGTTTTCCATTCCCAGCCCCGCAGCTGCGAGAACGCTTTTGCAGTTTTCCAGGGACTGACGGGTCTGCGCCTCAATGCCGTCGGGAAATGCTCCCGTGGCGGGATCGATAGGCAGTTGACCGGATGTAATCACCAGGCCCCCCGCCTGAATGCCTTGGGAATAGGGACCGATTGCAGCAGGAGCCTTGTTTGTACTGATTGGCCGCTTCATATGATTGCCTCCTCGTGATTTATGATAAAATGTTATCATCGCAATAAATTTTTGTCAATATGTTTTTGTAATTTGTACACTTTTCCACTTTTTCTATTTAATAAATTATACAATATGCTGTATTATATAAAGAATTAGCTTTTATAAGAGAAAGATACTATTAAAAAATAAGAAAAAATTACTAATTTAGTTGCCTTAACGCAGTTAAAGTGCTATTTTATAAAGAACTATTAATAAGGGTTATGAGAAAAAAGTCTCATTTGAGAAAAAAGAGGAGGGATTCAATGGGCCCAGCGACAAATGAATGGGTACGCTATTATTCCGCGCTGATAGAATTTATGGGGCTGGCGCTTGGACCGGATTATGAGATCGAACTGCATGATGTAAAGCGCAAGCAGATTGTAGCCATTGCCAATGGCCACGTCAGTGGACGCAGTATAGGCGCTCCGCCAACCAGCCTGGCCATGCAGATCATCGCGGAAAAGTCCTATCTATCCCAAAGCTGGAAGCTGAATTACCGCGGTGTTTCGGAGGATGGGAAGGTACTGCGCTGTTCCACATTTTTTATTAAGGATGAACGCGGCGAGCTGGTGGGAATGATTTGCATCAATTTTGACGACAGCCGCTACCGGGAGTTGTCGGAAAAAGTGTTTGCCCTATGTCATCCGAATGACTATGTCTCCCGCAATATCTCCATCCAGCAAGCCCCGCTGCCTCTAACACTGACGGAGAGCGGTGATCAGGAGACGTTTTACAACAGCATTGCCGCGGCTACAGACGACGCGTTTCGGGCCGTTATGAATACCACCGGGGTCTCTTCCGATCGCCTGACACAAGGAGAAAAACTAAGAATCATTCAACTGTTGGATGAACGGGGTGTTTTTATGCTGAAAGGCGCGACTCAGGCGGTTGCGCAGCGGCTGTCCTGCTCCCAGGCCACCATGTACCGCTATTTGAGCAAAATCAACCAGGAAAAAGCTGCAAAGACAGAACCGGGCTAATCCGACTCTTCTACTCCGAACACGCAAAAGCAAATTTATTGCGCTGAATCGAAATCGCAGTTTTACCCAAGCTCATCGAAGCAGCGTATAATCCCTGCTTTTATAATCTCTACTCGTTTACAAACCAATACCTTGAATGTATACGGACTTTCGTTGACATTCGCCGTTCACTCCTCGGCGAATATTACAGCCAGATCCAGATCCTGTTCATCCGGCCTGCCTTTATTCATTCCGCCGAAAATTATAGGAAGCTGATGGTCTTGAACCATATGCAGTCTCTGATTGAAAGAGCGAAATATAATGGCTAACCAGACGATCATCTTTGCCAAGAGGGTGGAGCAGATGCTGCTGCGTCACAGAGCTCTTGTCTCGTGTCAGCATTCCCGCCGCAAAGCAGTTTTATCAAGAGTTTGAGGCTTTTTTGCGTCGCATGCTCGACATAAAATAAGATGACGTTGGACACTTGAACAGAAAAATCCATAGTGATTTTCCTTATGGTAAAGTGGTAACGGTAAAGGCACCAAATACCGAGGAGGGGTAATCACTCTGGACTGCCAAGATTATATCACAACCGATCCTGAACACAGGCGCGGACAGCACTTAGGTCCCATGGATGAGCTGCGTAAATGTATGAGAGAGCCGGACCCGATGCTCAGCATGCTGAAATGGCTGTGCGAGAAGCTTATGGAAGCGTAAGTTTTCGCAATCGTTGGCGCGGGTTCGTTAACATCTAACCTGGAAAATTTATGGATTAGGGAGGAATCATGAAATTTACTTGGAAAAAGATCGCCGCGTTGCGAATTTTCGTCACCGCCTTGTCCCTTGTCATGCTCATCGTGGAAGCGTTACATAAAAGTAGATCGGCCATTTTTAATGGTGCATTTATTCTATTTCTAATTGCCTCGATTACCACTTCATACGGGCAGAAGATGATCGGTCTCGATTCACCAAAGGCTGTACGAGATTTTTGGAAGCAGCACCCGTTTGTATCGGCCTGTAACTTGTTTATGATCGTGTGCCTTATTGTGGTCGGTGTGCTCTGGATACAGGCAGAGTCTGCTTTGATTGCGTAGGTCCAAACTTAAAAACGCAAAGCGGAAGGATCATAAAGTAGCAAGAGCAAGCTGTCGTATTTACCGAACGATTACAATACCGGATACAAAAGCCGGGCATAATATCCGGGTACTTCTGGTTTTGATAGCAGATGTTTGTACGAGCAGTCACTTCTTATCGCCCTGGAGAAGACAGACTTTTACTTCTCGTTAAAAGGGGACTGCCCTCCGCCGCATAATGTGCGGTGGAGGGCAGTCCCTAATGAAGGAGGGGGAAAGCAAAGGATGTACTCAGATCAGGGTGTCCAAAACGCTCTTGAGGTCCGCGATAATATCCTCGGCATCCTCCAGCCCGACGGAGATGCGGACAAGGCCCTCGGAAATCCCGGCCGCCTTCAGTTCCTCGGCGGAATAGGTGGAGTGAGTCATGGTGGCGGCGTGCTCCACCAGCGTCTCCGCATCGCCCAAGGAGACCGCAATGGTGCATAGCTGCAGCTTGTTCAGCGCGGAGGCCACTTTGTCGCGGCTGGCCTTCAGCTCGATGGACATCATACCGCCAAAGTCCTTCATCTGCTTCTTTGCAATCTCATAGCCCGCGAAGTCTTCGAGCCCGGGGTAGTAAACCTTGTCCACTGCCGAATGACCATGGAGGAACTGCGCCACTTTACGGGCGTTGGCACAGTGCTTTTCCATACGGATATCCAGCGTTTTCAGCCCTCTGGCTATCAGAAACGCGTCAAAGGGGCTCATAACCGCGCCTGTCATGTCCTTCAGACCGAACATACGGCACTGACTGATAAAATCTGCCTTGCCCACGATAAAGCCGGCAATCACGTCGCCGTGGCCGTTGATGTACTTGGTGGCGCTGTGAACCACCACGTCGGCGCCCAGCTCCAGCGGACGCTGTAGGTACGGAGAGCAGAAGGTATTGTCCACAATCACACGGATTTCCGGGTTATAGGAATGCGCCGCCGCGGCAATGGCGGCAATGTCCAGAATCTTCAGTGTGGGGTTGCAGGGCGTTTCAAAATAGACAACTTTGGTCTTGGGGGACAGGCTCTTTTTAAAGGCCTCAACGTCCACCATGTCGATGAATCTGACTTCCACACCGAACTTGGTCATGCCGTGGTTCAGCAGAGCAAACGTGCAGCCGTACAGTGTGTCGCTGGCCAGAATCTCGTCTCCCGCCACCACAGAGGTCCACAGCGCGGCGGAGATGGCGCCCATGCCGGAGGCGGTGGCGAGCGCGGCCTCGCCGTTTTCCAGAGAGGCAAGCTTCATCTCGACCAGCGTCAGCGACGGATTTGCAAGACGGGTGTAAATATAGCCCGGCTCCTCACCGGCAAAGCGGGCGCCGCCCTGTTCCACCGTGTCAAACTCAAAGGTGGAGGTCTGATAGATTGGGGTGCACAGAGAGCCGGTGGCGTCCTTGGTCTTGCCCACATGGATTTGCCGGGTTGCGAACCCCATCTTCTTTTCGTTTTCCATGATATCTGTTCCTTTCTGTTTATCACCCGCGAAAGCGGGCTTTATTCGTCTTTCAGCCCTGCGGCTATCCCATAAATATCGAAATGAGCCTGTCTGTCCAGCGCCACAAAGCCGCCGGTTTTGCCATCGCCGATGTGATTCATTTCTACCAGCTCGGAAATGCTGGCGGGATCCGCACCGATCTCTTGAAGGGTGAGCGGCATACCGATGGATCCGAGGAAGGTCCGAAATGCCCGGATTCCTTCCATGGCGGTGTTTAAAGGATTTTCATAGTCCATCTGGCAGCCGAAGATTCGGGTTGCCATCTGCGCTATGCGCATCGGATCGTGGTGCCGGGCGCAGTAGGTCATCCATGCGGGCATAATCACCGCCAGTCCCGCCCCGTGGGCGCAGTCGTATTTCGCGGAGAGCACATGCTCCAGATGGTGGCTGTTCCAGTCCTGCTGGCGGCCTACGCCCATGATGTTGTTGTGGCACACCATTCCGGCCCACATGATATTGGCGCGCGCCTCATAGTTGTCCGGGTTTTCCATCACGCGTCTTCCCTCGTGCAGCATGGTCAGGACAACGCCCTCCAGCAGCCGGTCGGTGATCTCCACATCCTTTGTGTTGGTAAAGTAACGCTCGAAGGCGTGGGCCATGATGTCCGTTATGCCGCAGGCCGTCTGATAGGGCGGCAGGCTCTGCGTCAAAGCCGGATTCAACACGGAGAAACGGGGCCGCAGGCAGTCCGCGCCTGCCCCGTTTTTTTCCAGCGTCTTTTCGTTTGTGATGACGGCGTCCGGGGAGCCCTCGCTGCCTGCAGCCGCAATGGTCAGCACCGTACCCACGCTCAGTGCCCTCTCCGGCGCTTTTCCGGAGAAAAAGTCCCAGAAGTCGCCGTCATAGACCGCGCCCATGGCAATGGCCTTGGCCGAGTCGATCACGCTGCCGCCGCCGACGGCCAGCAGAAAGTCGATGTTTTCCCGCCGGCATATCTCAATTCCGCTGTACACAAGGCCGCTGCGGGGATTGGGGAGAACTCCGCCCAGCTCCGCCGTATAAAGTCCGGCCTCCGTCAGGGAAGACTTCACCCGGTCCAGCAGTCCGGAACGCTTTGCCGACTGACCGCCGTAGACAATCAAAACCCGGCTTCCCCTGAACTTCTTCACATAGCCGCCGGCCTCACGTTCCCGATCCTTGCCGAAAACGAAGTGGGTCGGGCTGTAAAAATCAAACGCATCCATAATAACACTCCTTAATAGCCGGTTTTCTTTCCCGGGGTCTGACCGTAAGTTTTGAACTTTTCCATAACCGCAGCCATCTCGGCATCGCTGAGGACATTCGGCGTACCGATGCACATGGCGCGGTACTGCAGCTCGGCGATGTACTCCATATTGCAGGCCAGGCTGTACGCGCTTTTGATGTCCCGCCCGCAAACCACCAGACCGTGATTTCCCAGAAGGACCGCGTTGCTCTGCCCGCAGACCTTGATGGCTGCCTCGGCCAGTTCCACGGTGCCGAAGGTCTGATAGGGTGCGCAGGGAACCTCGTCCGCATTGGCGTCGCCGATCACGTAGTGAACCGCTCGGATGGGCTGGCCCAGCACGGCAAACGTCGTGCAGTACACGGAGTGGGTATGCACCACCGCACCCGCCTCCGGTTTGTTTTTATAAAAAATGGTATGCAGCGCCCACTCGCTGGACGGTTTTCGGGTGCCGTCCACCACATGTGCCTCCAGATCGGTAATGACCACATCCTCCGGCTGCGTGCTGAAATAGTCCATTCCCGAAGGACTGATGGCCATCAGTCCCTTTTCCGCATTATAAATGCTGATGTTTCCGCTGGTACCGGTGCTCAGATGCGCTGAGCTCATCTTTTTACCATACTCGACGACCAGTTCTCTTTCTTCCCTCATTAACATGAAAATGCCTCCTGCTTTTTGTCTTCACGGTTTTGTGATAAGATTCTCATTTTTAATTTGCCTCGTTCCGGTTTTGAAGCCAGACCGGATAATACTGATGGATGAGCTGCGACGTTCGGGGATCATACGTAATCCACTCTCCTCCGGATCTAGGCCCTGGTTCGTTCAAGCACTCGTTGCACACCAGCGTCAGACCCTGTACCGTCGCCTGATCGAAGCCGGAGCGCAGCCGCAGTTGGCAGCCGGTCAGGTCGCTGAGCATTTGACAAAGCGCCCGGGACTGAAACCCGCCTCCGCAGCCAAGCAGATAGGTTGAACGGTTTCCGGTGAGGCTGCAGAGATTGGAATATTGCTCGTAGATGGAGCACGCAATGTCGCCCAGAACCGACCAGAGAAGATCTGTTTTGTCGATTGCGGCGTCCAGCGGGGAACGCATAAAGAATCCGCCGCGGCGCAGCGGTCTGCGCTCATAAAACAGCAGAGAAGAAAACGACGCCGTACAGTGGAAAGTGGTTTTCAGGGCGTAGGCTTTCTCCAGCTCCTCATAAGTCTGGTCGCCCATGAGCATACCGCAGATACGCTGATAATTTAGGCCGGTCACGCCGGGATTCATTTCGATCTGGTACGTCTTGCCCCCCAGATTCGCATCCGTCCAGACGCGCTGCTGCGGGTCGTAAAATTTTTCCTTCATCAGCGTCACCACCGGAGACGTGGTGCCGGAGACGACTGCGATGTCACCGACTCCGATTTCCACCTGCCGGAGCGCGATCTGTGTGTCCGCGCCGCCGACAACGAACACCGCGTCGTCGGTAAGGCCCAGCAGCTTGCGGAATTCCGGAAGAACCGGGCCAGCCGCCGTGCCTGCCGGGCAGAGCTCAGGAAGAATCTCCATGTCGAAGCCGTAACAATCGCACACCTTTTCCGACCACTTCTGCTCGGCAAGGTCATAGAGCTGCGTCTCACAGGCCTGTGACGGCTCAATGACAGTGCGGCCCGTAAAAATTTGGGCAATCCACTCGCTGACGCTGGTAATTTTGCCGATCCGCCGGTATAGCTCTGGATACACCTTGCGCAGGCCCAGCAGCTTCGCCGCGTCAAAGTCCTCCGTCACCCATTTTCCGGAGATTCGGTAGATTTCCTCCTGATTGGGTACTTCATCCATATAAGCTCTGCCGCGGTTGTCAATGTTCGGCAGGCCGTAAAACGCGTTCCCGTCCCGATCCAGCAGGACGATGCTCTGCCGCGCTCCGGCCGATGAAATGGCGCTCACCTGAAGTTCTGGGTGTTCGCCGCACAGTTCCACGCATCCCCGGAGAATTTTGTCCTTCCATTCCTCCGGCAGGAAATACTGCGCGTCCTCATACTGCTCATCCCGGTAATAAGTGTTGGAAAAGGACCGCATACCAAGGATCGTACCCTCCGAGGTCACCAGCGCCACGCGGGAGTTCCCCGTCCCCAGGTCCACCGCCAGATAATATCTGCTCATGGCTTCACTCCGTTTCGCATCATCAGCGCTTCAGGACGTCGCGGTTGTAGACGATTTTTTCCAGGTCCTCCTTTGCCAGCCACCTGCGGATGCTGTCTGTTAAAATGTCGGACTGATGATCCGTCACCTCATAGGTGGCGCCGCAGATATGGGGCGTCAGCAGCACATTGGGGCATTTGGTGATGGGCAGATCCTCCGGCGTGGGAGGCTCTGAATTCAAAACATCCAAAATAGCGCCCCGGATCTTCTCCTCTTCCAAAACCCTGCGCAAGGCGCCATAATCCACCAGCGCGGAGCGGGCCGCGTTGACAAACAGCGCGTCCTTCCTCATGGAGCGCAGCAGCGGCTCGGTAATCATGCCGCGGGTGGAGTCCATTACCGGCAGATGCAAAGAGACAATATCGCTTTCGGCAAAAATCTCCTCCAGCGTGCGCTTGCGATACCGTCCCTGGTCCCCCGAAATAAACGGGTCGTAGAAAGAGACGTCGCAGTCAAAGCCGTCCAGAATTTTTGCAACCGCGTGGCTGATCCGGCCAAAGCCCACAAAGCCGACTTTTTTTCCTTGCAGTTCATTGCCCATCCACAGATAATACGGCGTGGTCCCCGTGACCCATTCGCCACCCTTTGCCCACTGGATGGCCGGAATCAGCCGGCGGTAAAAGGCCAGAATCAGCCCTACGACCATTTCGGCCACCGCCTGTGTATTGCGCCCCGGAGTGCACAGGATGGGGATTCCTGCCGCTGTGCAGGCGTCCACCTGAATGTTGGCCGGCTCTCCGCGGCAATCTCCGATGAATTGCAGACGGTCGTAGCCCCGGAGAACTTTTTCCGTGACGCGGTCCAGCTCGGTAATCAGCGCGTCCGGCTGCTGCTGGATGAGATGCTCCAGCATCTCGTCTTCATAGTACCGCTCGCCGGTGGTCGTCCAGGGCTCATAGACGACTTCATCGAACATCCCGCCCAGCTCATTCAGGCACTTTTCTGAGAATGGGGCTCTCACATAAAGTTTCATAAGATTCGCACTTCCTTAATAAAACGCCTTTGCCTGCTGGTCAAAATAGTGATTCAGCACATACGGCGCATAGACTCCCTGATCCGTGACCACGCCGGAGATCAGGTGCGGCGGAACCACGTCGAAGGACGGGTAAATGGCCTTGACCTCCGGCACGGTGTTGGAAATTCCGCGGTAGCTGAGCACCTGCGCCGGGTCGCGCATTTCAATGACGATATCCTTTCCGCTCATCTTGTCCTGATCGGGAATACCGGTGACAAAATAGGGGATACCGAAATATTTGGCCAGAATGGCGATTTGAAAGGTACCGATTTTATTGGCGATGTGCCCGTCCCGGGCGATGCTGTCCGCCGCGGAGGTAAAGAGGTCAATTCCCTCGCGCTCCATGGAGTAGGCCACCATGTTGTCTGTGATGACCGTGGTGTCAAAGCCCATTTGGGCAAAGCAGCTGGAGGTCAGCCGCGCCCCCTGGAGATAGGGGCGGGTCTCCGCGCAGAAGACGCGAAAGGTTTTGTTCTGCTTCATGGCGGCGCGCATCACCGTTCCGATGATGGTCTCCCCGAAGCACTGGGTCAGGATTGTTCCGCCCGCGGGAATGAGGTCCGCCAAATAGTCGCCAACGATCTGCATGGTGCCGTACCGGCGGTTCAGCGACTCCACCGTGGCCTCGACAATCTTTTGGGCGGGGTCCTCACCGGCCTCCAGCGCTTGCCCGGCCACCTCCGCGCAGTGGTTGGTGATGATGCCGTAGCGGTTGGCCGTGGTGGGACGCGCGTGCGCCAGATCATAGGCGGCCTGCTTCAAAAAGGCATTCTGCGCGTCCTTGCTCCGTCCCCGGCACTCATGGGCGGCCAGAGCCATGCCCATGCCCACGGCGGTGTACGGACCGGCGCTTTGCGTCACCATGTCCGCAATCGCCTGCACCACTTCATGATAGTCGGCGCACTCCACGAATTGAACCTGCGTGGGGTAAACTCTCCGGTCCAGAATCCGCACCTTGCCGTTTTCATACCATGCCACATGTTCATATTGAAGCAGAAACGGCATGTTTTCATCCATACGCTGCATTTGGCTTCCTCCTTTTATGCCAGGATGAGGCGAAACGCCTCGATAATTTCAGAGCCGGAGCGGATTCGCTCCCGGTTTTTGATGAGAAAAATTCCCTGTCGGATCAAGGTGCGCTCCATCGGAATGCGCTTGGAGAGGTCTTTCACGCAGGTGACCTCCATGACCTTGGAGTCGCCGACGACGCGGCGAATCATCTCCGTTCCGGCGTATCCCAGTGCGTCCGCCATGACGGCGTCCAGATAGTACGTTTTAAACTGCGGGCTGCGGTAGAATTCAAACTGGACGGTCTCGTCGTATTTTACCGACAGCTTTTCGCCGGTTTTATCATACAATTCGCAAATTGTCTTCTCCAGTGCCGCAATGGCTTCGCCCGCCTCCGGCATGGTGAAAGCCTTATTGCCCCAGGAGAAAAACAGATTGCCAATGACGTTGCCAATGTCATAGCCCATGGGCCCGTAGAACGCAAACTCCGGGTCAATAATCTTGATGCCCCGCTCGTTTGCAAAGATGGAGCCGGAATGCAGATCGCCGTGGAGCAGAGCCTGCGCATTGTTCATAAAGCCGTTGCGCAGCTTCGCCACCTCCGCCTTCAGGTCCTGATCATGATACAGAAATTCCTCCACGAAGGCCTCGTTGCCCTCGGTGACAACGTTTCTGTTTTTATAATTGTAGTAGGGCTCCGTCAAGACCAGATCTTCCGTAATGTCGCAAAGCTCCGGATTGACGAAGAATTTGACCTGCTTTTTCTTTTCCTGCCGATCCATCACCAAATCGGTGGTGGGCAGCAGCACATTTGCCAGGAACGTGGAGAGGTTTTCGCTCAGGTGGGCGTAGACGTGATTCGCCATCAGTTCCTTGCGGAGGTTGGCGTAGGCGGAGATGTCCTCCATGGACAAAGCCGCCATGGTCTCGTCGTAATGGAATACCTCCGGAATATAATCGGGGGCAAGCCTGCTTTCCAGATGCAGAATCTGCGCCTCAATCTTATTCCGATAGATATCCAGCGGACGCCCCGAAGAGCGGAGCAGCTTATCCGCCTGCTTGACAATGACGGAGCGCCCGTTCTTTTCCGTCCAGACCCGGAACACATAATTGATATTCCCGTCGCCGATCTCCGCGCACTGGATGTCGTCTTCCGGCTGGAAATAATGCAGGACCTCCACGGTATAGCGCTTGACGTCCTCGACTTTCATTAAAAAGAATTGATCAAACTCAGACATGCGAAACATCCTTCCTCCTATGAAGCAAACGGAAAGGATAGGGGATTGCGCCATCCCTACCCCCTATCCTTTCCCAGTCAGAACATACGCTCTGACTTTAGCACAAATTGTTTATTTGTTCAAATGGATCACTTTGCGGTTTTCCCGGCGGGCGCATTTTCCTGATTGGAAGCGACCCCCTTGGGCCAGCCGATCAGAATAAACAGGATGCCGAACACAAACATCAGAATGCTGTACCAGCAAAACGGTACGATGGACAGCGTGGACACACCGGAAAGTCCCGCCGCAGCCAGAATCTGACCCGCCCAGGGGCACACGCCGTTTCCAGCAGAGGAGAACAGATCCAGAATGCTGGCGGTGCGGACGCGGGAAACGCCGAACTGGTCGGAGATATCCTTTGCAATGGGACCGGCGGTAATAATGGAAATGGTGTTGTTGGTCGTGGCCAGATCTAGAAGAGTAACCAGCGCGGCAATGGACAGCTCGGCGCCGCGTCCAGTCTTGACGCGCTTGGTCAGCTTATTGAGCAGCCAGTCGATGCCGCCAAGATAGCTCATCAGTGCCACCAGACCGCCGACCATAACGGCGATTGCGGCGGTATCCTCCATGCACTTGATGCCGTCGCCGATGGTGGACAGCGCGGTGACCATCGTAAAAGATCCCTGCGCAAGACCGATCACAATGCCGGTCAGAATGGCCGCGCCCATCGCCAAAATGACGTTCACGCCGATCAGGGACAGGACAATAACCAGAATGTAGGGAATCAGCTGAACAAAGTTCCATGTCAGTGCGCTCTTGTCCATAGGCGCGGGCGTCGACTGGAAGATCAGCAGAACAAAGGTCAGAATGACAGCGGGGAGCACCATCAGGAAGTTCGCCTTGAACTTATCCTTCATCTGCACTTCCTGTGTGCGGGTGGCCGCAATGGTCGTGTCGGAGATAAAGGACAGGTTATCGCCGAACATGGCCCCGGAGACGACGACGCCGCAGACCAGAGGCATGCTTATACCGGTTTTGGTGGCAATGTCAATGCCAATCGGCATCAGAGCCGTCACCGTGCCCATGGAAGTGCCCATGGAAAAGCTCAGGATGCAGCCGATCAGGAACAATCCGGGAAGGATCATGCTGGAGGGCAGGAGCTTCAAGCCCAGATTGGATACAGAGCCGACGGCGCCCATACCACCGGCCACGCAGTAGAAAATGCCGGCCTCCAGGAAAATGAAGAACATCAAAATCAGCGTATCGTCGCCGCCGCCCTTGCAGAAGCTGGTGACCATATCGTCAAATTTCAGTCCTTCGGCCTTGCGCTTCTTGTTGCAGAAAATAAATGCGAAGATAATTGCAATCAGAATGCCGACATTCAGAGGCATTGTGCCGGCATTGCCGGTAATAATGGTGGAAACAATGTAAAGTGCGACAAAAATAATCAGCGGGAGCAGACCGATAAAGTTTCCCTTTTTGTTCTCGTTTCCCATAATTTTCCCCTTTCTTCCCTATGAAGTAATCCGATCATCCTAAAGAGCTCACTGCGCTGGAATCGTTCACATGCGCTTTGAGGTGTTTTTCGTCCGCTCCGTCAATCGAATATGGTGGAGCGTTTTGCAGCCTCCTTTCAGATTCTTACCTATATCAAAATAATACAACATTTATTAACATAAATCAACGCATATATTTAAAATATGCACAAGTTCTTTCAATTTGCATTAAACTAGCCAGTGAATATTTTGCAATTTACACATACAAGTGTTGATTTTTGTTGTTTTTTAGCATGTTCGTCTTGCAATTCTCAAAAATATCTTCTATAATTCTGATAGCCGTTACCGTTCCGGTTTTTACTGCGCCTGGATGGAAATTAGCAGGCAGCTTATTTCCGAGCGGGCTAAAAGGTGATTTTTGGATATTGAAATTATGTTGGAAAGGCAAGGGGAGAGACCTGTATGCTGAAAATTGACCGCCAGACAGTGATCGAGCAGGAGTTGGCCAAAAAGGGAAGCGTTTTGATTCCCACGTTGGGTAAGCTTTTGCAGTGCAGCGAGGAGACCATCCGCCGTGATTTGAAGGAACTGGAGTCCATCGGCAAGCTGACGCGGACACACGGCGGCGCCTATCTGATGGATAAATACGACAAGAGCTATCCCACCAAACTGCGTAAAGTATACTATCCTGACCTGAAGGCCAGTCTATCCCGTCAGGCGCTGCACTACGTCCGGGAAAACGACGTAATTATGCTCGATTCAAGCACTACCTGCCTGACGCTGGCCGAGGCGCTTCTTGACAGAAAGCTCAGCATTACGATTATCACAAACTCTCTGCTGATCTGCAATCTTTGCAATGAGCAGGCATCCAACATCAACCTGATCTGTCTGGGAGGCTCCTTTCGCAGCCGCACTTCCTCCTTTGTGGGTTATCATGCTACGGACACCCTTTCAGGCTACTTTGCCGACCGGTCTTTTATCAGCTGCCCAAAGGTGACGCTGGAGCAGGGGATGTCGGACAATCATCTGGACGAGTCCCGGGTTCGCGAGAGTATGCTTCTTCACTCTCAGCAGAAAATTCTGGTTCTGGACCATACAAAGTTCAATTCCAGTGCGAATCTGCTGTTTGGGGATTTAACGTCGGTGGACATCATCATTACGGACGAGGTTCTTCCGGAAAGGTGGGCGCAATTCTGCCGCGAAAACAGAATTACGATCGACTATTGTTCCAATCATACCGACGAAAAAGACTGATGTCCAGCGAAATGGACGCTCCATTGTTCAGATGGCTTAAAAGGACAAACGGGTCAAAATCAATTGATCCGTTTACCCTTTTATGAAAAGTGAGATTTGCATTTTATACAAGCTGATGGATCATGATATCCCCCAGGTTTCCATCGGATTTAAGATCAAGAACAAATACTTTTCCGTCAGAAGTTCTGCAATAATAGCTGTTAAAAATATCATCTGCAGAACCTTTGTCAGTCAGTACATAATCAGCATCCCACAACGGATCACCATGGTATGCATTGATAACCTGATAGTCGGCCATATCCAAAATGTGATCTTTGCTAAGAGCAGCACTTTCTGCGCCAGTATAACTTTCAGAAAAACAATCACAGGGACCACTTGCATCAAGAAGTATCTGCCAATCTGATTTTTCAAGGGCCTTTACAAAGACAAGTTCAGCCGCATCAAGGCTAGAAAATTTCCCCTGTGTTACAAAGTCAAGGGGTAGTCCAAGACTGCAATTTTTAAATAAGCTGCTTGCATCAGGGATTTCAGGTTCAGAGCTTGCGGATAAATCCTCGGAATATGAAGACTCAATGGGTATCGCCGCAGAGGAATTGCTTAAGTATTTTCGGCTGAGTCCTTGCTAATTTTCATTATCTCTTCTCCTTTTACTCAAAAATATAACGTACCCTAAACAATGAAGGATTCCATGTACAGCTAATTGAAACTGGGAGCCTTCTGCGATAGTAGGAAAATGACCCTAGGCTGACAAATGGAATGATTGTTATCTGATTCGGAAAAGCTTCATAATCAGCGCAATTGGAATAAGCGCCCATCCGAAAATTGTACCAAAGGCAAGCTTCTGCAGGAACAGCACCAATACCCCCAACCACATTCTTGTTATAGAACAGCACAAGACCCGCCGCCCAATATCGCACCCAAAAACAGAGTAACAGTAAGCCGCAACATGCAATATGTCAGTCAGGTTGCGACGCATAAACTTGGCTTTGCAAAGTTTGATTATCACAGCCTCCGCCATACTTATGCAATGATCCTTGCTGAAAAGAGCGCGGCACCAAATATGTGCGGCACCGTCTTGCGCATAAAAATATTCAGGTGACCATGCAGATCTATCAGCATCTCACGAAGAAGATGTCTGAAGAAGTTGCCCACTTGCTGGATACTTTTAAGGGCGTAATCTGTCAACATCTGAAAATTAGGTTGACAACCATGTTGACAAAACGTAAAAGCACCCGATTCCGGTTGGAATCGGGTGCTTTAATTTGCTCTAAAAAGTTCTTGAAAACGGTTGCTTTCCTTACTTTTTGCTCTCTGCAACGGCAACAGCGACGGCAACAGTTGCGCCCACCATGGGGTTGTTGCCCATGCCGAGGAAGCCCATCATCTCCACATGGGCAGGGACGGAGCTGGAACCGGCGAACTGGGCGTCGGAGTGCATCCGGCCCATGGTGTCGGTCATGCCGTAGCTGGCGGGACCGGCGGCCATGTTGTCCGGGTGAAGATAAGTTCCAAAACCCATCATTTCCTAAAGCGGGAATCCCATCATGAAGGAACTTGATGTGTGTTCTCATTATAATGATAGAATGCCTCTTTGTCAACTTTTGCAATTTTTAAATAATCTGTGCCTTGTCCGACGAACACCCAGTATCAATATCGGTTAAAAAGTTTTTGCTTCCGAATATGTAAATTACGGTTCTTAATTTTACGCTCTGTAAGCCGTTCTAATTGCCCCGGTGTGTTTATACTCCCAATCTTCCAAACCCCGAAATAGGGGTCGTAAATAAAGAGATTACCATAAAGATTCAAGACCTGTTGGACTTACTTCCAGCAGGTCTTTTTGCATATACAGACTTTTTCCTCCGCCGCGTGAAATTATTTTTTGAATGGAAGGAAATCATTATGAAACAGCTTACCAGTTATAATCGCGTTGCCGGATACCTTAACAAACTATTTGACCTCCTCAATGAGCGCTTTTTTGAAAATGCACTTTCAAGGCCAACCATAACCATTCAGAGTACACCCAGAGCCTACGGTCACTTCTCACTTAATCCCAATACTTGGGTATCTGTTACAGGAAATTCCAATGAAATCAATATCGGAGCCGGAACCCTTTCACGTCCTATAGAGAATGTTGCAGCTACGCTTCTCCATGAGATGGTTCATTACTACAATTATGGCAAAGGAATTCAGGATTGCAGCAGGGGCAACACCTATCATAATAAGCGCTTTAAGGCAGCAGCGGAATCCCATGGGCTGCATGTTGAACACGATTCTCTGTACGGCTGGACAATCACCAGCCCCAATGATGAGCTTCTGAATTTCATTTTGGAAAACGATTTGGGAGACATCCTTATCAATCGGAATGAGTTTCACGGCATCGCAGTCCCCGGAACCGGTACACACAGCAATGGCGGTATACCCGTACCCCCGCCGTCTAAAACCAGTAGCAGGAAGTACGTTTGTCCCTGCTGTGGGAATTCAGTCAGAGCCACAAAAGAAGTTCATATTGCTTGCGCTGATTGTCAGGTCATGATGGTACAGTGCTGAGAACCACGGCTTTTGCTGATGGTTCTTTTTTGTTGCCTAAATTTCAAAAGGAAGGAGTGTTACACCATGGAACCAACAAAGCTCACTGTGCTGCTACAGGTCTTTGATGACTTCCAGCACATCCTACTTCGCTATTCCGCTGATTACACGATGCAAATACCTAAGAAGGGCTTTGTCGCTCAGTATTGGGAGTGGTCGCAGAAGGTCAATTTAGTCCAGCGAATTATTGAGGATGAAGAATCCATTGAGGGAGAAAAGCAATCATGAAGGTAGGTTATATTCGTGTCTCAACAGTAGGGCAGAATATCGCCCGTCAGGAGGTCTTGATGCAGGAGTTGGGAGTTGACAAGGTGTTTATCGACAAGGCCAGTGGAAAGAACACAGAACGCCCCCAACTCCGCGCCATGATGAACTTTGTGAGGGAGGGGGACTCGGTGGTTGTTGAAAGCATCTCCCGGTTTGCCAGAAATACAAAAGACTTGCTGGAATTGGTGGAAGAACTCAATTCTAAGCAGGTCATTTTTATCTCCAAAAAGGAAGCCATTGACACCAACACCCCAACCGGTCAATTCATGCTAACCATTTTCGGAGCCGTTGCAACACTGGAACGGGAATACATTCTTTCCCGCCAATCAGAAGGAATCGTCATTGCCAAGCAGCAGGGCAAATACAAAGGCAGGAAACGGATTGATTCGCCGGATTTTGAAGCTGTATATTCAAAATGGAAGTCCGGCTCTATCACAGCCGCCAAAGCCATGCAGATGCTAGGCATGAAGCGGAACACATTTTACCGCCGTGTTGCTGAAATATCTGTGTAAAAGAAGGACTGTCCCATTAGAGCCATCCGGAAAATTGAAACATTTCAAAACCCGGAAATCAACTCTAATGGGACAGCTTTATTCTGTTTCACTGGGGTATAGGCTAATGGGATGGAAGGTCCCGCCCAAAGCAAAGCAACCCAACAAACACTTCTGTTTTACACGCGGGATTAAATCATCATACAAACACATCATACTCAAAAGACGTGCTTGGCACATTTCCCTGACATGAGGTACTTTTGCATATCTATCTCGATTGAAACTTAATATCCAACATCGCTCTCTTTATACTGAAAGTCAAACTCTCCGATTGTTGATGATGCTCCATCTACAGATATCCCTAAATGCTCTAAGTCAGATGAATAGAGAATAATATTTATCTTGGGAAGTTCTCCGTCAACACTCCCGCCATATTTTTTGTCTACCTCATCAATAGACTTGCCAATATAGTAAAAGGCCATTTTACCCGGCATATAATTATAGTCGTCATTGCCAATTGCTTGAGCGGCAGCAGCCGCCCATGCATCCGATGATGATTGAGTTGAAACATACCCCAGCGTTAAAGTATTACTTTTCTCATCATACTTAGTCATACTTTTTGTTAGAGTAAAATCTACGCGATATGTTATGGTAGCATCCGAAACAGTTTTCTCCACATGATTCATCACGCTATTAGCATACCCTGCTGCATCGGTTGGTTTCCTATTTTTAACCAAAAAGACCAGCGCACCAGCAAAAACTAGAACAACAGCAAATCCAGCCACGCCAATTAAAATTCTCTTTGATTTGACTATCCTAGGTTGATTGTCATTTGGAATTTGTAAGTTTGAGGTATTACTATTTAGCTGTGAAATGCTGATGTTTTGCGGGCTGGAAGGCTCGCTGTCCATATATCTTTCTATTGTATCAGTTGATGCGGTATCTTCCGATGCTTTTTCCTCCGCTTTAATAGTTGACCCGCGTTTTAAATGTAAACAGGTGATAACGATTAAGAATAAAGCGAGAGCAATCAATACATACGCGAACATAGTCGGTTTTAAATGAATCCATCCCTCGTGTTCATAACTATATCCATCGACTTTCTTTTTCAAGAAGAAAAAACCAACAATCTCGCCTACCACAGAGCATCCAATAATGCCACACATCAGTTTTTTAATTTTTTCTCTTTTTAAAAACAACGAAATTATAAAGAGGACTAATGCTGCCATGTATAGCAAGCCACTAAACCCCATAATCTTAGAAGGCTGCTCCCCCACAGACAAATCGAACAGAGATAGCGCTCCTAAGCTATCAGGGTTATAAATTATATGGGTAATCTCCATAAAAACAATATTGACCTTACTAAATGCCAGTAGTACTAATGCTAACACAAGTTGAATTTCTGAGCGTATCTTCTTCATTATAGCTGTATCCCCTTTCAATAGTCAGCAATTGCTCTTATACAATTAAACTCCTATCCTAAAGGATTGTCAACTAATATATACATATAATGCCAATTTAATATCTCTTTTTGCCATGTAATATGGACAAAAGGAGTGATACAAATGATTGGAGACAGCATCCGTGCTCTACGTGAGAAAGCCGGTATCTCACAGTCCGAGCTTGCCAGGAGACTTACTGTTACCCGTTCCTCTGTCAACGCATGGGAAAGCGGCCTATCCACTCCTACGGCTGCATATCTGGTGGAGCTATCCAGACAGTTCCACGTCACTACGGATTATTTGCTGGGTCTGGATGATTCGGAGCATATCAGTCTTACCGGACTGACTGAGGATGAAATTCATATTCTCTACAGCTTGCTGGATTATTTCAGCAAGAGTAAGGAATAGCGCTCTGTTTTGAATATCAAGATTCAATAAAACTCCATACAAAAACGTCTCCCTCACGATAGGTCAAACGCCTGTCGTGAGGGAGTTTTTATATACTCATTTTACTTTTTGAAAGGAGAAAACTGCCATGTTTGACAACTTGTGCTTTATTGATGCTTTTTTGATTGGCTGTGCGTTTTGGGTAATGCTGCTTTTCATAATGCTCATTGCCGGCAGCAAAAAATAATTGCCGCCCCGCTCCCCTCATTAACTTCAAAGGAGGTGTACACCCTATGGATGCTGCTTCATTTTGGTTCTTCTTTTTTCTTCCTCTACTGTTAGTTCTCTACATTGGTAAGAGAGAATAATCAGACCTTAAAAACAGGAGAAGCCAACGTCATTAAGTTAAAACCCAGATACAGTGCAATAGGCCTGCCCGCCTATTCTACGAAGAATGGGCGGGTTTTTTTCTAAATAATTTTTCAGAGAGTTTGCATTTTACTTGAGTTTGCATTATTATGGAAAAGATAGTTACATATACAGAAACGGGGTTGCATAAGTGATAGACAAATATACTCTCGAAAGAGACGGGCAACTCGACTTTTATAATCGGGTCTTGCCACGCGTCAATCCCTCGCTTAATTTAGAGGATATTTTAGCGGATAATAGCGACGGAGTTCTGAACGGAAACATACTTGAATTTAAGCTAAATATAGCGGACTTGAACGCGGTCTTGTTTCAATGCATCAAATATCTTTCGGCAATGCGGATAAAGGGAAAGCCAGTACCCGCTAATATTCTGATAATCGACTTGAACGCCGCGACGCTGTGGGTTTACCATAGCGAGGACTATTTAGTAGCTATAGAAAAGCCATACAGCGGCGGCGCATCAAGGGACAATAGCGGATTTATCGGTGGTGCGGCTCTTGAAACCCTGCACTATGAAAGTAACCCGCATGACGTTACCCGCCTTGTTACCCTACTTAAAGAAACCGGCTTTACCAAAATCCACATTGATGAAAACTGTATTGTGGGCTGGGCTGAACATTTTTACCGCCGTATGCCGACGGCGCGAAAAGAGGATTTTCTAGGAGACGATACGGGCAAGCACAAAAAAATTGGAGAAATTAGACATCCCGTTGTCTTTGCCGATTACCTTATCCCCTATACGGGCAAAACAAATGTAAAGTTTAACTATCTTATGGATAAGTTAAACGACTTCTTATTAAAGAAAAACCTAGGCGCGTTCTATACACCGCCCGAATATGTGAAAAAAGCCCTTGAATTAGTCCGGCAGGCAATAGCTCGCGTTCCAGCAGAGAACAAATACATTATTCTCGACCGTTGCGCTGGGACAGGAAACCTTGAAAGCTATATGACCGAGGATGAATTAGCTCATACTATTGTCTCCACGGTCGAATATTACGAATACAAGGTTTTACTAGAATTATTAGGCTCACGAGTTAAAGAGATAATACCGCCCCTTGAAACTGCCGACACGTTTAATGCGGGTTTAGTTACAGGCGCAGACGCATTGAGCAAAGAATACATTGATAACCCAATAATCCGTAAATATATTGATGACCCGAATGTAACGGTTATCTTATTTGAGAACCCACCATATGCCGAAACAACGTCAGCAGAACACCAACGGCGCGGCGTGGGTGCTAAATCCTCGGTGGCTTGGAAAATGAGCTATGTCGTTGATGCCATGAAAACTGACATAAAAGGCAAAGTTAAAGGCTCACCCTCTAATGATATAGGCAATGCTTTCATTTGGAGCGGATTCAAATACTATTTGCGTCAACCAACGGACAGTTATATAGTATTCTCGCCCGTCAAGTATTGGAAAGCACAACACCTCATTAAGAAACAGTTTATACAAGGGTTTGCGTTCAACCGCCGACACTTTCACACAACCATAGACGCTTGCATTATGTGCGCTCTATGGGCGAATGTGGAGGATGCGTCCACGGATATTTTGATGCTAACAGGCTATGACATTATTGATGGCACGTTAAAACAATATCCCGACCAACTGCCTGTAAAATTGCTTGAAAAGACTTATAGTGAAGTCTATTATGACAAACGCCCAATACCCGATGAACATAAAACAGGGATACTATGTGCGTTAAACGGTATTGAACGTGCTAAAGGACGAAACCCGAACCGCGCGGCAAGTGATAATATTCTCGGTTATATGGTTGCGCATAGTTCAGGCTTTGATAACCCAGATTTGGACAGTAGCCTATTAGTGGCAGCTCGATATGATGGTAACGGTTTTTTCTTGCGTAAAGAAAACTACCTCGAGAAGTTGCCAATGTTTTGTGCAAGCCGATATATCACATATAATCGTGGCTGGACGCAGCGTGCCCGCATAATGAAAAGCGCAGATGGCTCGGCAGCATTTGCCCGTGGTATTGCAAACGGACAATTGAAACCGTTTCTTTTGAAATGTCTGTTGTTTACCTGCCTTGAAATGCAGAACCATATGCGAACATTTACAGGTTCAGATGGGCGGTTTTATCGGAATGAATTGTGCTTTGACACGACGAACGGCGCAACGCTTGCAACGCTCGAAATACAGAGCTTAACGCTAAATAGCCACGAAAAGGCTTTATTGACACAATGGGAGACCATTTTATACTGGGCAAAACGGGTAAAGTCAAATGAACGCAATAACCGCGGGTACAACCCAGCATTAACATATGGGGTATACCAGATACACGCCGAATTAGACACCTCGTATAAGGACGAAACAACGGATAAAACTGTGTATGACAATGTGGAGTTGCACACCGCTCTAAACGGTTTGAAAGAGCTTGTAAAGGCCTATTATAACGCTGAAATTGTTCCGACACTGTTTGAATATGAGTTTTTGAAGTAAAATTATACGCGTTTCGCAATAACTTTTAGTTTGACTTAATGCCGATTCTAACTAAATAACATTGGGGAGAGAGGTATTAAACTACCGCTCTCCCCCTGTTTCAATTCAATAGTCCTGCTCTCCGTTGCTCTGGTTTTGAATGTAATTCTTCAAAAGGGATACCCTTATAAACGTTTTAGCCCGTGTTTCCAGATACTTCCCACTGCATTTGAACCATTTGAGCGCTAACTTTCGCTGTTTTATTTGGTCGTACTGTTCTCTCACGAGTTTCGTATAGTTTCTCCAATTCTATATGAAGTTTATTTGCGGAAATATAATTACCCAGCGCAGTTCCTTTAATCATTTTTCCCCAACCGTTTATTCTGGATTCGGTCGTTATTCCACATTGATGATTTGCCATCTGTTTATCCATATATTTCAGAATTTTTACAGTGACATTATCTGCAAGTCGTTTATCAAATTCTGATTCACACTCTAACTGTTGTTTATCAATTACGTGAAATCTAATTTCCTGCCAAAATGTAATCTCCCCTAAGAGATGTTTGCGGTAGGACTTATCTAATCTATGGTATATTCTTTTTAGTTCTGGAACAGCAAAGACTTTTCCTTTGCTTGGGATATGCTCTTCTTTAGGGAGCTTTTTTAAATCACGATATTCAGCATATGCACATTGGCGGATATAAAGCTGGTAGTTTTCAATGGCTGCTGCTTGTTCGCTCGTTGCAGGAATTGGCTCTACGCTATTATCAGAAGCCAGTCGATTTTTTAAGTCTTTATATTGCAATCCGTCTTTTGCTTTCGCTCCAATCAACAGAGAACCTACAATATCTGGAATTAAAACGGAATTTTCCCGTGATGCAGCCTTCTGCAAATTATCAAGGAACTTTTCACTTTCATCTTTCAGTTCCTTAAACGCCTTTAATCTTGGCTTACAATCCTCCGTCTCCGTAAGAATATTTGGTATCCACATGTAGTATTTTTCCCATTCAATGATTCCGCCTTTTTGAAGAGAATCAAGTGCGCGTTCAGTAATTTGTTTTAACTGATTGCTCACCAACATTCGGTACTCGCGTTCACTTGGCTGCATTTTGCTACTTGATTGAAACAGATTGTAGTCTAATTCATTAGTTTTATCTTTTAACTGCTTCTGCATATCGGGCGAACTCTTCAATTCCTGAAAATATCTTGAGAAAAGCCCTAATGTGTTCCATAGAACATAATTTTTTCCGTTGAATCCTGACTGCCCTAGAATCAAACGACTCATATCATCAATGTATGTACCGTGCTTTCCTCTGTTTTCCTCAGCCTTCAGCGGGGGATTGTATATCTTGGTAATGACGACCGCACGTTTGGATTTCTCATTGGAATCAAGATTTATCGCTTTGTCAAAACTCAAATACCGTTTTAGATTATTGGTTGCAATCGTCAAATTTCTTCCTCCACTCGGTGGTTCACGACCCGTAACCGCTTTGAACAAATTTTTGAATGTGCTAAAACGCTGCATCTCTTTAATACTGCTGGTATCAAATTCATAACTCTTTTGTTTCTCGCTCATTGCATCAGTCCTTTAACTTGGAACGAAGTTGAACATGCTTTTTCAAAACTGGTACTTCTTCCTGCTTAGTTTTAAAAAATCATACGGGAGTAAAAAGTACCATGCTTACATTTGCACTTAACTGGTACTTCTTATCTGGCGATATATAATAGATGCCGTTCCAATCTGGCAGTTTTACTGACCTGCCCTGTCATAATTTTGGGTTTTGTTTTGTGCTGAGGTTTGAAATTCACTTTTCAAGGTACACGGGAAAATAAAAACAGCCACTTCTTTTAGCCGTTTGTAGCTTTAAAAGAAGTGACTGTTCGTCACGTTATATTCACTTGGATAATTAGTATAGTATTCTGGAACAGTAAATGTGTCAAGGGGTTTTCAAAAAAATACCACAAAACCTATGTAGAAAATAAATAAATTAGTAATTACTATAAATTGACTTCTAATAAAAAGCAGCTGATTAGCACAGAAACAACTCGATTATTCAAAAATTAAGAGATAAAAAGTGCATCAAATTGCATTTTTGGGTTTTGTCAAATGAATTATAAAAAAGCCCCAATTTCGGCTTCAAATCTGGCTGGTATCATTTGACCTCCCAGCGGTTGAAATCCCAAATTGGGGCGTTATTTAAATGGAAACAGTATTGTCTCAGTTAATACAACAGTCAATCTTCTTTTCTTGTCATTTGAATATATTGCCGATTCAAGTTCTTCAGAATATTGATTTTTTCCATATCTTTTTGCAAATCTGACGTTAAAATGTTCAGATAGTTTTCGGTAATTGCAAGGCTACTGTGTCCAAGAATTTTTTGTAACGTCACAACCGAACCGCCCATAGTTACCCACTTTTTTGCAAAGGTATGACGAAAGCGATGCATTCCTGTCTTTTCCAAGCCTCTGCTATGGTTGTAATCCCAAATTGCATGATAACAGCTGCTTCGTGTAAGTTGTTTTCCATAAATTGAGCAAAACAGCCAATCATCCGTTTTACCGCCGCGAAACCGCATATATTCTCGAAGTATTTTAATAATATTTTCATTCAGGGGAATCATCAGTATCTTTCTGTTTTTTGTCACATTAACGCATACCATTGCATTCTCAAAGTCGATATCCTTGTTCTTTATGTGAATTAAGCTGTTTTGCCGAATACCTGTTGATAATAAAAAATTTACGATTACCCAACTACGATATGTTGCGAAACTACAGTTTCTGATATTAGGCTTTTTTAGGAGTATCCGCAATTCTTCGTCTGTATATATTTCAATCGGCTCTTTGTCAGTATAGGGAACTTTTACTTCAAAGAGAGGAAGATAGTTGCACTTCATAAAAAATTTCAGCAGTGTTTTTAAATCCCTTGTATAAGTACCCATGGAAACGTCGTTGATTCGCGGGTTTTCACGGAGTGCAACGATAAATCGAGGCATAGCTTTTTCGTCAAAGTCAGAAATTTTCATATCCTGTGAAAAAAATTTGTAGATTTGCTTAATAGAATCCTGATAGTGAACAATTGTTCCCTGCCTCAGATTCCGCGCTTTACAATCCAAAATGTATTCTTCAAATCCCTCCTGAAAAGTCTTGCTCACTGTAATACTCATCTGAATTTTCTGAACTTTTTTCATAGTTTGACATCCTCCATTTCTGCCGGAATTTCTGCAAAAACAGAAAAATCCGGGAAGCACATCATCAAGATTTCTCCTGAACATGACGTGCTTCCCGGATTCATTTTTAGAAAATTCGGATTTTAGAACTTTTGGAGGTCAAACCCTTCAAAAACCAGCCCTTATTTTTTGCTCTCCGCCACGGCGACAGCCACGGCAACCGTGGCGCCGACCATGGGGTTGTTTCCCATACCGAGGAAACCCATCATCTCCACGTGGGCAGGGACGGAGCTGGAACCGGCGAACTGGGCGTCGGAGTGCATCCGGCCCATGGTGTCGGTCATGCCGTAGCTGGCGGGTCCGGCGGCCATGTTGTCCGGGTGAAGCGTGCGGCCCGTGCCGCCGCCGGAGGCCACGGAGAAGTACTTCTTTCCCTGCTCAATGCACTCTTTCTTATAGGTGCCTGCCACCGGATGCTGGAAACGGGTGGGATTGGTGGAGTTGCCGGTGATGGAAACATCCACGCCCTCGTGATGCATGATGGCTACTCCCTCGCGGACATCGTCTGCGCCGAAGCAGCGGACCTCGGCCCGCTCGCCCTCGGAGTACCGGATCTCCCGGACGATCTTCAGCTCGCCGGTATAGTAGTCGAACTGGGTCTGGACATAAGTGAAGCCGTTGATGCGGCTGATGATCTGGGCCGCATCCTTGCCAAGGCCGTTCAGGATGACCCGCAGGGGCTCTTTGCGGGCCTTGTTGGCATTGCGAACAATGCCGATGGCGCCCTCAGCGGCGGCAAAGGACTCGTGGCCCGCGAGGAACGCGAAGCACTTCGTCTCATCCCGCAGCAGCATGGCGCCCAGGTTTCCGTGGCCAAGACCCACCTTGCGGTCCTCCGCCACAGAGCCGGGGATGCAGAAGGACTGAAGTCCCACGCCGATGGCTTCGGCAGCCTCAGCGGCGGTCTTCACATTCTTTTTCAGAGCGATGGCCGCACCCACGCAGTACGCCCAGCAGGCGTTCTCAAAGCAGATGGGCTGGATGGCCTTGGCGATCTCATAGGGGTCGAAGCCCGCGGCCTTGCAGAGCTCGCGGCACTCCTCCACAGATTTGATGCCATATTCCGCGAGGACACCGCTGATTTTGTCAATTCTTCTCTCATAGCTTTCAAACAGAGCCATTTTTCGTGTCCTCCTTTCTTATTCCTGGCGGGGGTCGATATATTTGACGGCGCCTTCAAACTGACCGTAATGGGACTTGGCCTTTTCCAGCGCCTCGTTGGCGTCCACGCCCTTTTTGACGGACTCCATCATCTTGCCCAGGTTCACAAATTCGTAGCCCACGATCTCACTGTCCTTATTCAGCGCCACGCGGGTGACGTACCCTTCAGCCATTTCCATATAGCGGGGGCCTTTTTCCTTGGTGGCAAACATGGTGCCGATCTGGGAGCGAAGACCCTTGCCCAGATCCTCCAAAGACGCGCCGATGGGCAGTCCGCCCTCGGAGAATGCCGTCTGGCTGCGGCCGTATGCGATCTGCAAGAAAAGTTCCCGCATGGCGGTGTTGATGGCGTCGCAAACCAAGTCGGTGTTCAGCGCCTCCAGAATGGTCTTGCCGATCAGAATCTCGGAGGCCATGGCGGCGGAGTGGGTCATACCGGAGCAGCCGATGGTCTCCACCAGCGCCTCCTCAATAACACCGTCCTTGATATTGAGCGTCAGCTTGCACGCACCCTGCTGCGGGGCACACCAGCCGATGCCGTGGGTCAGGCCGGAGATATCCTTGATTTCCTTAGCCTGGACCCATTTTCCCTCCTCGGGAATGGGAGCCGGGCCGTGGTATGCGCCCTTGGCCACGGGGCACATATGCTGCACTTCAGCGGAATAGATCATAAGAACGCTTCCTTTCCTGCGTTTTCTCAAAACAGGCGTAATTTTATCTCCTGTCATAGGATTTCACCATTATTATACTGGTAAACGATTAACCTGTCAAGGAATGAGATACAGTTCCTTTCCAATTTTCGGCGGACTCGTGCTGACGGCTCTCCCCAGTCAGCCAATGCTTGTTTCGTTATTGCATTAAGGGAGCGCATGAGCACTTCACTTGTTTTGATTCCGATAGATTCTATAAAACTCGGTGACCTGCTTATCGAGCAAAAGCAGCGCAGTGTCTTCCTTTTCCGGCTCTCCCATATACTTGTTAAGCAGGAAAAAGATCGGGGAATAGAAGTTTATTGCCATAACTTCGGGATCAGCTGCACGAAAGTAGCCCTGCCGTATCATTTCACGAAACAGGTCTGTCTGATAGGCGATACTCTCTTCCATAAAGATTTTATGGTAAACCTCATAGATCTCTGAAGAATCATATTGTTCCATCATTGCCATTTTTAAAAACCGAGAAACAAAATGATCTTTCAGATAAAAAAGGAAGCACTGCCTGCTGAGGGCGCGCAGGCCGTCAATGGTCAGTTCCCCATATGCATATGCCTCTTCCTCACAACTGGAGCCCAAAGGCAGTCCAATCCGGGAGGACAGTCTGGACATGCGATTTTGCATTTCTATAACAATGGTATCAAATATATCCCTTTTACTTTTAAAATGCTTATACAAGGAACTGTCCTTAATTCCTACCGCATCCGCAATGCTCTTGACGCTGGTTCCCTTGTAGCCTTTTGTGGAGAACAGCGTTAGGGCTTCATCGACAATCTTTTCTTTTGTTGTCATAGCGGATTTTTCAGCAGCAGCTTGACCTGCGCCTCCTGTGCAAAGAGAACGCAGCCGCCGATATGATCCTGCGTCAGATTTCCCTGCCGCTGTAGATTTTGAAACAAACTGGATTGCAGAGCTTCCAACAGGGACGTATCCGCCACATTGATGTCTGAATATGGAGAAAACGGACAGGGTTCCGCACCTCCGAAGGCATTGATATGAAAAAATCCCCGGCCGGCTGCAAGACACCCTCCGGACTTTTTTTCATCCCCTGGGAAAGAAACCATCAACAGCTCCGAGTGGCTCTCCCTGGCATCATCCAATCTCTGTGCCATCAGTACTCTCGTCTGGTCATCCAGCGCCAAGTCGGCAGTTTGATGGTCAATTGGGACATATTCTACATAAACAATCGCTTTGCAGCCATTGGCACTCAGTTCGTTGATAAAAGAATCCGACAATACCTCGTCTAGGTTCCTCTTTGTTACCGTTACAGAAGCGCCAAACAGCAGACCTCTGTTATGTAATTCCCGCATGGCGGAGTGAATCCGTTGATAAATTCCGGCACCGCGCCGCGCATCCGTTGTCTTTTGCCCTCCCTCGATACTTATAATCGGAATGATATTTCGCTTCCGATCCAGTAAATCCAGATAGTCTAAATCAAACATCGTTCCATTTGTAAAAACCGGGAATAAAATATCGGGATATTCTCCGGCTATTGTCAGCACATCCCGGCGCACAAAAGGCTCACCGCCGGCAAGAAGAATAAATCCGATACCCAGATCCGCCGCCTGCCGAAAGACGCGTTCCCACTGATCCGCACGCAAAAGCTGCGGAGCATTCCCCGTGGGACCATGGTCATCATAGCAGCTGTGATTGGCTCTTGCATAACAGCCTTTGCAATGCAGATTACACTGCGTTGTGATACTTGCAATCAGGAACGGCGGAATGTGCTGCCCCTCTTTTTGCGCCGCCTCCCGCAGCTTGCCGGCTCGTCTGCTCTGGGCAGCATACCTTGCCATAAAGCCGCTCTCTTTTGGGTTGTGCAAGGTTGTTTTTAGAATGCCGGATACAACCTTTTCAACTCCGTTAACTAAGTACGATTCAAGATTAAATGGCGCGTTCATAATATAATCCTCCTTGAAGCTAGCGTATGCTAGCCACGCATAGTATAGCTAGCATACGCTAGCCTGTCAAGAAAAATGTCAGTACTTCTGTATATAACGGATCTACCTATGTGTTGAGATAACAAAAACCCCGCTCCGAAAGGAGCGGGGTTTTGCGTGATTCATGCGCTTGCGTGGGAGCGGGCTGGACGTGCCGCAGCCGAAGCCTGCCGCCAGACGCAGAGCGCAGGGGGGGGGCGATTATTCAATCACCCGAACGCGGATGACGCCCTTCAGGGCTTTTACGTCGTCAATCACCGTGTGGTCGATTCTCGTGTCCAGATCCACCACGGTATACGCGTAGCCATCCCGGGATTTGTTGCTCATGTTCGCCACGTTTATGTTGTCCTTGCTGAGAAGCCGCGTGATGTTGGCAAGCATCGCGGGAATGTTCTTGTGGATGATGCACATGCGCATCACGCCGCTGCGGGGGAAGTTCACGGGAGGCAGATTCACGCTGTTGCGGACGTTGCCGGTTTCCAGATACTCCGTCAGCTCGTCCACCGCCATCACCGCGCAGTTCTGCTCGCTCTCCGGTGTGGAGGCGCCCAGGTGGGAGAAGGGAATGACCCGCTTGTTTTGCAGCAGCTTGTTGTTGGGGAAATCGGTGACATACCAGGAGGCCTTTCCGGTTTCAAGGGCGGCCAGAATGGCGTCGTCGGCCACGATCTCGCCCCGGGCCAGATTGATGATCCGCACACCCCGCTTCATGTTCGCGATGGCCGCGGCGTCGATGGTGTGATAGGTCTTCTCGGTGAAATGGATGTGGGCGGTGATATAATCCGCCCGGCGATACAGCTCGTTCACGTCTTTTACGACATGGATGTGGCGGTCCAGCCTCAGCGCGGAGTCCACGCTGAGAAAGGGGTCGTAGCCATACACATTCATGCCCATGGAAAGGCAGATATTGGCCACCAGCGCACCGATGGCTCCAAGCCCGATGATGCCGATGGTCTTCTTATAGATCTCAGGCCCCGCGAAGGCGGATTTGCCCTTTTCCACGACGGTGGTGACGTCCACGCCCGCGGCAGCCTGGCTGCGGACCCAGTTGGAGGAGCCCTCCACATCCCGGGACGACAGCAGCATAGCGCACAGCACCAGCTCCTTCACGGCGTTGGCGTTGGCTCCCGGCGTTGAGAACACGGCAATGCCGTTTTCAGAGCACCGGTCGATGGGGATGTTGTTCACGCCCACGCCCGCTCTGGATATGGCCAGCAGATTCCGGGGAAACTGATAATCCAGAAGCTTGGCGGAGCGGACCAGAATACCGTCCTCGTTTTCCTCGCTGTCGGAAACCACGTAGGTTTCCCGGTCCAGTTTGTTCAGCCCCACGGGAGAGATCTTGTTGAATGCTTTGATGTGATACATGGCGATGAGCCTCCAGGGCGGTCCCAGTGAACCGCAATACTTGCGGCGGAACATGCGGCGCCAGGCACCGCTTCCGTCGCAGCATCTTCAGTATAGGGCAGAGCGGAAGGCATCGTCAATTAGCGAAAGGGCGAAATCCGACTTCCTTTGCAGCCGGTTTTTGTGAAAAAGGTATTACTTTTGATGCCGGACGCTGGGTTCCGCTGTCTTGCAGGTAAAAAGTCCCTAGTTTTCTGCAATTTTTTGCTTTTTCGGAATTTTTACTTGCAAAACGGAGGAACTTGTCTTATAATAAAAGGCTGTGCAAAATAACGGAAAATACATGCGCGCCGCTGTTCGCGGTGCGTGGCGCGGGATCCATCGGAATCCCGCCATACAGGAGGAGAAGATACGAATATGCAGAATGAAAAGCTGAGAAATGTTGCCATCATTGCCCACGTTGACCACGGCAAGACGACCCTGGTGGACGAGATGCTCAAGCAGGGCGGCGTGTACCGCGAGAATCAGGAGGTTGTGGATCGCGTCATGGACTCCGGCGATCTGGAGCGGGAGCGCGGCATCACGATTCTGGCGAAAAACACCGCCATTCGCTACAAAGACGTGAAAATCAATGTGGTGGACACTCCGGGCCACGCGGATTTCGGCGGCGAAGTGGAGCGAATTTTGAAGATGGTCAACGGCGTCATTCTGCTGGTGGACGCCGCCGAGGGTCCTATGCCCCAGACCCGCTTTGTGCTGAGCAAGGCGCTGGAGCTGGGCCACAGGGTCATCGTGGTGGTGAACAAGATCGACCGCCCCGACCAGCGTATCCACGAGGTGGTGGATGAGGTGTTGGAGCTGCTGATGGACCTGGACGCCACCCCGGAGCAGCTGGATAGCCCCATGCTGTTCTGCTCCGCGCGGCAGGGCATCTGCTCCTATACGCCGGAGAATTTGGGGACCGATCTGGTTCCCCTGTTCGAGACGATTCTTCAATATATTCCCGCGCCGGAGGCGGACACCGACCAGCCCTTCCAGATGCTGGTTTCCTCCATCGACTATAATGATTTTGTGGGCCGGATCGCCATCGGCCGCATTGAACGGGGTGTTCTGAAGCAGAATCAGGAGATCGCGGTGTGCAACTACCACGATTCGGAATCCGTGCTCCGCAAGGCCAAGGCCACCGCCATCTATGAGTTCGAGGGTCTCAGCCGTAAGCCCGTCACCGAGTCCACCGCCGGTAATATCATCGCCATGAGCGGCATTCCGGACGTCACCATCGGCGATACCATCTGCGATCCCACCGCCGTGGAGGCGCTGCCCTTTGTGAAGATCTCCGCCCCCACTATGGAAATGACCTTCTCCGTCAACGACTCGCCCTATGCCGGACGGGAGGGAAAGTTTGTCACCTCCCGTCAGCTCCGGGACCGTCTGTTCCGGGAGATGCTGAAGGACGTATCTCTGAAGGTCTCTGACACGGAGACCTCCGACTCCTTCAACGTGGCGGGCCGGGGCGAGATGTCCCTCAGCATCCTGATCGAGACCATGCGCCGGGAGGGCTATGAGTTTCAGGTGTCTCCTCCGCGCGTGCTGTATCAGGAGATCGACGGGAAGACGTACGAGCCTGTTGAGCGCCTTGTGGTGGATGTGCCCGGCGACAGCGTGGGCGCGGTCATTGAAAAACTGGGTCAGCGGAAGGCGGATATGCTTGAGATGACCCCTGTTGGAGCCCGCATGAGAATCGAATTTTTGATTCCGGCCCGCGGCCTTTTCGGCTACCGGAACGATTTTCTCACCGACACCAAGGGCGAGGGCATCATGGCCTCCGTCTTTGATTCCTACGCACCCTATAAGGGCGATATCCAGCGCCGGGGCACCGGCTCCATGATCTCTTTTGAGACCGGCGAGTCCATTACCTACGGCCTGTACAACGCGCAGGAGCGGGGTACTCTGTTTATTGGCGCGGGCATACCGGTATACGGCGGAATGATCATCGGCGTCAGCCCCCGCAGCGAGGATATGACCGTCAACATCTGCAAGAAAAAGCAGCTGACCAACACCCGCGCCTCCGGCTCCGACGAGGCGCTGCGTCTGGTAACTCCCAGGCAGATGAGCCTGGAGCAGTGCCTGGAGTTTTTGGCTGACGACGAGCTGCTGGAGGTCACCCCGAAGAGCCTGCGGATGCGCAAGCGGATTCTGGACCATGAGAAGCGCATGAAGTCCATTCACGGCAAGAAGTAAATGGCGAGGCTCTAACGGCCCGTTTGCATGAAAAAGAAAAGCCCCCTGATGTAGGAAAATAGAACTACATCAGGGGGTATTCTTATGAACGCTGCTCTTACAGCAGATTGTAAAGGATTTTCGCCATCTGTCCTCTGGTGATGGACTGGTTGGGGCGGAACGCACCGTCCTCATAGCCGCTGATGACCTTCTGGGCCACCATGGTCTGGATATAATAGGAGGCGTAGGCGGGAATGCCGGCCGCATCGGTGAAGCTCAGCGCCGCCGTGGCGTAACCCCTCTGCTGGGTCCGGCCGATCATCGTCGCCGCCTGGGCGCGGGTCAGGCTGGCGGCGGAGTGGAAGTAGATTTTTCCGTTTTCCTCGGAGCCGTTCAAAATACCCATGGAATAGAGCGTCTTGATTGCGGTCTGGGCATATTCCCCGATCTCTCCGTTGTCGGCAAAGGGAAGGGATACGGAGGCGTACTTCGTCCCGTCCAGCCCCAGGTAGCGGTAGAGCATCACGGCAAACTGCTGGCGGGTGATGGATTGGTTGGGGCGGAAGGTGCCGTCCTCAAAGCCGGTGGTGATGCCGGTGGTCTTCAGCCAATCCACATAGGTACCGGCCCAGTAGCCCGCGGTATCGCTGAACTGGGACGCACCACCGGTGGCGGCAATGTCACAGGAGGCCCGGCCGATGTTGCCGGAGGCGTCTTTGGCGGTCACCGTGACCCGGTGGGCATTGGTATCGCTGATGGGCAGGGCGGCGGTGAGCGTACCCTTCGTCGCATCGTAGGTGAACGCCACGGCCTTGCCGTCCATGGTGACGGATACGCCGCTCTGGGCGGGGAACTTATCCGCCGCGTCGGTGATGGTGGCTGTAAGGGTCGTGCCGGAGACGGAGGCGGTGACCGCCGGCGGCGCGGTGTCCACCACGTTGTTATAGGACGCCACCATCTGATCCAGATACAGCGTGCCGGAGGCGGGGGTAACCGTTCCGTCCGCGTTGAGCGCCTGCGTCAGTTTGAACCCGGCGAGAGAGGCGGTGCCGGTGGGCAGGGTCACGGTAACCTGCTTCCAGCCGGAGAAATCCACATTGCCCGCGGCGGTCTCCACGGTGTTGGTCCCGTCGGAGGTCACCATGGTCAGGGCGCTGCCGGAGTTATCGCCATACAACCAGAAGCTCACCTGCGTGTAGGCACTGCCGATGGAGTAGGGCGCTGCAAACAGCAGCGAAGCATTTCCGTCCGCGCCGATGGTATAGTTCACCGCGGCAGCGGCTTTGCCGTACTTCACCAGATTTGCGTCAGTGACCCGGGAGATCGCGGCGCCGTAGCTGTAAGAGGCCAGCTCGGGGACGCCGGCTTCAAAGTCCTCCACAGTGGCCAGAGGGATGTTGGAGACGGAAACCTGAACCGTGGCGGTCTTTCCGCCGGCGGAAACCGTCAGGGTGCCGGTGCCGGGGGAGCCGGCAGTAAATTTCCCGGTCTTATCCACCGTACCGATATTGCCGCCGACAGTCCAGGTAAATGCCTCCTGGTCCGCCTTCAGTGCCAGATGCTTATAGACCGCGGAGGCAGTGAGTGTCGCCGTACCGCCGGGTGTTACGGTCAGTGTCGTGATGGCGGTGGATCCGTTTTTCACGGAGATTGAGTCCGGCGTGGTAACGGCGTGCACCACCGTGGAGCCGGACTGTCCGCCGCCGGAGGCGGTGACCGTGACGTCGCCGCCGCTGGACGGCGTGGTGAGGACGCCGCTTTCGATCGCTCCGGCGCTGGCGCTGAGAGAATAGCTCCTGCCGCTCATGGGAATATAGTTGGTATCCACGGCGGAGGCGGTGATGTTCACCTTGCTGCCCGCCAGAACATAGCTGTTGTCGACGGAGACATAGAAGTGACCGAGTGTTCCGCTGGACTGGTTGGAGGCCACCAGAAAAATCTGATTGCTGACAGCCCGCTCACTTCCGCCGGAGGGACGGTTGATGGTCTTGGCGGCAGTGGAATCCGGCTGCGTGACGGTGAAGGTGGTGGACCCACCGCCGTCCAGACACAAGGCAGTGGTACAGCCCAGCTCCATCAGCCGCTGAGCCACCTGCGGCAAGGACGCGCCAATGGAGTGTCCGGCATTCCGGCCGTCTATGGTGTAAAATACCAATGTACCGTCTGCCTTCTGGCCCACGGCGGTGCGGGGATTCACCTCGGAAGAGAGGCCGGAGACCACCGCGCCGTTTTGTACCAGAGCGTACAGCGAACCCACGGCGTACTGTACATCCTGCCAATCGGCGGAGGAGGGCGCGGCGGTGATGGTCACCGTGGCCCCTACGGGAATGTTTTTCAGGGCGTTCACGTGATAGGCTTCCGCCTGATTATTGGCGGACAGAACCACCTTTCCCTGCGGGATGGCGGTGCCCGCGGCGTCGGTGAGGACGCTGTCTACCTTCAGCACCAGCGGGCTTCCGTTCATGGCAAGGGTACCGCTCTCAATGGTGCACACCACGTCCACGCCGGGCTCCGTTGTGCCGGTGGTGTGCTTGCTGTTGAAGTCATATGTATAGAGATAGATTCCACCGGTGGAGACCCGGGCTTTGTTGACGCTGGTCAGCTGACGCACCACCTCGGTGGGGTAGCCGGAATCGTCCATCAGCTCGTAGCCAAGATCGGCGTTAACCTTCATCACTGGCTTTCCCATCACGGCGGTGCCGTCCGCCCGGAAGCCGATGGCCCAATAGCCGCCATCGGTGCTTTTCAGCTCGCCGTTCGCCACGACCATACCGATGGGAAGGCCGTTGTTTACATTGTAAAAATCGCCGTTCATCCCGGCCACCACGCGGTAACCCTGACTCTCAAGAGCCGCGGCCGTGGCGGAGATGGTGTTGCAGGCGGTGAGAACGCCGCCGTAGGTGACAATGGGCGTCACGGCGGAATTCGGTGAGTAGGTAACGAGATTTTCTGTCCGCAGGTCGTTATAGGAATTGCTCCAGAACACATTGGTGGATAACTGTGTATTCTGATGCACAAGAGTGTCCCGCTGCGTCAAATCGTCGCCCAGCGCGGCGGACGCAGCGGCAGGGACGGTCAGTGCGCAGAGAATGGACAGTGCCAGGGCGCAGGAGAAAATACGACGCAGGTAGTTTTTCATTTTATCGTTCGTGCCTCCATAGTCTTTCCGGTTTTCATAACCCGTTCAGAATACCACTTTCTGACGTGAAAGTAAATCCCGCCCCAGTTTCTTTTCCCAATGCAATCTTTGGAAATCGGAGCGGACAAGCTTCATTATAAAGACGTTTCAGCGCGAGAAAAGTTGCAGACCGCCGGAAAGTTTATAAACTTTCCGGCGGTCTGTTTCGTGCTTTACTCCTGTGCCTCTTTCAGCCGCTCCTTCAGGGGGCTGTCCATGGCGCTTTGTGCGGCGGCGGCGTCCCTGTACTGTTGGACAGCGGCACTTGCGTCCTTCACCGGGGTGATGGTACCCGCGCCGGCGATGCAGCCGCCGGGACAGGCCATGCCCTCCAGCAGGTATCCATCCCGCTTTCCGGCCTTTGCCAGCATCAGCATTTTGCGGCACTCCCGCAGGCCGTCGCCATAGTCGATGAGGACCTCCCGATCCGGGTCGATGTGCTTCACGGCCTCCACCACCGCGGCGGCCACACCTCCGCCCACAGCGAAGCCACGACCCGCTCCGGTAGCCACGGTAAAATCGTCGGCAGGGTCCTCGGGAAGCTGGGAGAAGTCAATATTTTTGGCGTCAAACATACCCTGTAATTCCTCAAAGGTCAACACATAGTCCACGTCAGAACGGATGGCCTTGCGGTTGGCCTCCAGCTTTTTCGCGGCGCAGGGGCCGATGAAGCAAATGCGGGCGTCGGGATGCCGCTTTTTCACCAGCCGGGCGGTGATGACCATAGGTGTGAGGGCCATGGAGATATAGTCCTTGAATTCCGGGAACAGCTTCTTCGCCATCACGCTCCACGCCGGGCAGCAGGAGGTCCCCATAAAAGGCTGGTTCTTCGGCACGTTCTCCAAAAAGTCCTCGGCCTCTTCGATGGTGCAAAGGTCTGCGCCGATAGCCACCTCCACCACATCGGCAAAGCCGCAAAGGCGCATGGCAGCCTTTAACTGTGCCGGGGAGACATCCTTGCCGAACTGACTGACGAACGCCGGGGCCACGCAGGCGATCACTTCGTCGTGACGCTTCATGGCGTGGATGATCTGGAAGATCTGGCTCTTGTCCGCAATGGCCGCAAAGGGGCAGTTCACAAGGCACATGCCGCAGGAAACGCACTTGTCATAGTTGATTTTGGCCCGGCCCTTTTCATCGGATTCGATGGCGTCCATCCCGCAGGCCGCGGCGCAGGGCCGCTCGATCTTGGTGATGGCGTGGTAGGGGCACTGGTTCACGCACTTGCCGCACTTGATGCACTTCGACTGGTCGATGTGAGAGTGCTTCTGCGCGTCCAAATAGATGGCGTCCTTGGGGCAGACAACCTGGCAGGGATGGGACATGCAGCCCTGGCAGCTGTCGGTCACCCGCACCTGTTTCGGGGGACAGGCGTTGCAGGCAAACGTAATGACGTTGACCAGCGGCTCTTCGAAAAACTTGTCGTTCGCCGCCGCGGCCTCTTCAATTCCTGCACTGGCGGGGGCGCGCACGTTCACGGGCTGCAGCGGCAGACCGCAGGCCAGCCGGAGCCGTTCCTGAACGATGGCCCGGGCCAGAAAAACATTGCTGCGGTATTGGGATTCCTCTCCAGGGACAATTTTATAGGGGATCAAATCAATGCGGGAATAGTCCCCGCCTTCATAGGCAAGCCTTGCCACCTCGGTAAACACGTTTCGCCGGATATCGTCAACGGCGCTGTGAATGCCTCGCACTGTAGTTTCCTCCGTATTTCCTTGTTCTTTTCATCTTCCGTTCAGATGTTTTTCAATTATATAGGAGCGGTGAAAAGACTTCAAGTCAAAAACCTGTTAAAACAGTTCATTTCTTTTAAAAAGTTGATGAAAGTTGCAGAATAGTCGGGGGGCTCCGTTCCATTATCCATCCTCCGCCTCTTCCGGACACCCTTCCGCCGGTAAAGGCCTCTTGGCAGGCAAAGACAGAGGGCCGCCGAAAATCGGCGGCCCTCTGTCTTTGAGAGAGAAAAGAGAAAAAGCATCTCAGACGCCAAGGGCGGCGACCCCGCGTTTCTGAGATTGATTTTAGTATAATAAAGAAAGATTAAAATTTCCTTGAAAAATTCAAGAATATTCGCACGAATCCTTTTTTGTTACTAACGGCAGAAATTTACAATATTTCTCGTTTTCTCTGCACCCTGTGGACACAAGTTGGCAAAACGTGCTAAACTGCTTCCTGGGCTTTCAGTTTTGATTAAGAAATGCTATTTATACTATTTTATTGTTAAAAAGGGCCGCTGGGCCCACCCGCGCGCCGCGCGGGAAAAAAGGAGGGTTTTCTTTGGTCGAAGTGCAAAACCTTGTAAAGCGCTACGGGAACCGCAGTGCCGTGGATCATCTGAGCTTTACGGTGGAGGACGGACAGATTTTCGGATTCCTGGGTCCCAATGGCGCCGGCAAGTCCACCACTATGAATATCATGACGGGATATCTCGCCGCCACGGAGGGCACGGTCCTCATCGACGGACACGACGTCTGTGAAGAGCCGGAGGCCGCCCGGCGGTGCATCGGCTATCTCCCGGAGCAGCCGCCGCTGTATCCGGACATGACGGTATTGGAGTATTTACAGTTCTGCGCAGAGTTGAAGCAGATTCCAAAGGCGGAACAGGAAAATCAAATTGGGCAGGCCGTATCCATGACCCATCTGGAGGATCAGACCCGCCGGCTGATCCGCAACCTCTCAAAGGGCTTTCGCCAGCGGGTGGGTCTGGCCCAGGCAATTCTTGGTTTTCCAAAGGTCATCATTCTGGATGAGCCCACCGTGGGTCTCGATCCCCGGCAGGTGGTTGAGATCCGCGAGTTGATCCACAGTCTTGCCAAGGAACACACCGTAATTCTCAGCTCCCACATTCTCTCGGAGATTCAGGCGGTATGCGATAAGGTTTTGATTATCCGCAAGGGGAAATTCGTGACCTGCGACACGCCGGACGCACTGGAGGGAAAGCTCTCCGCCAACGACCGGCTGGAGCTTTTGGCAAAGGGCACCCGGGAGGCGGCGGAGTCCGTCCTCAAAACCGTGGAGGGCATCACCAGCCATACGCTCACCGATGTGACACCGGATACGGTACGTATAAAGGTGGGCACCGACGGAGACCGGCGCGAGGCGCTGTTTTATGCCTTCGCCCAGGCCCGCTGCCCGCTTCTTGAGCTGCGGTCTCGGATGGCGTCTTTGGAAGATGTGTTCCTGGACCTCACCGACGAGGACGACGGGGTGGCCGCCCGCGCCGCCGCGCTGCTGACCTCCGGAGAAGAAACTCCCGCCGCAGACGGCGAAAAAAACGTTCCCTCTGAAAAAGCGGCGGATGAGACCTCGCTCCCGGACCCCGTTCCGGCGGGGCCCACCGATGAACAGGCCCCGGACATTGCCCCGGAAAAGGAGGACACCGTAGAATGAAAGCCATTTACAAGCGGGAACTGCGCGCGTATTTCAACTCCATGACCGGATGGATTTTCGTGGCGGCGCTCACCGTGTTCATCGGGATCTATTTTACCGCCAACAACCTGATCAACGGCTATACCTATTTTTCCTATACTCTCAGCGGCACGCTGATCGTATTCATGGCGCTGGTGCCGGTGCTGACCATGCGGTCCCTGGCGGAGGAGCGCCACTCCAAAACCGATCAGCTTCTGCTGACCTCTCCCGCCACGCTCACCGGTGTGGTGCTGGGGAAATACTTTGCCATGCTGACGGTTCTGGCGGCGCCGGTGCTGCTGGCGTGCCTGTGTCCGCTCATCATCCGCATGAACGGCACCGCCCACTTTAAGGCGGACTATGCCTCTTTGCTGGTCTATTTCCTGCTGGCGGCGGTGGAGATCGCCCTTGGAATGCTGGTCTCCGCCCTGACGGAAAGTCAGGTCATCGCCGCCGTGGGAACCTTCTGCCTTCTGCTGGCGCTGTATCTGTGGGACGGGCTGGTGGGCTTGCTTCCCACCTCCGCCATTGGGTCTCTGGCAGGAATTTTTGTAGTCCTGGTCTTTGTCTGTCTGCTGCTGAACGCCCTGTCCGGCAGCTGGAAGCTGGCCGGCGGCACTCTGGTTTTGGGAACCGCTGTGATTCTCGGTTTTTATATCAAAAAATCCAGCACGTTTGCCGACCTTCTGCCCAAAGCGCTGGGGAGTTTCTCCCTGCTGGACGCGTTTAACAGCTTTGCCACCGACCATGTCTTCGACATCCCGGGGCTGCTGCTGTACTTGTCTCTGATCGCCCTTCTGGTGTTTCTGACCATTCAGGTCCTCCAGAAGCGGCGCTGGAACTGAGAGGGGGAGAGTCATATGTCGATTTTCAAAAAGAAACAAACGGCCCAGACCGCCGGTTCCACCCGCCAAAGCCGCGGGAAAATGGCGTTTTCCACGGGAGTTGTCACTCTGGCAGTGGTTACAGTGATTGTTTTCAACCTGTTGGTCGCCCAGATCCCAACTTCAAAAGCGCAGATTGACCTGACGGACACAAAGATTTATAATATTACGGACGTATCGGTGAACTACCTGAACGGCATCACCGAGGACGTGGCCATCCATGTGCTGGCGGACAAGTCCAGCGTGGACCCCCGCATTGTGCGGTTTCTGGACAAGTACGTATCCCTGTCCGACCATCTGAGCCTTGAATATGTGAACCCCACGGTGTACCCTTCCGTTCTGTCCAAGTACGGCGCGGACGCCAATACCATCGTGGTCACCTGCGAGGCCACCGGGCGGCAGGAGATCGTGAACATTAGCGACATCATCGGCATCGACGAGATGGCGTATTATATGTATCAGCAAACCAAGGAGACGAACTTTGACGCCGAGGGCAAGCTTACCTCCGCAATCGACGGGGTTTTGACCTCCGTCCGCCACACGGCCTACCTTACCTCCGGCCATGAAGAGGGTTCTTTGTCTCAGAACGTCACCGACGCGCTGAAGAAACTCCATATGACGGTGAATACCGTGAATCTGCTGACGAAAGGCGCCATCCCCGACGACTGCGATCTGCTGATCGTCGACGCACCCACCCGGGACCTGGCGAAGGATGAGCTGACCATGCTGCGGGAGTATCTGGCAAAGGGCGGGCAGATGATCTACTGCATGGCCTCCCAGATACAGGACCTCCCCAACCTTGACGCACTCTGCTCGGATTACGGACTTAATGTGGTCCCGGGCCTTGTGACAGACACGCAGCGGTACTATCAAAACACCCCGTTTTTGTTCTTCCCGACACTGGATACCTCCGTGGACGCCGCCTCAGGCCTCAACAGTGACGCTACAATCATGTTGTACGGCTCCCGGGGCATGACGGTCACCAAGCCCGTGCGGGACACCATCACTGTCAAGCCTTTCCTCTCCACCTCCGACAAGGGCGTCGCCGTCAAAGCGGACAACAGCCAGACCCCCGGCAGCTATGTGGTGGGTGCGGTGGCCACGGAGTCCGTCGACGATAACATCACCGCCCGCCTGACGGTGCTGGGCTGTGACTCTCTGTGCGGTGACTCCGTCACCTCCAGCTTTGCCAATGTGGACAACAGCGCTCTGTTCGTTGCCTCCATTGCTGCGGGGTTTAAGGACGTATCCCCCATCAGCGTGGATCCGGTGTCTCTGGCAGAGGAAAACAACACGGTTACCACCGGAGGACTGTGGGGCTTGCTGTTTATCTTCGTGATTCCCGCCGCTTTGCTGATTTTCGGCTTTGTCCGCTGGACGCGGCGGCGCAAACTCTAAAGAGGAGGAAGGTTCCCCCATGAACGCAAAACAAAAACGGATGCTTCTGGTCCTGCTGGTCGCCGTGGTACTGTTGGCGGCGGTGCTTCTGGGTGTGAGGGCCGCGAAATACCGGGCCCAGCAAAAGCAAGAGGATGCCGCCGCAGCGGCGGCGAAATCCGGTGTCCTCACCGACGCCACCTCAGCTTATAAAGAACTCACCTATTCCAACGGCACCACCACGCTGTCCTTCGCCGTGAACGACGAAGGGAAGTGGTATTGGACGAACGACGCGGACTTTCCGCTGAATCAGGACTATCTTACGAAAATGGTCAACACCCTCTCCGCTCTGAAGCCCCAGCAGACCATCACCGATGGGGACACTTTGGACGCCTACGGTCTGTCAGCACCCACCCAGACGCTGACCGCCACCTCCGATAACGGCCAGACCACCACCATCGCGCTGGGTAACGCCACCACCGACGGCAACAGCTACTATATGCTGATGAACGGGTCCGAAACCCCGGTCTACGTCATCTCCGACGAGCTCTCAAAGGAGATGGCCGTGGGGATCTACGACATGTGTCTCCTGCCGGACTTTCCCTCTCTGACGGAGGACCAGCTGGACTCCATCACTCTGGCCGGTCCCGTGACTACGGTTCTCTCTGCCGCTCATGAAGAAGCTCCCGCAGATGCGGACAGTCCTTCTTCTGGCGGTTCGTCTTCTAGCGGTTCGTCTTCTAGCGGCTCTTCTTCTAGCGGCTCTTCTTCTAGCGGCTCTTCTTCTAGCGGCTCTTCTTCTAGCGGTTCTTCTTCCAGCAGCGACACCTCAGTCACCACATGGAGTTCTGCCGGGGCCGACGTCACCGACGACAAGCAGGTGCAGGGCATTGTGAAGCAGATTCTGGGCCTGAGTCTGGACGCCTGCGTGGATTACCGCCCCACCAACGACGCGGCCGCCCTGTGCGGGTTTGACAAGCCGGACGCCGTCATCACCGTGAAATACACCGGCGAGGGCAACACCGATGGGACGCTGACGCTGACCGTCGGAGACCGGGTACTGGACGGCGACGGGCGATACGTCCGCATGAACGACGATACCACCGTCTACCGCATGGCAGCGGATAAACTGGACATGCTGATGAAGGTGTCCGTTAACGGACTGGATAGCGCCGCGGCGTCTTCCGGCAACGCAGCTTCCTCTGTGGGCTGATAGCTATTTTTCAATGAATTTGGTACAATGAGGGGGTGAAATTCCCCCTCATTTTTCCCTTTACATTTTTTCAGGGAGGTGTTTTTTCCGTGCGAGTTTTAATTGTGGAGGACGAAGCGCGTCTGGCCGCCACGCTGCAGGACCTTCTGGAAATGGACGGCTACACCGCCGACGTGAGTCATGACGGCGAAAGCGGTCTGGACAATGCGCTCACTTCCATTTACGACGTCATTCTGCTGGATGTGATGCTTCCAAAAATCAATGGGTTTGAGGTCCTTCGCCGTCTGCGGGCGGATGGAAACGCCACCCCCGTCCTGATGCTCACGGCCCGGTCAGAGGTCACCGACAAGGTGCAGGGGCTGGACTGCGGCGCGGACTATTACCTCACGAAGCCCTTCGAGCCCAGGGAGCTGCTGGCCTGCGTCCGGGCGTTGACCCGCCGGTCTCCAGAGCTGCGGAATACCGAGACGCTGACCTGCGGCGACCTGATACTGGAGCAGTCCACCTTTACTCTCTCCTGCGCGGAGCGGTCCGTCCGTCTGAGCCGGAAGGAGTTCGATATGCTGGAAATGCTGATGCTGAACCAGGGGCTGGTCCTCACCAAGGAAAAGCTGCTGCTGAAGGTCTGGGGCTATGAGTCCGAAGCGGAGGACAACAACGTGGAGGTTTACATCTCCTTTCTCCGCCGGAAACTGGAGCATCTCCACTCCAGGGCAAAGATCACCACCATTCGCATGGCGGGCTACAGCCTGGTCCAGGGGGAGGACCCGGCATGATCCGCAGGCTCCGGCTACAGGTGGTGGCGGTTTGTATGCTGCTGGTGACGGGGGTGCTGGGCGGCGTGTTTTTTTCCATGTACACCGCCGCGAAGGACGGTATCCGGCACAGTACACAGGAACTGCTGGGCCGCGTCATTGCCAGCGATCCCCGGGTAGATCAAGGACAGTCCGGAATTATGATCGGCGGAGACCAGGTTCAGCTTCCCTATTTTACCGTGGAGGTTTGGGGAAAAACGGTGTATGTCACCGGCGGCACCTACTCGGATCTGGAGAATACGGAGACCCTGCGCGATATTCTTCAAAGCTGCATGGACCAAGGGACTGAAACGGGAACCGTTCCAGCCTATCACCTCCGTTATCTGCGGGTAAACAACGGATTTTTTGAGCGCATCGCCTTTGTGGACATCTCCATGGAAACTGCATCGTTGCAGACGATGATACGCTCCACCTTGCAGATCGGCGCGGCGGCGCTGGTATTGCTGCTGGGTGTCTCAGTCCTTCTGGCCTGGTGGGTCACCCGTCCGGTGGAGCGCGCCTGGAAACAGCAGCACCAGTTTTTGTCCGACGCGTCCCACGAGCTGAAAACACCTCTGACGGTCATACTCTCCAATGCTGAGCTGATGGACTCCGTCCCTCTGGATCCCCGCCCCGCCCGTTGGGCGGACAATATCCAATCGGAAGCCCGACAGATGAAGTCTCTGGTGGAGGAGATGCTCACACTGGCCCGGGCGGACAACATGGTCCGCACCTCCGTTTTTTCCGGCGTCTCTCTGTCCGACGCGGCCACGGACTGCGCCCTTCTTTTCGAGCCGGTGGCGTTTGAGGCGGGGAAGACGCTGAACTATGAGGCCATCGACCCGGATGTGATCATCAGCGGTGATCCGGACAAGCTGAAGCAGGCAGTTTCGGTTCTTCTGGACAACGCCATCAAATACGGCGCAAAGGACGCACCCATCGAGCTGTCCGTCCAGAAGGCAGACCGCCACGCAAAGCTTCAGGTCTCCAATCAGGGCCCAAGCATTCCTCCAGAGCAGCTTGCGCACCTTTTTGAACGATTTTATCGGGCAGACGCCTCCCGGGGCGAGAAAGCCGGGTTCGGTCTGGGCTTGTCCATCGCCCAGACCATTGCCGCGGAGCACAAGGGGACTCTGCGCGCCGAATCCGACGAAGTCTCCACCCGATTTATCCTGACGCTTCCCCTTCTTCGGAAATAGCGCGTTTCGGGAAAAACAGCGGCCTTATGCAGGCTGCCGGAAAAGTCTTCGGGCTTTTCCGGCAGCCTGCATAATTTTTGCCCGATTGGAAACGCTACCGAAAATAACGTCGGAGGCGGTTTTATGGATATTACTCCAAAGGAATATGCAGAGCTTGTCAAACAGAAGTCAAAAAAGTCTCCCATCGTCAAAAACACAGTCCTTGCCTTTATCATCGGCGGCTTGATCTGCGTAGTCGGTCAGCTCATTATGAACGGCTGGTCCGCCGCGGGACTCAACCAAGAGGACGCAGGCTCCGCCACCTCCTGCTGCCTGGTATTTCTCTCCGCCCTGTTCACGGGGCTGAACCTGTACAACAAGCTGGCAAAATACGGCGGCGCGGGAACCCTGGTTCCGATCACCGGGTTTGCCAACGCCGTGGTTTCCCCCGCCATCGATTTTAAAAGTGAGGGCTTTGTCACGGGCATGGCGGCGAAAATGTTTTTAGTGGCCGGGCCGGTGATTGTATTCGGCACGCTGGCCTCGGCAATCTACGGCACTGTGCTGATGCTGATGAAGTAAACCGTTGCAGCACCTGTGATTCAGCAGAATTTTTGGGAAACAGAGGCCGTCGCAAAAGGCTGCGGTGGCCTCTGTTTCCACTCTCAAAGGCAGAAAAACGGCTGCGAATTTTTCAGGGTTTTTTGTGTTTACATAACAAAGTGGAAAACTCAGTGGAAAATGTGCAAAACCCCGCATGAAAGGTTGATTGGCGGGGTGACAAATTGATTATGTAAAATTTTACGCAAGAACATTTTTACAAAAAAGCCATAACCGGGGCGATGAAATTTCCGCATTTGGCTCGGCCTTGAAATTTTTGGAACTGTATGATACGATATTTCCATTAGAAGAAACAAAACGGAAAGGGAACGGGTAATGGCAGCAAAAAAGGACTATGGCAACGAGAGCATTTCCTCTCTGAAAGGCGCCGACCGGGTGCGGAAGCGGCCTGGCGTTATTTTCGGTTCCGATGGGCTGGAGGGCTGCGAGCACGCGGTGTTTGAAATTCTCTCCAACGCCATCGACGAGGCCCGGGAGGGCCACGGCGCCCTCATCACCGTCACCCGGTACTTAGACCGCTCCATCGAGGTAGAGGACCTGGGCCGGGGCTGTCCACTGGACTGGAACGAAAAGGAGGGACGCTGGAACTGGGAGCTGGTGTTCTGCGAGCTGTACGCCGGCGGAAAATACGACAACAACAGCGGCGATAATTACGAATACTCCTTGGGCCTGAACGGTCTGGGCTCCTGCGCAACCCAATACACCTCCCAGTACATGGACGTGACGGTCCGCCGGGACGGGAAGAAGTACACGCTTCACTTTGAAAAGGGTGAAAATATCGGCGGCCTCCACGACGAACCAACCGACCGGGGTAAAAAGACCGGCACCGTCATCCGGTGGCTTCCGGATCTGGACGTGTTCACCGACACCGCCATCCCGGCGGAGTATTTCACCGACGTGATGAAGCGTCAGGCAGTGGTGAACGCAGGCGTCACCTTCCGCTTCCGCAACGAGGCAATCCCCGGCCATTTTGAGACGGAGGACTTCGTCTATCAAAACGGCATCGTGGACTATGTGACGGAGTTGGCGGGGGAGGGGAGTCTCACTGTCCCCGTTTTTTGGGAGGCGGAGCGCAAGGGCCGGGACCGGGCGGACAAGCCGGAGTATAAAGTAAAGCTCAGCGCGGCCTGCTGCTTTTCAAACCGGGTGAACATGATCGAGCACTACCACAACTCCAGCTGGCTGGAGCACGGCGGCAGCCCGGAAAAAGCCTCAAAATCCGCTTTCGTCTCCGCCATCGACCAGTATCTCAAGCAGAACGGAAAGTACCAGAAAAACGAAAGCAAGATCACCTGGAATGACATTGAGGACTGTCTGGTGCTGGTCTCCAACAATTTTTCCACTGCCACCAGCTATGAAAACCAGACGAAAAAGGCCATCACCAACAAGTTTGTGCAGGAGACCATGACGGACTTTTTGAAGAGCAATCTGGAGGTCTATTTTATTGAGAACCGCTTCGACGCAGAGAAAATCGCGGAGCAGGTTCTCATCAACAAGCGCAGCCGGGAAAGCGCGGAAAAAGCCCGGCTGAACATTAAGAAAAAGCTCTCCGGCAGCATCGACATTGCCAACCGGGTGGAAAAGTTCGTGGACTGCCGGTCTAGGGATGTGAACCGCCGGGAGATCTACATTGTGGAGGGCGACTCCGCTCTGGGCAGCGTAAAGATGGGGCGGGACGCGGAATATCAGGGCATCATGCCCGTCCGCGGCAAGATTTTGAACTGCCTGAAGGCGGACTATGCCCGCATTTTCAAAAGCGAGATCATTACGGATCTGATGAAGGTGCTGGGCTGCGGCGTAGAGGTAAAGGACAAGCACGTGAAGGACCTGGCGGAATTCGACGTGGGAAACCTCCGGTGGAACAAGGTCGTCATCTGTACCGATGGCGATGTGGATGGCTTCCAGATCCGAACGCTGATTTTGACCATGCTGTACCGTCTCACTCCCACTTTGATCCGCGAAGGCTACGTCTATATCGCGGAAACCCCGCTCTTTGAGATCACCTGTGGGGAAAAGACGTGGTTTGCCTACTCGGATAAGGAGAAAAACGACATCGTCAGGGACCTTTCCGGCAAAAAGATGAAGGTGGACCGGTCCAAGGGACTAGGCGAAAACGAGCCCGAGATGATGTGGCTTACCACCATGAATCCGGAAACCCGGCGTCTGATTCGGGTCCAGCCCTCCGACGTTGCGGAGACGGCCCGGGTCTTCGACCTGCTGTTGGGGGACAATCTTCAGGGCCGGAAGGACCACATAGCCGAAAACGGGTTTAAATACCTGGAAATGGCCGATATTTCCTGACTTTTGACCGATGGCCCGCAGCACCTGCCGCCCCACCGCTATCACGGCCCCTGCGCGCCGCACCGCTGCCAGCGGCTTATTCCACGAAGACTTTCCCAGCTGTTTGACCCCCATAGATATTTTGCGGGACGAACTGCACTGTATAAAAAAACGGGCGGTAACCGCCGCAAATGAGGATTGATACGAATGCCAAAGAAAAAGTACCCGGAAGAGGCCGGCCACAAGGAGCTGAATCCCAATGTTATGGGCCTTCACGCCGCTGTGGTGGCCCAGCCGATCACCGACACCCTGGAAGTCAATTACATGCCCTACGCCATGAGCGTCATCGTCTCCCGGGCCATCCCGGAAATCGACGGATTCAAGCCCTCCCACCGAAAGCTCCTGTACACCATGTACAAAATGGGGCTTTTGACCGGCGCGCGAACCAAGTCCGCCAACATCGTGGGCCAGACTATGCGCCTCAATCCCCACGGCGACGCCGCCATTTACGAGACTATGGTACGGCTCAGCGTGGGTTACGGCGCGCTTCTGACCCCCTTTGTGGACTCCAAGGGCAACTTTGGCAAGGTCTATTCCCGGGACATGGCATACGCCGCCAGCCGATACACAGAGGCACGGCTGACCGCTGTGTGCGCGGAGATTTTTAAGGACATCGACAACGACACGGTGGACTTCATCGATAACTACGACAACACGATGAAGGAACCCGCTCTCCTGCCCACCACCTTTCCCAACATTCTGGTGTCCGCCAACAGCGGCATTGCCGTGGGCATGGCGTCCCAATTCTGCGGGTTTAATCTGAAGGAGGTGTGCGACACCACCGTCGCCTATCTCAAAAACCCCGATTGTACGTTGACCGATACCCTTCTGGCCCCCGATTTCCCCACCGGTGGCGAGCTGATCTGCGAGCCGACGGCGCTGGAGGAGATCTATCGCACCGGCCGCGGCGGCGTGAAGGTCCGGGCGAAGTGGCGCTATGTCAAGGAAGAGAATCTGATTGAAATTTTCGAGATTCCGTATTCCACCAGTATTGAGGCGATTCTTGACAAGGTTGCGGAGCTGATCAAGGCCGGAAAAATCAAGGAGATTTCCGACATGCGGGACGAAACGGACCGCTCCGGCCTGAAGCTGACCATCGACCTGAAGCGGGGCACAGACCCGGACAAGCTGATAGCAAAGCTCTTTAAGCAGACCACCCTTCAGGATACCTGCAGCTGCAACTTCAACGTTCTGATTGCCGGAATGCCCAAGGTTTTGGGCGTGCGACAGCTGCTGGAAGAATGGTGCGCCTGGCGGAGGGAATCCGTAAAACGCCGGGTGTACTTCGTTCTGGGAAAGAAAAAGGACAAGCTGCACCTGCTCAAAGGTCTCAAGCGCATCCTGCTGGACATCGATAAGGCCATTAAGATCATCCGGGAAACGGCGGAGGAAGCCGAGGTCATTCCCAACCTGATGATCGGCTTTGGCATCGACCAGACGCAGGCGGAGTATGTCGCCGAAATCAAGCTGCGCAACATTAATAAAGAGTATATCCTTAAACGGGTTCAGGAGACCGACGCCCTGCAAGACGAAATCGAGGATTTGGAAAACCTGTTGGAAAACCCCCAGCGGGTGAAAAAGGTGATCATTGACGAGCTGGGCGAGGTAGCCCGGAAGTATGGCCAGCCCCGCCGGACCACCCTGATCTACAGCCATGAGGTGGAGACCTTCGACGAGGCGGAGCCGGTGGAGGATTACCCGGTCAGTGTGTTTTTGTCCCGGGAGGGGTACTTCAAAAAGATTACCCCCGCCTCCCTGCGGATGAACAGCGAGCAGAAGTTTAAGGATGGGGACGCTCTGCGTCAGTCCTTTGAAACAGGCAACGCGGCGGAGATCATGTTCTTTACCGACAAATGTCAGGTCTACAAGTGCCGCGTTTGCGATTTTGACGATGCCAAGGCAAGCGTTCTGGGCGACTATCTGCCCACAAAGCTGGGAATGGATCCGGAGGAGAACCCGGTCTTTGCATGTCTTCCGGGTGATTACTCGGGGGCGCTGCTGTTCTTCTTCGAAAACGGCAAGGCGGCCCGGGTGAATCTGACGGCCTATCAGACCACCTCCAATCGCCGAAAGCTGACGGGGGCCTACTCCGACAAGTCTCCTCTGGCCCTGATTCGCCGTCTGGACGCGGAGGAGGAGCTGGCGGTCTATACCAGCGAACCCCGGGCTCTGATCTTCCATACCGCGCTTCTCTCCCCAAAAACCACCCGGTCCACGCAGGGCGTGGCGGTAATAACCATGAAGCCTAAGTACCATTTGGAGCGGGCCGTCCCTCTGGCTGAGAGCGCCATTGTGAACCAGAGACGCTATCGCGTCCGGGCGGTGCCCGCCGCCGGAGCATTGTTGCGGGAGGAGGACTCCGAGGAAAAGCAGATCGGCCTGCTGGATTAATTTTTGAAACTTTTCTATTTCTTAGGAAGAGATCGGATGGAAAGGGGATATTTATATCATCAAAAAAACTTTGAAGAGCTACGGCATCATCACTCTGGGGTCCGTGATTTTCGCACTGGCCTTCGATTGGTTTTTTGAGCCGAACCAGATCGGCATGGGCGGCCTGACGGGCCTTGCGCAGGTCATCAACGTGCTGCTGCCCTGGGCGTCGGTGGGTATTCTGGTAGCGGTGCTGAACGTGCCGCTGTTTCTGCTGGGGTGGAAACTGATTGGGCGTCATCTTCTGATTTCGTCCCTTTACTCCATGTTGGTCAGCTCTTTGGCTATCGACGGTATCGCTCTGCTATACAAATTTCCGGGCATGGACACGATGCTGGCCTGCCTTGTGGGCGGGGCCATGATGGGCGCCGGCGTGGGGCTGGTCTTTTCCCAGGGCTCCACCACCGGCGGAACCGATGTGGTGGCCCGGCTTTTGAAGCTGAAGTTCCCGTGGCTCCCTATGGGGAAGCTGGTGCTGATTCCGGACTTCGTGGTATTGGCGCTGGTGGCCGTGGTATTCGGCAGCGTCAATGCCGCGCTGTACGGTCTGGTTGCTCTGTTCGTCTCCACAGTGGTCATTGACAAGATGCTTTACGGTCTGGACGAGTCCAAGGTTGCTTACATTATTTCCGACAGCTGGCGTAAAACGGCGGACGCCATTCTGGCCAGAGACCGGGGCGTCACGATTCTCAGCGCCTCGGGAGCTTATACCGGCGACGAGAAGCACGTGCTGCTGGTGGCGTTCAAGCAGCGGGAGATTGTTGAAATAAAGCGCATCGTCCATGAGACCGACCCCCGCGCATTTTTAATTGTCTGTAATGCCCACGACGTACTGGGCGAGGGTTTTGGGGAATATAAAAAGGAGGATTTATAACATGGCGGACCTGAAAAAAGCGGCGGAAAATTTGAAATCGCGCGGTTTTAGTGTGCAGCTCTTTCAAACAAAAGAAGGGGCGGCCGAGTATCTCAACAGTGCCATTGACGGCAGGACGGTGGGCTTTGGCGGCTCCGTAACCTTGCGGGATATGGGCCTGTACGACAGCCTCTCCGCTCACAACAGCGTGTACTGGCACTGGCAGGGAACCCCCGTTTCCACCGGCGATGCGGAGAAGGCCCAGGTATATCTGTCCTCCGTTAACGGCCTGTCCGAAGACGGAGACATCATCAATATCGACGGCAGCGGCAATCGGGTGGCCTCCATGCTGTACGGCCACGAAAAGCTGTATTTGGTGGTGGGCCGCAACAAGCTGGCTGACACTTACGACGAGGCACTGTGGCGCGCCCGGAACATTGCCGCGCCCAAAAACGCGCAGCGGCTTCAGACAAAGACTCCCTGCGCCGTGAAGGGCGACCGGTGCTACGACTGTAAGAGTCCCGACCGGATCTGCCGGGGGCTGGCGGTGCTGTGGCGGCCTATGAATGGGATGGAGACCGAAGTCGTTCTGATCGACGAGGACCTGGGGTATTAAAAACCGTCATCCGGCTGTTTTTTGCCGGATCAAGGGAGGTGTGGGCGGATGAAAAAGCGGATGTGTTTACTGCTGGCAAGCTGCGTCCTGCTCACCGGCTGCGCCTCCCTTCTGGACAGGGAGTACAGCACGGTGGAGGCCCACTCCAGCAAGTTCTGGGAGAGTGAGTCAACCGGCATCCTGCGGGCTGAAAATTATCAGGACATCGTCAACGATCTGATGCTGCTGATCGGCCAGCACACGGATCAGGCGGTAATTCGCCTATACAGCTATGACGACGGCGTCACCGTGGCGGACGGACTGGAAAAGGCGGCCGCCGAGGTGCAGCAGGAAACAGCCCTTGGCAATTACGCGCTGGAATACATCACCTCCTCCAGTACCGCTCAGCGGGGGTATTATGAGCTGTCTGTCCAGCTGGGCTATCGCCGCACGGCGGAGCAAATTGCGGCCATTGTCAACGCCACCAGCGTCACGGCGCTGCAAAGCCTGTTGGAGTCGGCGCTGGACGATGGAAAGACGGAGTTGACGGTCCGCGTCGGCTACTGGCGGGCTGAGGACCGTGCCGCGGTAGAGAAGACGGTAACGGATCTGCGCACGGAAAGAGGTCTGACGGAAACACCGGAGTGGACGATTTCTTACTATCCGGCAGAGGGAACCGTGGGTCTGATTGAATTCACTCTGTCTCCCGCTGCCAAGGACACGATACAACCGGAGGGCGAGTCTGAAACTCCGACTGAATATTTACAGACCCCATAAAAAGGGCTTGACAGGCAGGAAGTTATTTGTTAAAATAACTCTTGTTTCGCGGGCATAGCTCATCTGGTAGAGCGCCACCTTGCCAAGGTGGAGGTAGCGAGTTCGAGCCTCGTTGCCCGCTCCATAGAAGCACTCTCCACCCAATCGGGTGGGGAGTGCTTCTATTTATTTAACCCAGGTTATCATGCTGATTTTATGAGACGGCGCTTTCGTCCTCCTCTTGTATTTCCTGTTGCTTTCCTGGAAAAGATACTATAGAAAGAATTGAAAGATTTCCTGCAAAGGTCTTGTTAACAATTTATCGTACGTCTAATATGCATAGAATTATGTAAATTATTTATATTTTTTATTTCATTTATTGTAAAAATTTGTGCTTTTTGACGTTCATCCCAGCTGGACATCGCCGCCGGTTTGTGCTAGGCTCGAAGATGTGAAAGTGCACGAACCATTCTGACCCAGGCGGCATGAATCGGGATGCGGTGTTTAAAAAGCGGTGGCAGAGCACTTTGAGTTGTCTCATTCACCGCACAGGCAGCCGAAGAACGGCAATGATAAGAGGTATTGTTAATGGAATCCTATCAGTATGTGTTTGACGTCGCCATGATTATTTTTATAACAAAAATTTTTGGCATTATGTCAAAGCGTGTGGATATGCCCGAGGTGGTCGGCTCTCTGATCGCAGGGCTGCTTCTGGGCCCCAGCGTTTTGAATCTGGTGCAGCCCAGTGACTTTCTCTCCATGCTGTCGGAGTTAGGCGTTATCATGCTGATGTTCAGTGCGGGCCTGCAAACAGATATCGGTGAGCTTAAAAAATCCGGCAAAGCCGCGTTTTTTATCGCTTTGATCGGCGTACTGGTCCCGCTGGGGGGCGGTTACGCGTTGGCGACGGTGTTCAACAGCGGCGGCGACCCGCTGAAAAATCTTTTCGTTGGTACCGTGTTTACCGCCACCTCTGTCTCCATCAGCGTGGAAACGCTGAAGGAGCTCGGAAAACTCTCAACCCGCTCCGGCAACGCGATTTTGGGTGCGGCGCTGATCGACGATGTACTGGGTCTGATTCTTCTGACGCTGATCACCAGCGCGTCCACCGGCGGCGTCAGCCTCTGGATGGTGTTGGCAAAGATTGCGGCGTTTTTCGCGGTGACGGCGGGAATGGGATACTTTCTTCACAAGGGTATTCAGAAGTGGATGGCCTCTGCGCGCTGGAACCGCAAGCGATTTGCCGTGATATCGGTGGCGTTCTGCTTTTTCTATGCCTATGTGGCTGAAACAGTTTTCGGTGTGGCGGATATCATTGGCGCGTTCTGCGCGGGACTTATTATCTCCCACACCGCCCGGGCGATTTATGTACAGTCTCAGTGCGAAACGCTGTCCTATATGTTTCTCTCCCCCATCTTTTTTGCCAGCGTTGGACTAAAGGTAGTTCTGTCTTCCATGAATGCCGGAGTCATCATGCTGTCGGTGATTTCCATCTTATTGGCCATTATTACCAAGGTTGTCGGCTGCGGTCTCGGCGCAAAGTTGTTCCACTACACCAACGCGGAAAGTTTGAGGATTGGTATTGGCATGATATCCCGCGGAGAAGTCGCGCTGATCGTGGCCAACAAGGGTATCGCCAGCGGGATGATGGACTCCGTGTTCCTGGCGCCGATGATTCTGATGGTGGTGGCCTCCACCATTGTGACGCCCATTTTGCTTCGGGCCGTGTATCCCAAAAACCCGGAAAAGGATTACAGCGATCTGGTTCACAGCGACCTTGTGGAAAACTTCCAGGAGGCCAGACAGTTTGATCAGGCCGCCCAGACCATGCTGGAAATGCATAACCAGCTCCATGGCAATGATCCCAGAGGGTTCAAGCAGAAAACTAAGGGCGGGACTGCTCCCTCCGGCGGTGAAGCAAATGCCATAACAGAGCAGAAAGGCTCAAAAAAGGATTCTGACAAAACCTGAACCGTCTCAAAAAGACTATATATGGGAAAGCACCGGCCCCGGATGATTCCGGGGCCGGTGCTTTCGCCATAGCCGCCTTATTGGCCGAATTGCCTGACTCGCATGGCCCTCATGGCATTCAAAATTGCAAGGAATGCCACGCCCACATCCGCAAACACGGCTTCCCACATGTTTGCCATGCCAAAAGCGCCCAGAATCAGCACCAGCGCTTTCACACTCAGCGCAAAGGCAATGTTCTGGCGGACGATGCGCAGCGTTTTGCGGGAAATTCGTATGGCAGCGGCGATCTTGTCCGGTTGGTCGTCCATCAGCACCACATCCGCCGCCTCAATGGCCGCGTCGGCGCCCATGGCGCCCATGGCAATGCCGATATCGGCGCGGGTCAGGACCGGCGCGTCGTTGATCCCGTCACCCACAAAGGCCAGCTTTCCGCTTTCGCTTTTGAGAAGGCTCTCTGTCAAATTCACTTTGTCGGCGGGCAGAAGCTCCGCATGGAATTCATCCACACCCAGCTCCTTGGCCACGGCTTCCGCCACCGCCTTTGCGTCTCCGGTGAGCATCACGATCTTTTTGACGCCGTTGGCCTTCAAATCCGCAATGGCCGCTTTTGCATCTATCTTTACCTCATCCGAAATCACAATATGTCCGGCGTAAAACCCGTCCGCCGTCACGTGGACGATGGTGCCGGGCAGCTCACAGGGAAGCCACTTCACATTCTCCCGCTCCATCAGCCGTGCGTTGCCCACGCAGACTCTGCGACCGTTGACTTTCGCCCGGACGCCGTGCCCGGAGATCTCCTCCACCTCCTCGACTTGGATCTCCTCCATCCGATTCGGACAGGCCGCCCGCAGGGATTTGGAGATGGGATGGTCAGAAAACTGCTCCGCCAGAGCCGCCCATTCCAGTACCTGTTCTTTGGAGTATCCCTCCTCGGGGTGGATGGCGGTGACGGAAAAGGTACCCTTTGTCAGAGTGCCGGTCTTATCGAAAACCACGGTCTGCGTCCCGGCGAGAGCCTCCAGATAGTTTCCGCCCTTTACCAAAATGCCGCATCTGGACGCGCCGCCTATACCGCCGAAAAAGCTGAGCGGTACGGAGATTACCAGCGCGCAGGGGCAGGAAATCACCAGAAAGATCAGCGCCCGGTGGAGCCAATCACTCCACACCGTCCCATAAAGAAACGCCGGCGGGGAGGAAAGGAATGCCAATGCCAGCGTGGGCAGCAGGAACAACAATGCCGCCGCAATCACCACGCAGGGGGTGTAGTACCGGGCAAATCGGGTGATGAAGTTTTCGCTGCGTGACTTTCGCTCGCCTGCGTTTTCCACCATCTCCAGAATTTTTGAGACCGTGGACTCTCCGGCAGGTTTTGTCACTCGGACGCGAAGCACGCCCCGTTGATTCACACAGCCGCTGAGAATGGGATCGCCCACGGCGATATCCCGTGGAACAGCTTCGCCGGTAAGGGCAGCGGTATCCAGCGTGGATGTCCCGTCGATTACCACGCCGTCCAGCGGGACCCGTTCGCCTGGCTTTACCACAACGGTTTCCCCCACGGCCACGTTTTCCGGGTCCTCCGTGGTAATCACGCCGTCCCGCTCCACATTGGCGCTGTCGGGCCGGATGTCCATAAGAGACGCGATAGACTGCCGGGACTTGCCCACCGCATAGTCCTGAAACAGCTCTCCCACCTGATAGAACAGCATGACGAACACGGCTTCAGCGTATTCACCAGTGCCAAAAGCTCCCACCGTGGCGAGGGCCATCAGAAAGTTTTCATCAAAAATCTGTCCTCTTACAATATTGCGCGTGGCCTTCCACAGGATATCCCAGCCAATCATCGCATAGGGAACCAAATAGCACAGTGCCTGTGCAAGCCCCGTCAGTGGCAGGAAATAGACAGCGATCAGCAATCCGGCCGCGGTCAAAATGCGAATCAGCATTTTCTTTTGTTTTTTACTCATACAAACGCTCCCTTTTCCGGCCGCGCCGGTTAACGCAGAACCGCGATGCCCGCGGGGATAAATCGCAGGCCCCGGCGACCCGGTCCCAGAACACCCTTTTTATCCCATCAACGATTGATCACACAGTCCGGTTCCACCTTTTGGCAAACCCGGACCACTTCGTCTAAAATTGCGTTGAACCGGGCGTCGTCCGCATCCAACGTCAATTTCTGCGCCATAAAACTGACAACGGCGTCGTTGACGCCGTCAATCTTTTTGATGGCGCTCTCCATTTTCGCCGCGCAATTGGCACAGTCCAAATCAGTAAGTGTATAACGCTTTTTCATGAAAAACCCTCCGAACATACATTTTTCAGTTTCGCCTGAGCGGAAGCGGCCTGAGATTCGAAGTCACTCCGAGACATGCTCCATTCCCTGGTCAATGATGGTTTGCACATGGCTGTCCGCCAGGGAGTAAAACACGGTTTTCCCCTCCCTGCGGGACTTTACCAGCCGCGCGTTCTTCAATGCCTTCAGCTGGTGCGAAATGGCGGACTGGGTCATCCCAAGTAAGGCAGCAATGTCGCATACGCACATCTCCGACGCGGAGAGCACGTACAGAATGCGGATTCTCGTGGAGTCCCCGAAAATTCGGAATAACTCCGTCAGGTCGTAAAGCGTGTCCTCGCTGGGCAGCTCGCTCCGGACCTTTTTTACGAGATCCTCATGAACATTGACAAGATCGCAGATGTCGGCGTTATAGCGGTCTTCCATGCAGCAGTCCTCCTTCGTATGAACAGTTGAACGTTTGTTCATATGTTCATTATATTCCGTCCGCTCCGTTTGTCAACCCCTTTTACAAAGGTGTGGAAAATTCTCTTGAAATGTGGTAAACTATTTTCAATATAAAAAAAGACGAGGAGAGAACCTATGCCAACACTGGAAGAGATCAAAAACAAGCGACTCAATTTAAACCGCTTTATGACTTACAATTTTATTGAACTGAGTGTTCTGGAGCTGGACCGGGCGGAGTGTCGCCTGACGCTGCGGCCTGAGAGCACAAATCCCAGCGGAATGCTCCATGGCGGCGCGCTCTATACCATGGCGGACAGCACCGCCGGTTCCGCCGCTCACTCCGACGGGCGGATCTACGTGACCCAGGACAGCTCCATGAATTATCTGTCCAATATCAAAGAGGGAACTGCGGTGGCCGTCGGGACCGTGGTGCATCGGGGGAAAACAACCTGCCTTGTCAACGTGGATATTACCGCCGAGGCAACAGGCAAGCTGATGGCCACCGGCAGATTTACGTTTTTTTGCATCGGCACGGAGTGATCCGTTCAAACAGAATATACAGCGCCCGCGGACAATCAATGTTCGCGGGCGCGTTTTCCGGCACAACTTTCGCGAGGGCGCGAATATTCGTCTCCGTCAATTACATGCAGTACCTTGAATGAAGAAAGGCTCTATGATAAACTGAGAAAGTACGGGAGCCACTCTGCCTTGCAAAACAGGCTTGAACCATATAAAATATTCTCACGCGTGTATTTTTACCTTCGAAGGAGGCCGCCGCCTTGAAAAAAGAACAAAAAAGCCTGGGGCTGTACGTCCACATACCCTTCTGTGCGAAAAAATGCGACTACTGCGATTTTTACTCTCTGCCTGGCATGGAGAGTCGGATGGACGCTTACGTACAGGCGTTGGAGACGCAATTCGTTGAAATCTCGCCCCGTGCGGACCACCATGTGGTGGACAGCGTGTATTTTGGCGGCGGCACGCCGACGCTGCTTGGCAGCAAGCGGCTTATGCGTCTTTTGAAAAGCATTCAAAAAAAATATCACGTCGCAAAGGACGCAGAGATCACACTGGAGGCCAACCCGGAGTCCGCCGGGGACTTTAAAGAGCTGCGCGCCCTGCGCAGGGCCGGATTTAACCGGCTGAGTCTTGGGATGCAGTCTGCGGACGACAACGAACTGCGCGCCATTGGCCGCATCCACACCGCCGCGCAGGTGAAAACGGCGGTGGAGGCCGCTCGAAAGGCCAAATTTTCAAACTTGTCTCTGGACTTGATTTACGGTCTTCCGGGGCAGTCTATGGAGACCTGGCAAAAGAACCTGACCGCTGCCGTGGACCTGGCTCCGCAGCACCTGTCCTGCTACGGACTGAAGGTAGAGGATGGAACGCCGCTCTTTCATCGGCGGGACAGCGAACGCTTTCCGGACGACGAGGCGCAGGCTGAGATGTATCTCTGGACTGTGGACTACCTCCACCGCCACGGATTTTTTCAGTATGAGATCTCTAATTTTGCCCGGACGGGCTTTGAGTCCCGGCACAATCTGAAATACTGGACACTGGGGGAATATGCGGGCTTCGGTCCCGGCGCCCACTCGGACTTCGGCAGCGTGCGATACGCCTATGAAAAGGATCTGGAGGGTTATATCGCGGGGGTCCAGGCCGGCGGACCGCTTCTTTCGGAGAACGAGCGCATTCCGCCGCTGGACCGGGACACGGAGTGGCTTATGCTGGGTCTGCGCACCGTCTGGGGGTTGGATCCCAAGGTGTTTGAAAAACAGTTTCGCCGCCGGTTCGATTGCTTTGTTCCCTTTTTGGAGGAGTGCCGTCAGGCGGGCTACGCCGTGGAGGAAGACGGCCGGTGGCATCTGACGCCGAAGGGCTTCCTCGTCTCCAATCAGATCATCGGCGGAATGCTGGACGCCCTTGGAGCGGACAAAAAGCGCCGGGAGGAGGCCCGGGCCAGAGGGGATTTCCGTGTGGACCTGGGGTGAGGACGGCGGAAATACTCGCTTTTTTCTTGCGGCACCCGACAACCAAATGCGATCTTGTAGATGCCCTTGGAATGGATATACGCAAAATTACAGCCCCGGCTTATTAAGGAGGCGCTATTTTGAATGTATTATGGCTTTCAAGATTTCTTTTTGCAAATGTTTTAACAGGAGATATGGTGTTTGTTACGCGCTTTTTGTTCTTCTTACTACTTGGTATTAATATCAGACTATTTCTCTCAACGAAAAGAGCATATCACATTCTATCAGCAGGTATGGTCATCGGGTGGCTTATCTGTGAAATTTTTGCAGACATCGGTGCTTCTTCTATAGATATAGATTTCGGAATATTCTTTTTTGGTCTTGTATTTCATGGTGGACAGTTCTTTTTGCAAAGTGGTATTGGCTTTTTTACTTGCCACGCTGTCTGCCTTCTTTTACACAGACGAAAGCTGATGGAATAATGTGCAAAATCTTTTCAGAATATTCTGATAACAACCGTATTAGATCGGGGATTCCGCTTTTCTTATTAAGACCGTCTCAAATTTAGACATATATTCTGTTAGAACAACCGGGAGGAATTTTATGCGGCAGCTTCCTTTTTTCCAGCGGCTCGGACCCATCGGTATGCTGACCCTGCTTCATCTGATTGGACTGGCAGAGGCGATTTTACCTACGCTGGCCCGTGGTGAAGCGGAAGACGCCCCTCTGGAAGCACTGCTTTTCCAGTTTTGGGTGATCGTCTTCAATATCTGCTTTTTTTTGGTTCGCCGATATATCTTTGCAGACGGCACCAGGGCCACTGGGAAAGCGCCCGATCTCCGTCCGGGATGCCGGAAATGGTTTGCGGGTTTTTCTGTTTTGCAGTTCGCGTTCAGTATGCTGGTGCTGGGCTGGCTGGCAGTGCTGGGCAGATTCGGCTGGCTGGCTGCGGAGGCCGTTTTGACCCTTGTAAAGTTCCAGCTGGTTCTGCGGGGGAACCGTCTGTTTCGTCCCTCCGGAGAGTAAAGCCGCTCTTAAATCGCGCAAGCCCGCCCTCGGAGTGTCCGGGGGCGGGCTTTCTTTACTTGCTCTTGGCCTCCAAAAACTCTCCCATCTCCCGTGCAAACAGCTTTCCGGACAGGGCGGCCTCCTCCGGGGAATTTCCGGCCGCGCCTATTTCCAGCAGAAGGGACCCGGTGGTGGCCTGCTGATTATAGCGGGAATTCCGCAGAAGGATGGGACGCAGCATGGTGGGATATAGCTGGGTGATATCCTGCTGTAAGGCCACGGCAAGCTTGAGATTCTCCATCCAATTGGGATGGGGCAGGCCGCTGCCGTCGCTGCCCACCACAATGGTCACCTGGGCGGCGTTTCCCGCGCCCTCCACAGGGGAGATCACCTTGTACTCGTTGCCGTCGGTATCTTCGATGGCGTCCCGGTGGACATCCAGAATGAAGTGGATGGATGGGTACTGGGTGAGATAACTCTCAATGGCCTTCAGCGACCGGTCGTAGGACCCGGAATAGGAGGGGTAGTCGTACAGCGTCCGGTCATGGAGCACGGAGATTCCCAGCTCTCCAAAGGTCTGGGCCATCACATCCCCCACGGCTACCACGTTGTACCGGGTATCCGTGGTGCGGTGATTTCCGGAATAGGTCACTTCCACGCCCGGCGCAGGGGTATAGGCTTCACTGCCGTGGGTGTGAATAATCAAAATCTGAGGCTCCTCGTCGGTCAGTCCCGCGTCAAAGGGCGCTGTCAAATCCTGAATGGTCAGGGCATGCTCGGTGCTGTTGGTAATATACACCTTTCCACTGACCGTGTATCCCTCGTTACCGGTAGGAACCAGCGTTTTGGCGGGAACCCCGTTGTCCGGAATATTTTCCGTTGGGAGTGGGGTCGTGTCCAGCGGCGTCTCCTCCACCGGGGTCTGCTGCACCGGCTCTTGGGGCTTATCAGGAGTCTCCGTGGACAGCAGCTTCGCCACGGTCTCCCTTGCCGAAAGCAGCAGGGGAGATTCCGCAATGGTCATCACAGCGGCAGGAGACAGTCCGTCTTCCGGTCCCAGGTCTCCCAACTCCCATTGAAGGGCCGACAGCGGGACCGAAATTTCACGCCGCAGGGCAGAGACCGCGGATATGACCGTGTCGCTTCCGGCAGTGACCGCCACACCCCACAGCGTACATACCGCCAGCCCCATGGCCCCCAGCCGTCGGGGGCCGTTTCGCTTTTTTACGGCCGTGTTCATTTGCATCACCTCATGGGACAACCTATGCACTAGGAACGTAAAAAAGAAGCGCCGGCCCACTTTTCAGCAGGCCGACGGTTTTTATTTTCAGCAATCGCGCTTTCAGTCTTCGATATACTCCCGCACCCGGTAGGTCGCACCGATCTCGTCCTCGCAGATACGACGGCAGCTCTCAATCTCCTCCTTGGGGATGGTGTCCACCACGGTCATCATCACCTTGGGTACGTACCTGCAGAGCTTCTTGGCAAAGTCCTTCATGGCCTGATAGGCACCGCTCTGCTGAGGGTGGCACAGCGCGTCATATTTCTCCGCCGTATCCGTGTTCAGAGAAATGGAAACCATTTCAAACCGCCCGGCAAACTCCGGGGTGATATCCCGGCCATGGATGAGATTCCCGGTTCCGTTGGTGTCCATCCGGGTAAAAATTTTCGTTCCGTGCTCCTTCATCCGGTCGATTACCCAGCAGATGTCCTCCATGCGATAGCTGGGTTCTCCAAAGCCGCAGAACACCAGCTGGGCATACCGGCTCAGATCCCGCTTTTCAATATCCGCCAGAATCTCCTCCCGGGTGGGCTCCCGCTCCAGCCACAGGTTGTGGGTATAGATGCTGCCGCCGCCCTTGTTGTGCCGCAGGCAGAACTCACAGTTGAAGTTGCAGCGGTTGGTGGTGTTTACATACAGATTTCCGCCGTATTCATAGGTAATGGTAAAGCCCTTTTTCTGTTCCATCGCGTTTAAACCTCGATTCCAAATAATCGTTTTCCGTTTTCCATGGCAATTCGCGCCAGCTCATCCGGGTCCATGTTTTTCCATGCCGCCAGCGTCGCGGCGATATAAGGCAAATTCCTGCTGTCGTTCCGCCTCCCCCGGTTTGGAACAGGGGAGAGGTAGGGGGAGTCCGTCTCCAGCAGGATTTTCTCTGGCGGCGTTATCTCCGCCACCTCCCGGGCCTTCCGGGCGTTTTTATAGGTAATAGGTCCGTCAAAGCCCAGATACCAGCCCCGCTCCAGCAGAATCTGCGCCATTTCTGCGCTGCCGGAATAGCAGTGGAACACGCCCCGGACTTCCGGGTATTCCTCCACAATGGCAAGGCTGTCTCCATGGGCGTCCCGGTCGTGGACGATCACCGGCAAATCAAGCTCCTCGGCAAGCTCCAGCTGGAGGCGGAAAATCTCCTGCTGAAACGCCTTGGGTGGGTTCGTTTCCCAGTGATAATCCAGCCCGATCTCCCCAATGGCCACCGTTTTCGGATGGGCGGCCAGCTCTCGAATCACCTCCAGCTCCGCCCGACCGCAGCCTCCGCAGTTTTCCGGGTGAAGGCCCACGGCAGCGTAGACATGGGAGAACCTCTCCGCCAACGCCACGGCGGCCCGGGAGGATTCCACGTCGCAGCCGGGATCCATCACAAGGCCCACGCCGGATTCCGGCAGGGTGGAGAGCAGCGCGTCCCGGTCCGCTTCAAAGGCCGCATCGTCATAATGGGCATGGGTGTCAAAATACATGGGGGCAATCCTCTCTGAACAAATATGCAGCAGGGAACCGCAGCGGTTCCCTGCTGCTCTTCTATTTTTTCGCGGTCAGCAGAGCTTCGCGCCGGCGGGAATGGCGTCGTCCACGATCAGCAGGTGCAGATGCTCCTCGCCCCGTTCGGTGTGGACGGCGGAGATCAGCATACCGTTGGAATCCTGGCCCATCATCTTCCGGGGCGGCAGGTTCACGATGGCCACCAGCGTCTTCCTCACCAGTTCCTCCGGCTGATACCATTTGTGAATGCCGGAGAGAATCTGCCGGTCCGTGCCGGTACCGTCGTCCAAAGTGAATTTCAGCAGCTTGTCGGACTTTTTCACCGCCTCGCAGGCTTTCACCTTCACGGCCCGGAAGTCAGACTTGCAGAAGGTGTCAAAGTCCACCTTTTCCGTCAGCTGGGGCTCCAGCTCAATGGCAGGACGGGCGGCCTTTCTGGCGGCCTCCTGCAGTGCGTCCAACTCCTGAAGCTCCTTCTCCACATCGATGCGGGGGAAGATGTTCTCGCCCTTGTGGACCTTGGTGTCGGCAGGAAGCACTCCCCATTTCACGGCGCTGTCCCAGTCGGTCATCTCGGCGGAGGCGCCGATCTGGTCGAATATCTTGGCGCAGCTGTCAGGTGTAAATGGCACGAGAAGGGTACCGCAGATGCGCAGCGTCTCCAGCAGATTGTACATGACCCGGGCAAGACGGGGCTTTTTTGCCTCGTCCTTGGCCAGCACCCAGGGGGCCGTCTCGTCGATATATTTGTTGGCGCGGGAGATCACCTTGAATGTTTCGTCAAGTCCGTTCTGCATCTGGAATTTTTCCATCTGCGCCTCATACTTATCCCGCAGGGCGGACGCCTGCGCGATCAGCTCGCCGTCCATGGGATCTGCTTCCTGAACCGCGGGGAGCTGTCCGCCGAAATATTTTTCCACCATGGCGGTGGTGCGGGAGAGAAGATTTCCAAGATCGTTGGCAAGATCCGTGTTGATGCACTGGATCAAAAGCTCGTTGGAAAAGTTTCCGTCCTGTCCGAAGGGGAAGGAGCGCAGCAGGAAGAAGCGCAGGGCGTCGGTTCCGTACCGCTCCGCCAACAGATAGGGGTCCACCACGTTGCCCTTGGACTTGCTCATCTTGCCGCCGTCCAACAGCAGCCAGCCGTGGCCGTAGACATGCTTGGGCAGGGGCTCGCCCAGACTCATCAGCATGGCAGGCCAGATGATGGAGTGAAAACGGACGATCTCCTTGCCCACGATGTTCACACCGGGCCACCATTTTTGATAGTCGTCATACTGGTCGTTGCCGTAGCCCAGCGCGGTAATATAGTTGCTCAGAGCGTCCACCCATACGTAGACCACGTGCTTGGGATCGAAATCCACGGGGACGCCCCAGGTAAAAGACGTGCGGGAGACGCACAGATCCTCCAGGCCCGGCTCAATGAAATTTTTCACCATCTCGTTGACACGGGAGCGGGGCTGGAGGAAGTCGGTGTCCTCCAGCAGCGTGCGGATGCGGCCTGCGTACTTGCTCAGGCGGAAGAAATAGGCCTCCTCCTCGGCGTCCACCACGGGGCGGCCGCAGTCGGGGCAGCAGCCGTCCTTGAGCTGGCTCTCCGTCCAGAAGGACTCGCAGGGCGTGCAGTACTTGCCCTTGTAGGTGCCCTTGTAGATGTCGCCGTTGTCGTACATCTTCCGGAAGATATACTGAATGGACTTCACATGGTAATCGTCCGTGGTGCGGATGAACCGGTTGTTGGAAATATTCATCAGCTTCCACAGGTCCTTGACGCCCTTAGGCCCCTCGACAATCCGGTCCACAAATTCCTTGGGGGAGACGCCGGCCTCCTTGGCCTTTGTCTCGATCTTCTGCCCGTGCTCGTCGGTACCGGTTAAAAACATGACGTCATAGCCGTGGAGCCGCTTGTAGCGAGCGATGGCATCGGTGGCAACGGTGCAGTAGGTGTGGCCGATGTGCAGCTTGTCCGAAGGGTAATAAATGGGTGTGGTGATATAAAATCTCTCTTTTTCCATGGGCTTTTTCCTCCTTTTCCGTCCCCCGAATGAAAGGGGGCGGTTATAAATATCTGCAAGCTAAAAGTATATGCCAATCAACGAAAAATAACAACCAATTCAGGAATTTTCTTCCGCAAGGCTTCCCCGCCGTTGCCACCGTCCTGAAAAATAATAGGCCGTACAGAGGATAAAGCCGCCGATCCAGCCAATACCGAATCCATAAAACATCCGCTCCGGCCCAAATCGGTTTGCCAGATAATAGACCGCCGGAACGCGCATCACGATCATGGAGAGTACCGTGGTTGCCATGGGAAAGATGCTCTCACCCGCGCCGCGCATGGCGCCGTTGAGGATATACATGGTACCGAACAGCACATAGGGCGGCATAATGGCCCGGATGTAATAGCCGCCGGCCTCCGCCACCGCCGCTTCGGGAGAAAACAGATGAAACAGCGCGTTTGACGCGGTCAAAAGCACCGCCGTCATGAAAAGGCACCAGACCACGGTGGCAGTCACGGCAATTCTGACCCCGATGCGCACCCGCTCCGGTTTCTTGGCGCCGGTATTCTGACCCACGAAGGCGGTAATGGAATTGGTGAGGGCCTGCACCGTAAGAAAAGCCATGCTGTCCAGCTTATTGCCCACGGTATACGCGGCGGTGTATGCCTTTCCAAAGGTGTCGACCTTGCTCATCACCGCCATTATACCCAGAGATACCAGCGACATCTGGAGTCCCGCGGGAAGGCCGATTCCCAGCACCTGCCGGAAAAGCGCCCTGTCGAAGCGGAAACAAAAGGGATGAATGGCAATCTGAGGGTATTTTCGATTGATATAGAAAAGGCCGAACAGCCACGAAAACGTCTGGGAAATGATGGTCCCCAGCGCAACGCCGGCGACGCCCATGCCAGCGTTCAAGACCAGAACAAGGTCCAGAATAATATTCAAAACAGCGGCCACCGCCAGGAATAAAAGGGTGGTGCGGCTGTTGCCGATGCCGTTCAAAATGCCCGCGTTGGTGTTGTACCCGATGGTCCCCACAAGTCCCGCGCAGACGATCATCATGTAAACCCATGCCTCATGATAGGCCGTCTGGTCCACCCTCAGCAAAAAGAGCAGCGGCTTCACCAGCAGCAGCGCCAGCACGGTCACCGGGACGGCGGATACGATGAAGGTCGTATAAATCGTGTCCACTGCGTCCCGCACCCGATCCATCTTTCCCGCGCCGTAATACTGGGAGATGACCACCGTTCCGCCGTTGGCGATCCCCATGAACAGCGAGATAAACATGAAGATCACGGGATATCCGACTCCCACGGCGGCCAAAGCCGCATCGCCCACGTAATTTCCCACCACCCAGGAATCCACCATGTTGTAAAGCTGCTGCAAAAAGCTTCCAAGCAACAGGGGAAGGGCAAACAGAAAAATATGTCCGGCAGGACTGCCCACCGTCATATTTCGGAGGCCCCGTTCCTCTCTCTTCATAAAATCTTCCATCCTTGCTCAATTTTTAAGTTATATCGCCTCCACTTTACTCCTTTTTTCTTTTTCCAGCAACGGTTTGGTGCAAAAAACATTGTGCTTTTCCACCTGAGCGGGTAAACTGTGAAAAAACAAGTCAAAAGGGGAGGGCGCCATGAAACTGATCTCGTGGAACGTAAACGGCTTGCGGGCCTGTCTTGGAAAGGGTTTTCTTGACTTTTGCAAATTTGCGGACGCAGACGTGATCTGCCTGCAGGAGACGAAGATGAAGCCGGAGCAGGCGGATTTTGATTTGCCGGACTATGAAAAATTCTGGAACAGCGCGGATAAGCCGGGCTATTCAGGAACGGCTGTGTTTACCCGCGTTTCACCGCTGAACGTGACCTATGACTTCGGCGGCGACGAACACCGCCATGAGGGCCGGGTCATCACCGCCGAATTTGAAGAATTTTATCTGGTCTGCTGCTACACGCCCAACGCGCAGGACGAGCTGAAGCGCATTGACTACCGTATGCGGTGGGAGGACGACTTCCGGGACTACCTGCAAGAACTGGACCGGGTAAAGCCGGTAATCCTGTGCGGGGACCTGAACGTGGCCCACCAGGAAATTGACCTTAAAAACCCAAAAACCAACCGGGGTCACGCGGGCTTTTCGGATCAGGAGCGGGGGAAGATGACGGAGTTGCTGAGCGCCGGCTTTTCCGACACCTTTCGGGCGCTGTATCCGGAAAAAATTGCCTACTCCTGGTGGAACTACCGCTTCCGCGCGCGGGAGAAGAACGCAGGCTGGCGCATTGATTATTTCATCATCTCCCGGCGGCTTGAGGAAAAGGTAGCGGACTCCATGATCTACGATCAGGTTTTGGGCAGCGATCACTGCCCGGTGGGGCTGGAGCTCATGCTCTAACAGGAACTTCTTTGGCACTTTGAGAGCGGTTTATCCCAGCAGAGCGGCCATATCCTCGATTTCCAGCTCCTGAAGCGCCCAGTTGACGCCGTAGCCCAGGACCCGTGACAGCTCCCGCACCTGAGCGTCAATGTCCCGGGGCGTCACGGTCATGGGCTGCTTACGGCTGCGCAGACGTTTTTCGTCGAACTCCGTCACGCCGGATTCCTCCAGCAGATCCGCCGCCAGAGTGGCGGCGTCCACCACCGTGGGGATGCCCACGGCAAAAACCGGTACGCCCAGAGACTCTTTGTTCAGCGCGGAGCGATGGTTCCCGACGCCTGAACCGGGAACAATACCGCTGTCGCTGAGCTGAACGGTGGCGCATACCCGCCCCGTCCGGCGGGAGGCCAGAGCATCCACGGCGATGACAAAATCCGGCTCCACCTCCTTTACTAAGCCTCGCACCGCCTCCGCGGATTCCACGCCGGTGGTTCCCAGGACACCCACGGAAAATGCGGACACAGGTCGAAAGCCGCCAAACTGTTTGGGCATAGCCGCCCGCAGATGCCGAGTAATCAGCACGCTCTCCAGTGTTAGCGGCCCCACCGCGTCCGGCGTCATGGCCCGGTTTCCAAGGCCAATTACCAGCGCCGCCCCATCGCCGGGAAGCATTTGTTTCAGTTCCGCTCCAAGCGCCCGGACCGCCCTGTCGAAATAGTCTTCTTTTCTCTGCCAGTACGCCGTGAGGTCCAATGTCAAATACGTCCCAACCGGTTTACCAAGAGTCTGGGCTCCTTGATCGTCTAAAATCTCCACTTTTGTCACCGGGTATCCTTCCCGGCGGGACTTGCCCGCCTTGACCCCGGAGAGTTTCGAAGTCTTCTCCGCGCTTTCCTGCCACAGCTCCTGCGCCTCCAGCGCCAGATCCGTTCGTTTTGCGTACATTTTCTATAAGCCGCCTCCCACTAAATGTTGTATCTTTGCGCTAGGTTTTCCGAAACCATATACAATATGCAAAAAGTTGAGGTTTTTTTAGAAAAGTACTTGCTTTTTGTGCGAAGAACTGATAAAATATCATTCTGCACGGTGAGATTTCAAAATTCTCACGTATTTTTAAATTGCCAAAGGAGGTGTTTGGTTTGCCGAATATCAAGTCTGCCAAAAAGCGCGTTCTGATCGCCGAGGCGAGAAACGCCCGCAATAAGGCCGAGAAATCCGAGCTGAAGACTGCCATCAAGAAGTTCGAGGCTGTTGCCGCAGAAGGCAATCGCACCGAGGCCGATGGCGTGTATAAAGTCGCGGTTAAGAAAGTCGATCAGGCTGTTGCCAGCGGCGTTCTGCACAAGAATACGGCTGCGCGCCGCAAGAGCGCGATGACCTTGAAGCTAAACAAAATTGGCTGAGAACGAGACGTCCGCTTTTGCGGGCGTCTTTTTTTGCAAAAACCTCAAAAAACCGCCTTTTTGCAAGCTCTGCTGTTTTTTGGGGAAAAGTTTGTGTCTGCGCCAGGAAAACACATTTTGTTTACAAACTGTTCATATCAAATGCACAATTCGGCCATTTTTTTCGGATATCTTAATAATTAGCAAAGGGGACTCCCACCCCGATGCGTTTTCTCCCTCCTAAAAACACACACAGCGAAAAAGACTGCTTCGGCGGTCTTTTTTGCTTTATTTATTTTTATCGGCCAACCGAGGCATTCCGTTTCTTTTTTAATCCATTCACTTAGACCTTGGAGAATTTTTCAAATCTTGCGAAAAGTCTGTCCGTGGTATACTATATAGGAAAATGATTTTACTCAGGAGGCGTTTTGCATGAAAGACGGTTTTATTTCGGTCGCCTGCGGCAGTCCCAAAGTTCACCTGGCCGACTGCGCCCGCAATGCGGAGGAAACGTTTACCATGATGCGCAAGGCGGAGCAGGCGGGGGTCAGAGTTCTGGTTTTGCCGGAATTGGGACTGACAGGCTATACCTGCGGTGACCTCTTCTATCAGGACACCCTGCTGCGGGGGGCGGAACAGGCCCTTGCTACCGTGTTGGAGGCAACCCGGAATCTGGAGGTTGTAACCGCGGTGGGTCTGCCTGTGCAGTTTAACAACAGATTGTATAATTGCGCCGCAGTTATACAAAAGGGAATTATTTTAGGTGTTGTGCCAAAGACTCACCTTCCCAATTACGGCGAATTTTACGAGAAGAGGCAGTTCGCCCCGGCTCCGAGGGGGCTGTTTCATACGGTGAAGCTCTGCGGCAATGAGGTATCCTTTGGCCAGCAGATGCTGTTTTCCTGCGAACAGATCCCGGACCTGACACTTGGCTTTGAGATCTGTGAGGATCTGTGGGTTCCAAACTCCCCCTCCGTTGCCATGGCTCAGGCCGGGGCCACGATCATCGGCAACCTCTCCGCCAGCAACGATTTGGTTGGCAAGGACGTCTACCGCCGCCAGCTGGTGACCATGCAGTCGGCAAAACTGCTGTGCGGCTATGTGTATGCCAGCGCCGGGGAGGGAGAGTCCACTTCCGACGTGGTATTTGGCTCACACCAGCTGATTGCGGAAAACGGCGTGCTGCTGGCGGAAAAGCGCTTTGAGGGCGGTTTGCTGATCTCGGAGATTGACGTGCAGCGTCTTTGCTACGAGCGGCGGCGCACACAGGAGATGCCGGTGATGGAGAACGCTGACGCACCGATGACGGTTTCCTTCTCTCTGACTCCGGAGCGGACCAAGCTCACCCGGTATGTTGCGCCCATGCCTTTCGTACCGGAGGGGAAGGAGGACCGGGATGCCCGCTGCCGGGAAATTCTGCTGATCGCGTCCCTGGGCCTCAAGCAGCGGCTGGAGCATACCGGTGCCAAGACCGCCGTGGTGGGCCTGTCCGGCGGTCTGGATTCCACGCTGGCGGTTCTCATCACGGGCCTTGCCATGAAGATGTGCAACAAGCCCATGACAGACATCGTGGCGGTGACCATGCCCTGCTTCGGCACCACGGACCGGACCAAAAACAACGCGGTGATTCTGGCGGAACGGTTAGGGGCCACGCTGAAAACTGTTGACATTTCCGCCACCGTCCGCAGCCATTTCCGGGACATCGGACATGACATGGCAGATCATTCCGTCACCTTTGAGAACGGACAGGCCAGGGAGCGGACGCAGGTCTTGATGGACGTTGCCAATCAGACCGGCGGACTTGTCATCGGCACCGGGGATCTGAGTGAGCTGGCTCTTGGCTGGTGCACCTACAACGGCGACCACATGAGCAATTATGCCGTCAATGCCTCCATCCCCAAGACGCTGGTGCGACATCTGGTGGCCTACCTCGCCAAGGATAACCGAGATAAGGACGAGGATTTGACCGGCGTTTTGGAGGACATTCTGGACACGCCCGTATCCCCGGAGCTGCTTCCGGCTGTGCAGGGAAACATTTCTCAGAAGACGGAGAACCTGGTGGGCCCCTATGAACTCCACGACTTTTTCCTGTACTACCTCCTGCGCTGGGGCTTTGGCCCGGGGAAAATCTATCGTCTGGCCATCTATGCCTGGGGCAAAAAATATGACCGCGCCATCATTTTGAAATGGCTGCGGACGTTTTACCGTCGGTTTTTCTCTCAGCAGTTCAAGCGGAACTGTCTGCCCGACGGGCCGAAGGTCGGCTCTGTGGCGGTATCGCCCCGGGGTGACTGGCGGATGCCCAGCGACGCGAAAATCGTGCTGTGGCAGACAGAGCTGGATGCGCTGGAATAAAAAAGCGACGACGCGGACAGGGAGGGAGCATTCATGAAAACTGTCACGATCTACACCGACGGCGCCTGTTCCGGCAATCCCGGTCCCGGCGGCTGGGGAGCGGTACTTTTGTACGATACGCACCGCCGGGAGCTGTCCGGCGGGGAGGCGGCCACCACCAACAACCGCATGGAGCTGACCGCCGTCATCGAGGCGCTGTCGCTTTTAAAGGAACCCTGCACTGTAGAGCTTTGGAGCGATTCAAAATACGTCATTGACGGTCTTTCCAAGGGCTGGGCAAGGGGCTGGCAAAAGCGTGGCTGGATCAAGTCCGACAAAAAGCCCGCCCTGAATCCCGACCTGTGGGAACGGCTGCTGACCCTGACGGACACCCATACTCTTCACTATCACTGGGTCAAGGGTCATGCGGACACCGCCGATAATAACCGCTGCGACGAGCTGGCTGTCTCTGAGAGTAAGAAATTCAAGTGAGACCTTGTAAATTAAGCAGATGACAAAGCTCCAAATGCCTATACGGCATTTGGAGCTTTGTTCTTTTTCTTATGCTTCCGACTCTTCAGGCGTTGTGCCAGCAGAGGACTCCGTTTCTTCCATCGCCTCTGTATTCTCCATCGTCTCCGCTTCCTCAGAAGACTCTGTGTCCTCTTTGTCCGTCAGCGCCATGGAAATCACCTGGTCGCCATCCTCTTTAAACCGCATGACAATGACGCCCTGTGTGGCTCGGCCCGCCACGCGGATGCTGTCCACCGGCGTCCGGATCAGAATACCGCTTTGGGTAACCAGAAGCAGATCCTCGTTGCCGTCCACCACCTTGACTCCGATCACCGGACCAGTCTTTTCCGTCACCATATAGTTTTTAATGCCGATACCGCCCCGGTTCGTAATACGGTAATCCTCCACGGGGGTGCGCTTACCGTAGCCTTTTTCCGTGATGGAGAGAACCGTCTTCTCCGGTGTTGCCCGCGCCGCGGCCACCACATAGTCGCCCTGACGCAGGCGGATGCCGCGAACGCCCGTGGCGTCCCGTCCCATGGGCCGCACATCCGTCTCCTCAAAGCAGCAGGCCATTCCGTCATGGGTGGCGATCAGAATTCTCTGGCTGCCGTCCGTCTCCCGGACGGTAATGAGCTGGTCGCCCTCATCCATACGCAGGGCGCGGATGCCGTTGTTGCGGAGATTTTTCAGCGTATTGGCAGGCAGACGCTTCACCGTACCGTTTCGGGTCACCATGAACAAAAACCGGCCGTCGTCCTCGATGGACCGCGTGTGAATCATGGTCTGGACCCGCTCGCCTTGCTCGATCTGAAGAATGTTGATCAGATTTGTGCCCTTGGCGGTCTTTCCGGATTCGGGGATTTGATAACCCTTCTTTCGATAGACCTTTCCGGTATCGGTAAAGAAGAGAATATAGTCGTGGGTGGAGGCGGTGAACACGTCCACCACCACGTCCTCGTCCCGGGTGGTAATTCCTTTTTTACCCATACCGCCCTTGGACTGGGCGGCGTACTCGCTGACCGCTGTCCGCTTAATATACCCCGCCTCTGTGAGGGTGAAGACACACTCCTCCTCCTCAATCAGATCCTCGATGTCGATCTCATCCTCCACATCCTGAATCTCGGTTTTGCGGTCGTCGCCGTACTTCTCGGCAATCGCCGCCAACTCTTCCTTCAAAATCTCGCGAATCATCTCGTTGGAAGCCAGGAGTTTTTCAAAGTAATTGATTTTCTCCTCCAGCTCCTTGTACTCCGTCTCCAGCTTTTCCCGATTTAGTCCCTGGAGCGCGATCAGGCGCATATCGCAGATGGCCTGGGCCTGAACATCGTCCAGACCGAATTTTTCCATCAAATTCTGCTTTGCGTTGTCATAGCTGCTGCGAATGACCTTGATGACCTCGTCGATGTGGTCCTGGGCAATCAGCAATCCGTCCAGAAGATGGGCGCGCTCCTGAGCCTTTTTTAAATCGTAACGCGTCCGGCGAACGATCAACTCCTCCTGGAACTTCAGATATTCGTCAATGATATGCCGCAAGGACAGAATTTTCGGCTGGGACTGGTTATCCACCAGCGCCAGCATATTGATGGCAAAGCTGGACTGCAGCTGTGTCTGAGAAAACAGGCGGTTCAGCACCACCTGGGGATTGGCGTCCCGCTTTAGCTCGATGACCACCCGCATACCGTTTCGGTCGGACTCATCCCGGATGTCGGAAATACCCTCCAGCCGCTTGTCCTCCACCTGTTCGGCCATATTCTTGATCAGCATGCGCTTATTGACCTGATAGGGAATCTCCGTCACCACAATGCGGGTTCGGTCCTTGCCGAACTCCTCAAATTCCGTCCGGGCGCGGATGACCACCCGGCCACGGCCCGTGGCGTAAGCGGCGCGAATGCCGCTGCGGCCCATGATGATGCCTCTGGTTGGGAAATCCGGTCCCTTGATATATTGCATCAGGTCGGCAAGCTGCGCTTCCGGGTCATTCAGCACATGCACGCAGGCATTGATCACCTCCCTCAGATTATGAGGAGGGATGTTGGTGGCCATACCCACGGCGATACCGCTGGAGCCATTGACCAGCAGATTGGGGAAACGGGCAGGCAGAACACGGGGTTCTTTACGCGTTTCGTCAAAGTTGGGGTCCCAGTCCACAGTTTCCTTGTCTATATCCCGGAGCATTTCCTCGGAAATCTTGGAAAGGCGCGCCTCCGTATAACGGTACGCGGCAGGAGGGTCTCCGTCGATGGAGCCGAAGTTGCCGTGCCCGTCCACCAGCATGTAGCGCATGGAAAAGTCCTGCGCCAGACGCACCAGCGCGTCGTATACAGATTGATCTCCGTGAGGGTGGTAGCGTCCCAGAACATCGCCGACGGCGGTGGCACACTTTCGGAAAGCCTTTTCATAGGTCAGCCCGTCTTCATACATGGCATACAGAATGCGGCGGTGCACCGGCTTCAAGCCGTCCCGCACATCGGGGAGGGCGCGGCCGACAATGACGCTCATAGCATACTCGATATAAGATTTCTGCATCTCTGTAACGAGGGGAGACTGCTCAATTTTCTGGTTGGGGAACCGAATCTCCTCGGGATCGTATTGCGGTTTCTTACTCATTTCGGTTCTCCCTCCTTAATAGTCCAGATTGACCGCGTATTTCGCGTTCTTCTCGATAAATTCTTTCCGCGGCTCCACCTTTTCACCCATCAGGATGGAAAACGTCTCGTCGGCGGCCACTGCGTCGTCCAGCGTTATGCGGCGCAGGGTCCGTTTTTCTGGGTCCATGGTGGTCTCCCACAGCTCGTGGGGGTTCATCTCGCCAAGGCCCTTATACCGGCTGATATCAATTTTGGCATTGGGATTATCCTGCCGCATCTCCAATGAAAGGAGTCGGCTCTCCTCCTCCGTATAGGCGACCCGGGAGGTCTTGCCTCTCGTCAGCTTAAACAGAGGAGGAACGGCGGCGTAAACGTATCCATGCTCCACCAAGGGCCGCATAAAGCGGAAAAAGAAGGTCAGCAGCAGTGTGCGGATATGGGAGCCGTCCACATCGGCATCGGCCATAATCACAATTTTGTGATAGCGTAGCTTTGCCGGATCAAACTCCTCACCGATGCCCGCGCCCAGAGCGGTGATGACCGGCTGGAGTTTGTCGTTGCCGTACACCTTATCTGCACGGGCTTTTTCCACGTTCAGCATCTTGCCCCACAGCGGCAGGATCGCCTGAAAGCGGGAGTCCCGTCCTTGGGTGGCGGAGCCGCCTGCGGAGTCACCCTCAACGATATAGATTTCGGTGAGCTCCGGGTTTGCCTCGTTGCAGTCCCGCAGCTTGTCCGGCATGGCGGCGCCGCCCAGGGCGGTCTTGCGGCGAATGGATTCCCGGGCCTTTCGGGCAGCTTCCCGCGCGCGGTTTGCGGTGAGGGACTTATCCAGAATCATGCGACCCACCTGAGGGTTTTCTTCCAGATAGGTCTCCAGCTTGTTGGAAACGAGATTGTTTACCAGCGTGCGGATTTCGCTGTTGCCCAGCTTTGCCTTCGTCTGTCCCTCAAACTGAGCATCGGTCAGCTTCACGGAAATCACACAGGTAAGCCCCTCACGGCAGTCCTCGCCGGAAACCTTATCCGCGTCCTTCAGCATACCGATCTTTTTGCCGTAAGCATTTAAAACGTTGGTGAGCGCCCGCTTAAACCCTTCCTCGTGCATACCTCCCTCGGGGGTATGGATGTTGTTGGCAAAGGAAAAAATTGTCTCGTTATACCCGTCGTGATACTGCATGGCAATCTCCGCCATGGAGTCGTCCTTGCTGCCCGCCATATAAATCACGTCGGAATGAATGGGGTCCTTGGTCCGATTCATCCAGGCGACGAATTCCCGGATACCTCCTGCATAGTGCATCTCGTCGGACTGCTCCCGGCCTTCCCGCAGGTCCACGGTCTTGATTTTCAATCCGGCATTCAAAAACGCCTGCTCCCGCATGCGGGTATGAAGAATCTCGTAATCATAGTCCGTGGTATCCCGAAATATTTCCGGGTCGGGTTTAAAGGTGACGGTGGTACCCATGTAATCACTGGTGCCTACCACCTTTATCTCCTGCGTAATTGCACCGCGGGAAAATTTCATCTCGTAGATCTGGCCGTCCTTATGAACCTGAACCACCAACCACTCGGAGAGCGCGTTGACCACGCTGGCGCCCACGCCGTGCAATCCGCCAGAGACCTTGTAGCCTCCTCCGCCGAATTTGCCGCCGGCATGCAGCACGGAGAACACAACCTCCAGAGCCGGACGGCCGGTCTGGGCCTGGATATCCACAGGAATGCCGCGGCCGTTGTCCACCACGGTAATGGTCCCATCGGCGTTGATCTGCACCAGAATCTCCGTACAGTACCCTGCCAGCGCTTCGTCGATGGCGTTGTCTACGATCTCATACACCAGATGGTGCAAGCCCGAAGACGATGTGGACCCGATATACATGCCGGGGCGCTTGCGGACGGCCTCCAGGCCCTCCAGAACCTGAATTTCCGAGGCGTCGTACTCGTTTTCCGCGCCCACCGCGGTGGAGTTCATTGTTTCTGTTTCTGCCATTAGGTATCTCCTTCCGTATACAAGGCAAAGAGAGCCGGGCCCGCAAACTGCAGGCCCGCTTCTCCCTGCCTTTTTGAAGTTTTTAAAAAGGTGCTCTTTTGTTATACATGAGCGCCATTTTGACGGCTATCTCAAATTATAGTGAAAAACAGGGCGGTGTGACGAAAAATATCGTAACCCTTATTTACGGTCACAGTTCCAGCGTTAAGCTCTCCATTCTCTTTTGCAGGGTAGCAGAACTGAGCTGGGACAGATAGACGATCTGAGGGTGATAGGGGTGATCACAGACCACAAAGGACTTTGGAAGATCGCCGGATACGTCCAGCACCACACCCTCCGTCTCTGCTTTGGAAAGGTATTCCCGGGTCCGCTTTTCATAGCTGCATTTGTCCAGATCAAAAATGCCGACCACACGTTTTTCGGGGACAATTTCATTTTGACCGATATGGAGATACACGCTGTGTGCCTCCTTAAAAATATTCTCATAATCCTGCACGTTTCACGTGAAACATTGAAATTTCAATCACTTCCGGGTTTTATCCCGTTACCTGACCGGCAAATATATGAAAGACCTTTCCGCCCAAAAGAACGGGCAGCCGGTCATCCTCACAGCAGGTGATAAAGACCTGTCCACCGGATATACGGTTGAGAACGAATTCCTGCCGCCGGGGGTCCAATTCGGAAAGTACGTCATCCAGCAGGAGAATTGGAGGCTCTCCGGTGACGTTTTTATAAATCTCCCTCTCCGCCAATTTCAGACTCAGCGCTGCTGTCCGGGTCTGTCCCTGAGAGGAATAGGTCTTCGCGTCCCGCCCGTCGATCTCCACCAGCAGATCATCCTTATGGGGTCCGGACAGACACAGCCGGGAAGCCAGTTCTGCGTTTCGGAGCGCCTCCATATGGGTGCGAAGCTGCTGCGTTAAAACGGGAAGATCCTCCAACGGATTTTGAATTGTGGAGACCGTTTTATAAACAACGGAAAGTTGTTCTCTTCCGCCGGAGCAGTCCGCGTGGTTGGAAGCGGCAATAGCCGCCAGTTTTTCCGTAAACTGCGCACGGTAATGGATGACGACCGCTCCGCTTTGTATCAGACGTTCGTTGAACTCGGGCAGCATGTCCAGTAGCCCCGGCTGTTCCTCGCAGTCCCTCAGAATTCTGGTTTTGTGGGCATATGCCCGGCGATAGGCCGCCAGCGCCGCCGCATAGCGGGGACGCAGCTGACACAGCGCGTTATCCAGAAATCTTCTCCTTGCCGCCGCGCCGTCCCGAATTAAAAGGAGATCCTCCGGGCAGAAAAAAACAGTCTGAAACACCTGGGACAACTCCGACGACGTTTTACAGGGAACCTTGTTGACCCACAGCTTTCGCCGCTTTTCCCGATATAGCTCCGTCCGCAGTATGAAATCCCGGTCCCGGGCAAAAATCTCACCCACAATAACCGCACTTTCCGCTTGAAATTCAATCAGCTCCCGATCAATCTTTGCCCGGTTGGAATGACCGCAGGAAAGGTATTGGACGGCCTCCAGCAAATTTGTCTTTCCCTGGGCGTTTTCACCGAAAATCACGTTGCAGACCGGGTCGAAAGAAACCTCCTGATGGACGTAATTGCGAAAATGCTCAAGAAACAGCCGCTCAATCCGCATAGAATGGCGTACAGTCCTGTCCGTCGATTCGCGCTACATCGCCGGGTCGCATCTTCTTTCCTCTCTGGGTACAGGTTTCCCCGTTGACCGCGACCTCTCCGGCTTGAATCCGTTCCTTGGCTTCGCCTCCGGAGGAGACCAGATTTGCCAGCTTTAAAAGGTCCTGCAATTTTACATACTCCGTGGTAATCGTAATTGTCTTCATCTCAGTCCTGCGCTTTCAGACGAACCGGCAGAACCATATAAAGGAAGTTCTCCTCGCCCTCCGTGGGAACGATCACAGCGGGAGAGACACCGGTGTTCAATTCAATTTTCACGGTATCGGCAGGGGCATATCGCAGAGCTTCCATCAAATAGCGGTTGTTAAAACCGATTTCAAGCTCCCCGCCGTCTCCCGCCAAACGGCAAATGTCCTTGGCTTCGCCATTGGCGGTCTTTGCAGATAAAATGACTCTGTCGTGATCGAACAGACACCGCACCGGACTTTTCAGTTTTTCGGAAATAACCACGCTGACCCGATCGATACTCTGGATTAGCTCCTTGGTATCCGCCACAACGGAAATCGGATTTTTTCGGGGCACGGCGCTCTTATAATCCAGAAAATCTCCTTCCAGACGACGGCAGATCAGCTGGGTCTGCCCCACCTCAAACAGAATATGCCTCTTTCCCAGAGTGATGGAGGCCAGGTCCTCCACATCACCGCAGATTTTCTCAACCTCACTCAGAGCTGATCCGGGGGCAACGAAGGAAAAATACCCGCCATTGACTTTCTCCAGAGGTTCCTTGCGGATCGCCAGCCGAAACCCGTCCACGGACACCACGGTCAAACCCTGTTTGCTGATTTCAAACAGGGAACCTGTGTGAACCGGGCGGCTCTCATTGGTAGAGACGGCAAACAGCGTCTCCTCAATCATGGAGCGCAGCGTCTTTTGCTGAATGAAAACGGAATACTCGTCCTCCACATCAGGCAGTTCCGGATAGTCTGCGGCGCTGAGACCCATGATGTTAAAGTCCGCATCGCCACATTTGAGGTGAACCACCATCTTGTCGTTGGAGGAGAAAGTGATCACGTCGTCTGGCATCCGGCGGATAATGTCGCCAAACAAACGGGCGTTTAAAACCAGATCGCCAGGTTCCGTCACGTCGGCGGACAAAATGGTACGGATTCCGGTCTGCATATTATAGCCGGAGACAGTGACCGTCTCGGCCGCGCGCAGCAAAAGTCCCTCCAAAGCGGGAATGGAGCTTTTTTGAGATACGGCGCGGGAAGCTACGCCAACGGCGTTTTGCAAGAGTGCTTTTTCACAGGAGAATTTCATAGACCGTTTTCCTTTCTTTCGGAGCTTTTCTTTTTATAGAAGACAGGGTTGGAATGTAGAAGTTGAGTCCTAATCGTCTTTTAGAAAAGAAAAATAGATTTTTTTAGTCATAGTCGCAGTAGAGGGACAAAAACAGTGGAAAAGGGTGAAAACCCTTGAAAACAAAGAAAAAGTTTTTTGAAGAAGAGAGGGAAAAAGACCCGAGGTTTTCCACAGCTGACTTTAAAAGATGTGTTTTCCACATTTTTGTTTTACTTTTCCACAAAAGTTGGTGGAAAGATTAGTGTTTGGAACTGATGTTGGTTTTGATTTCCTTTACGGTTTCAGAAAAGGCGGCTTCAGATTTCATTTGTTTTTCAACCTTTTCAATGGAGTAGAGTACCGTGGAGTGATCCCGGTTACCAAAAAACTTTCCAATGTCATCACTGGATAGGTTCGTCATGCTTCGAATCAGATACATGGCTACCTGCCGGGCATTTACCGCTTCTCTCACGCGCTGTTGTCCACGAATGACTTCAGCATCCACGCCGTAATACTTTGAGACAAATTCCACGATGGAGTCCGGCGTGGGAATATTATCTCCCCGTCGGAGAATATCCTGAATCGCCCGCTTGACAAGCTCCTCGTCTACATCGTCTCCCAGGAGATCCTTATACGCCAGCAGTTTATTGATGGTTCCCTCCAGCTGTCGGACATTTGAAGTGACGCGTTCGGCGATGTATACGGCCACTTTGTTGGGAATTTCCATACCCAAAAGGGCCGCTTTGTTTTTAATGATGGCGAGGCGAGTCTCATAGTCAGGAGGCGCCACGTCCACCAAAAGACCCCATTCAAACCGGGTCCGCAGCCGATCCTCCAGCTGCATCATTTCAGAAGGAGGGCGGTCTGAGGTGAGAACAATTTGTTTTCCGGACTCATAGAGGTTATTGAAGGTATGGAAAAATTCCTCCTGCGTTTGCTTTCGCCCCGCGATAAATTGCACGTCGTCCACCAACAGAAGATCCGCCTTGCGGTATTTCTCTCGCATTTCGGCGGTCTTTCCCTCCCGGATGGCGTTGACCAGTTCATTAGTCAGATCGTCACCCTTGACATAGGCGATTTTTGCATTGCGGTCGTTTTTCTGAATGACGTGTGCAATTGAATAGATCAGGTGTGTCTTGCCAAGGCCGGAGTCTCCATAAATCAACAAAGGATTGTAGTTTTTTGCCGGATGTTCCCCAACAGACATGGAGGCGGCATAGGCCAGCTTATTGCTGGGTCCCACCACAAAAGTTTCAAAGGTAAATTCATCGGAGGTGAAAGCCTCTGTTTTTTTCTTCTGTGCGCCTCCGGAGAATTGGGCGTATTCCTCGGCGGAAAGAACCTTTACATCAAGGTCGGTGGAAAAAATGTCGTGGAGCACCTCCTTGATATTTTTCATGAAAAGGCTTTGAATATAATTTTTCTTAAAGTCGTTGGGGCAATGGAGATAAAAAACGCCGTCCCGAAGATCAACAGCCTCCAGTTCATCAAACCAGGTGGCAATAGTGGTCTCCGAGAGGTCGCGTTTCAGCTGGGTGAGGACGTTTGTCCAGACGTCGGCTACGGAATTCAAAAGAAAGACACCTCTCTCTCCCTGCGTGCAGGGGAAATCATGATACTTGTTGATTATACCAAAAATCACAAAAAAAAACAACACCTATTCTAATAAATAAGTATTAAAAAAGGAGGCATGAAAACCACAATATCTTGAAAAAGCAAGAATTGCAAAAGAATATCTTGTGGTTTTTATTGTCAAGTTCTAAAAAGGAGACAAAACGACGGAAATTTTTGAGATTTACAAGTTTTTATTGACAGTTTTTTGATTTGCATGTATACTAATTCGAGCGCTTGATTTGCGCTTTTAATTTATTTACTGCGCGGCGGCAGCGCCGTGTCGAGTAAGTACCGCCGCGAGGCGGTCGGAAAAGATTTCATTACAGGAGGTGTCTCAACATGGCAACGAAACGTACCTATCAGCCCAAGAAGCTTCATGCTCAGAAGGTTCACGGCTTCCGCAAGCGGATGGCTACCGCCAACGGCCGCAAGGTTCTTGCCCGCCGCCGCGCTAAAGGCCGTGCCCAGCTCAGCTATTAAGGAGCCGCGTGCGCGGAATCTGCCGCGGGAGACCTGCTGAACAAAATAGACAGGGACGGCAGGAAACCGGTTTTCCTCCGTCCCTTATTGGCTTTGTCCGGAGGTCTCTAGTTACTGCAAAAGAACGGGAGAATGCATGAAAAAAGCCTTGACACTGAAAAAGAACCATGAATTCCGCCGCCTGTACAGCAAGGGAGCCTCCGCTGCCGGAAGCGGTCTAGTGATCTATTGCCGGAAAAACCGACTGGGACATAACCGGCTGGGAATCACCGTATCCACCAAGCTCGGACATGCGGTGGTCCGAAATCGGGCGCGCCGCAGGCTGCGGGAGACGTTTCGGCTGAACGGCCCCCTGCTGCGGCAGGGATACGACATTATTCTGGTGGCTCGCCACCGGACGGTGAATATGCCTTGGAAAGAACTGAACGCCAACTTTTTAAAGCTCTCAAAAAAACTGGGGCTTTTGGAGGAGGATTTCCGGTGAAACAGATTCTGATGGCTCTGGTGAAATTTTACCGTGTCGCGATCTCCCCATACCGTCCCGCCTGCTGTCGGTTTTACCCGACCTGCTCCCAATACGCGCTGGAGGCCATTGAGAAATACGGCGCGCTGAAAGGCGGATACTTGGCGCTTCGCCGCATTCTCCGCTGCAACCCGTTCCACAAGGGGGGCTACGACCCCGTTCCCTGAGCGTAGCGAGATTTGAATACAAAGGAGTCTCCAAATGGGATTTTTAGGAACCCTGGGATACTACATCTGTATCCCGTTTGCCGCGCTTTTGCGGCTGTTTTATAATCTGACCGGCTCCTATGGTCTGTCCCTGATTTTCTTCACGCTGGTGATTAAGCTTGTGCTGCTGCCCTTCCAGATGAAGAGTAAGAAAAGCATGATGCGCATGAACCGCTTGAGCGGAAAAATGCAGGAAATTAAGCAGAAGTATGCTAATAATCCGGCCAAGCAGCAGGAGGAGACCCAGAAGCTGTACGCCGAGCAAGGTGTAAACCCCATGAGTGGCTGCCTTTGGAGCGTGCTGCCCATGTTTTTCCTGATTGCGCTGTATGCGATCATCCGCCAGCCCATCACGCACTTCATGATGCTGAATTCCAGCGTGGTGGACTCTGCGCTCGCCGCATTGCAGAATGCGGGTATTGATATTTCCAGTATTGTTAACGTCGCCAAAGACGGTGCTATGCAAATTAAACCGTTCGGTCAGATTATGATGGTCAAGGCGATCAATACCAATCTGCCGGACTTTGCAGCATCCATTCCCGGTTGGATCAGCGTAAATTATAATTTCTTGGGCATGGATTTGTCGATTCAGCCCAGTGATGTAATCAAGGCTTTTACGTTTACCTGGAGCAATATCGGCGTTGTCTTGATGCCCGTGGTCTCCGCCGCCCTCAGCTTTTTGATGAGCATGGCGTCCATGACTGGCCAGAGCAAGCAGAATCCCGCCGCAAGCCAGATGAAGATGATGATGTGGATGATGCCGCTCATGTCTCTTTGGATCGGCTTTACTCTGCCCGCGGCACTGTGCGTATACTGGATTGCCCAGAGCGCTTTCTCCGCGCTTCAGGAATGGCTTATGGGTAAATTCTACAACCAGAAGATCGAGGAAGAGGAAAACCGGCGTCAGGAGGCCATTGAGTCGGATCGCAAGCGCCGCCAGGAAGAGGCTAAAAAATTGCAGGAGGGGCAGCGCCAAAATGCGACGCAGAAGCTCTCCTTGAAGGAAAAGCGAAAGGCCGCTCAGGAAGCAAAGGAAAATAAGCCTAAGAAGGCCAGCACCAATGAAAACGGCCGCGTTGGCGACCGTCCTTATGCCCGCGGTCGTGCCTATCAGGAGACTCGGTACGGCGAATCCAACGAGAAATAAGGAGCTTGTTGCTATGAGTTATATTGATGTAACGGGCAAAACAGAGGAGGAGGCCATCGCCCGCGCCCTTCAGCAGTTGAACATGGACCGGGACGACGTGTCTGTCCAGATTCTGGACCGGGCCAAAAACGGCTTCCTCGGTATTGGCAGTATGCCGGCCAAGGTGCGGGTAACTTACGGTGAGGACGAGGAAAAGACACCCACTGTTTTTACAAAGCCCGTCCCGGAAAAGCCGAAAGCAGAAGTAAAACCTGTTGAAACGCCCATGTCTCGGCAGGAGAAGCCCAGAGTTGAAAAACCCGCCCCAAAGGCACAGGAGTCTTTTCAAAAAGCGGAGCGGCCCATGCCGCTTCCTACTCCGGAAACGTCAAAGCCTTCCGATGAGGAGGTTCGGGACGAAAAGGCGGATGCCATTCGTTCCTTTATCTCCGGTCTGATGGAGAAGATGGAGGTCGAGACTCAGATTCACGTGTATCTGCCGGAAAAAGGCCGGTATCAGGTGATTTTGGCCGGAGCCAGCATGGGGCAGATCATTGGCCGCCGGGGTGAGACGCTGGACGCCATTCAACAGCTGACCAGCTATTGCGTAAATCGCTCCAACAACGGCCGCGTGCGGGTGACCGTTGACGCGGAGAACTACCGTGCAAAGCGGGAGGAGAGCTTGGAGCATCTTGCGCAGAAGGTGGCAGGAAAAGTGGTCAAGTACCGCCGCAGCGTCACGCTGGAGCCGATGAATGCCTATGAACGGCATATTATTCACACAGTCTTGCAGGATGTACCCAATGTGACCACCGGGTCCATCGGTTCGGAGCCAAACCGGCGGGTAGTTGTCTCCTACGTGCGCTGAGTGCAGTCTGCTTTTTCTCTGAAGATCCGCCCGGTCAAAATAGACCGGGCGGACTTTTTCACAAAGATTATAGCTTTGTGGAAAAGAAACGCGGCTTTGCGGATATCAGGGCTTCAAATTTGACTTCTACCGCAGGACAGACCCGCATCCGCATCCTACTTCCACCGACGGAGTTAAAAACTTTCTTGACATTTGAAAAGAAAGGTGATAAAGTGACACACGATATCTCAAAAAGGCTTTGAAAGGGAGTAGTATCCCCCGTCACCGGGCAAAGAGAGAGGACGTTTGGTGCGAGTCCTCGCCGGAAGGGAGAGAAGGCGCCCCCGAGCCGTGTGGCTGAGCAAAAGCAGGCTGCACCGGTACCCGCCGTTATCGGGTCAGAGTGCGTGCTTTTGAGCGCGAATTCAGGTGGCACCGCGGACAACCGTTCGCCCTGAGCGTTTGCTCAGGGTGTTTTTTATTTTAAGTCACAAGATGAAAAGGAGAGGAACCCATGAACAATTCGGAAAAGACGATGGAAAAGATCGTGGCGCTTTGCAAAAGCCGCGGTTTTGTTTTCCCCGGCAGCGAGATTTACGGAGGCCTGGCAAACAGCTGGGACTACGGTCCTTTGGGCGTGGAGATGAAAAACAATGTCAAGCGCGCCTGGTGGAAAAAGTTTGTACAGGAGAACCCCTATAACGTAGGTCTGGATGCGGCCATTTTGATGAATCCGCAGGTATGGGTGGCCTCCGGCCATGTGGCCACCTTTAACGACCCTCTCATCGATTGCAGGGCCTGTAAAATGCGGCATCGGGCCGACAAGCTGGTGGAGGCCTATAATCAGGAGAACAACATCACCGACGTCAACGTGGAAGCCATGGCCGGTGAGGATCTGGTGGCCTATATCCGGGAAAAGCAGGTCCCTTGCCCGGGCTGCGGAAAGTCCGACTTTACCGACATCCGCAAATTTAACCTGATGTTCAAGACGCATCAGGGCGTTACGGAGGATACCTCCAACGAGGTTTATCTCCGCCCCGAGACCGCTCAGGGTATTTTTGTGAACTTCTCCAACATCCAGCGCACCACCCGCCGCAAGCTCCCCTTCGGCGTGTGCCAGGTGGGCAAGTCTTTCCGCAATGAGATTACGCCGGGCAACTTTATTTTCCGTATCCGGGAGTTCGAGCAGATGGAGCTGGAATTCTTCTGCAAGCCGGATACCGATCTGGAGTGGTTCCAGTATTGGCGGAACTACTGCCACCAGTGGCTGAAAAACCTGAACGTGAAGGACGAGAATCTGCGTCTGCGGGATCATGAGAAGGAGGAACTGAGCTTCTATTCCAAGGCCACCACGGACTTTGAATATAAGTTCCCCTTTGGCTGGGGCGAGCTGTGGGGTGTGGCCGACCGGACCAACTACGATCTGACCCAGCATCAGGAGCACTCCGGCCAGGACTTGACCTATTTTGATCAGGAGACGGGCGAACACTATATCCCCTTTGTCATTGAGCCGTCTTTGGGCGCGGACCGCATGACGCTGGCTCTGCTGGTGGAGGCTTATGACGAGGAGATTGTGGACGCGGAGAAGAACGACACCCGCGTGGTCATGCGCTTCCATCCCGCTATCGCACCGTTTAAGGTGGCGGTTCTGCCCCTGAGCAAGAAGTTGGGGGACAAGGCGAAGGAGATCCAGCAGATGCTCTCCTCCGATTGGATGGTGGACTTTGACGAAACCGGCTCTATTGGCAAGCGCTATCGCCGGGAGGATGAGATCGGCACACCGTACTGTGTCACCGTGGACTTCGACACCGTGGGTAACGAAGAAAGAGCCGGCGACAGCTGCGTCACCGTCCGGGATCGGGACACTATGCAGCAGGTGCGTCTGCCCATCGATCAGCTGAGGCAGTATCTGGCTGAAAAGCTGGCCTATTAAGTTTTTGAAAATCGAAAAGCGGGGCACGGTGGATTCCGTGTCCCGTTTTCCCCTGAAAGCGAGGATATGCATTGAAGGGAAATCTTTTGAAGATTGAAAAGGCGGCTCTTGTCCTGCTGGAAGCGCTGTTGCTGGGCTGCGCGGTGACGTTTGCCATGGAGTGGATCGCGCTGGGCGACCCGCAAGCGGCATTGGACTGGTGCCTTGCGTCTTTACCGCCGTTTTGCCTGACGGCGGTGCTTTACGGCGCCGCCGCTCTGTTTCTGGGCTTATTGACCAGCCGCCTCTGGATTGGGGCGCTGACTGTTTCCGCCGTGGGCACAGCGCTGGCGTTGGTGAGCTATTTTAAATTTGCCATCAACGGAACCCCACTGGAGGTAGAGGACTTTGGCATGATCGGCCAGATGAATCAGGTTATGGGCGTTGCGGGAGACTTGACGGTTCCAGGCTTCGCCTGGGCGGCCATGGGAATGCTGGCGCTGCTGACTCTGTTTTTTTTCCTGCTGAAAAAAAAGCTGCCTCTTGGCACCGGTCGAACCCGGTTTGTACTGCTGTCCGTGGAGCTGGCGCTGGGACTTGCACTGGTGGTCGGTCCCGGCGCGTCCGCCATGGGACAGGCTTTCTCCGTGAACACCGAGGACCGTATCATGTCCACCGTGGCCTATCGGGATTACGGGCTGACACTGGGCCTTTGGCGGGACGCGTGTCTGCTGGCCAATCGGGCGCCGGAGAATTACAGCGCGGAATACATGGACAGCATTGTAAAGCGACTGGATGAGATTCTGGGGCCCTCGCAGTCCGCAGCTGACCCACAGAAACAGCCAAATGTGATTTTTATCCTCTCAGAGTCCTTTTACGACATAACCCGCCTTCCGGGGCTGACGCTCTCCGCGGATCCGGCGGAAAATTATCACCGCCTGAGCAAAGAGGGCATCTCCGGCCGGTTTTACACCGGTTACCTAGGCTATGGCACCGGCTACATAGAGCAGTCTATTTTTTCCGGTCTGACGGGGAAGGACCTGAAGCCCGGTACCAATATCTGCTTCCGGGACCCCGGGGATTACAGCTTGCTTGACTCCATCGTGACGCCCTTTAAGACGGCGGGGTATGAGACGGAGCTGCTCCACTCCTACAACAGCAGTCTCTACAACAGGACGGTCACCTATCCCCGGATTGGCTTTGATCATCTGTTGTTTTCCGCCCAGATGCAGGCGCTGGATTTGAACATTCAGGGCAGTCCTTACGCCGGAGGATATTATCTCAGCGACCATGTGTTCACGCAGGCGCTGCTGAACCGGCTGGACGCGGCCAATGCCGACGGAAAGAAAGCGTTTCTGTTTGGCATTTCCATGGAGAACCACCAGCCCTTCAACCCGGAGAAATTCGGATACAAGTGCCAGATTGGGGTTACCAGTGACGAGCTGGATCAGGATGATTTGGCCATCACCAAGGTGATGCTGGAGGGCTTGACCCGGGCGGACCAGGCTCTCGGTGAGCTGACGGACGCGCTGCGGGAGCGGAAGGAGCCCACGATTGTGGTCTTCTTCGGCGATCACCGGCCAAACCTCTTCATGACCGACGGCGACACGGTTTACAGCCATTTGGGACTTTGCGACGGCAACGACTGTTCCAATTGGAGCATCGACCAGGTGGCGGACCTGTATTCCACCAATTATCTGATCTGGGCCAATGACGCGGCGCTCTTGAAGGAACCCGCGGGCACGAAACAGGACACGGGCCTGACAGCGCTGGGCCCCGCGGTGCTGAACGCGGCGGACATGCCGCGAACCCGGTACTGGGCCATGCAGGATCGGCTTTCCAAGGCGCTTCTGGTGAATACGGATCTGTATTGCGTTACGGCGGACGGGAACCCTTATTGGAATGTGTCATCCGCCAGCCTCACCGACGAGGACCGGGAACTGATGAAGCTGCGGGACGCCATCGTCTATGATACGTATTATGGCCAGCATTACGTCACCGACAGAATGAATCAGCCCGTTGGGAGCTGAGTGCTTTGAAGAGAAAAAGACCATCAAACACCGATTGGTGTCTGACGGTCTTTCATTAATGATTGGTCATTCTCCGCGTAGCACCTTGAAAAACGCCTCAATCTCCGCCCTGCCGGATTGGACATGACCCTGTGCAAAGCCGCTTCGCCCGCCGCCCTGGCCCCGGAGAGCCGCGTTCAGGCTCTTGACCAAAGGGGAGATATCTCCGCCGTCAGTGCGGATGAGCGCGTATTGATACTGCCCATCCTCCCCGGCAAACACCGCCGCAAGGCCCCCGCAGGTCCGGCTCACCGCGTCCGTCAGCTTTCGCACGCCGTCCGTCCGCAGGGGAGATTGGAACAGGACCACGTCGCCCTTTCCGGCCTGTTCGGCGGCGATACGGGCGAAAAGCTCGTCTTCCAGTTGAGTCTGCCGGGCTTTGGAGGCATTCAGCTCCGCTTCCAGACGTTCTACCGCTGCGGAGGTATCAAAAACTTTTACGCTGAGACGCTGACCCACCGCACGGTTTTGTTCCCAGGTTTTTGAAAGGTAATCCAGCGCCCGTCGCCCGCAGAGAATCTCCATGCGGACGCCATCCCGGAAGGTTTGGCAGGACAGAATTTTTACCAAACCCACCTGCCCGGACCGCAGTACATGGGTTCCGCAGCAGGCGCAGCAGTCCGCGTCGGGAAAGCGCACGATGCGGACCTGTCCGGTCAGCTCCTTTTTCGAGCGGTAGTCAATGGACGTCAATTCCTCCCGGGAGGGGTAGTTGATTTCAATCGGGACGTCGGCATAGATGTATTCGTTGGCCCGCCGCTCTGCATCCAGAGCCTGTTCCCAGGAGATATCGGTGTTATAGTCGATGGTAACCGTGTCGGCGCCCATGTGGAAGCCCACGTTGTCGCAGCGATAGGTTTCGCAGAGAATGCCGCTGAGAATGTGTTCGCCGGAATGCTGCTGCATGTGGTCAAACCGCCGGCTCCAATCAATGCGCCCCATCACGGTTTCCCCAATCTCCACTGCTTTTTCACAAATGTGGAAAACCACGCCGTCCTTTTCGTGGACGTCCAGAACATTTACATCGCCAAGCGTCCCCTGATCGGCGGGCTGTCCGCCGCCCTCGGGATAAAAAGCGGTCTGGTCAAGAACCACTGCCCAGCCAGTTTTCACCGCGTCGCAGGAGAGAACCTTCGCGGTAAAACCCTTTAAAAAGGGGTCGGTATAGTAGAGCTTTTCTGTTTCCATGTGGAAAACTTCCTTTCCGCATTTAAGGCGCCGCTAATTCGCATTTGCGCCTCAAGAGATGGATGCCACGAGCTGCCACACCGGCAAAATCTGCGATGTCATTTGTGAAGCGGATCCCCCGGCTGCGGTAGTAATGATACAGCTCGGCGCTGGATTGCGCTGCGGCCGGATTGCGCAGGATGCGGGAGACTTTGCTGGAATCCCAATGGCTACCCTTGGGTGCCCAAACGGCTTCACTGTTAAACTGTTTGGCGATGGCACAGAGGCTCATCATGTCTTCCCCATACATCCTGAAGATGCGCACCAGAGTCTCCACCGTGTCGGGATTGGGCTCCAGCAGCTTTAGCCGCCCCTGCTCTGTGCGTATCTCAGTTTTGCGGAAGCCAAACGGAGGAGGGCCGCCCAAATACATCCCTTTTTTACCCCGGGCATAGTAGTTGTCCCGAATACGAATCTGGATAGTCTCCCGTTCCAACTGGGCGAAGGTCATAACGATGGTCAGCATGGCCCGACCAATGGGGGTCCCGGTGTCGAACTGCTCCTGTGTCGAGTTGAAAGAAACGCCGTGTTTGTTGAACAGGTCCACCAGATTCGCAAAATCCAGCACGCTGCGGCTGATACGGTCCAGCCGATATGTAATAATGCGGTCGATTTTTCCCGACTTCACATCCTCCAAAAGCCGCTGAAATTCCGGGCGGTTGATGTTGCTTCCGCTGTACCCTTTATCGGGGTAGACCACACAGGGGGTTCCGTCAGGAAGCTGCCGTTTGCAGAGCTCAATTTGGGTGTCGATGAAAATGCTGTCCTTCTTGTCTATGGATTGTCTTGCGTAAATCGCGACCATTATAGTCCTCCTATACATAATGGGCGCACGACTTGCTATCGTGCGCCTATTATATCATTTTTTGCCGGTGCGTTCAATACGGCTATCGGTTTGGGTAAGCAGCTTGGAAATCTGGGTTGCAACCCGCAGCTGTTCCACTTTGGTAAACGCGCGGTTCGGGTATATGTCCCGAACTTGATAAGTATTCGGTTTGGGTGCCGGTTTTGACGATGCCATGTTACAAGCCCCCTCTGCTGTACCAATCTATGCGTGAGGGTGATTTCGTTATGTGCAGCAGAGACGCGAGCGCGTTCCTTTCTTTCAACATGCCTGCCTGATGCAGGGAAGGGGAGCAAAAGAGCACCTGCCCCAACTGGCGGTTGGGTACAGATGCTCTCTGGGGTGCTCCGGCACAGGCCGGAGCCGTATTGGCGACGGACTAAACTGCACGCAAAGAAAGGAAATAGAGGATTCTCATACGTTTATGCTGTGGTCACTGCGGTGCTGGATGCATCGCGTGGGACTTGCTCAATAAAAAAGACGCAATAACACCCATAGGTGCAATTACGTCTTTCAAATCTAAACCGTGGTAAAAGTGACTTGCGTCGAGTGTCAACAAGTGTCAATACTGACCGCAAAAATTGGATACTGGCTCAGAGCCTTCTGATGGCGCGGTATGAGCCGAATTTGGATACTACGTCGTACCTTCCACAACTGAGCGGTGATAATTCGGAAACGCCGCTGCACCTTATTTCATGACAACATCTTCATTTTCGCCATTACTTGTATCGCCGCTGGCTTATCGGCAATTGCACCGGAAATCAAGAAAATGCCAACCGTGACATCAGTCCGCTAATGGAACAGTTTAAAATGCTTGAGTCTTGCAGGACCGGCGTTGAATATATTTAATGCCGGATACATTCAAAACAATATGAAGGTATTCTGAACAACACCTTCAGCATCCTGTGCATTTTTACACACATTTAACGCTGTGGAATAAAGATTGCTCCGATAATTTTCAATCAGTATCTCTACTGATGGCTTCATAAGCATGCTCCTTAAATCGTTTGAAAAGCCTTTCACCAATAATACAAATGAATATAATGATAGGTTACAAAACATACTCTCCTTCAAAATTTCTGCGAAAGTAAAAAGCACTGACTCTCAAGATGAGTTCAGTGCTTTTAGATAGTAATGTCGATTTTTAACGAATGTAGAGTGTTGATATAATCTTTAGTGCCCCACCGTTCTAAGCGAACTGTGAAGCTCATTTTCTGTTGCCCAGAGGACTTATTATAAGATTCTCAGTTTTTCAGAGTGTAAATACCTCCGTGATAGCAGTAGAAGGAGGCGGCTTTCATGGACAATTATTTGTCCATAGATTTAGCAGCCTACTGAATATCCAACGTAAATTGAGGATTAGCAATAATAGGATGGTTGCCCTCCAAAGCGATGGCGTCACCAGTTATGATAATTAAAGCATTTTCCAAGCTTCCCAAATTAGAAATAATCGGCTCTAGCGGCTTCTCATAGTGTAAACATAATGGGCAGCTCAAAGCGAAGGAAAGGCGACACATTGTGCTCATATTGCACTAATACTGAATTTTTCAATTGTGACATCTGTAGTATATTCTTTTTTTAAAACTTGTAGCCTTTGATAGTGCTCTGACTTCCCATGTGATTCAAGGGCCTCACTGTTGATCCACATTTCTGTAAGAACTAAATCATTCTCTGAATCTATAGGTATTGAATACTCATATTTAATGTTACCAGGTTCCGATTTCGAATTTTTAATGATCCCCTGATTACTTAGCTTTTCAAGAAACTCGTTTCGTTTTCCAGGTTTAATCGCATACCTGACATTCACAAAGATCCAATTACTCATTTTTCTCGCTCTCCAATATAAATATTAAATAATACTGATCGTGGTCTAACGAATGTCATAAACATGAAAGGAAATTCATATTTACAGCCTAGCATTTTTCAACGCGCAAATTATTCTGCATCTGACATGGACACAGAGCCTTGCATAACATCATTAGCGAGGATTTCGGCCGCGCGCTCTGGTTCTTCAAACAGGGGGCTATGAGCGGAATGCTCAAAGGTATAAAAGCCCTTCAGCGGCGCTTTGAGCTGGCTATAACACTCTTTTTGCATTGTGTAGCAGCAGGTGAGATCCTGCTCTCCTGCCAGAAAGTAGATTGGAATTTCAAGTTCCGGGACACTGTCTGCCACCACAAATTCCATGCGATCATAAGCCACCGGTGTTTTCTCCACAAAGGCTTTTCCCTGCCAAATGTGGATGCGCTGAGTTTGTGTATAGTCCGTGCAGCGAAGGTTCTGAAAAAAGATGCCGGTGATGACGGATTTCATCGCTGTCATTGTGCCGCCCCCCAATTCGTGCATAGCTGTGTCCCGTTCCGGTGCGGCAAACCAACGACGCAGCCATGAGGTGTCCGCTGTGTCCGTTTGATAGTTCTCCAGCTTTTGCACCATTTTCTGGTTACTGCGCACGGCATATTTCGCTTTCATAGTGTTGTAAGCCAATAGTTCGGACTGCGGCTAGTCGGCGATTTGGCTCATGGCAATGTAGGCACGGTATTTTCCCGGTGTGGCCTGCGCGGTCAGCAGGCCAATGAAAGCACCAAATGAATGTCCCAGCAGATAAATTTTTTCCTGTCCAAAACGCTCCCGCAGATAGTCCGTCACAGCAATGGCATCCTGTACGAACTGCCGGGTGGAAAATAAACATTATGCTCACGATCAAGACGATAGCTGGCACGATAACCCACACTTTTCATTTCCTCCTTTGTCCGGATTTTAATGGCATCACTCTATCACCTTGTTTTCTACTCAAAGTGCAGACAAAACGCGCAATTCAATTACCAGTTCTGATAGGCCTGAAGTTCCATTTGATTTTTCTAAAATATTTAAACGAATCAGCTGTTGACAAATGGAATTAAATATGTTAAAATGAGTGCACTCAATATAATTCTTTGTACTCACATGTTTTGTAAGACATTGTTTTGATGTTCTGCAGAATGTGTGAGTTTTGTTTTTATATGAGCGAATTTAAGGAGGTACCGAATGAATAGTGGTACAGTAAAGTGGTTTAATTCTGAGAAAGGCTTTGGATTTATTTCGAATGACAATGGCGGAGAGGACGTATTCGTTCATTTTTCTGCGATTGCATCAAACGGCTATAAATCTCTTGAAGATGGACAAAAGGTAACTTTTGACATTGAAAAAGACCCCAAGGATGGCCGTAAATTCAGAGCAGTTAACGTTCATATCGCATAACAGAATAGCCAAGCTGATGACGCGGAACAGGATTCTGTTTCGCGTCACCGTCCTATTATAGGGTTTTCGCTCATGAATGTTATTGTCAAACTTAGGAGGTAACGCGAAGTGTATCAAGTTGGAGATTTGGTCTTCTATGGAAGCACCGGTGTATGTAAGGTAACAGGTATTACTACACGAACAGTTGAGAGGCATCATCGGGTGAATTTCTATGTTTTTAAGCCACTATATCAGCAAAATTATATAATTTTGGTACCGGTTAATATTACAAAAGTGTTTATGCGTCCAATTATTTCAAAAGGCGAAGCAAATAGGCTGCTTGATCTGATTCCAACAATTGCAACAGAGGCCTATTATAACTGCAAATTAAGTCAACTCTCCGAACACTATGAGACGTTTCTGAAAACGCATGAGTGTTTGGACCTAGTGAGGCTGACAATATCTATCTATGATAAAAAGCAAATTGCAGATCATACGCAGCGAAAGTTTGGTTCTGTAGATGAGAAATATATGAGGCGCGGAGAAGATCTTCTATTTGGAGAGTTAGCTGCTGCACTTGATATCTCTAAAAACGAAGCGGCTGAACATGTTGCCGCACGAATAAAATTGGATCGGAGGGTAAGTTGAAATGAATATTATACACGAACAGGTAAGTCATCTGAAATTTGGAACTGGTACAATTACTGCGCAGGATTCATCAACCGTGACGGTCAAGTTTTCAAAGGAATATGGATCAAAAAAGTTTCTTTATCCCTCGGCATTCAAACTTTTTCTTAATCTGTGTAATCCGTCTATGAATGAACAGATGAGCAATGAGCTGCAGTCGATTCAAACTCTTGCGGAAACAGAGCGGAATAACCGCCTTGCAGAAGAGGAAAAAAAGCGCACTTTACTTGAACAGAAAGCCGCATCCAAGAAAAAGGCCCCTGCAAAAAAACGTCTGCCTAAAAAGTCTTCACCAAAAAAGGAGACTGTTGCTGAGCAGGATGTTTAATTCATTAAAACGAGGATATTCATGACAAACCAAACCTTTTCCCAACTCGCTCTTTCCCCCGAACTGCTGGAAGCGGTGACAAAGATGGGCTTTACAGAAGCCACAGATATTCAGGCGGAGTCCATCCCTCTGATCCGCGCCGGCGCGGATGTCTTGGCCCGCTCCCAAACCGGCACCGGAAAAACGGTGGCCTTCGGTATCCCCGCTGTGGAACGCATCTTGGCTGATGTCAAGAATGTACAGGTTCTGGTGCTTTCCCCCACCCGGGAACTGGCGCACCAGTGCGGTGAGGAAATCCGAAAGCTGGCCCATTACCTCCCCTATGTCAAAGTCGCCGATATTTTTGGCGGCGCAGACTATCGGGGTCAGTTCCGGGAATTGGAGTCTGCTAACTTGGTCATCGGTACCCCCGGCCGTATTATGGATCATATGCGCCGGGGCACCCTGGATCTGAGTCATCTGAAAATGGTAATTCTGGATGAGGCTGACGAAATGCTGAACATGGGCTTCCGGGAGGATATCGAGGTCATTTTGCAGGACGTGCCGGAAGATCGGCAGATCGTTCTGTTCTCCGCCACCATCCCAGAGGAGATTCTGACCATAGCACAGCAGTTTCAGCGCAATCCGGTTCGCATTGAGATCAACCGGGAACAGATTACGCTGGAAAACATCAAGCAAGTCTATATGGAGATTCCACCCAAGCAAAAGCCCGAGGCTTTGACACTGCTGCTCCATTATTATCAGCCCCGCCGCGCTCTTATCTTCTCCAATACGAAGACCATGGTGGACGAGCTGACCGAGCGGCTCAGCGCAGCCGGATTCTCCGTGGAAGGCTTGCACGGAGATATGAAGCAGTTGCAGCGCACCACGGTCATGAACGGTTTCCGCAAAGGCCGCGTCTCCATTTTAGTAGCCACCGACGTGGCGGCCCGTGGTATCGATATCAGTGATCTTGACTACGTGATCAATTTCGATATTCCAAAAGAGCCCGATTCCTATGTCCACCGCATCGGCCGTACCGGCCGGGCCGGTCGGGCCGGAACAGCGGTCACCCTCTGCTGCGGCCGGGCGCAGGTATTGCAGCTGCAGCGGCTGGCCGCTCGTACCCGTTCCGGTATTGATGCAATTCCCCTGCCCAGAGTTTCCGATATTGAACAGGCCCACCGCGAAAGGACCCTGAAGGACCTGGAGCGCGCCATGGAGTCGGAACCCCTGCCTTTCCACACGGAAATGGTGGAGGAGCTGATTCGACGCGGACATACGCCGGAGCGCATTGCCGCCACGCTGATGGGTCTTTCCTATCTCCATGATACCCATGCGCTGAAGGACCTGAGTGTCCCCACCGCTTCGGGAAAAAAGGCAAAGGTGCAGGAGCACCGCCCCATGGCTGCTTTTGTCATCAACATCGGTTCTGCCAACAGGGTCACGGATCGGCACATCATCGGTGCTGTCACAGAGCGGGCAGGCATCAGTTCCCGCGACATGGGCAAGGTGCAGATATCCGAATCCTTTTCCACCGTCCGTGTTCCCGCCGAAGTGCTGGAGGACGTTATGCTGGCCATGCGGGGATGCAAGATCTGCGGCAAGCCCATCCAGGTAATGCCTGTTCCGGAGCAGCAGCACCGGAAGAAAGTAGTCCCTTGCGCCGCCGCCAAGCCCCAGGGAAAAAGGAAGGCACACAGC